>Ga0100385_1000817_pt1 | contig 34350 bp, 34 predicted proteins | sample CryGeymeta201509_FD_81543 | JGI IMG/M metagenome (GOLD analysis project Ga0100385, IMG submission 81543) | Groundwater microbial communities from Crystal Geyser aquifers in Utah, USA - Crystal Geyser metaG 2015-09 | ecosystem: Environmental > Aquatic > Deep subsurface > Groundwater | place: USA... | reverse complement strand
CTCGCCAAATTTCTGGCCGAGGCGGGTATTGACCGGTTCGATCCGGCACTCGCTCACTGCCGCGTCTGTCCCGGCAACCACGAGTGTGCCCTGGGGCTGACCGCAACCCGTGATCTGGCGCGCCGGTTACTCGACGCCTTTGGTCAAAAACTTCAGGAACGCACCCTGGCGATTTCAGGCTGTGCAAACTCTTGCGCCCAGCCCCAGTTGGCAGATTTTGGGATTTTTGTCAGCAAGATCACGCGTAATCAGGGGGGAGAGCATGTGCCTTTGTTTGATGTGTTTCAATTTTCTGCGCAACATTTTGCCCAGCCCGCAGCGCAACAACTGAACGAGGAACAACTTTTTGGCTGGATGACAGAACACCTCTGAACACCCCCAGAACTCTTTCACTTTGGGGTCAGATTTTTTAACGAGGCGAGTTTTTTTACCTTCGACCCCGCGATGGCGCCGATGATCTTCTGGTTGTTCATGCCGTCTTTGCGGATGATGCAAAATTCAGGAAACTGGCAAACCCCGTTCGTTGCTGCACGCGGCGCTGGTTATTCTAATCATGGGGATTCTGCGCGAAGAAATTCGGCACGCTCAGACAATCTCGGGCCGGTCGCCATGGGCCCGTTTGCGATAAAACGAAACCAGAGTCAGCAAGACCCCGCAGCCCATGGCGAGGGAACCAGCAAAGGCGAGCCTGGCGCCCGGATCATAATTGATAGTCAGAATACTGTAGGGGACGGGAGATCCACCGCGCAGCGTCTGACCGTAAGAGGTCGGGATCACCACCAGCCCCTCCCAGAGCAAGGGTTCATTGCTGCGGGTCTGCACGCGTTTAACCAGCTCCTCCCCCCGATAGAGAGCCAGGGTGGTGAGCATTTCCATGGGTCGACCGCTGGGGGCCAAAACCGGCGCGAAACCTTCGAGGGTCAGGCGCACGCCCAACTTGGAGAGGGGGATGCTCTGGCCGACCAGCAGGGTATTATTTTCGCTGCGGATTCCGGCCTGGCTACCCCACCAAAAGGCCACCAGAATCAGCACAAAGCCAAGGTGAATCAGATATTCACCGCCTTTGCGCCAGCGACTTTTAATAACACGCAGCCAGTCAATAAAGCAGCACAGGCTATTCACGGCCAGCAACGTCACCAGAATCCCGCCGACCGGAATCCACCAGGTCAAAGTGAGTTGCCGCGTGGCGACTTGCTTCAGCCACAAGCCGAGGGGCATGCTATCCAGACTGCCGAACAGCTGCGAATTAAAGGGCATCAACACCGAGCCGCCGACCGCCAGCAGGGTGGCGGCTGAAGCGAGGACGATGGCCAGCTTCAGGGAACAGCACAGTTTCCAGATGCGGGTGTCGAACAGAGAAATTTTGGTCATCGTCGCCTCTTCCCCTCAGCCGAGGGGATGGTTGCTGCTCATCAGCAGACCGATACCGAGATAGGTAAAGAGGACCACGCCGAAGCCGACAATCGACAAAACGGCGTAACCCGTCCCCTGCCAGCGGCGGATAAACTTGGCGTGGCACATGCCGGCGTAGAACAGCCAGATCAGCGCCGACCAGACCCCCTTGATATTCCAGGAAAAGTAATAGCCCCAAGCGACATAGGCCCAGATACTGCCGATAATCATACACAGAGTAAACAGACTGAAGCCGAGGAAGACCGCCTCCTCATTGAGTTTGCGCAGCAACGCCAGGTCGGGCAGCAGTCCCGATTGCAGGCGTTGCTGCAACAGATAGAGCAGGCCCAGGGAAAAGGCCATGGTAAAAAAAGCATAGCCGACGAAAGAGAGGGAAACGTGCAGGGTAAAGAGGGGTGTGTCAAGCGCCGGGATCAACGGCGGCAGTTCGGTACTGCGTTGCAGCACGCTGCCATAGAGTAACAGGTTGCAGAAGATCACGAAGAGTCCGGCGGCGTGGATTTTATAACGCAGCTCAAAATAGAGATAGGTCGCGGCCAGAGCCCAGCTGAAAAAAAACTGGGTGCCGAACAGGTTGGTCACCGGCAGATAGCCCCCTTGCCACCAGCGCAGCCCAAGATAAAGACTCTGCAAAGCAAAGCCGACCAGAACCAGGATAAAAGCAGCGCGCCACAGTCCATCGCGACCCAGCGGCAGATGCAGCAGATAAAGGAGGACGGCCAGCAGGTAGGCGCTGAAGGCGGCGTAGAGCAGGATTGTTTGTAGCGTCACCATCATCTATAGCTCAACTCTTGCACGCTTGCGTTTGTATGAAGAACGCAGTAGTTTGTCTGTAGGAGGAGCGTTATGCCATCATTACAGGTTCGTGAATTACCAGAACATATCTATCAGAGCCTCTGCCTTGAGGCACAGGCCTCTCATCGCTCCATCGCCCAGCAGGCGGTGGCTGCCTTGGCAAAAGGGCTGAACCTCGATCTTGCGCCACAGATGAGGCGCAAGACCCTTTTGGCGGCAATCCGTGCTGAGGCAGAGTTCCCGTATCCCCATGGTTTGCCTGACCCGGCACTGCTGATTCGAGAAGATCGTGACCGATGAACATCGTGATTGACGCCAGTGCCGCTGTCGGCCTTGTGCTGGGCATAACCGGCACGGAAATCTTCACACCATTGCTGGAACAGGCTAACCTGGTCGTCGCCCCTGATCTTTATGTTGCCGAAGTTGCTAGCGCCATCTGGAAATACCGCAAGGCGGATCTTGTCCCGATGGCGCGCTGCGAACAAATTCTTGAACTGGCGGTGAGCCTGCCGGATCGTTTTGAATCAAGTTCTTCCCTCTTTCTTGAAGCATTCGCCCTTGCCTGTCGCCACCGGCATCCAGTCTACGACGCGCTTTATCTGGTTCTGGCACGCAGAAACAATGCCAGTATTCTCACCATGGATCGAAGGCTTGCTGCTCTTGCCGAACAACTGGAAATTGCGGTTGTTACTCCTCTGAGCCCCATCTCAATCCCGAAATCCTGACACTTCATAAGGATTGATTGCAAGCGTAAACGACATCATCAATCGTTGAGCTTATGCTGAATGGTTATACGGTGTGTGCTGCGGTCTTTTGCTCAAAAACGAACCTGACCATCAAGCTGGCGGCGTACTGATAACCAGTCCCTGCACCGTGCAAAAATCCCTACACAGCCCGCAGTTAGTACAGAGATGGGGGGCAAAATCAGGGGGGGTCGCAAAATCATCGGCGGCGATCAGGGCGCCGGTCGGGCAGATACCGACGCAACCGGTACAGGCCCGGCAGCTGGAAGTTATTTGACGCTGAGGAAAACTCGTCCGCACGGCAGATTGAATTTCAGTGTTCAGCAGGGGCAAAACCTGAAGCAGCCAACGCCGGCCAAGGGGCAGGGATTTGTGGGCGTAAATTTGTGGTCCGGGGGAGCTTTGCAGGCGTTCAATAAGCTCGTAGCCCGTGCGCTTTGATCGGCGTCCCACCAGACGGAAAAAATCGCGGCGGTCACAGCAAGGTTCGCGATAGACCAGTTGATCGGGGTCGCTAACCAGCGTGAGCTCCGCGCTCTGCACTGGGAACTTTTGCTGTACGTGAAGCACGGCAACCTGTAAAGGTGCGAGCATCGCGGCATTGACGCAGTCGGCACAGGGAATCAAATTAAGCTGCAAGGGTTTGTGCAGCAGCAAAACCAAAGCCAGCAGCAACTCAGGGTCAGTCAACACGCCCAGACAGGGCAGCCGCACCTGGCCTTGGCTCCCCTGAGCCTGGCAGCCCAGAACCGGTTGCTTAATCTCCGCGCAAGCTTCCACCACCGCGGTGAGTGACAGCCCGCGCGCCTGGAGCGCCCCGCTGGGACAGCGGGCGACGGACTGCAGGCAGCCCTGGCATTGGTCTGCTTGCCATCTCAGCCCTTGTTCTCCCCAGCTCAACGCGCCCGAGGGGCAGATCTCAAAACAGTGCCGGCAGGAGGAACGGCCAAAGCGCTGACGCAGACAGCTGGAAGCTTTAACTTCCAGCTTGTCTTGGGGGGCGAAAATTTTTTGCGAAAGCACACCGGAAAGCAAGGCTCATCCCCGTTGGCGCAAAATATATGTTTCAGTCAATTGGGCCAACAGCCGATAAAAACTCTGTTCAGCACCAGCTTTCATCTGCCCACAGAAGGCGCCGATCCAGCGACCGAGATGATTTTTTAAAAACACCTGTTCCATCTGCCGCCAACGGATAAACTCTGGCTGATTGTCAGCCGCGGCGGCTTCGTTCTGATTGAAACAGAGGAGATAAAGAAACTCCAGCTCAACCGCTAGGTGATCAGGGACTTCGAGAAAGTTTTCATCCACTTCAAACTCGGCCTCGCGGTAACAGGCCAGGGCATTCATGGTCGAATCCCCCATGACCACCCCGTCCCCTTCGAGGTAAATCGAGCCATAGGGTTTGGCCTTGATCTCAAACGGTCCCAGAAACAAACGCGTATAATCCAATAACAACGCATCAAGGTTGGTGGATCGAAATGCCTGGTCAAGGTCGAGGGCGACAGCTGCCAGTGCCGCATCCAGAGATACTAACGCCCGGTGCAACTGACCAAAAACATCTTCTTCGAGAAACTGCGCTTCGGGTTGGTAATAACAGGCGCTCAGCAGGCGATAAACATGGGCACGCTGCTGATTAGCCGCCAGATCAAATGCTTGGGTCATAAACAGTCCTTAAAAAACCGGCGGGGCCGCAAAGGCCCCGCCGGAATGCAACTCAGGGATTAACTCCTTTTTTCAGCCTTTACCGTTAAACTTGCGCACATAAATGACGTTGGGCTCGGTGCCTTCATCCTCTTTGTAGCGGAAGGCCGTTTTGGCATGGGCGGCTTTGGCCTTGCTAATGGCGCTGGCAGGGTCGTTTTGATCGCCAAAAATCCGCGCGCCGGAAGGACAAGCCTCGACGCAGGCCGGTTGCTGGCCATTGGTCACCCGATGATGACAGAAAATACATTTTTCCACCACGCCGGATGTACGCACCGGCTGATAATCACCGGATTTGTAGTTATTCATATCGGGCGGTGTTGCCCCGGAACGCTTGGCAACCTCAGCCGGCGAAGCGGTACAACCGGGAATCAGTTCTTTGGTGTTGCGCCATTCGGCCTGGGTCGGCTTGCCGTGGATATTGAAACTGATGACGCTGTACGCCTCGCCATGCAGGCTCTTTTCATCCAGGGTGTACTGGCTGTAGGGACAGGCGTCCTGGCACTGACGGCACCCGATGCAGCGATCCTGATTGTGGAGGGTGGTGCCATCTTCGGCCTTGAACATGGCTTTGGGAGTGACCGGGCAGGCCATCACGCAGGGGGCCTCGGTGCAGTGATTGCACAGGGTCGGCATCTGGGTGTACCGGGTATCGGGAAACTTGCCTTCGGTCTTCATGATGAAGTCCGCCCAGTTGTGACTCTGACCATCTTTGCGGGCTTCGGTATTATTTTCGTTCTTGCAGGCCAGGGCGCAGGCACCACAGCCCACACACTGGTGCAGATCGATCACCATTCCATATTTTTTTGCCATTGTGGTTATCTCCTTTTAGCGGTCGACAATTAAAGTTTCACGATTTTGACGCGACTGACAGCATGCCGGGCGGTTGAACCGCTCAGACGATCATAATCCGCCGGCAGCAGCTCGTTGTTGTTGTAACCGCGGGGCAAATGCTTGCTATAATCGCCGGCCGCCACCTGGCCGTAGGCCCAGTGTCCGAAACCGTAGGTATGATTAACGGTGCCGGGACGCAGGCCTTCCCACAGCCGCACCTGGCTGACAACTTCCTTCTCCGGCGAAATCAATTTGACTTTGTCGCCGTCTTTGAGCCCCAGTTTTTTCCCATCGATGGGGTTCATGCGCACCTCGTCGGTATGGCTGGTGCTACCGGGGTCGACCTTGAGGAACTCGTAGTATTCACGCAGGTTTTGTGAACGCCCCTCACGGTTGAGGCGGCTCTTGCTGTCGATAAAGGCGAAGGGGTACTCTGCCTCGTCGCCATGCAGCTTGGCCGGTTCATAATGGGGGATAAACGCCTGCTCGCCGCGAGCGGTGTACTCTGTGACTTCCATAACCTTGTCGATGCTGACCTTGTGCTTGTCGGCATGGGCGACCAAAACCTTTTTGAGGGTTTCGCTGTAAAACTCAAATTTTTTGGTGGCGGTGTGGAAGCTGCCGCCATCTTTCCAGAGTTTTTTGAAGGGATACTGATCCGACTGCCAGAGACCGCGCTGTACATACTCTTTCCAGCCGTTGATCTTTTCACCCATTTTATACTTGGCCGGATCCCACAAAGGCTGAGTCATGATTTTGGTGACGATTTCGGCAAATTCCAGCTCATTGGCAGCGGGCTTGCCGGTTTCGGGATCTTTGATTTCATTCTGGAAATAATCGAACAGCTGAGCAAAACCTTTTTCTTTGAGTTTTTTGGCCAGCAGCCAGGAAAACTCGGTTTCATCGATTTTGCTGTCCCACAAACGCTTGACCATGGGCTGCTGCAAACCAATGTAGCTGTAACGGTTATACATGCTCGGTACCAGGCCCCAGCGCTCAAATTTGTGGAAACAAGCTGGCAGCACGATATCGGCGTATTGGGACATTTCCGAGGCGTTGGTGACAATGTGGGTAAAGAACGGGATTTTGGCCAGGGCCTTTTCCCAACGCTGATTTCCGGTAGCTGAAAAAGCAAAGTTATTCCAGTAGCCAATAGCGACTTTAATTTCGTTGGGATCTTCGTTAATGATCCCATCCGCTGCGCGGTTTGTCACCACCCCACCGCCGGGTTTTTTTTTCAGCGAGGGGAACTCCAGGGTGCCACGCTGGTCAATTTTGTGATGCTTGAGTCCCTTGGTGGCAACCGCGTCAAGGTAGCCTTTGTATTTGTCTTTATAAAGTGGAATGTGGGCGTAAGGCTGTTTCATTTTCTGCAGTACGCCCCCTTTGTTATCAACCGAACCGACCAAACCATTTAGTGCATGAGCGGCCAAGGCGGCATAGGCACCGCGCGGCTGCATCCCCGCACCTGGGGCCATCCAGCACATGGCCGCCGGGGCGGCCTTGGCAAAACCGGTGGCGACCCGACGGATCTGATCCGCCGGGATCAGGGTAATTTTTTCGGCCCATTCAGGCGTGCGGTCTTTGAGTTCCAAGTTCCACCACTTAACGACACCGTTGGTGATTTTTTCATTAAAATCGGCTTCGTTGACCGTCTGACCGGCAACAAAGTGATTTTTGCCGTCCTTGAAATCACCAACAAACTCGCGGCTCCACAGACCTTCCGTCAGAATCACATGGGCCATGGCTACCGCCAGGGCACTGTCTTCGCCGGTTTTGACCGGCAGCCATTCCTGGGCTTTTGAGGCAGTTGCCGAAAAGCGCGGATCGACCACCGCTACCGTGCCGCGATCAAGCACCGCGCCCCACTGGCGGATGGCGTTAGGTACCTGGCGATTAGTAGCCAAGGGGTCGCCACCGAACAGCAGCACGTATTTGGTGTTGGCCAAATCGTAGTCGCGATAATCCCAATATCCTTGGGTGTAATAGGCGCCGAACTTCTCGGCTTCAGCGCAGATGGCGCTGTGAGAAATACTGTTGGGCGAGCCGAAAATTTTGGTCACGGCATCATAAAGAACGTCGCGGCAGTAGGTATAACGACCACGCATTAGCAGATACTTGTGGGTTTCGCCGTTTCGGCGCAATTCCATCATTTTTTCGGCGATGGTGTCGATGGCTTCATCCCAGCTGATGGGGACAAATTTGGGGTCTTCACCCCGGCCTTTTTTGGGATTAGTGCGCTTCATCGGCACCTTGATCCGATCGGGATCATACATCTGCTTGATGGACAGATGGCCGCGCGGGCAGAGGAAACCTTCGTTGGATTTGGACAGCTGGTTGCCACGAACCTTAACCACCCGACCTTCCTGAACAAAAGCCTCGGCGGCACACCAGGTGGTGCACCCCTGGCAGACGGTGGGAACCCACTTGCCTGCCACTAAAGACTGGGGCTGGGCCTTGGCTTCACCCATGGCGTTAGTGGCCGGCTTGCCCGCTGCGCACCCGGCGAGAACTACGCCACCGGTCGCCGCTGAGGCTTTGATAAAATTACGCCGTGTCAGTTTCATAGTTTCTTCCTCCTGTTGTTGGGGTTAAAACGACAACTATCGCGTGTGTTGAGAACAAGGTTTCATCGGAACGACTGTGAACCGAGCAAAAATTAGGCCGTTTCCAACATTTTGCTAAACCCCGGCCTGCGGGGGCCTTGGCGTTTTTCACAAAGTCTCAAAATTTCTACCCGTGTTACCATAATGAAACATCCCAACCATCATTTACGGAATATCACTTATATTCCGTGAGGTTACACAGCGCAAACCGAGGCGTTACCAAAAGGACTCACCCTTCCTGAAGTTTTTCCCATAGATTTTTGCGAGAAATCCCCAGTCTGGCGGCAGTGAGGGTGCGATTGCCCTGCTCCTCATCGAGGACGATCTGAATAAAGCGACGCTCAAATTCTTTGCTGGCTTGACGCAAGGGTAAATGGGTCGCAAAACAGTGAATCAGCTCGCCATGATTCGCCTGGGTTTGAAGGTATTCTGCAGGCAGGTCGCGCACGTGAATCATCTTCCCCGCATAAAGCACCTGCAAACGTTCCAGCAGATTACGCAATTCCCGGATATTTCCCGGAAAGGCATAGTTTTCCAGGCAGTCGAAGACTTCGGGGGTCAGCAAAATGGGCGGCTGCTGGTAGCGACGCGCAAAGGACTGTATCAACTGGGCGACCAAGGGCGAAAGGTCTTCGCGGCGCTCACGCAAGGGTGGCACGGACAAGGGGATCACATTGATGCGATAGTAAAAATCCTCGCGTAGACGACCCTGTCGCACCAGTTCCCTTACATCCTGATGGGTCGCGGCAATCAGGCGAAAATCAACCGCGCGTTCTTTCTCATCCCCCAACCGGCGCAGGCGCCGTTCCTGTAAAACCCGCAGCAGCTTCACCTGCATCGCCAGGGGGATTTCACCAATTTCATCCAGAAACAAACTGCCACCATTGGCCTGCAACAGCAAACCTTCGTGATCGCGCTGGGCACCGGTATAGGCGCCTTTGCAATAACCGAACAGCTCGCCTTCAAGAAGAGTTTCGGGAATCGCGGCACAGTTGACCTTGATGAGCGCCCCCTTGGCCCGTGGACTTTGGGAATGGATAAAATTGGCCAGACGTTCCTTGCCAACCCCGCTTTCGCCCAGCAACAAAATTGTTGCCGGTGTTTTAGCCGCAACCTGGCAGGCCTGCAAAAGTTTTTGAAAGTGTGGTGAACGACTGGGAATTTCACCAGGTTCCGCCGCACTGAGTTGCTGGTGCAGGCGATGGAGCTGCAAAGCCCGTTCGATCCGTACCAGCAACAATTCAACCGCAAAAGGCTTGGCCAGATAATCGTAGGCACCTTCGCGCATGGCGGTGACCGCCGCCTCTACGCTCGACTGGCCGGTCATCAGAATCACACTGCACTGGGGCTGACGTTCACGCAGCAGGTAAAATAGATCGATACCCGTGATATCGGGCAGGTAAATATCCAGCAGCGCTACGGCAAAATTGTGCTGGGGCAGCAGATCCAACGCCTCCTGGCCACTTGCAACACTCAGCACCTCATAACCGGCCCCGCGCAGGTTATCTTCAAGGGTCATTCGATGCAGTTTTTCATCTTCGACCAATAAAATAGAAGCATCCGTCATACACTATCCCCATGTCTGATGGGCAGCCGAATTTCAAACCTGGCCCCTGTTTGGCTGTTTTGCGGCAATAATCGCAAGCTGCCACCGTGTTTTTCTATGGTACTCAAACAAAAAGCCAGACCAATTCCCGTTCCCTTGCCCGCCGCTTTGGTGGTAAAAAAAGGCGTAAAAATTTGTTCCTTAAGATGACCCGGAACACCTGGTCCGCTATCCTCAACCACAAAAACATAGTCTTTCGCTGTGATAAAACTACGAATTCTCACCGTCCCCCGACCGTCCATGGCATCGGCGGCATTCAGAACTAAATTCAACAGAACCTGTTGAATTTTCTGAGCATCACACGCCAGCACTATCCCTGGATCTTCGGCTTCGAGTTGGAAATCGACCGCCTTGCACTTGAGCGCCAAGCGACAAATTTGCTGAATCTGCCCATTCAGCCGCCGACTGTCAACGGGTTCAATCTGCAACTGAGCCACGCGGGAGAGATCGAGTAACTGAGTGACGATGCCGCTGATACGGGCAACTTCGCCTTGCAGCAGCGGTAGATAATCGTTCAGACGTTGGGGGTTCTGCTCCAGCGTGTACAGGGCCCCCTGGATCCCGGCGAGAGGATTATTAATTTCGTGGGCAACGCCGGCGACGATGCGCCCGGTGGTCACCAGTCGTTCATTTTCAAGGAGCTGTTGCACGCTTTGATCCCGCTCGCGTTCGCTGGTGCGCAAGCGTTTGAGCATGCGGCTGAAACTATTTTGCAGGGTACCCAGTTCATCGCGACGGCTGCTCTGTGGCAGTTGCAGGGCGAGATCACTATCGAGCTCTTCCATCTGGCGGGCGAGGGCACTCAAGGGTCGGGCCAGACCGTTACCAACCAGAAAGAAAATCCCCAGGGCTCCCAGGACGAAAAGAACCGCGAAGAGCGCGATCTGGCCACCCAGCAGGGTCAGTTCCCGCCGCAGGGCATCCAGCGGAATACCAACGCGCAGGCAGCCCCAGCGCTTACCGGCAATGGCCAGGGGCATGGCAAGATCCCGCGCCGGTCGTCCGTCGATGGAGATTGAACGTTCGAGGAAACCCTCGGCGTTCAGGGCACTGTGGGTCAGCCCGTCCGTATAAATTTTCCCGTATTCGGCAAAACGGCTGTGGGCCAGCACCCGGCCATTCTGGTCGAGAACCATGGCGTAGCTTGGGGTCAATTGTCGGTTGGCCATGATATCGGCAACAAAATTATCGAGCAGTCCCCCCTCGCGGATGATACCGAGTTCTTCATAGAGCAGGGCGTTGATAATGGGGATCGCCATACTTGAAACAAGCATCTCCCCTTCGCTGGAGAGGCGTTGATAAAGAAAGCTCTTCTCCCGCTCCCAGGCCCAGCCTCCCCATACCGCCGTGGTGGCCAGGGTTAGCAGCACCGCCAGCGACATAAAGCGGGTGCGCAGACTGGTAAAGTTGAAGCCGTTTAGTGACATCGGATGCCGCAGCCTCCACGGACATTATCCATCAGCTGGAAGATGGGCAGATAATCTTTGCGCTCGGCGGCAACGAAGCCGTTGCGAAACTCGGGATCCCAGCTTTTCATCTGCTCGCGCTGAACCGGATCCTCGGCGTCGATGGTCAGCAGGGCCTCATTCACCGCTTTAACCAGCGCAACCGATGCATCGGCCCGCACCACGATGGGCACCGAAGGGATCGGATCAGATTCGGCGAGAAAACGCAGCCCGTGTTGCTTGTAGCGATAGGCGATGACATCTTTGACCGCGCCGGCGGCGTATTTTCCCTTGAGAACGGCCTTGGCCACGGCGTCGTGAGAACCGAGGTTGACGAACTCCTCCAGATCGAAGAGGGTGATACCGTGCTGAAACAGGAGGTAGCGGGGAATCAGGTTGCCCGAGGTCGAGTGGGGATCGCCGAAAGCGAAGGTCTTGCCCTTCAGGTCGGCCAGGGTGCGGATCGGGCTGTCCTCGGGGACGATAATGACGCTGCGATAAAAAGGTTCACCCCGCGCGTTAAGCGGTTTGAGAATCGGGATGGCGCCGAAATTGCGCTGGGCCTCGGTAAAGGTGACATCGCCGAGGGAGGCGATGGGCGTCACCCCCACGCGCAGCAGGGCCACCGCTTCGGTGTAGTCGCGGGCCAGCTTGAGCTCGAAATGATAAGAAGTGTGCTCAGTCAGATAATCCATCAGCGGCTGGTAAGAGCGATACATCAGCATCGGATTGTAGCGGGGGATGATGCCGAAGTAGACGACCGGCTTCTGCTCCGCATCAGAAGCATGTCCAACCCCACTGGAACCAAGGAGAAAGGTTCCGACCACAAGGAGCAAGCTACAAATCACCAGCAGAAGACGCATTTTTTAACCCTTCATTGCAATCGGGGGTTGGATGAAAACCACGAGCCGAACCGGTTCAGAGCATGTAAAAAAATATGATGGTCATGTTATTTTTTACACAATTCTTTTACGATTCTTAATCGCCGCGCTGATCGTCTCCGCATCAATTCCCAATTCACGGGCCTTGTCCACATGCCAGGTTGCGGATCGGCTCGGCTTGCCAGGGAATTAAAAACGTCGGCAACTTCTGACCCACGACTTCGCCGATATAGCGAAACTCGCGACCCGCTGCTGCAGCAGCGGGTCGCGGATCGTCAAGGGGGCAAGGCTCTGGTTGATGAGCCAACCGGCCGGTTCGCTCCCGGCGCAACGCAGATCTTCCTGCAACGCCCGCGCTTCATCATCCAGATCGGCACCAGCGGTGGCGAGCACGTCCTGACTATAGGCCTCGGTTTCGGCGACCGGGTCGATCCGGCTGACCTGCAAATTTACCATACTGCATCCGCCCAGGGTTTGAGCGACATGGGCCGCCGGATCGGTGCTGACCAGCAGCACCTTTTTGCCGCTGTCGGCCAGCGCGATCGCCGCGGCGGTCGAGGTCGTGGTTTTACCGACGCCACCCTTGCCGGTGAAGAAGAGGTTTTGGGGCGCAGTGTTTAGAAATAAGGGGGTCATAGTTTTTTACTTTCAGGTATTCGGGAACCAGTCGGTGGTGCGATTGGCGAATTTAACCAGTGCCAGCATCACCGGCACTTCGACCAATACGCCGACAATGGTTGCCAGCACCGCCGGCGACGAGGCGCCGAACAGGGTAATCGCTACAGCCACCGCCAGTTCAAAAAAATTGGAGGCGCCGATCATGCCCGCCGGCGCCGCGATGTCATGATTGAGACGCAGTTTTTTGCTACTCAGATAAGCAATAAAAAAGATCAGCACCGTCTGAATAATCAGCGGAATGGCGATCAAGACAATATGTAGCGGATTGCCCAGAATCGTATCGCCCTGAAATGAAAAGATCAGCACCAGGGTCAGCAGCAGGCCGCCAATGGTCATGTTATTAAACTTAGGGATAAAGGCCTGGTTGAAGTAATCTTCACCACGTTTTTTGATCACCTGATGACGGGTGAAAATCCCGCCCGCCAAGGGGATAACGACAAACAAAAAGACCGACAACAACAGGGTGTTCCAAGGAATGGTGATGCCGCCGATACCGAGCAAAAAGGCGACAATCGGGGTAAAGGCCACCAGAATAATCAAATCGTTGGTTGCGACCTGCACCACGGTGTAGGCCGGATTGCCTTTGGTCAGGTGGCTCCAGACAAAGACCATCGCCGTGCAGGGTGCCGCGCCGAGCAGAACCGCGCCCGCCAGATAGGCTTTGGCAATCTCAGGCGGGATGAGCGCCTTAAACACCACATAAAAGAAAAAGGAGGCAATAGCGAACATAGTGAAGGGCTTGATCAGCCAGTTGACCACCCAGGTCACATAGAGCCCGGTCGGATTTTTGCCGACATTTTTGATGCTGGCGAAATCAACCTTCATCATCATCGGGTAGATCATCAACCAGATCAGCACCGCAATGGGAATCGACACCTTGGCGTATTCCAGTTGCGCCAGGGCTTTGGGGAATGCCGGTAGAAACTTGCCGATCAGTACCCCGCCAATCATGCACAGAATGACCCAGAGGGTGAGATTTTTTTCAAAGAAACTGATGCCTGACGCGGTCTTCGCTGTCATTTTTCTTCTCCTGCTAAGGTGATTTTTACGGCTGCTTAGCGCAGTTCCCGGGCAAAAAAATCATTCATCGTCTGGCGAATTTCATCCCGCACGCGCCGGTACTCAGGGAGTACCTCTTCCTCGCTGCCCGGCAGTCGCGACGGGTCTTCGAAACCGATGTGAATCCGCTTGACCCCGCCGAAAAACAGCGGACAGGTCTCGTTGGCGTCACCACAGAGGGTGATGACATAATCGAAATCCTCCTCGTTAAATTCATCGAGGATCTTGGAGCGATGTCCCGACAGGTCGATGCCGATCTCGGCCATCACCTGCGCCGCCCGCGGATGAACTCGGGTCGCCTCGGTGCCGGCGGAAAAAGCCTGCACCGAGGCCCCCAGATCATGATTGACCAGGCCCTCGGCCATTTGCGAGCGGCAGGAGTTATGGGTACACAAAAACAGCACGCGTTTTTTCTTCAGATTCAATGACATAGATTCTTGCCTATCCTTATAAACGAATATATGCGGCCAAAAAAAATCAGCAGGCCTCAGGGTTTTGCTTTGCATATTGCTCCAGTCGTTCCAAAGCGGCAGCGTGTTCACGGCTTTGGATCAGGTGGATTTCAAGCACCGGCTTGAGCGCCTGAATCAGCGCACTTTCTTCGCGATTAAATTTATAATACATCCACACACCCCGCCGGCTGTCTTTGACCCAACCGGTGTTGCGCAGGTAGGCCAGGTGCCGCGAAACGGTCGACTGCGGCAGATCCAGCGCGGCCATGATTTCACACACACACAGCTCACCATCGAGCAGCAGGGCCAGAATCCGCAGACGGGTTTCATCGGCCAGGGCCTTAAATATTTTTGCTTGTTTGTTCATGGCGCAACTTATATACGCATAGGCGGATATTGTCAAGGAGGGGGCGAGTACTCTGCAAAAAAATCGTGGACATGCCCGAACAAAACGTCACTATAAACCATGCAGAGCACGGGGCCGCCATGGAACGGGTATCTGTCGCCCGGATGGCGACAGCTAAGCTCCAGGGAGGGATTCATGCGACCCGTGGAATGGGGGTCTCGGGCTCTGCCGCTACGGAGCTGAATAGATACAATAAAACAAAGAGTTCATCCCTGGCGGGGGAGGGACGCTGCCTCAGCGGAAGATTGGTGCTAACTTTTTTGAGTTTCTGCCGATTTTTTGTTGCGGGGGCGAAGAATTACGGCGGCAGCGATGCCGCTGGCGATACCACCAAGGTTGGCGAACAGATCGTGCCACTCGGCGTAACGGTTGACAGAGGGTTGTAGCAGCTCAATTACCGCGCTCCACAGGAGAAAACCCAGTGCCGGCAACAACCAGTGGCGGGGCCTGCTCAGAGCCAGGGGGAAAATCAGCCCAGCATAGGCGACAAAATGGTGCAGCTTGTCGCCGCCCGGCACTTGCGGCACGTGTTTCACCGGCCACAAAGACAGGCTGGTCACCAGCACCAGCATCACCAGGGTCAACATCAGCCAATAGCGTTGTATCAAGCCAATCACTTATCCGTCTCCCGGGTTCACAATAATCCACCAGGCCTCGCGGCAGCGGGGTTTTGAGAAATCCATGCTCCGCATGGTATGACTACCCTGCGGGTTCGCCGTCAGTCCGCGTGAGCGCTACCCGCCTTGATGTTCGGCAACAAAGCTCGAGACCTGCGGTCATTAGGCTTTTTGCGGGCTCATGCTGCAGCAGTAAGGAAGTTGGTGTTTGTCAACTTGCGGAAAATGTTCAAAAATGGTTTCGACGAAAAGAGCGGCGGTGCCGCCAGCGGCAAAACGGTTGTTGTACAAAAAGGTGCGCGAACGGTTGTGCACAAAATTGGCAACTTTGAAGGTCATCAAACGTCCCTGCTTAATGTCTTCAGCAATGAGTTCATTTGAAATAAACGCCACCCCTTCGCCCTCAATCAGGGCTCTGACAATAACGTGCAGATCGTCATAGACCACAATCCGGTGGAATTCTTTGGTCGAATGCCCCAGCTTTTGCAGATTCGTTTCCAGCAGGGTGCGTGAACAACAGCCTTCATCGCGCGCAAACAGGGTCTGTTGCAACAAGACCTCCAGGGGTTCAACGCCGCCGTCCAGATTCAGCGCAGGGCTGACAGCAAACACCATTTCATCGCCCGGCAGGGCTAGGGTTTCAAAATCTTTGAGATCCAGGCACTGGCAGTGTTCAATCAGCGCCATTTCATACAAGCCGTCATTCAGCCCTTTAATAATTTCCCCCGGCATTTCAAACACAAAACGAAAATTTTCCAGCTCGCTGGATTTCAGCATGAATTCGCGCAGGATGTCGGGCAGATGAACGATGCCGAAAGTTGGGGTGCAGACAAAGGCCAAGGGCTTTTTCCCGCTCAAACTCGTGAGTTCAGCCAGCAGTTCGCTTTCGAGTTCGAGAATCATTTCGGCTTTTTTCAGCACCAGTTGACCATCGTCGGTTGGTACCAGCAGCGGCCCGCTGCGATCGAGAAGGTTACGTTCATAACGGTCTTCGAGAAATTTAATCCGGCGTGAGACCGCCGACTGGGTAACGCACAGGCTGTCGGCGGCCTTGGTCAGGCTCCCGGTGCGGACGACTTCGATCAAGGTTTTCAGATAAACCGACTCCATTAGCTGTCCCTTCTGTGCTTATGCGCAGAATGCATGTGTCTATGAAAATTAGTCGTTTCTCTTTTATCACTTTAACGGGCTATTTTACATCATCTCTCAAAACGGGTCTAGCGAAGAAGCTATTGACCCAAACTATCTCCCCAAGGAGGCACAGATGATCGGGTTAAAGATGAACAGGAGTTTTTTGATTGGCCTGCTCGCCATGGCCGTTGTGGCCCTGAGCTTGGCCGGGTGCGGTTCGGATAGCTATGATGATCCGGCGGTTGAAACCTATCAGGGTGACGCCAGCGCCCAGACTCTGGTTGAGGCGGCGACAGTGAGAACCTGGGTCGATAACGGCTGCGTGCTGCCCGAAACCGGCCAGCGGATGGTGGTTCTTGATTGCGTTCCCAATCCGGCCGGGGTTTTCCCTTATTCGGATACCGACAGCTGGTTTGCTGGCGACAAAACCAAGGTTCTGGTCAATATCGAAAAGCAATACGGCAAGCTCAGCCCCCAGTACAAAGCCTTCAGTAACATGCCCGAGAATCTCTTCGGCCATATCCCCGGCGCAATTCCCAACGTTTCCCACGAGGGTTATGAGGTTACTAACCGTGACGATGGCCCCATGCTTTCTGAGCACGAAGTCGGCACCGGTTCCCTGATCGACCAGATGCTGCAACAATATGGCATTACCAAGGACGATGTCATCGTTCTGACCACCTCGCGCTATGACTATCCCGGCTTCTGCTCTGCCCGCCTGTGGTGGACTCTGCGTTACTGGGGCTTTCCGAAAGAGAATATCCGCGTCCTCAATGGCGGCAACAAGGCCTATGCCATGGCAGGCAACCCCCTGCAAAAGGGCGTGACCTTGCCCGCGATTAACCCCTCAAATATCAGCGTCGCCGACTTTCCTCAGCGGTTTCTCGATGAACGCATCAGCATCGGCGAATTGATTTCCCTGGTCGATTCAGGCCGCACCACCCTGGCCGACGAAGATCCCGACAAGGTGATCGTCCTCGATACCCGCCAGCCACCCGCGGCCTATTACTTTAAAGATGGCGATGCCGACAATATCCCTGATGTCTTCCAGGTCGCCGGTTACGCCTATGATCCAGCAAAAAAACTGTTTAACAACGGCACCCTGACCTTGAGCGAATTTTTGTTTGATCGCGATGATGATCCTGCCACCGGTTTGAATATCCCGTTTTCGGCCACCACCAACCCGCCGATTGATCTGACCGCTGCCCCGGCCAGTTCCTATCTGGCGATTCACGGCATTAATGGCGGTCCGCTGGCGATTCCTCTCGGTGCCAAACCCGCCGCCTTCGAAGGCATTGTTCGCGGTGCCAAAATCACCAAGACTCCGACCTACAACATCACTGTGCCCGCACTGACCCTGCCCAATGGAGCCTACAAAACCAAAGAGGACATGTTGCCGGTATTTGCCGCGGCCGGTATCGATGGCAGCACGCCGGTGGTGGTTTACTGCAACTCCGGAGCCCTGGCAGCGATTTACTACTATGCCCTTAAAGAAATCTGCGGATTCGAGAACGTGCGGCTCTATGACGGCTCCTGGCAGGAATGGGCCAATCTCACCGCCTTTGAACCCGCCGATACCACCTATGTTATGAACGACGACTACGCCGCCTTCCCCAGCTACCCCGCGCCCTCGCCCTCGGTGGTCTTTTTCGCTGGTCAGAACAAATACTTCACCTACGACCCGGCAACGGATGCATTTAAAGACAGCCAGTCGGGCGCAGTGATTAACGACCCGATCAAGGCCGGTGGCAGCCTGGGCGGCAACCCGGCCTGGGATACGATCACGCGTTCGCAATATGTGATGTTCCGTCCCACGGCGACAGTTCAGGGCGCAGCTTTGGATCTGAACGGCACAGACAACTATCGCAACAAAACCTACAACGGGGTGACCGACTGGCCGGCCATGCGTACGACACCGGGCTACATCGGTGACGCCAACCGCATTCGCCAGGAAGATGAAGCCTACCAGGGTGCCGCACCCAGTAGTGGTGGCGAAGCGCCCAGCGCCTTTATTCCTAAAGGCGGCGGTTGTTAATCAATCGACTTCTGCGGGCCTTTCCGCCGGAAAGGCCCGTGATCTCTCTTTCTTCAAGGAGCGCAGTCATGAAAAAAATCATGTTAAAAATCCCCGTTTTACTGGGGGTGTTGTTGATGCTGGGAACAGGTTTTGCCTGGGCCGGCCCGGTTATGACCTTTGGTGAATTAGACGAAAACCTGCTGCGGATTGATTACAAAGGCCAGTTTCAGTTCGTCAACCGCGACACGGGTTCAGGGTTAAGCGGTGAGGACAGCACCAACGAATTCAACTTTCGCCGCAACCGCATCGCCCTGCTGGGGGCCTGGGGTGAAAAAATTGGTCTTTATGTCCAGACCGAATTTCGCGAAGACAACAACATCGCTCCTTTGGATGTCAGTGACGGCAACAGCAGTGATTTTCAGATTCTCGACGCCCAACTGCGTCTGACATACAACCAGCAGCTGCAAGTGCGCCTGGGCAAATTTAAATACAACTTCAGCCGCGAAAATTTGGAAGCATGCGAAGGTCCTCTGACCCTGGATCGCTCTCTGTTTATTCGTGCCCCCCTCGTGGACGAGGGTACCCGCGATAAGGGAGTGGCGGTGCTGGGAAATCTGTTTGACGGCATTTTTCAGTATCGTGCCGATGTCATGAACGGTCGCAATGACTCTGCTTCCGCCCCCGATTCAAACCCGCGCTTCACCCTGCGTGGTCATATTTCCCTGGGTGACGCCGAAACCGGCTATGGCTACAAAGGCACTTACTTGGGCGCGAAAAAAGTCTTAACCATCGGTGCCGCCTATCAGACCGAAGCAGATATTGCGTACAGCGATGTCACGGCCAAAACCGGCGCGGTGGATTATCAGGCTTACACCTTTGATATTTTCGGTGAACTGCCCCTCGAAGATATGGGAACGGTCACCGCCTCGGCCGCCTATGCCGATTACGATCTGGATGAAGCCTACAAGGGTGCGAATCCCGACGCCGGAGTGACGGGGATTAACGGCGAGAAAAATGGCGGCTATGTCAAGCTCGCTTACATGCTGCCCAACCTGCCCTTACAGTTTTTCGCCCGTGCTGAACAGTGGAGTTTTGCTCAACTGAAAAATGTTTATGACCAGGAAATCACCTGGTATGGCGGCGGTTTGAACTACTATTTTGAAGGCCAGAAGCTCAAACTGACCCTCGAATATTCGGTGACCGACTTTGATAAAGAAGGCACCACCCGTGGCGAAACCACCGAGGATTTCAATACCCTGGCCGCCCAAGTGCAAGTGATGTTTTAACCCGATACATGCAAAGGAGATTCTTCATGTTAATGCCTAAACCCGTAATGATGCTCGTTCTTGCGTTGCTTCTGAGCCTGGTGCTGGTACTGCCGGCCATGAGCTTTGAAGGGAAGATCGCCAAAATTGATGGTTCTACCCTCAGCCTGAGTATCGAGGGTGCTCTGCCCCCCTGGGTCAAAAAAGGTGCGCTGGCGAATACCAGCAGTGGCCTGGGCAAGGTGACCGCAGTGGCCGAAAACTCCATCAATCTTAAGGTTAAAAGTTCGGCAGCTGCCAAACTTAAAGTCGGCGAAGCCGTTGATGTGAAACCCAAAAACGCCGCCGCTGGCCAGAAACTTCAGGGCTGCTAAGCGTGCAGAGACAAAGGGAGGGCCGGCAAGGGCCCTCCCTTTGTTTTTAAAGCACCGGATAAAGGAGAAAATGCCTTGAAAAACTTTTGTTCCCGTCGTCAATTTTTAAAAATCAGCGGCGCCACTGCGGCCGGCTGGGCTATGGCCAGTGCGCTGCCGCCCTGGCAAATGCTGAGTGCCGCAGAAATTGCGGCCGCTGAAGGGCGCTATGTTGCGACCTATTGTGAAATGTGTTTCTGGAAATGTGGTGCTTTCGCCAAGGTTGTCGCTGATAAAGTTGTTAAACTCGAAGGAAATTTTTTGCACCCCCACAGTCGTGGCGTCTTATGTGGCCGCGGCAATGGTGGACTAGGTCTGCTTTATGACCCCGACCGGCTCAAAGCGCCCCTCATCCGGACCGGTGAACGTGGTGATGGCAAGTATCGCGAAGCCAGCTGGGATGAAGCCTTAAGTCTGGTGGCGGAAAAAATGGGCAAACTGGCGACGGACTACGGTCCCGAATCTTTAGCCTTGTTCACCCATGGTTCGGCAACCAGCCATTTTTTCCCCCTGGTCAAGGCCTACGGCTCGCCCAATGTCGCCATGCCCTCCTTTGCCCAGTGTCGCGGCCCGCGGGTTGCGGCCTACGATATTACCACCGGCTCAGACATCGGCTCGCCCGAACGCCTGGATATGGCCAACAGCAAAATGGTGGTGCTGCTCGGTTCCCATCTGGGCGAAAATATGCACAGTTCCCAGGTGCAGGATTTTACCCAGGCCATCGGCAACCGCGCCAAAATTGTTGTGGTTGATCCCCGATTTTCCACTGCGGCGGGTAAGGCCGATTATTGGCTGCCCATCCGCCCCGGCACCGACATGGCCTTGTTACTCGCCTGGACGCATCTGATTTTGAAAAATCACTGGTACGATGCCGCTTATCTTGAGGCCTACGCCAATGGCCTGGAAGAAATGATCGGCCAGTATGATGAATATACTCCAGAGTGGGCCGCTAAAGAGACCGACCTCAGCCCGGCGGTGATCATCGAGACGGCCCAGCTGATGGCGAAGAATGCACCGGCGGTGGCCCTGCATCCTGGTCGTCACGTCACCTGGGATGGCCAGGATGTGCAGCGCAGCCGCGCGATTATTATTTTGCAAGCTCTGCTCGGCACCTGGGGGCGTAAGGGCGGTATTTATCTGGCCAGCAAGGCCAAATTGCCGCCGCTGCCTGCGGGCAAAGCCTACCCCAAACCGGGGCGTCCGGCGCTGAATCGTGGCGGCTACCCCTTTGCCGGCGGCGAAGGCGTCACCAACGTGGTGCGCGCCTCGACCCTCAGCGGCCAGCCCTATCCGATCAAAGGCTGGTTTGTCAGCGGTACCAATCTGCTCGCCGCCTTGCCCAATCCCGACGAAACCCGTGCCGCCATCAAGCAGCTCGATTTTCTGGTCGCAGTGGATATGATGCCCACCGACACCGTGGTGCATGCCGATGTCATTCTGCCCGAGTGCAGCTATCTGGAGCGCCATGACAGCATCGCCCAACTGCGTGGTCGCGACCTGCGTTTGTCTATCCGTCAGCCGGCGATCGAGCCACTTTACAATTCCAAGCCCGGCTGGTGGATAGCCAAAGAACTCAGCCGCAAGCTCGGCCTGGAAGCCTACTTCCCCTGGCAGACCTATGCTGAAAAACTCGAAGAGGATTGCCTGGCCTGGGATATCGATTTCGATGAGCTGAAAGAAAAAGGCGTGGTGCTGATTCCCAACAGTGAAAACGCCTATATCGCCCCCGGCAACCCGCCGGTGTTTAAAACCGCTTCGAAAAAAATTGAACTTTATAGTGAAGAACTGGAACTGCTCGATTTTGACCCCCTGCCGCGCTATGTGCGTAACGAGCAACCCCAGGCCGATGAATTCCGCCTGCTCTATGGACGCAGTCCGGTGCATACCTTCAGCCGTACGGTCAACAATCCAGTTCTGAATGAACTCTTCAGCGAGAACGAGCTGTGGCTCAATCCGCGGCCTGCAGCCAAACTGGGGCTGAAAAACGGCGATTATGTGGCCCTGGTCAATCAGGATCACATCAAAAAAGGCCACATCCGTCTGAAGGTTACCGAGCGAATTCGTGAAGATTGCGTCTATATGGTGCATGGGTTCGGCCTGCAAAGCGAACGTTTAAGCAAAGCCTTTAACCGTGGCGTCAGCGATCAGGAATTGATTTCTAAATATGTGGTTGATCCAATTGCCGGTACCACCGGTATGCGGGTTAACTTTGTACGTCTACAGAAGGAGGCCTGACATGCCCCGATATGCCATGGTGATCGATACCCGGCGTTGCATCAGCTGCATGGCCTGCGTTGTGGCGTGTAAGGCTGAAAACGACGTTGCTCCCGCACATTTTCGGACGCGGATTCGCGAGGAAATAAGTGGAACTTTCCCTGATCTGCGGGCTGAAACCCGTTCTGAACTGTGCAACCACTGTGATAACCCGCCCTGCGTTTATAACTGCCCAACCCGCGCTTCCTATAAAAACGAAGAGACCGGCATGGTGCTGCTGCACAAAAACAAGTGTATCGGCTGCAAGGCCTGCATCGCCGCCTGTCCCTACGATGCGCGCTATGTCGATCCGGTCAAGGGCGTGGTCGACAAATGCACCTTTTGCGATCATCGCATCGCCGCGGGCAAGCAGCCCGCCTGCGTTGCCACCTGCGTCGGCGGCTCACGGGTTTTCGGCGATCTCGATAACCCCAATAGTTCTGTGAGTATTCTGCTGCGTCAGCATCCCAGCGAGGTTCTCCTCGCCGGTGCCGGCACCGAGCCCCGGGTTTTTTACATCAAGCATTACCGCACCCCGCGTTAGGAGGAACCGCCATGGAAGTGACAGTTACCGGACTCAATGCCCTGGCCTTTCCCCATATGCATATTTGGGATTGGCGCGTGGCACTTTACCTGTTTCTCGGTGGATTATCCGCCGGACTGGCGGTGATGGCCGCCGTACTGCATCTGCGTAAAAACGGCGAGCTGGTCGAAGGCGAAGCCGCCAGTTGGATTGCCCCCCTCTGCGTCCCAGTGGTTCTTGGCCTGGGGATGTTGTTCATTTTTCTTGACCTTGAGCATAAACTCAACGTCTATCGTCTCTACCTGACGGTACAACCCCTGTCGCCCATGTCCTGGGGTTCCTGGGGGCTGTTAGCTTTTTTCCCCTTAAGTGCCCTGTTTGTCCTGGCCACCTTGCCTGAGCGGCTTTATGGCTGGCTCATGCTCGACAGCCTGCGCAATTTGGCCCGCAGACTGACAGAAAGAGTGCGGATCATCGCTTTTATCAATCTGCTGATGGGGATTTTTATCGGCATTTACACCGGCGTGCTCCTGAGCAGCTTTGTCGCTCGGCCGCTGTGGAACTCGTCGATTCTGCCGGTGCTATTTTTGCTGTCGGCCCTGTCGGCCGGTGCGGCCTTGATGATTATCGTCAGTCGCAGTCTGGCGGCGAAACTGTTTTTCACCAAGCTGGATATCTTCTTGATTGCCGCGGAAATGACCGTACTGCCGTTGTTTTTTTATGGCCAGTACACCTCCAGTTCCGCCCACCGCGCCTCGATCCTGCCATTTTTTGCCTTTACCCACGAGTATTTGTGGTTTGGTAGCGCAATCATTCTTTTGGGCGTGATTTTCCCCTTTGCCCTGGTGCTCAAATTGTTGGAAATCCGCGAGGGCCATGTTACCGCCTTAACCCCGGCGGTGCTTTTCCGTATGAATCTCAGTGCGGCTTTGGTTCTGCTCGGCAGCGCGATTGTGCGCTTTGCTTTTGTTTATGCCGGTCAGCTGAGCCATTATTTATAGATCCGCACCAGAACCTCCCTGGTCTGCGATCAATCCAGAGGCTGTCTATAGCCTCTGGATTTTTTTTACAGGCAGGTGCCCGGAGCAGTCATGCCATGCTATGTTAGGCAGCTCTGACGGTAGGGCAAGGCGTGGCGGGATGGTAAATGAAGACAGTTAATCTCATAGGTCTTGCGCTCGGATTACTGCTGCTTTTGGTCGGCTGCGATCAGCCCCAGGTTTCGCGCTGCGAAAGCTGCCATGCCGGGCTGGAGTTGGCCTCGCCCAGTCATCTCGATTGTGTCGCCTGCCACGCCGGGGACGCCACGACAGACGATAAAAAACTTGCCCATCGCAGCATGCTTGGCCCCCGCAATCCCAGTGAACCGGCCTCCTGGGAAAAGAGCTGCGGGTCGTGCCATCAGGATCAGCTGACCCGGGTCAAAACCACCCTCATGACCACCAATCGCGGCATGCTCCACAATATTATGGCCACCTGGGAAGGTCTGCAAGAGCAGGCCTTTTCGGCCCAGCCGGTGATCGGATTTGACGCCGATGGCCAGCCCCTGGAACTCACCGGTATCGGCAGCGTCGATCATCTTTCGGCCGAGCTCTACCGCAAATTCTGCGCCCTCTGCCATGTCGGGCTGGCCTCCAAAGAGGTTTACGCGGCCAGCCACGCCGCCGGTTGCGCCGCCTGCCATTTCCCCTACAACGAGGTCGCAACCTACCAGGGCGATGATCCGACCGTCAGGGGTAAATGGGGCTATTCCGCCAGTCATCAAATGGCGATTTTGCCGGACAATCAGGTCTGTGCGCGCTGCCACAACCGTAGCGGGCGGATTGCCTTAAGTTATGAAGGCTTGAACGACGGCAACAACAGTCTGGTGCCGAGCCGCGACGGTCTGCCCGGCCCCGAAATGATCAGCGGCGCGCGCAATATCACCCAGATCACCCCGGATATTCATCATCAAAAAGGCCTTGAATGTATCGACTGTCACACTGCGCGCGAAATCATGGGCGATGGCTTCTCTTACCGTAATATGTACCAGCAGACCGAAGTGCGCTGTGAAGATTGTCATGGCAGCGGCCAGCAGGCACCGCAGACGGTGGCTATTACGCGCGAAAACGACCCGGTTTTGCGCGAAAGCCGCAACTATCCCCGAGCCTATCCCCTCGGCAGTGAAATGGTACAAACCAGTAAAGGGCGCAACTTCAGTAATCTGGCGCGGGTTGCCGGTCAGGTGCAATTGCAGGGCAAACGCGATGGCGAGCTGCATCTGTCCAAGGTAATCACTGGCACCCCCGAGCACCAGATTGTCGGCCATGAGCGCCTGGCGTGCAGCAGTTGCCATTCGCAAAGTGTCGCCCAATGCTATGGCTGTCATACCCAGTACGATCGCAGCGCCCTGGGAGAAGATTTTATCCTCGGGCGTAAAACCCCGGGGCAATTCAGTGAAACCGAGGATATCCGCCAGCTTTACCCCTTTCCGCTGGCGCTGGATCAACGCGGTGAAATCGCGCCGGTCACGCCGGGCTGCCAGACCTTTGTCACCGTGCTGGATGAAGCCGGCCAGCCTGAACAGCAGGAAACTATCAGTCGCTACCGGGGCAAGCGCCAGTTGCGTTTTGCACCTTTTTTTGGCCACAGTGTCGGGGCTAAGGCCCTGCGCTGTGAAAGTTGTCATGGCGATCCGCGTTTTCTGGGATTTGGTCAGCAGGTCGCCCGCCTGGACGGCAGCCTCGAACCCCTGGTGCGGTGCGAATGCAACCCCGATAATCCCCTGGATGGTTTTTTGCGCCTCGACCAGGGACAGCTGACAGCTCCGGCGGCGGTGACGCGCGAAAATTCACGGCCCTTACAGGCGGCAGAAATCAAAAAAATCTGGCAGGTCAATTTGTGTCTGATCTGCCATCGGGATCCTAAAGATGTCATTTATCAACAGAAACTCGATTTTACGCGCCTTGATGCTGGTCTGGCTGGCGCTGGCGGCACTCGATAATCCCCTGTCGGCAGCGGAAAGTTGCAGCGATTGCCACCCGGTGGCATTGGCTGCGCCCCATGCCGAGCTTGCCTGTCAGGCTTGCCATGCACCGGATCAGGCGACCGCTCACGCCCAGGGCGGCCCTGGCGCTGCGGAGGCCTGCGTCGGCTGTCACGCTGAAATGGCGGGTATTTTCCAGCATGACATGGCGACCCGCGCACCGGAGCGGGCCTTTGTCGCCGCCAGCTTCGGCCAGCATGATGCACAATTTTTCAACCGAAATTGTCAGGGTTGCCATGTCAGCAGCTGTCGTGATTGTCATGGCTCGGGGCATCAGGTGCGGCGGCCCGACACCGCAACCTGTCTGGCATGTCACAAGGGGGGCGCGGTAGGTTGGGATTACCTCGGTCGCGCCCCGCGTGAGGACAGTCTGCGTTATCAGCGTGGCCCAAAGGCCCAGGGCGAGCACTATTTGACCATGCGCCCCGATGTCCATGCCGAAGCTGGTTTGAGCTGCGCTGATTGCCACAGTAAAAGGAGTCTGCTCACCGGACGCAAAAGCAGCCACAGCTGCGTCGATTGCCATCAGCCTGACCCAAAAATTATCGAACACGGCATTGCACAACACCTGGAAAAACTTGAATGCTACGCCTGCCACAGCGCCTGGTCGCCGCAAGAATATGGTAGCTTCTATCTACAAATGATCGACAGCCCGGCGCGAGACTATTTTTATGTGCGGCAGAACCCGCGCCGCGATACGATCAAAAGCGCCTATCTCAAGCTCCAGCAGGAACCGCCTCTGGGCTGGAACCAGCGCGGGCGGCTCAGCCCGATGCGCCCGTTTATCGGTTATTTTTCACGCATTGTCGCCGGAGAACCCGAGGGGGAGGAGAATCGGCTGGTGACCGCCAGTTGGCAGGCGTTTTTCCCCCATACCATTCGACGTGGCACAGCCATGTGTGAAGGCTGTCATGCCAATCCGCGGCGCTTTTTACACGAACCGCCGCAAGAACGCGTTTACCGCCCCGATCTCGATGGCCTGGAACTTGAATCTTTCTGGAACCAAACCGGCCAACAGCTACGCAACGGGCGTTTTTTGAACCAGGATGAGCTGGCCGCCCTGGAGAGCAAAAGCCCCGCTTACATCAAGGCATACATTCAAAAATGGCAAAGCTTCATTCAACACGTCGCGCCCTGATCAAGGCACTGATTGGCCTGATCGGCGGCTGGGGCCTCTGGAAATATCTGGCCGCGCCCCTGCCCCGGACTCAGGCGGAATTGCATCTCTCTTTGGCCGAGCTGCCCGGCGAAGGAGCCCTGGTTTATGCCGACCGGCAGCTGGCGGTGGTGCGCAGAGGTGGTGAAATTTACGCCTTAAGTCTGGTGTGTACCCACCTCGGCTGTACCCTGAACCTGACCGCCAACGAGTTACAGTGCCCCTGTCACGGCAGCCGTTTCGATCACCATGGGCACGTCCTCAGTGGCCCGGCACCGCGTGATCTGCCGCGATTGCCCCTGCGTATCACTGGCGATCAACTGTACATTGCGCTGGAGAGTTAAGGCCGATGCTCACTGACTTTGTCCGCCATCTTTTTCCGCGCCGGGTAAGGCGCAAGGATCTGCGCCTGCGCTACACTTTTTGTCTGGGGGGCATGGCCTGTACAGTGCTGCTGGTGCTGCTGACGAGCGGATTTTTGCTGTTGTTTCACTATCAGCCTCATCCCGAACATGCCTATGAATCGATTCTGGCCCTTGAAACGCGGGTCTTTGGTGGCCATTACCTGCGCAGCCTGCACCGTTTTGCCAGCCACGCCTATTTGCTGATGCTGTTTCTGCACAGCCTGCGGGTGATTTTAACCGGCGCCTATCGCCCGCCGCGCCAGCTCAATTGGTGGATCGGTTTCGCCCTGCTGCTCTTGTCCCTGTTCACCGCCTACAGCGGTTATCTGCTGCCCATGGATCAGCTGGCACTCTGGGCCACCCAGACCGGCATGAACCTGGTCGCCGAACTGCCGCTGGGATTTTTGGTCAAAGGTATTCTGGTGCCCGATGCGGTCGGGGCGGGATTTTCGCTGCTGCGTTTTTATGTGATGCACATCCTGGTGCTGCCGGCGACCATCAGCGCACTGGTGGCGTTGCATTTCTATCGCATTCGGCAGGATAAAGGGATACTGCCCTATCTATGATGGCGTCGCAAAAACGCACCAACTGCGGTGTTGCTGCAATGGTCTCGCTGCTTCGACGTACATAAGTACGCCTCATTGCTCGACCATTGCGCGCCTTGCATTTGGCGCTTTTTTGCTTAGCCATCTAAATTGATACTTTTTGCGAAAGCATCATTTATGAGAGATGAAACCGTTCCCAGTTCTCCGGTGTTTTTTCGCCTGATCCGGCGCAATATGCTGCTGCTGGTGGTCGTACTGTTACTGGGCGCCTGGCTGTTTCCGGCCCCCTTGCAACCGCCGGCTGATCTGGCCCAGCCCCCCAATCCGGCCAAGGCGGCCTGGTTTTTGTTGTGGATTCAAGAGCTCCTTAGCTACTCGAACCGCTTTGCCTATCTGATGCTGGCGGGAGTGGCGGGCTTTGCGCTCTTGCCCCTGTGGCGACGGCAGCCACCGGCGACGGCGGCCATCTGGTTTGAACGGCGGCAATGGCCGGTAATTCTGCTGACCCTGTTGACCCTGGCGGGGCTGATTCTTCTCACCTTGATTGCGAGCTTATGGCGCGGCGAAAACTGGGCATTTATCTGGTAATTCTGCTCCTGGCGGGATTAATCAGCACAAGCTGGGCGGAAGAAGGCAACCTCTGTCTGACCTGCCACCAACCCCATGAAGGGACGGCGGAGTGCAGCCGCTGTCATGGCGGTAATCCGCGCACCGACCGCCAGGAAATTGCCCACTATCAATTGATCCCCGCCCGCTTGGCCTATTTTCGTAACGCGGATCACCCGGTGGTGCAACGCGGCACGGTCTTGCTGAAACAACTGGGCTGCCGGCGATGCCATCTGGTTGGAGGCGAAGGACAAAAGCTCGCCAGCGATCTCGATCATCTGGCGCCGCGGGTGACACCGGTGGTTATGGAAGACGCCATCCTCAAACCGGCCCTGGCCATGCCCCTCTTCCCCTTGACCGACGGTGACCGCGCCGCCCTGGTCAACGCCCTGCTCGCCGCACGGCTGAAAGCGCCGCCGGTGGTTGAACAACAGCCGCGCACAGTGCATTTCGCCCCGACCGACAGCACCACCCCGCCGGTTTTTGTCCGCCAGTGTGGCGGCTGCCACCAGCAGCTGTCAGCTCTTCTTGGTGCTCTGGGTCAGGGGCGCACCGCGCCCAATCTGTCGGGATTACTCAGCCCCTTTTACCCCCGCCCCCTGCGCGAAAACGAACCCTTCAACCTTGACAATCTCAAACGCTGGCTCGACAATCCCCGTCAGTTCCGCCCCCTGGCCTTAATGCCGCCGCGCCCGCTATCCGCTGAAGACTGGCAGATCCTGCAACAAGAGTTCGCGCCGCCAGGCGATTGAGTCATCCCCATTAAGTCCTCACGATTTATCGACCGAATAGGCAAACATCGGAATATAAATCAGGGTCAGAATCGTGCCGATCAGCAGCCCGCCGATGGCGACGTCGGCCAGGGGGGAGAGGCGCTCCAGGCCGACCGCCCATTCGAAGGCAATCGGAATCATACCAGCGATGGTGCCGAAGGCGGTCATGAGCACCGAGTTTTTGATAATGATGCCGACCCGACCATCCCAGCGCGTCCGCACCCCTTCGAGCTTTTCTCTCATTAACCACCCCCGGAGAACACTGTCGTCAGGGTCGGTTTGGGGCAGCATCGGCTCGAAAGCCTGCGTCAGCAGTAGCGCTCAACAATAACCAACATGGCAAACAGCACCCGGCTTATGGATTTTTTCAGATTTGGTGTTGTAGCAACGGGCATGTTTTTTTCCCCTCCCTGGTTAGTTGATGCCTATGTCCTCGGAATTCGACCCTAGTCAGGCATCTTGAATTGGCAGAAAATTTTGTTGCACGTTTGACGCTGTTTGTTAGGATGGCGCTGTCGTTTCCAATATCGCTTATAAAGGGGCTTGTAAAGAATGACTCGCGAAGAAAAAATTGCACGGTTGATTGCTGAAATACCGGGGTTGAGCGATTACCGACTTGGTTTAGTACAGAAAATGGTGCAGGTTTTCTCGCAATCTTGGACAATCAACCGGGCACCTGATTCTGATATTATTTCGGACTATTCGCTCATGGATTTTGGCGACGTGTTGAGAATGCATCACTGCTTTTCCAGAGAACCTTTTTCCAAGGACAAATTCGAGTTTGCATTGGAAGCCGTTCTCAGAGCAGCAGGCGTGGCGGCTGAATTAGCGCCGCGCGGCAGACGAGGCTATGACATCAACATCATGGGTCATAACCTGTCCCTCAAGACGGAAGCGGCAAGGGCTATCCGGGTTGAAAGGTTGCATATTTCAAAATTTATGGAACTTGGTGGCGGTCAATGGGGAAATGATCCCAATGATCTGATCGGCCTTCGTCAACAGTTTCTGGATAACCTTGCCGACATTGACCGTATTATTGTGCTACGGGCGCTACGGAAGGGGGAGCCAGACTATCTGTATGAACTTGTGGAAATACCAAAGGACCTTCTGGAAAGGGCCTTGACCGGGCGATTTGAGATGAGAACAGAAAGCGCTCAATTTCCGAAGCCAGGCTATTGTTATGTTGAAAACAACAATGAACTTCTTTTCAGTCTCTACTTCGATGGTGGTGGCGAGCGAAAACTACAGATTAAAAGCCTAAAGAAGGAGCTATGTAAGGTTCATGCTTCCTGGCAGTTTGATTCCCCTCAGAAAAATCCAGATCGAGAGTTGATGTAACCGTATTAAGACGCTGCCTGGCAATCTCAATATAGTCGGATTTCAATTCAATACCGACACACTTGCGCCCCGTCTCAATGGCCACGACACCAACAGTACCACTACCGAAGAAGGGATCCAAAACTAGCCCGTCTTTTGGTGAACCAGCAAGGATGCAAGGCCGAACCAACGCTCTTGGGAAAACCGCAAAATGGGCTTCCTTGCAGGGTTCTGTATTAATTTGCCAGACTGATCGCTTGTTTTTTAACGACTTACCATCAGCCGTCCGCTCTTTGATTGCGGCCTGATCAAAATAGTAATTTTCGCTCTTTGTAAGCATGAAGAGATATTCGTGCGACACCGTTACCCGGTCCTTGACCGACTCGGGCTGACAGTTGGGTTTGTACCAGATAATATCTGAACGCAAATACCAGCCATCGAGTTGAAGAGCCATAGCCAGCATCCAGGCAACACCAATTAAATCTTTAGGTTTGAGTCCCGCTGGGGTGTCGGGACGATAGGCCATTGCCCGTCCGGCGTTTTTAGAATCCGATTGACGCCAGGTTCTGCCTCCCGACGTATAGGTATTGCCGATATTAAGCCAGAGTGTGCCATCGGGTCGGAGCACTCGCCGAATTTCACGAAATACGTCGACCAGGTGCACAACATAGTTATTGATCTCCGTTTCTGCTCCTATTTGCCCTTCATACCCATAGTCACGCATTCCCCAATAGGGAGGAGAGGTGACGCAACTGTGAAAAATGCCATCCGGGAGCAAGGCAAGCTTCTGTCGAACGTCGCCATGGATAATCTGTACCGGATCAGTCCCGGAAAAGATGTCTGACTCAAAGCGGTTGGCTGATTCTGCAGAAGCGGTCACTTTCCCTCCCGGTTTTCTTCAGCTGCGCCACCAGTGCTGTAAACAACGGAGTCTTCGTTGACCCGCGAAACCAGCGCATCAATGATGTAAGCATGAAGAGACATATCAGACTCAATAGCCTTGTGCTTGAGAGCTTTATGCAAAGTAGCTTCGATCTCAAGGGGAAATGTTTTTTTAATCTTTGTTTTGGTTGCGTTCATGTCAGTAAGGTTACTTGGGTAACTTAAGTAAGTCAAGGGGTTATTTTACTTTTATTCGCATAACCAGTCCCTGCGCTCGGTTTCCTCCACGCTACCTGTTTGGGTATCCGGTGAGGGCCGGAACCTTTACCTGGTCAGAAATTCCGAATAGGATTGGGAGGTTAAAGGGTAACGCTGTCGTTGGGGTTTGAAGCTTTTTGAAATAAAGAAGGGAAAACGTCATCCATATCGCGCAATCGTGAAATAGGGATGACGCTGGAGCGATTATATCTCGCAAAAGCCAATTCATTTACCACCGGGATCACAGAGGCCACAGGGAAAAACTCACAAAATCAAAAGTTTAAATCTATGCTCTCTGTGTCCACTGTGGTTAGGGCTTGGGTTTTTGCGATTTGATCATACTTGTCTTCTTGCGGCTATTTCTCCTTATCGACCGAATAGGCAAACATCGGAATATAAATCAGGGTCAAAACCGTGCCGATCAGCAGCCCGCCGATGGCGACATCGGCCAGCGGGGAGAGGCGCTCCAGACCGACCGCCCATTCAAAGGCGATGGGGATCATGCCGGCGATGGTGCCGAAGGCGGTCATCAGCACTGGACGAAAACGCACCCGCACGCTCTCCTGCGCGGCGGCAAAGGGGGAGCTGCCGGCCTTGCGGTGCTGTTGATAAAAGTCGATCAGCAGCACCGAGTTTTTGATGATGATGCCGAACAGCAGCATGATGCCGACCAGACTCGGCATGCAGCTCGGCTTGTTGAACAGCAGCATCCCCCAGGAGGCACCGATCATCGCCAGCGGCAGCACCAGAATCATGACGAAGGCCATGCGCACCGACTGGTAGATGGCGATCAGTGCCATCAGCAGCAGCACCACGCCAATGCCGATGGATTTGATCATACGCTGGAAGGTGTCGCCCATCTGCTTCATATCCCCTTCCTGATGAAGACTCACCCCCGGCATGCTGGTTTCGGCCAGGGCCGCCTCGGCATCGGCGGCCATGATCGAGATCGGCCGCTTGGCGCGATAACCGGTGACATCCAGTGAATAAAGCAGGCCATTGCGTTCGATCTTGTTGGCGGTCAGCCGGTACTCGATCTGCGCCAGGGCTTCGAGGGGAACCGGACCCTTGGCGGTCTGGATCGGAATCAGCCGCAACCCTTGCAGGTTCTCATCGAAGGGACGGTTGAAGTAGAGGCGCACGAACTGGGTCTGCATGGTCACCAGATTGCCGCTTAAGGTCACCGGGATCCCGGCCAGCGGCAGCTGCATCGCAATCTGCACCGGGGTGATGCCGTAGGCCAAGGCGCGGTTGGTGTCGATCTGGAGCACCGCTTCGGTGAAGTCCTTGTCCCAGCTGGTGGCGACCGAGGTGATCCCTTTGACCTCGCCCAACGCCTTGGCCGCCTGGTGGCTGGCGGCGGGCAACAGCTTGTAATCTTCGGCGCGCAGCTGCACATTGATCGGCGCTTTGATGCTCGACAGAGGGGTCGCGCCAAAGTCGAAAACATCGACCGACTTGACGTTCTGCAATGTCGCCAGCTGCTGGCGGAAGCGCTCTTCGAGCTCCCACAGACTCGCCTCACGCTGGAAGCGATCGACACAGTTGATGGTCATTAAAGCCTCAGTCGGCAAAGAGCCGGAGCCTAAGGAGAGCACGCCCGGCTCGCTCCCGAAAGTGACCGAACTCATCTCGACCTCGGGTTGCTGATGCAGCCAGATCAGAAAAGGGGCGATGCGCTTCTCGGTCGCCTCGACGGTTTCGTTGGCACTGAACTTGACCCGTGCCTTGATGATGCCGGTATCCATCGGCGGCATCAGGTCGCGGCCGATGACCGGCATGACGGTACGGATCGACAGGGCCAGAATCAGCACCACCCCCAGGGTCATCAGGCTGCGGCGCAGGCCGGAACGCCCCCCGGCGGAGAACTTGAGGATCGCCAGGTAGGGGTGCACCAGGCGGCCGAAACTTTTTTGATAGAGGGTTTCAAGTCCGCGTTCGATCCGCATTTTATCGGTGCCCTTGCGGTAGAGAAAGAAGGAGATCGAAGGAATAAAGGTGATCGACAAAAAGTAGGAGACAAACAAGGCGATGATCAGGGTCGAAATCAGCGGGCGGAAGATCTGCTGCGGAAAGTCGCCGGCAAATAGAAAGGGAAACATGATCGCGCTGGTCGCCAGGGTGCCGGCAAAGACCGGCGCAATGACCTCTTTGGTTCCCTTGACGATGGCGGTCTGCAAGTCTTCTTTGAGTTCGGTCAGATGGCGCTCGATATTCTCCAGCACCACCACCGCATCGTCGACCAGCATCCCCAGGGCGAGGATGATGGCGGTGTAGATGATCAGATTCAGCTCGCCGCCGAACATCCAGATGATGGCGATGGTCGCAAAAAAGACCATCGGGATCGAGGCCAGGGCCCCCGTCACCGCGCGCAGGTTGCCGAGGAAGAGCAGAATCACCAACAGGGTGAAGATGATGGCGTCACGCAAGGCTTCGAGCATGTTGGTGTTGGCGGTCTGAATCAGAGTTTGCTGGGTGTCGGCCAGCTCAAAATGGATATTCGGGTAGCGGAGTTTGAGCGTTTCAATCTCGGCGCGCCCCGCCTG
>Ga0100385_1000815_pt1 | contig 34384 bp, 31 predicted proteins | sample CryGeymeta201509_FD_81543 | JGI IMG/M metagenome (GOLD analysis project Ga0100385, IMG submission 81543) | Groundwater microbial communities from Crystal Geyser aquifers in Utah, USA - Crystal Geyser metaG 2015-09 | ecosystem: Environmental > Aquatic > Deep subsurface > Groundwater | place: USA... | reverse complement strand
TGTTGAAGAATTTGAAAATATAACTGATAGATTTTTCCGATATTTGATTATATGTAAATTAAAATATAAATTAAACTGCTCATTATCAAGTACTTAAAAAATGGTAGGGTAGAGTAGTTTTTTCACTATTTTAGTGCTTTTTTAGGAATGAATTTACAAGCGAATCTGCTTTAATGAGGTCTTTGAGTTCTTCCCAAGTAAACAAAAAAGAAGGCATTCCTGCTGCATAAGGAGCAATTTCATAAGGTTGATAAACAAAAGTTATTCCCTTAGCACTTAATGAAAAGTTGTCAGTAGCTTCTATTTTATCTACCAAATAACCTGCATCTTGTAATGAAATAGCATTTTCAAAGCCTGTATAAGAATATGCTTTTTTTATCATTCGTTTATCTAAAGTAGCAAGAGCATTTTTATCAAAAATATCATTCAGTTTTATTTCTTTTCCATTTTTTGTATCAATGACAAGATAAGTCTTGCCAAACATTCCGTGCGCTCCTCCTAAATATTGGTAATTGGAAAAAGCAATCGTAGCAAAATAATCATCATTAAAAACTATATCTACATTACTTTGACTCATCCAATTTGCAGCATACAAATAGTCTTCATCTTGGTCTTTATTAACCTCTAAATACTCTTTAAAAAATGATTTCTTATTGTTTTCGATAGTTTGTTTAGCCGTTTGAGAAGATGCTCCATTCTGAACTGACTGGTATTTTTTGAGTACTTCTTTGATTTTGGTTAGATTACTTCCTTGTGGCACTTGTCTTACTTCTAAAATTACATCTAAAAAACTAGCTTGAGGTGTTTCTTTTCTATTCTTGAATAATTTTACGCTGTCTTTTATAAAAATAATTTTAAAATCAATGCTCTTCGAATAATCTTCAACTAATGAAACAGATAGAGTTTTCGTCTTTTCTTTGTTTTTCCAATTTCCAACAAACGTATTTTTATTTATTTTCCCTGTAATAAATTCTGTTTTTTGTCCTTCATTATTTATTGCAAATAATTCTATTTCTCCTTTATTATTTACTTGTCCTTCCAAAGAAATAGGTAAATTATATTTTTTGTAATAATAACTGCCTGAATAAGTGATACCATCTTGTATCAAATCCATTACAATCGGCAAATTTCCATTTATTGTGCCTACAAAATGACAATAATCTGCTTTTATAAATGTTTGTGAATTTTGAGCAAAAAGTGATGAATAACAGAGTAAATAAGAATAAAATAAAAAATAAAAAAACAACGATTTTATTAACTTTTTTTCTTTCATAATAAGTAAAATAATAGATTTTGGTAAATTTGTTTTGTAAGCAATAAGTAGTCATTGTGTAGAATCAAATTGGTGTTTTTCTACACGAAATACAACTTTACTACACTGCCATTTTGTTTCAATCTATATTGAAGGTCTAATAAAGGGAAAGTTATAGATAATTCTGCATTATTACTTATTATTCATCAAAATATTTAGGGCAAAAACACAAAATTTATTTTTCATTTTTTACTTTCTCAATCTGCACTTGAAAAAAAGTGCAAAAAAAGAACCTAATTGATTAGGCTCTTGTTTTTGAATCATATAAAATGAAAAAGTTTTATCTTCTCCTTCCAGTATGGGGTTTGCGAGATTTATTTGAGCTAACATACTCTTCTTCTTCTGTTTCCATCAATAAATCAATAGTTCTTTTCTCCATATCTACACCTTTTACTCGTACTTCTACTTTATTTCCTAACGTATATGTTTTATTAGATTTACGTCCGACTACTCGCTGATTTTTTGGTTCGTATTCGTAATAATCGCCTTTCAAATCAGATAAACGAATCATTCCTTCACAAGCTGTCGATGTTATTTCTACATATAATCCCCATTCTGTTACTCCAGTAACCATTCCGTCAAAGACTTCTCCAATATGAGCGTCCATAAATTCGGCTTGTTTATAACGAATGGAGGCACGTTCGGCATCTGAAGCACGCTTTTCCATATCCGATGAATGACGAGCCATACTTTCGTATTTAGCTGGATCAACAGACTTAATATTATTTTTCAAATATTTTTCTATCAGACGGTGCGCCATCATATCAGGATAACGACGAATAGGCGATGTAAAGTGAGAATAATGCTCAAACGCAAGTCCAAAATGTCCTATTGCTTTGGTAGTATAAATTGCTTTTGCCATCGAACGAATAGCTAATGATTGAAGTGTTTCGTATTCGGGTTTGCCTTCTGTTTCTTGTACTAATTTGGCTAAAGAAGCTGCAAAATGTTCGGGTTCTACATTAATGTCATAGCCAAATGTTTTTGCCATTGCCTTTAGATTAGCTAATTTGTCTGGATATGGATCATCATGAACACGATAAATCATCGTATTTTTCTCTTTTCCATTTTTATAACGATAAACAAATTCGGCTACGCTTTTATTAGCTAATAGCATAAACTCTTCTACAAGTTTATGAGCATCTTTACGAACTTTTGGAATAACACCTAAAGGTTTTCCATTTTCATCTAATTGAAATTTTACTTCTTGCGTTTCAAAACTGATTGCACCATGTTTAAAGCGTTTTGCTTGTAATTTTTTGGCAAGGTCATTCAGTACATTTATTTCGTCTGCATAATCGCCTTCTTTGGTTTCAATGCGCTCTTGTGCTTCTTCATACGTAAAACGACGGTCTGAATAAATGACTGTTTTTCCGTACCAACGATTACGAACACTTCCATATTTATCTAATTCGAAGACGGCTGAAAAAGCTAGTTTTTCTTCTTGTGGACGCAACGAACACAAATTATTTGAAATTCTCTCTGGAAGCATCGGCACAACTCTATCGACCAAATAGACCGAAGTGGCACGTTTTTGAGCTTCTTTTTCTAATAATGTATTTGGTTTGATATAATGCGTAACATCTGCAATATGAACGCCTATTTCATAATTTCCATTGGGTAAATAAGCTAAAGAAATAGCATCATCAAAATCTTTTGCATCGTGGGGGTCAATGGTAAAGGTAAGAACGGGACGGAAATCTCTACGTTTTTTGAATTCTTGAGGAGTCAAATCATCTTTTACTTCTTCTGCTTTCTTGATTAATTTCTCATCAAAATCCATTGGCAAACCAAATTCTACCATAATAGCATGAATTTCGGCTTCATTTTCTCCTGCTTTTCCTAAAATTTCGGTTACTTCTCCTACTGGATTTTTGCCTTTTTCTTCTGTCCATTTTACAATCTTGACAATTACTTTGTCATCATTTGTTGCTCCATTTAGATTATCCAAAGGAACAAAAATATCCATTTTCATTTTTTTGGATTCTACTACTACAAAAGCAAATCGGTTGAATAATTGAACATTTCCAACAAACTCGGTTCTGCCACGTTCGATTATTTCTACTACTTCGGCTTCAGGGTTTTTTCCTTTTTGCTTTCCTGTCAATTTGATTTTGACAATATCTCCATTGATTGCACCTTTTATCTTATGTCCTCCGACCCAAGCATCTTCTTCTAGTCCTTCACAGATGATATATGAAGAATCACGACCTGCATCAACAGTACCGATATATTCGTTTTTTTGTAATTCAGTATGTGACTTTACTTCTTTTACTTCGTCTTTTTGTTCGTTATCTAATCTATTAGATCTGTTAGAAAGAGCCTGTTTTTGTACGGTTACATCTCTAGTAGTTTCTTTGGCAGTTTGTTTTTGATTCTGCTGATTGTTTTGATTTTGCTGTTGCGAAGAGTTTGTTTTTTTCTCGTTTTGATTAGGGTTTGTTTTAGGCTCTTCCTTTTTTGTTTCTTGTTTTACCTCTTGAGATTCTTTCTTAGGTTCTTCTTTTTTTGAAGTTGAGTTTTCAGGAGTAGCAGCCGTTTCTACAATTTCTCTTATATTTTCTTTTTCTTCTTTTTCGGTCAAACCCATTTTTTTGTAGAGCTGTCGAAGTGTAAAACTTTCAGACTTGCTTTGAGCAAGGGTTTCGATAAGTCCTGTGGCTAATTTTTGGATTTCTTCACGGCTAAGACGAGGATTTTTCTCGTTTTTGGTTTTCTTTTTCTTTGTCATATAATAAAGTGAGAAGTTAGAAGTAAGAAGTTAGAGGTGTTAATTCTTTTCTATTTTTTTGATTCTTCTAATTTCGTTAAGTGATTAAATTGTGTTTGTCAAAATGTCTAGTTTAAAAAATGATTAATATTATCTTTTGTATATTTTAATTTTTTTACTGATTTTTTGTACAGATAAAAATAATTGATTGCAAATTACATGAAATAATTGCGATTTGAAAATCATGAGTTAGTAGTACAAATCATTAACCAATAAATAAGCTAATAAGGTTCAAAATCGTTTGTTGAAAATTATGAATTGATTTTATGAGACTATTACCTTTAAGTTTTGATTTGGAATACAACTTTCAATTTCCTTACTTTATGGTTTAAACATAAAAATACACCTAAAAGTTTGTTTTTCTGGTCTTCTGAATCTTTCATTTAACAAAAAAATAAAAAATATGGAATTTGATTTTTCAAAAATTAATCTTGAAGCCCTTATTATTAAGCATGGTCTTCAAATTGTTTATGCGCTAGTTGCCCTAATTATAGGGTGGTTTGTGGTTGGACTTATTAGCCGTTTTATCAAAAAAGCTCTCAAAAAAGGAGTACAAGATGCTGCTTTATCCAACTTTTTAAATAGTTTGATAAATGTAGCCCTCAAGGTATTTTTGTTTATCATTGTAGCTTCCATTTTAGGAATCAATACCACTTCTTTTGCTGCTGTAATTGGTGCTGCTGGTTTGGCGATTGGACTTGCTTTGCAAGGAAGTTTATCCAATTTTGCTGGTGGTGTTTTGATTATTCTTTTGAAACCCTATCGCATAGGCGAGTTTATTGAAGCAAAAGGAATGCTCGGAACAGTAAAAGACATTCAGATTTTTTATACCCTTTTGAATACAACTGATAATAAACTTATCATTATTCCAAATGGCGAACTTTCAAATAGTCCAATTACAAATTATTCAAGAGAACCAATCAGAAGAGTTGATATTACTATCGGAATTGGTTATGGTGATGATATAAAAACAGCTAAAGACATTTTATCAAAATCTGCTAATGCTCATCCACTTGTTTTGAAAGAAGGCGAAGAAAAAGCTCCTTCAAACCCTGTAATTGTGGTAAGTAGTTTGGGAGATAGCTCGGTTAATATCGCTGTTCGTTCGTGGGCAAAAACATCAGATTACTGGACTGTCCATAATGATTTGATAGAAGAATTAAAATACAAAATGGACGAAGCAGGCATCGAAATTCCGTTTCCTCAACGTACAGTTTGGATGAAAAATGAGAATAGTTAATCAATGTCGTTGAACATATTTTGTATTAATCTTTAAATATCTTTACTAGAATTATGCTGATAATGATTATCAAAATCATTGTTCCGTACATAAGTGGTTCTACATAAAGATATTTTTTGTATTTCTGATACCAGTTGCGAAATGCTTTTTTCATTTTTTTTGATTTAATTATTAACCTTTCAAATAAACGTTATCACGTTTTTTTACAGCATTGATTACCAGCAATTTAGCAAAAATCAAATCCTGCTTATTTTTCCATAACGATAGGTTTGCAAACCTATCGTTATGGAAAAATGAACTTTATAAAATTAACCGTGATAACGTTTAGGAACAAGAAATAAACAAAGTTTACAACTTATTTTGTGTGTTCGTTTGCTCACAAACGAACAAAACGCTTCCTCAGAAGTGTGATTTAGGTGCTTTTATCACGCTTCTGAGGAAGCGTTTCATTCAGTTCTAAGGAACTAAACGCACACACAAAAAAAAATTCTAGATGTATATCTTATTTAATTTCTATTCCTTAATTATTATACGGATTAAAAATTGGCTTTAAGAAGAGAAAAATAACTTTATCTACACAGCTACCGCAAAGTAAACTTTCTCTATAGGTAAATAGTTTCTTATTTTTCAAGATTACTTATAAATTTCATAAGTTGCTATAAATAACAAAAAACACGTGAATAAATATGTTACTAGTACCGTTTCAAACGGATAATTTATGATAATTTAAAACTTTTTACTCTTTTTTAAAAAACAGTTTATGACTTGGTATTTGTTTCTCTTTAGCTTTGTTATTTTTCAATTCAATTTTTTAAGTCCTCCATCCGAAAAAAAGCTCTCCTTTGATATGATTTGGAGGGGAAAATCAGTAGGTACTTTGTATGCAACTCAAAAAAACATAGATTCTAAAACCTATTATCATAGCTCCACCAACATACAAATAAAATTTATAAAAACCTTTGATATAAATTATGAATATGATGTCCTGTTTGATAATTCTGTATTACAAAGCGCACACGTAGATATAAATTATAATGGAAATAATCACGCTCAAACTGATACAAAACGAAAAAAGAATGAGTACCAAGTAATTAAAGATGGCAAACTTGAAACTACATTTAAAGAAACTGTTCGTTATTCTACTATCTCCATGTATTTTGAAGAACCTGTAAATATTGGTCGTTGTTATTCCGAACAAGAAGGTGATTTTAATACAATTATTCACTTAGGAAATCATAAATACAAAAAAACGAATACAAGTGGTAGAGAGAGTTTCTTTTTTTATAAAAATGGTAGCTTAGAAAAAGCTATTATTGATGGAGGAATTGTTAGTTTTGAGATGGTTCTTAAAGAAAATCAGTAAATTTGTTTTAATTTTAATATGAGTGACATTTTTCAAATTTTGTAAATTGACCAATTTTTGACAAAATAATAGTTTGCTTTTTTCCATAAAATAGAGTTTGCAAACCCTACTTTATGGAAAAAAGACATTTGCACAGAATAAAATTTGGTAAGGATTTGCCTTTTTTAAAATGTCACTCATGTTGAATTTCTTTTCTATAAAATTCAATTAAAAAAAATAATGGCAAGTAAAACCTCTCTATCCCTAAAAATGCGAATTATTCATCGTTATTTAGGCTTTTTTTTAGTCGGAATTATGAGTGTGTATGCACTTAGTGGAATCGTCTTGATTTTTAGAGATTCTGATGTTTTCAAACAGGAAAAACAAATAACAGAACAAATAAAAGTAAATGCTTCTTCTGATGAACTGGGAGAGTTACTAGAAATGAGAAGACTAAAGGCTACTAAAGAAGAAAACAATAAAATCTATTTTCAAAATGGATTTTATGACAAAGAAACTGGAATAGCTGAGTATAAAATTAAAGAATTGCCCTTTATTTTGGATAAAATGACACACCTTCACAAAGCCAAATCTAGTGATGCATTATTTTTCTTAAATATCTTTTTTGGTGTTGCGTTGTTGTTCTTTTCGCTGTCTTCATTTTTTATGTTTTTGCCCAAAACGAGTGTTTTTAAGAAAGGATTGTATTTTACACTCGCAGGAATTGTACTGACTTTACTGCTTCTTTTTGTGTAATTTTTTATTCAATAAAAAAGGACTACAAAGTCTTTTTTGCTTTCCACCATTCTATCTCCAAATTATTATAGCATACTGATTTCCTACTGTACCCTACTATTTTTTTGTAGGGTAGGATAGTTAAGGATTGATAGGATTTAAAATACAGATTAATACAAAATACTATTTGAATAAGTCAATTTTAAAGCCATTTTTTTAAAAAACGTATTTTAATTAGCTACGCTGACTTTTAGTTCTCTGTGTTCCTCTGTGAACTCTGTGTTTTAAAAATAGTAGGGTAGGGTACTGATTTCCTAATTTTTATAAAAAAAGAATTGAAACTGAATAAATATGATTTGATTTACTACCTTTGTTTTTATTTAAAATCATTCTAAATAAAGCTTTAAAACCTTACCTATTTTTATAAAAATTAATTAAAAGCTATGAATCGTATTTTTGTTAGTGTTATTCTATTTTTAGTATCTCTTTCATTTTTTGCCTGTAACAACAAGAAAAAAGACAATACAGAAACTACTTCTGATTCTACTGCCGTAGTGGAGGAGTCAAAAGAAGTAAACGTTTATTCGCATCGCCATTATGATTCTGACAAACAACTTTTTGAAGAATTCGAGAAACAGACAGGCATAAAAGTAAATGTCGTGAAGGCTTCGGCTGACGAACTTATCAATAAATTGGAAATGGAAGGACAAAATTCTCCTGCCGACGTTTTGATTACTGTTGATGCTGGTCGTTTGTATAGAGCAAAATCAAAAGGACTTTTACAGCCGATTGAGTCAGAAGTTTTATTCACAAATATTCCTGCTCATTTGAGAGATGCAGATAATCAGTGGTTTGGAATTACAAAACGTGCGAGAGTAATTGTTTATGACAAAGAAAAAGTAAAACCTGAAAATTTTGCTACCTATGAGAGTCTTTCTGATGCAAAGGCAAAAGGTAAATTATTGATTCGTTCTTCGGAAAATGTTTATAATCAATCGCTTTTAGCTTCTATTATTGCAAATTCTGATGAAGAAACAGCTAAAAAATGGGCAACAGGAGTTGTGGCAAATATGGCAAGAGAACCAAAAGGTGGTGATAAAGACCAAATCAAAGGAATTGCAGCAGGAGAAGCAACTTTAGCTGTAACAAACACCTATTATTTGGCTCAACTGCTCAACGATACAGATGAAGAAAATGTAAAAGCTGCACAAAAAGTAGCCGTTATTTTTCCAAATCAAGATGGAAGAGGAACGCATATCAATGTAAGTGGTGCAGCAGTAACCAAATATGCGCCTAATAAAGAAAATGCAATTAAATTGATTGAGTTTTTGACAAGCAAAGAAGCACAAGAAGTTTATGTGAGAGAAGAAATGGAGTATCCAGTTCGTACAGATATAGAAATGGCACAAACACTTCAAGATTGGGGAACTTTCAAAGAAGATACTTTAAGCCTTTCAAAATTAGGCGAAAACCAAGAGAAAGCTGTTATTATTTTTGATGAAGTAAAGTGGAAATAGTGCAATCAGTAGGGAAAATGGCTTGCCTTTTCCTACCGTAGTATTTTCAGAAAAACATTTTCAATAAAAAAGGACTTTTACAAAAACAGTATTTTGTAAAAATCCTTTTTCTATAAAAATAGAGTAAAACTATATTTAGAAAAAGGCAAACCATTTTAGCTGCGCTAAAGGACTTTTAGTTCCCTACAAATCAACCAATTATGAAAAATCTACTCTTCTTGTTCCTTTTGCTTTGTCCTCATTTAATTTTTGGACAAACTTTCCCTGTCAGTTTTGATACAAATATCGAAATTATCAAAGATGGACAAAAATTAGCTCTGACAGGTGGATTTAATGCACCACAATTTTCAACTATAAAAGTAGATAATGACGACTTAGAAGACCTTTTTATTTTTGATAGAACAACAAATCAAATTCTTATTTTTCTTCAAAAAACAAATTCAGAAGGACAAAAAGAATGGTTTTTTGCGCCAGCATATACTCAGCTTTTCCCAAAACTAAAAAACTGGGTTTTACTTCGTGATTATAATAATGACGGTCAAAAAGATATTTTTACTTCTACTAATTTGGGAGTTATTGTCTATCAAAATACCAAAAATGAAACAGGAAATCTAGCTTTCAAAATTGCTAAAGATTTGCTTTATAGTACAGGAATTTCTGGAAATCTATTAAACCTAGGCATTGATGTTACTGATATTCCTGCAATTTTAGATTTGGATAATGACGGCGATATGGATATTCTCAATTTTCGCCCTGCTATCGGAACGACTGTCGAATGGCATAAAAATATGAGCCAAGAAAATTATTCTATTTCGGATAGTTTAGTTTTTGAGAAAGAAACCATAAAATGGGGAGATTTTGAAGAGTGTATTTGTGAAAATTATGTTTTTGGTGCGAATGGTTGTAGAGTAGAAAAGCCTGAACATGCTGGTTCGTCGCTCTTGATTCTTAATTTAGATGATAATCCTTCTCTAGATTTATTGGTTGGCGATGTTTCTTGTGATTACATAACGGCTTTATTTAATCAGCAAACAGGACAAAATGCAAATACAGAAGCTATTTTAAGAAATCCAAGCGTTCGTTTTCCTGTTCAAAAACCGATTGATATTCCTACTTTTGCAGCCGTTTTTTATGAAGATGTTACCTTTGACGAAACGCCTGATTTGATTGCTGCACCCAATTTATATTCGAATGATGGAAATTTAATTGATTATGAAAATTCAGCTTGGCTTTATCAAAATACAGGTTCAATAGAAAATCCAAGTTTTGAGTTTGTACAAGAAAATTTCTTGCAAGATAAAATGTTTGATATTGGAGAAAATGCTCGTCCTGCTTTTATAGATGCTGATAACGATGGCGATTTGGATATGATTGTGGGAGAACGTGGGCATTTGTTTTCTTCGACCTATAAAGCAAGATTACATTTTTTGGAAAATATTGGAAACAATCAAAACCCTAGATTTCAATATAGAAACGACGATTTTCTGAATGTTGCTAGTTCTTCGACACTACAATTTCAGTTTTTAAAACCTATTATTTCAGATTTTAATGGAGATAATAAAGAAGATTTACTCTTTACTGCTTTTGATATAAATGATAGAAAGACAAAGGTTTTTTGGATAGAAAATAAAGGCAATGAGAACATGAGCTTTTCGTTAGACGATATAAAAGAAATTTCTTTGATAGGAATAAATTTAGGAATCAATGATGAAATTTTATTGACAGAATTAAATAATGATGATAAAATTGATTTGCTAGTTTTACAAAATAGAGGAGGAATAAAATCATTTTTACAGCAAAATGATAATAGCTTTACTTTAGAAAATCAGAATTTTGGCAATCAGAATTTTACGAGAGGAAGTTTTGCCTTATATCAAACAAAAGATGACAGAAATGAAAATGATGAAAATGGGCAAACCTCACAAGATTTACTTTTGTCTAATCCAGAAGCAGGATTATTTTTAATAAAAGATTTTAAAAGTCAAGAAACAGATTTTGAATTGATTCCTCTTTCACTTTCGAATCAAAACTTGCCATCTGATTTTCCTTCTTCTTTATTAAATAATCAAAACTCTACTTTATATTTTGGAAATACTGTTTTTCCTGTTGCTTTTGGTTCGCAGATTTTGATTGGAACGGTGGGAGGAGGTTTGCAATGGCTTTCGCCTTTGGGAGAAATTATTTCTGGAGTTGATGATGATAAAAACAATGAAGATTTATTTCTAAAAATCTATCCAAATCCTGTAACTGATATTCTGACAATTCAAACAAAAGAAAAAGGAAAGCTGATTTTGTACGGTGCAAAAGGACAGATTTTGATAGAAAAACAAATTCAAAATTCTCAGAATGAAATTGATATTTCTCGTTTTGCTAGAGGTTTGTATATTTTGGTTTTTAGTACGGAAAAAGGACAGGCTTATGAGAAGGTTATTGTCCAAAAGTAATTTCTTTTTGTATTGTTTCAATCCAATTCTTATCATTTGTTTTTATAATAATTGTTTTGAAGTTCAATTTTTCTCCTTCTATTTCTACACCTTTTGAATCATCTATATGTAAATCAAAACCAAATGCAGGGGGATATTTTGAAACTCTTTTATTTATTCTTTTTAAGGTACGCTGATTTTGATATTCGTTTATTATTTTTCCTACTTTTATTCCATAATAAAAAAGCATCAAAGGAATTTTGTTTTTGCTTCTAAAAGAGGTTGTATAAATATGAATGATATGACCTTGTTTTTGTAAATCAGAAATGAGTTTTGCTGTTCCTATTCGAATAGGTTCAATGCCTAAAAAGGTAGCAAAGAAGTTTCTTTTTTCTTCTTCAAATTGATTTCCATGTGGAATAAGTGTACTGTCTAAATCGAAACTGATGTGCATTTTTTATTATTCTAAACAAAAACCTGTATTTAATTCTCCAATCCCTAATCTTCATTTCCCAACTCCCAATTCCTACATTGTCATCAAAAATCCTACAAATAATACAAACATCACAGCCGTAATGAACCAATAATAATTTCTTTTTTTGATAATCATTCCACCAAAAGCAAGTAGCGCAGCACCTCCTTTAATATAGTTTTTGAGATGAAAAAACTCATACTCTTCAAAAATAACAGAATTTAGAATCATTGCAGTAAATAACAATCCATATAAAAAACAAATAATAGGAGCTTGTTTTTCGAAGTAGCGCTTTAAGTCAAATTCATCTTTTTCGTATTTTGTTTCATTGATTTTTGGAAATAAAAAAACACAAACTAAATACAAAAGTAAAGGCAAAACAAGAGAATAATAATAATAGAAAATATTCACTCCAATAAACTCATTATTTGTCCACGTTCCCCACCAAATCAAAATAGAAACCAAAAAAGTAAGAAAAGACCAAAGAACAGGAATAAAATCAAAACGAATTTGGGAGCGATAACGCATAAAATTTCCCCAACCCATAAAAAATTCGGCTACAATAAAACCAAAAATAATAGCATTAAAGATAGATAAATACTCTATTCTTGAAAAACCACTTATTTCGTGGGGAGGGGTGTTTTGTAAAAAAATTATAGTCATAGAAATTAACTGGTAACTGATTAGTACTTACTGATAACTGCTAAATTCCGATTGTATCATCTTCATTTCCACTTCTAATAATTCCTTTTTTTGCATTTTTGATAAACTCTACAATCTGTGTTTTTTCGGCTGTTTGTGGTTCTAATTCTTCTATTTGTTTGATAGCTTCTTGTGTATTTAGACCTGCTGAATAAATAAGACGATAAATTTCTCTTAGTTCGGCAGTTTTTCCTGCATTAAACCCACGTCTTCGAAGACCTATAATATTAATTCCTGCATAGGAAAGAGGCTCACGACCAGCACGAATATAAGGAGGAACATCTTTTCTGACTAGCGAACCACCAGCAATCATGGCATGTGCGCCAATCTTCACAAACTGCAAAACGGCACTTGTACCTCCAATAATTGCATAATCTTCTACTTCTACATGCCCTGCAAGCTGCACACCATTTACCAACACACAATAATCTCCAACAATACAATCATGAGCAATGTGTACATACGCCATCACCAAAACATTATTACCAACTGTAGTTTGCATTTTATCATCTGTTCCTTTATTGATAGTTGCAAATTCTCTGATTGTGGTATTATCTCCAATAATTGTTAGCGTTTTTTCGCCTTTGTATTTTAGGTCTTGAGGGTCGCCAGAAATAACTGCCCCCGGATAAATTTTACAGTTTTTTCCAATTCTTGCACCGTCCATTATCACTACATTGGCAGCAATCCAAGTTCCTTCTTCTATTTCTACATCTCCATAAATAGTTGCAAAAGGCTCGATAATTACATTTTCTGCAATTTTAGCATTTGGGTGTATATTAGTATTTGGATATTTCATAGGTCAAGCTGTGGTTGTGTTAGGGCTGTTAGTAATGATAAGTAATTAAGCTGTATGTATTGGAGTGTTTTTCAAAGTTTGGTAAACGTTACTGCAAAATTAGAACAAAGTTAAATCATTAGAAACAATTTAACTAAAAAAATAAAACTCACGCAAAACAATAAACACAAATTTACAAATTTGTTTAGTTACTTATCTATTTTCAGTTGATTTTTAGGATATATTGAAATAAAATTAGTTTTGACTTTGCTGATTTGCAATTCAACCATGCAGCCTTTCATTTTCAATGCTTAGAAATAGAGTGATTTGCCAGTACTTGATAGTTCCTTGATAGTCCATTCATTTGAATTAGGTGTGATTTTTTTATGAACATACATTGAAAAAAAATAAAACAACTTGATAGATACGTAGTTTTTTTTGTAATTTGTATATTCCTACTAGCCAACACTTTCCAAGTGATAGAAAAAAAGCTATCCTAAGCCTAATTTTGAGAATAATCTAAGAAGATAACAAATATGATTTCGCCAGAAAAAATAGAAGAAGTAATCGAACAAAGTCCGTATCTAAGTCGTGATTTGAGTTGGATACAATTTAATTATAGAGTTTTGGATCAAGTAACGGCACAGCGTCGTACTATTTTGGAAAAATTCAAGTTTTTGGCAATTACGGCTTCTAACCTAGATGAATTTTTTATGATTCGGGTAGGTAGTTTGTACAATTATATGGATTATAACAAACAACGCCTTGATTATTCGGGATTGCGTGAGCTTCCATTTCGCCAAAAATTATTACACGAAAGTCAAGAATTTGTACAAAAACAGTATCAATATCTACACGATTTACTTCCTAAATGTGGCGAAAATAATTTCAGAATTATTGGTGGAGAAGAAGTTTTGCAAGAAGAAGAAGAAGAAGTAGCTGCTTATTTTCAGAATACTATTTTTCCGATGCTTACGCCAATGGTCTATGACAACTACCATACTTTTCCAATTTTGATGAATAAATTATTGGTCTTTGGTATCGTTACAAACATCAAAGGAGCAAGTAAGGCAAGCCGAAAAGTATCTTTTATTCAAATTCCTCAAAACCTTCCTCGTTTTTTCGAAATGAACCGAGGCGAAACGGTTATTTTTTTACCGATTGAAGAAATTATCAGAAAATATGTCTATAAATTTTTTAGAAATGTAGATATTTTGGGAGTCAGTTTGCTCCGTATCACTAGAAATGGAGATTTTACGCTTGATGAAAGCGATGATATGGAAAATGACTTTGTGCAAGAAGTAAAACAAAAACTCAAAACTAGAAAAACAGGGCGAGTAGTGCGTTTGGAAATCGAAAAAAATTATTCTACTTGGATGCTCAGCCTTTTGAAATCTCGTTGGGATATTGAAGAGGATAACGTCTTTGAAGTAGAGAAATTAATTGACCTTACCTGTCTTTGGCAAATTGTGGGTCATAAAGATTTATCAGAGTTTTTGCCTCTTCCTCATGAGCCTGTCAAACCCTTGGCATTTTTGCGTCAAGAAGAAAGCACTCAGAAAAAACGAAATAGTGATAGTATTTTTGATAGAATAAAGAAAGAAGATATTGTTCTTCATCACCCTTATAATAGCATGGAACCTGTTTTGGAGATGATAGAAGAAGCTGCCGAAGACTCAAATGTATTGGCAATCAAAACAACTATTTATAGACTAGCAAAAGACTCAAGAATTACATCAGCACTTTTGAGAGCAGCCGAAAATGGAAAGCACGTTTCTGTTCTTTTTGAAGTTACAGCTCGTTTTGATGAAGAGAATAATATTAGAGAAGCCAAAAAATTACAACAAGCAGGTTGTTTTGTGATTTATGGAGTTACACAGCTCAAAACGCACACCAAAATTATGTTAGTTGTCCGAAAAGAAGGACAAAATATAGTGCGCTATGTTCACATGTCTAGTGGAAATTACAACGAATCTACTGCCAAACTCTACACAGATCTTGGACTTTTGACGACCAATGAAATTTATGCTAGAGATGTATCAGAATTTTTCAATGCCATCACAGGACATTCTGACCCAAACCGTTACGAACAGCTTTTGACAGCACCTAATTTTATGCGTCATCAGCTTATTGCGCTCATTCAAAACGAAACTAGAAATGCACTTGATGGACTTCCAGCAGGAATTTGTGTAAAAGTAAATTCATTACAAGACCGAGCATTTATCGATGCACTTTACGAAGCCTCACAAGCAGGCGTTCCGATTGAGCTAATTGTAAGAGGAATTTGTTGTATAAGACCAAAACGAACAGGATTGAGTGAAAATATTAATGTTCGTTCGATTGTAGGCGACTTTTTAGAGCATTCACGTATTTTTTATTTTCATAATAATGGAGACCCCAAAATTTATAGTGGTAGTGCTGATGCGATGGTACGTAGTTTTGATAGAAGAATCGAATCTTTGTTTTTATTATTGAATGAAAATGCAAGACAACAAGCTATCAATTTACTTTCTTATAATCTAAGAGATACAATGAATAGTTATATTTTACATGAAGATAGCAACTATCACAAATATGAGCAAGCAGAAGACGAACCTGTTTTTAATCAACACGAAGAGTTTTTCACAATCACACCCGAATCGGTCAGTAAAGCCAATTTGTATGAAGAGTTTTTGAAGCCAAATCAAAAATTAATTACTCCTGTTATTCAAAATCAAATGAATAGCTTGTCCGAAAACGATTGGGGAGAAGAGAATCAATAAGAAAATTCTAATTCGTAACTATCAAATTAATTCAAAAAAAATTGCATTTATCTTCATTTCATCATATAAATCTTAAAAATCAGTTACCAATCAGTTACGGTATTTTCATAGTTCATTCCAGTCCATCAAAAAAGGCTGATTGACAAGTCTGTAACGAATATCCAAAACGCTAGCATTGATAAAAGTAGTATCCAAATTATTTACTTTTCCATACGCTTCATGAATATGCCCAAAAGCGTGAATTTTGGGTTTTATTTTTTCTACAAATCCGATAAGCTCTTCACAGCCCACTTGAAGACCTTGTATAGTTTGGTCTAAAATTCCATATGCAGGTCCGTGAGTAAGCAAAATATCTGTATCAGTTGAAATTTGTTCCCAGTATTTCCTTATTTTTTCTCCTCTATCACAGTTGAAAGCCCAATCGTAAAAACGTGGTGTAATAGGCGAACCCCAAATCTTTATTCCCTCTATTTCAACAGAAGAATTATTGAGATAAATACAATTTGTTGGAACAAATGATTCGGCTAAAGTAGGATTCGTTTCAAATAAAAAATCGTGATTTCCTGCTATAAAAATCTTATAGGTATAATCTTGAACTTCAAACCATTTCAAAAAATCTATAATTTCATCTTCTTTGCCTAGTTTGCTAATATCTCCTGTATGAATAAGCATGGTACTTTCCGAATCTGTTACATCTAGTTTTGGAAGAATAAGATTTTTGTGCTGCCCATGTGTATCTGAAATAAAAACGATTTGCATAATTTTTTCTATATTTAAAAAGAGTTTGAGTACAAAACAGTTTTTAGAAAATAAGGTTAATTCAAAGTAATCTTTAATTTCTCTACTCTCTTTATTTCTATGAACCAATTTCTAAAAACCATTTTCCGTAGAAAACGGACATATCTTTTTCTGTTTTTTATAATTGCTCTACAATTAATTTCTGGCTGTATGCAATTCAGAATTAGCGACCGAAAAGTAAAGAAAGAATTTAAAGACCAAAAATACAAACCTACTTTTGATTATGTAGAATTTGAAGAGCGCAAAATTCATTACGCCAAGATAGGAAATGATTCGCTACCTACACTTTTTTTTATACACGGTTCACCGGGGGATTGGAGTGCATTTTTGGATTATTTCAAAGATTCTACTTTATTAGAACGTACAAATATGGTTGCTTTGGATAGAACAGGCTATGGAAAATCTGATTTTGGAAATCATGAAAAGGTTTTGAAAGAACAAGCTCGTTTTTATAAAGGTATTTTAGACAAATTTCAAGATGCTACCAAACAAAAGCCTATTTTGATTTCGCATTCTTACGGTGGTGCTGTCGTACTTCAGATGGCCGTTGATTATCCAAAACTGATAAGTGGTGTAGTTATTTTGGCTGGACTTTCTTCTTCAGAATTGACTGTCGATCGTTGGTATAATGGTGCTGCAAAGTCTGTTTTTGTGCGTTGGTGGCTACCTGCTGCGCTGACTGTTTCAAACAAAGAAATGCTACACTTGCAAAGAGATTTGAAAGCGATTGAAAATGACTACAACAAAATAAAAGTTCCTGTAATGGTTCTACACGGACAAAAAGACAAAATTGTTCCTTACGAACATGCTATTTTTCTTGAAAAGCAATTAAAAAATAACCCTTCTTTTGAGCTTACAACACTTCCAAAAGCAAATCATTTTATTCCTTGGACACATCAAGATTCAGTCCGAACAATTATTTTAAAAATGCTTGACGAAACAAAACAGTAACTTTTGAGATAGCCCCCATATTTCTTGCTTGACTAAAATACAGAACTGATAACCCTGCAACTTAAAATTTTTCTATGTATCTGTGAAAACTATCTTTATAGGCTATCAGTTGTTGAATAAATATCCGTTATTTTTTATCTTGTATCATAATTTGACTTTTCTTTTCAAAAATTATATTTCTATTCAAAAATGAACAATTTTTTTTCTTACTCTATTTTTTTTGTTTTTCTAGTAGCTTTTACTTTTTCTAGTTCTACTGTTTTTGCACAAGATATGCGTATTGATAAGGATAAAAACAGTATTACTACTCGTGATGAAATTATCCCTGGTTATTTTATTCTTGATCTTGGTGTGAGTTCTCTAATTAATGCACCTGACCCTATGGATTTGAAAATTTGGGGTTCGTGGTCATTCAATTTATCCTACATGGGAAATGTAGATTTGGGTACAAATTTCAAGTTTTTACCAGGGGTTTCGTTGGCTGTGGATAATTATATGTTTAAAAATGATGTAAGCCTTTTTAGAGGAAAAAATGTATTGGGAGAAGACAAAATACAGTTTTATGAGCTTGAAAAAGATGAAGTCATAAAAAGTAAATTTTCTGTTACCTATATAGATATTCCATTGGAGTTGCATTATATTCCCAATCCTACCAAAAAAGGATTACGTTTTGCTTTGGGTGGATAATTTGGAATTCCTATTTCGAGAGCTACAAACATAAGGTTTCAAGATGATGGAGCTAATTTTATAGAGAAGACTAAAAATAATTTTTTCGTATCGCAAGTGCGTTATGGCGCTTTGGCTCGTATAGGGTATGGCAGTTTTTATTTGTTTGGTTATTATGGATTTAATTCTTTATTCCAAAAAGATAAGCTAGATTGCGACTGTAATGGAGGAAGCCCAATAACTATTGGTGTTACTTTATTTGCATTTTAATACAATTAAACAAATATACATACGGATTTTACAGATTTGTATCGTAAATGTTATTACCACCTATGAATTATAAAGAAGAAAAAAAACAATTAATTATTAATTTTTATACTGCATTTATGAATAAAGATGCCGAAAAAATGGCAGCTTGTTATACCGATGATGTAGTTTTTAACGACCCTGTTTTTAAAAATTTGAAAGGCGAAGAAGTGAGAGATATGTGGAGAATGTTATTAGGAAGTGCGACAGATTTGAAAGTTTCGTTTTCCGATGTAGAAGCAAATGGAATTAAGGGATCTGCGTCTTGGGAAGCCATTTATCCGTTTAGCAAAACAGGAAATATAGTTCATAATAAAATAAAAGCAAGTTTTGAGTTTGAAAATGGAAAAATTGTGCGCCATACTGATGATTTTGATTTGTGGAAATGGGCTGGAATGGCGTTGGGAGTATCTGGAAAACTGCTAGGCTGGACTTCTTTTATGCAAGGAAAAATTAAAGATACAGCTCAAAAATCATTAGATAAATACAGAGAAAATAAAAAATAATATATCACTTAAAATCAAACCACTATGAAAAAATCAAATTATTACTCACTATTTTTTCTGATTTTGATTTTATTTTCTTCTTGTAAAGAAACAGAATCTAAAAAAGAAGATGAAACAGAAAAAGTAACTTTAGAACTACAATTTTTTGTAAAAGATAAGCCATTAAAATTATTACAAGAATATCAAAATAACCTAAATCAAAACTATTTATTAGAAAGTTTTAAATTCTATTTAAGTAATTTTGAATTTGAATCGAATTCTACTAATGAAACTTTCAAGGTAGAAGATTCTTATTATTTATTTTCGGCAGATAGAGAAGTAACTATTTTTGAGAAAGAAATTTTGATAAAAAAAGGAGAATATTCTAAACTAAATTTTTCTATTGGTGTAGATTCTATCAAAAATACGTCTTTGGATAATTCTGGCGACTTAGATATTAGCAATAGTATGGCGTGGGATTGGAATACAGGCTATAAATTTGTCGTTATGGAAGGAAAGTACTTTAATGATACTTCTAATCCAAACACTTCCATTCCATTAGTATTTCATATTGGTCTCAATCCAAGTTATCAAAAAGTGAGTTTGAGTTTTGAGAATATTAATGACAAAGGAATTTTCAGTACAGATAATAAGAAAATTGTTTTGCGAGTAGATTTGAATGATTTTTTCTCTTCTCCCAATCAAATTGATTTTGATGAGATGAATAATATCATGGGCAAGTCAGCAATTCTAACAGAAAATTATCAAAATGACTTTATTACTTTGAAGGAAATTAGATGATAGTTTTAAACGACACTTAAAAAAGTGTCAGCTACTTTTAGAATCAAAAAACCTTAAAAAGGCTTTCATATTTACTGTGAAAGTCTTTTTGTTTTGTGGTTCGCTTTTTTTAGCCTAATTTGTATAAAAATAAACCAAACAACATAATCAACAAAAAACTCCTTAATCAAGAACTAAACTAACACAAAATGGAAAAAATACTTATCATTGGTGCAAACGGACAATTAGGAACAGAACTTTCGGCTGCCCTACAAACTAAATATGGACAAGATGCTGTCATAGGCTCAGATATAAGAAAACCACAAGAAGAAAACTCTATCTTCGAATTGCTTGATGTTTTGGATAATGATGCACTCCTTAAAACAGTCAAAAAGCACAAGATTACACAGATTTATCATTTGGCTGCCATTCTTTCTGCAAAAGGAGAAGAAAACCCCAAAATGACGTGGAATATCAACATGAACGGACTTTTGAATGTATTAGAAGTGGCGCATTATGAAAAATTAAAAAAAGTGTATTATCCAAGTTCGATAGCTGTTTTTGGGACGACTACGCCTTCTCCAGCACCTCAATATACCTCCATGAATCCTGCAACCATTTATGGAATCAGCAAACGAGCAGGAGAACAATGGTGTGAATATTATTTCAATAAATACGGTGTAGATGTGCGTTCGCTGCGTTATCCCGGTCTTATTAGCTACAAAACTTCTCCTGGTGGTGGAACGACTGATTATGCTGTTGATATTTTTTATAAAGCTGTTGAGGGAGCAAAATTTAGTTGTTTTTTAGAAGAAAACACTCGCCTTCCTATGATGTATATGCCTGACGCCGTTCGTGCGACAATGGAACTTATGGAAGCACCAAAAGAGAGTTTATCAACGCATGAAGGTTATAATTTGAATGCTTTTGATTGTACACCAAAAGAACTCTATAACGAACTCAAAAAACACGTTCCAAATTTAGAAATTAGCTATCAAATAGACAAGCTAAGACAATCGATTGCAGATTCTTGGTCAGATACAGTCAATGACGATGTCGCTCGTAAAGATTGGAATTGGAATCATAGATATGATATGGAAAGTACAACAAAAGACATGCTCTTGAATCTCAAAAAGAAATTTGCAGTAAAATAATTTCAAAATTGGTAGGGAAAAGGCACGCCTTTTCCTAAATATATTGTGTCTTTAAACGACCGACTAGGAAAAGACGTGTCTTTTCTCTACAAAATTCAAAAATTAATGTTTTTTGTTCTAAAAAGTCGTTCATAATTTAATTTTATGAACGACTTTTATTTTTTGTAAAACCGTTTCAAACTCCCTTAGCAATCGTCTGTAATCAGAGGTTGATAATGGAAGACAATATTACAGTCTATTTGCATTAATAACCGTTGCTTCTCCACTAATAGTAACTTTTCCAGTCGTTTTGTCAATGACTTGTGTCTGAACTTTTGCACGATTTTTTTCTCTAGTAATCTCTGTAATTGTCATGACAGCTTCATATTCGGTATCGACAAACATGGGGCGCATAAAATTCATAGTTTGATTCATATAAATTGTTCCTTCCCCCGGAAATAGCGTTCCGAAAATCTTTGAAAAAACACTTCCTCCCAAAAATCCGTGCATAATCGGACGTTTAAACATCGTCGTTGCTGCATACTCTTCGTCAAGGTGCAACGGATTATTATCGCCTGTTACTTCTGCAAATTTGTTTACTTGTTCTTGTGAATACGAAAATGTCAAACGGTATTCGTCTTTTTCGTTTAGTTTTTCTTTGTTTTTTGTTGTTTCGGTGTTCATAAATAAGGTGTTTTTGTGTGTAAATTGAAATACATGTTTTAGGAAAAGGCGTGCCTTTTAGCTTCGCTGACTTATCAGTTCCCTACAAATGAAAGAATTGAAATCAATTATGTATTATTTTGGCTTTTAATTCTAACTTCTAAAATCTGAATTCTAAATTTATTTACGGTTTTGCATACAGAAGTCTGTCTAATCGTTTTGTAGTATGATAACTATCCAAACACGACGAAGTAATCGTTCCTGCTTTCTCTAGGTCAAGATAACCATCTTTTTCTATAATTTCTTCATTCAAAATTACTTCTTGTACACTTGCTATCAAAAAAATAGTGTTATTAATAGATAATTCGTGTTTTTCTTCTAATTTTAGTCCGACTCTGAAATGAGATTCTTTTACATAAGGAGCTACAAAACCCTCTTCAAAATATGGAGTTAGTCCTGTCGCTTCAAATTCTGAAACCTCTCTTTCATAACGTGCAGCCGTTTGATGGGCTTGTTTGTAAAATGATTCATTGATATGATTGAAAGTAAAAAACTGTGTAGCTTCAATATTTTCTAAGGTATGGCGAGGCGAAACATCTGGACGAACAATAAAACCCATCAAAGCAGGATTTGCTCCCAAATGAAAAACTTGACTAAAAATAGCTAAATTGGTTGTGTTGTCTTTTGAAATCGTTCCGATAAGTCCGACACTTTTAAAACCAGAAATAGAATTGATAAAATTGGCACGAAAACGTTTTTCCATGTCTAGGATTTCGTCTTTTTTGATGCGTTTGAGTGTAGAGCTTTGAGTAGTCATAAAATGGGTGAGAGAATGAAAAATGATTTTTATTGCAAGAAAAGTAAACTAAATGGCTCTTTGTTAATTCTTTTATAAAAAAAAGGTTTGAAATACAATAAAAAATTCGTATTCTTCATGATAAATTGAATATTAAATCGAAAATTTTAACGAACTTTGCAAAAATTTTGGAATAGTAATAACTTGATATTTAATTTAGTAAAGTAAATAAATAAAGGCTACTTCTTAATTTAGACAAGATTAAATTTATAAATATTTAGAAGATTATAGATAAGAATTTTGGAAATAAAATAGGTGTTATTACAGTCAAGTTAATAATTTCATTTTTTCATATTTGGAATTTATAAACCTTATGAAAAAATAGAGCGTTTAGTTTTTAGATAATGTAGTAATTATCCATTCTATAAAATAACTGTAACACTATTTGATTAAAATTTAAAGTAAAAAAAAGTTTAAAACAGGGTTATAACCAAATTTATAAAAAAATAAATTTTATCTATTCCATTATTATTTTAAATCTATATTATCTTCTAGGTACATTTTTAAAACTATTATATCAAAAAGTAATTGAATGAATTACTTTTTATTAAAAATTATACGTAATTATGATGAATTGGCTACGCAAACTCGTTGGTTTGGGAGCAGCAGCGAAAAACCTGACTTCACTAAGCGAAGAGGAATGCAAGGAAGAAATACAAGCATTTGTAGAAAAAACAAATCTCCATCTTTTTCAAGGAAACGTACAAAATCTGTACAGCACACAACGTATCAAAGAAACTTCTGTTTGTCCTAGATGCGAATCCGAAACAGAAAAAAAAGCAGCTATTTTTGTTTGTGCTACCAACACGCTCCCTCAAATTATTATTTCCTCAGCAAATCACTTTTGTACAAATTGTAGTTCGGCACTCGTCGATGACAAACTTTTACAGAAAAACTGTGAAAAAGGAAAAGTATATCGTGGAATTATTGGTTTTTATATCAGAGAAAATATTCAAACTTATCAATCTCTCAATGAATATACTATCCGTTATCACTACGACCAAAACAGCAAACCAAGTGGTATAAAGATTACTGGCGACAAAATCGCTGACTACGACCCTAAAATACATGGTGAGAAGGGAACAAAAAGTCAGTATAAAATACCTTCTTCGCCTGTTACTTTGATGGACAGAGTAGAACGCAGGGACAAAAGAGAAAGTCTTACTGAGTCTAAATTTAGAAAGAACAGCAAAGAGCGAAGCAACCAAAATGACAACTCAAACGATACCCAAACAGCAGAAGAAAGAAAAAAAGCTGCACGTTCGGAAAGAGCAAGGTTAGCTATGGAAAGAGTTGCAAAGAAGAAAAACGCTAAGAAAACGAAATCGAAAGAAGATTTTGCTGATTCGGTAAATGAAACAAAACAGGATTTTAAGGAAAAAGTAGAACGAAAAAGCAACTTCAATCCTAAGAAAAGACAAAAACCTGTCGTAGAAAACCCGAATGAAAAAGCAGATACAAAGCAAGTAGAAGCAAAACAAGAGGAAACCAAAAGTTTGCCTAACAAAAAACAAGCTCCTCCTGCTAGAGCTTCTCAGCGCAAAAAACAAACTTCTAATTCTGATAAAAAAGAAGAAGAAAACAATGTAGCTGCACAACAAACTGACAAAAATCAGCATGTTGGAGATGCAAAAGAGGAAAAGCAAAACTCGTCTGCTGATAACACAGAGGAAAAAAATGCACCTAAGAAAAATCGCAGATACAAATACAAAAGGTCGACTAGAAAGACAAGAAGCAACAAAAGACCTAATCGTAAAACCATAGAAACAGAGGAACAAACACCTCAAAATGAGGTAAAAAATGACCAAAAAACGGAGCAGAAGGTGGAGCAGAAAGTCGATCAAAAGAATGAGCAAACTAAAAAGCAACAACCAAAAAGACAGAATGCTCAAAAACAAAAGGAAGTAGCTCAACAAAAGAGTCAAGATAAAACTCAAAATAAAGCGAACAACAAAGAAACTGATAAAGCTGATAATAATAATAATAAGCAACATCAGAATCAAGACGCAAACAAAGAGCAGAGCAAAAAAGATAGTGTAATCGAAAAATTACATCAAAATCTTCAAGAAAGCAGTAAAGCATCTGTTGCTCCAAAAGAGGAAAAACAGAAAGAACAGCAAAAAGAAAGTTCTCGTTTGGCTCGTTTGAAAGATGAACCCAAAGAAGAAAAAACCTCTAGGAGAAGACCACGTACAAACGTTCGTCCTCCAATAGAATTGGACTTAAAAACGCCAAATCCTCGTCGTCGTTATAACAACACGAAGAATAAATAATTTTTCTTTTTTTAGACAATGAAAAAGCCTTTTCAATTAGTTTTGAAAAGGCTTTTTGTTTTGAAATTGTCCCATCCTAACATAGCGTTACACAAGACAGTATTGAGTTTCTTACAAAATTAGTTACTGTTTTGCCTTCTCATTTAAAAGAGTTTCATTTTTCATGAGTTCAGTTATAGCAGTTATTAAAATAGTTTTAGAGGGATTAATACAAATTGCTACTGCGTTCGAAAGGAATGTTGAAGAGAATTTATCTTTGTGTCGGATAGAACATTTTTTGAACGAATTAGACAGTAAAGCAGCTTATTTGTTGCCATTGGTAGAGCCATACAATTTTTACTTTACAAAATATGCGATCAAAAGACAGCAGAAAACACATATACTTTAACAACATACAAACGGAAAATTAAAAAATATAATTACCTTTGTGTATGTTGATAAAAATCCTACCCATTTATTGTTTTAAAAGACTAATCCTATTTTTCATTCTACTTTTTGGAGTAGTTTCATTTTCTTATGCACAAAATAATTTTTCTTATCAAGATTATTTTCCAAAAGAAAAGGTGGATTCTGTTGAGTGGTATTATGGAGATGTTCCAAGTAAAAAAGATTCTACTAAGCATCTACTAGCTGATGGAGATATTTATACAAGAGATGAAGTATTTCCTTTTGATGATCTTACAATACTTTTAGAAAGTTATTTTGAAAAACGAGCTGTTTTGAAAGATGCTTCAGATATTCAACAATTAATACAAGTTTTTCCTACAAATAGCTGTGAGACTTATGCTGTTACTCGCTGTGGTGCTGTTTACAGAGATATTTTAGTTTTCTGTAAAGATGGAGTTCCTATTTCAGTTTTGAAAATTTGTTTTTCTTGTAAAGCTACTTCTTTTGTAAGTAGTAATGGAGAAGAAGATAAAAATGCAAAATGCCTTTCAAACCCTTTATCTCTAAAAGAAATTGCTAAAGAATGGATTCGAAGAGGTTGGATTGATTTGAGAAGTGCTGGGAGATAAAATTATACTTTATCCTCCTCTGTAATCGTTCCTCGTTTTCCTAGTTCTATCACTTCTACATTTGTGATTTTGGATTGATTTATTTCTAATCGAATGAGCGTTCTGATATGATGAAAACCGTGTTTTCCTGCTGCACCCGAATTAAAATGTATCAAATTTCTTTTAGGGTCAGGCATTATTTTCAGAATGTGAGCATGTCCACAAACAAAAATTCTAGGTTTTATTTCATTCAATTCTCTCCTAACTTCTGTATTATAATTTGGTGGATAACCTCCAATATGAGTCATAAAAACTTTTACTCCTTCACACTCAAAAATCTGATTTTTGGGATACCGAACCCTCATTTTTTGGTCGTCAATATTTCCATAAACAAAAATAGTAGGCTTGAAGGCTTCTAACTCATCGGCAACTTCTATACTTCCAATATCTCCTGCGTGCCAGAGCTGGTCGCAATCTTTAAAGTATGTTTTTACTTTTGGATCTAAATACGAATGTGTATCTGAAATGATTCCTATTTTCATTTTTTGGTTTTTGATTCTGTTTTTTGAATAATGACCAATTTACAAACAAAAATCCTTCTCTAACTCAATTAGAAAAGGATTTTTGAGTTTTAAGCTAAAATAAATTTTTCTAATTTCTAATCTCTCTTAGTTTCGTTTCCAACTCATTTTTTGCTGTATTTTCTTCATCAGATAAAGAAGAAGAAAGAAGGTTTGTATTTTCATACGGATCCGTTTCCAAATTATACATTTCAGTACTTCCAGAAGAGTTTGCAATAATTTTGTATTTCTGATTTCGTATTGTCCAAATATCTAATCTGTCACTTTTCATTTCTGAATACATATATTCTCTATTTGTAGAAGAAGTGGAAGAAGTAAGCAAAGATTTAAAACTCTTGCTATCATTTATTTCAGATGCGCTTGAACCTGCAATTTGTGCAATCGTAGCAAATAAATCGGTTATATTTATCAAATTTGTATCCGTTCCTGTTCTTGAAACGCCATTTCCAGAAACAAACAAAGGACAATTTATTCCACCTTCATACAAAGTTCCTTTTACAGTTCTTGAAGTATAGGGAGCTTGTGCTACATCACTTGGCGTTCCATTATCTCCTATAAAAATAATGATTGTATTGGCTCTCTCTTCTGCTGAAAGTCCATTTAAAAGACGTGCAATCTGAAAATCCATTGCTTCAATGGCTGCCATATAATACGGAATTGCATCTAAACCTTCGGTATAAGTTGGTAAAGCTCCCTGTGAGTGCATTTCTGTTGGTGGTGCGTGAAAAGGCGTATGAGGTGCAGTATAAGCCAACCACAAGAACCAAGGTTTGTCCTGCTCATTTACCCAATCGATCGCCAAATCTGTAAATTTTTCGGTAATATATTGTGTTTCTGTGGTAGATGTTCCGTCTGTCGTTAAATTCCAATTGTAATAACTCTCTGCTGTTCCTCTTATCATTCCTGCATAATAATCTATTCCAAAATTTTCTGGATTAAATGAATTATTTGCACCTGCTAAATGCCATTTTCCAATAACTGCCGTAGCATATTTATTATTTGTCTGTTGATTGATATACTTTTGCAAAACTGTTTCAGAATTTGAAAGTACATCACTAGCCCATTTTACATCTGTTCGGTAGCCATATTTTCCTGTAATGGTCGCTGCACGAGTAGGCGAACAGGTAGGCGCAACCCAAAAATTAGTAAAACTAAGTCCTGTGTTTTTTATGTTGTCAATCGTTGGCGTAGTGGGTTTGATGCTGCCTTCTGAAAAGCCATTTGTAGCATCTTTTCCCATATCATCAGCAATAATAAAGAGAATATTTGGAGAATTTGAAGTAGTCGGATTAGATGTAGTTTCGTCTTTTTTGCATGAACTAAAACTAAAAAGTAAAGACAAAGAAAGAACTAGAAACGATAAAATAGCGTTGATTTTCATAAGAATAAGTAGTTTTACAGAGTTAAGAAAATTAGTAATGCTACTTAGACCTAAAAAAATGGCATTGGTTTAGTTGAGATTAAGAATTCTACATATTCTACAATAAAATCATTCTCTTTAGTCTTTCAAACAACAATAGCTGTAAAGCATTATTCTGTGATTTCTATTCTATCTTCATAAATAGTTATCAGTTTATTTGTTTTGTTGAGTTCTAAAACTTCTTCCCAAATTCTGTTTACCAACTCATAAAAAGCAGCCATTTTCATATTACCAAATTTGATATGAATCACTTTTGGAGGAGGTGTTTGCAAAAGTATTTTATTCGAAAAATCACTATCTTTTGTAATGACAGTAAGATTATTCTCTTTAGCAAACTGCCAAATCTGATTGTCTTTTGCCTTGCTATCTAAATCTTTTTGATGGATATATTTTTCATTATTCCACAAACTAAAATGATAGGGTAGGTTTACATCTATTAAATATTGTGTCATCTTAACTTGCTATTTTACGAATCGAAAAAGTATTTCCTACCATTGCAATCGCAAAATCTAAACAGGCTTTTATATCTTCTTCTTCTAAAGAAGGATATTGATACAAAATTTCTTCTGTACTTTCTCCAGCTCTGACAAACTCTAAAATTGTTTGTACCGTAATTCGCTGTCCTCTAATGGTAGGTTTTCCATTACAAAGGTCTGCATCTAATGTAATTCGTTCTGTTAAGTATTCCATTGTGTTTTATTTTTAATTTATCTTTTCTCATTTTTTGATAAAACGATTATTGAATTGGTAAAGTTGTAGGAAAAATACTTATTTCAAACAGGTTTATTTCTTTTTCTTGTTGTTTAATCTATTCAAATCATCTTTTGTAGGTCTTAGGTAAAGTCTAAATAATTCCCAATTATCAAAGGCTTTATCTTCTAAAATATCATAATCTTCTACTAGCTTTTTATTCCTTTGTTCTAATATTTGGTTCTTTTCTACTTCATCAGCGTACATACGCAAAGCCTCTGGAAAAGATTTAGGAAATACTTTTTGATTCAATATATTAGCCACTTGCTCATCACACCAAACGGCAAAGCGTGGACTTATCCATCTTGCAAAGTCAATAGCAAGTTTTGGGTGCAGGAATGTTCCTTGTTCGAACTCGTTTGTATTACCCTTTTGAGTGATACGGAGATTTTCCGTATCACAATTTAACTGTTCTGCTAGAGCCTCCATATACTCTTTTGCAGCCTTAGAACGTAAATATTCATAAGCAACTTTACCATAGTTTTTTGCTGTTTGAGTAGCATTGAGCCAACCATCACTTGTAAAAACAATCTTGTGAGATAGATATTCTTTGACAATAATTTCTGACATAACTTATAAATTAAGAGTTTGATTATTCTATCTAAAAATAATAAAATTTTCTTTATAAATGAAGTTTAGTTAAAAAATTATCTACTCTTACAATTAGATAAAAAAATAGAACTTCGTTGTTGAAGTTCTATTTTTTTGATAGCATTAAATACAAACTACACGACTGGAAGCCGAATACATAGTAGTCACTCGGCAAAGCCAAGCGACGGCTGGGGGAAATTCTCGTCTATTAAAAACGAAATTTTTTCCGTATCTATTTTCAAAAAGAAGTTGCTTTCCATTTATTTATATTTTCTATTCCTCCAACTTCTTAAAATACTCATTCACTTGTTGCTTATAATACGGACTAAGAGCAGGAGGAATCGTTTTTAGAAGTTCGATTTGTTGTTCCTTTTGCTTGAAATATTCCTCAAACTGTGGTGGAACTCTTCGTTTGTTGGCTTTTGCTTGTTCGGCTTCTCGTTTTTCGTCTAAATCACGCTCTCTTTCGGCTTTTTCGGATTGTAACAAACGTGTCATGATTTGTTTTTGGCGTTCGATGAGTTCTTGCGTTAGGCGTTTGTTTACTAGGTCTTCTTCAGTTTTTTCCATGTCTTTTATCATTTTGGACATATTGCCACCGTTCCCCCCAGAACCTCCGTCTTGATTGCCGTTTTCGCCACCTTCGCCTTCTCCGTCTTGCATTCCGTTTTGTCCTTTTTGTCCTCCTTCTTTTCCTTCCTTGCCGTCTTTACCTTTACCCTCTTTTCCTTTTCCTTGTTGCATCGCTTTTTGTAGGGCTCTGCGTAAGGCTTCTTGTTGGGCTGCAATTTTGGCAAGACCTTCAGAAAGCTGCCTTCCCGATTTTCCACTTTTCTTTAGGTTTTCTATTTGCTGATTAATGGATTGTTGCATTTCACTCATTGAAGGTGATGGGCTTCCACTTTGATTACTCGGTTTTGGTTTTCCCATTCCCATTTGCGACATAGATTGTTGCATTTGTTCCAAAACATCATTGAGCATCAACGCCAAATTATTAATCGAAGTCATTACCGATTGCTGACGACTAGCGAGCATACGAGGATTTTTACGGTCTTTTACTTCCTGCGTAACCTGCTCCATATAATCATTCATATCAGTAAGTTCACGCATCACAAAACTCTCAATCTGAAAAACACGTTTGGCAAGCGCACGAAGACTATCCTCCACAATTTGAGCATCATCTTTTAGCTTTAATTGCTTCTGACTTAGCGTAATATATTTTGGATCACGCTGATCAATTTCATTAAAACCATTCATAATTTCTTCCTGCTCAAACGAAAGTTTTAATAAATTTTCCAAAAGCTGACGCAAATCGTCGTAATCTTCCTGTGCCTGTTCCATTTCGGCAGAAGAAGTCATTTGTTGCATCTGCTTCGCCATTTCTTCCATTTTTTCGCCAGCATTTTCTTGAGATTGAGCTGCTTTTTTCTTCTCTTTTTGCTCTAATTGCTCACTACTTTGTTCTTGGTCTTTCGTAACTTCTTCCTCTTTTTTCTTAGTGTCTTCTAAGTCTTTTGGCGTTTTGAGTTCTTCATTCATTTTGTCCAATTCCTCTAGCTGTTCTTTCATTTCCTCAAATTTTTCATTGAGTTCTTTTTGTTCTTCAGACAGACGACGGTCTGCCTCTTCTTTGTCCTTTTCAGACAGACGACGGTCTGTCTCTTCTTTGTCCTTTTCAGACAGACGACGGTCTGCCTCTTCTTTTTTCTGTTGTTTTTCGGTTTCTTTAGCGAGGTCTTTTTGTTCTTTGCCTAGTTCTTCAAGCTGCTTTGCAATATCTTGCATTTTCTTGTCGACTTCTAATTTTTTGAACATTTCAAGCGTTCTGTCCAACTCCTTTTCAAGGTTCATTTCCTTGTTTTGGAGTTTTTCCAAGACTTCTTTTATTTCCTCACTATTGGATTGTTCTTGCAAAAGTTCTTGTAATTTATCGTACAATTCCTTTGTTTTTTCGTCCATAAGTTCGTCCATCAATTCTTGCAATTTCTTTGATTTTTCAGCAATTCGTTCGTCTTGTTCTGTGAATTTTTCTTGCTGTTCGTTGAGCTTTTTGTTTTGCTCTTGCATTTTTTTGATGTCGTCTTCCAACTGTTTTTTCTGCTCAAGAAGTTTCTCTAATTCCTTTTGTTGTTGCCAATTTAGATTCTTTTTTCCTTTTAAATCTTCGGCAAGTTGCTTCAATTTTTTGTTCAAATCTTGTGCTTCTTCTAGCGTTTTGTCGATTTGAGATTCGGCACTTTTACTTGTTTCTGAAACAGATTCACGCATTTCTAATTCTTTCGGAATTTTGAAACGGTAACTTCCTGTTTTGCTACTCTTACGACCACGAACGCCATCATTATCCCAAACTTGTACAAAATATTCCAATTCATCTCCTGCTTGAAGATTCAGAGGTTCTAATTCTACTTGATGAAAATACTGTTGATTGATAGCATTTGGATTGAATTTTAATGGCAAAGATTTATATTCCGACGTTTTTTTGTTGGAAGTTATGCGATAATTAAAACGCAAATTCGTAATTCCATAATCATCAGAAATATTTCCACCAAGCATCAAATAATCGTACATCACCGAATCTTGAAATTGATTAAGTGAAACCTTCGGAGACTCATCTTGAATAACCGTCAATAAATAACTAATCTTTTCTTTGTTTTTGCTGTATTTATTCTCCAATTCTATTTCAAATGCTTCGGATTTCAAAGCTGTTGTTTGAAGTAAGAATCCATCTTCTTCTTTTTTAGCTTTCTTTACATTGGTAGAATCCTCTGAAATAATCGAAACAAAATTTAGCTTTTCAGTTTCTTGTGTTTGAAAACGCCATTCAATTTGTGTTCCTGCTGGTACGATAAGATTTCCTGTATTTTCTAAACGTTCGTCTTTTTTTCCTGTGTAATTTGGATAGTTGAGATAAGCTACAAAATTTCGAAGTTGTGGACGCTGACGAACTATAATTTCATACATTTTTGAAGTATAACCTTCGCCATCTAATGAAAACTCAAACGGACGTTGAATATTTGTAAATTGATAGGAATACGAAGAAGCCGAATTTTTGTCTAATTTGATTTTACGACCATTTTCTGTAATCAAAAATACTTCATTAGGAAATGCACTACCACTAAGATTTACATCAAAATTCAAATCTTCGCCTTTAAAAGCAATGAGTTGTTTTGTATCAACAGAAAACTCAAAAGGAGCTTTAGGCGCAAAATCTTGTTCATAATTAACCAAACGAACGGCACTTGCCTTGTAAAAATCTAAATCCCAAACCAAAAAAGCACCAATCAGAACAATAGGAATAAATAAAAACCTCAAATAACGACGGTTTTGTTCGTATTTGATAGCATCGGCAAACGAAATAGGAGCAAATTGAGAGGCTTTTTGTTCGATACTGGCTTGATACAAATCTGAACTTTGAGCATTCGAATTTGTAGAATGAAGTTGTAAAACATTCAATAAACGGTCTTGCACTTGTGGAAAATAACGACCAATTTGCCGAGCAGCTTCGTTGTGAGGAAGTTGTTTGTCTAACGTAAAGAGTTGATAAATCGGAATAATTACCCAATACACAAGGGAAAAAATACTGACCGAAATAAAACTATAAAACAAAACAGCTCTAAAAGTAGAACTAAAATTGCCGAAATATTCCAAAATACTCACAATAGCAAATGCTCCCAAAAATGCCGAAATAGCAAGTAGAGAACCTTTTAGGAGTAAATTTTTATAATATTTTCTTTTATAGGATTGGATATTGGCATATAATGCCTCTATTGATGTTTTCATTTTTTTATTTTTATCTAAAATACCGTAACTGATTGGCGAGTGATTTATATGATTTTTAAGATGAAATGCAGAATATGAAATTAGGTAAAGACAAATGCAACTGAAATTAATATTTTCAATGTATTATCCTGTAATTATCATAGTAATCATAAAAAATCACTCGCTAATTCATTTTTATTTTTTAATCAATCACTATACAAGTTACTCAATTTTATAACGTATTAAAAAGAGATTGGACTTTAAAAAAGTTAAAGTTTTTTCTAAAATTTAAAGCAAATTCTATTTTAATTAGCTATCTTGTAATTACTTTCAGAATTATAACGCTAAAAAACTTTATTCATTATGAAAAACGCACAATCAAACGAACTGTTCCAAAAATTAGAGAAGATTAGAAAAGAAATCGAAAATGTAGCGAAAATATAGAATATGGGTCTGCTAGAGATTTGCAGGAAGTGTTCGATTATACACAATGGAGAAATTTTGAAAAAGTGATCCAAAAAGCGATGACTTCTTGTGAAAACAGCTCTGAAACACTCAATTACCATTTTGTTGAGGTTAGCAAAATGGTCGATATTGGTAGTAAAACAGATAGAAGTGTAAAAGACTACGCACTTACTCATTACGCTTGTTACTTGATTGCACAAAATGGCAACCCAAGTAAAGAAGAAATTGCTTTTGCACAAAGTTATTTTGCCGTACAAACACGCAAACAGGAATTAATATAAAAACGCTATTTAGAATCCGAACGAGTAACGGCTAGAGAAAAGCTAACCGAAACCGAAAAAGTATTATCTCAACTTATCAAACAGAGAAATGCTAATTTTGGATATATACATTCTAAGGGCAATAAGGCACTTTTTGGTGGAAATTCTACTGGGCAGATGAAAGATAAATTGAATGTCCCTAAAAACAAACCGTTGTTTGATTATTTACAAACCACGCTTTTGAAAGGTAAAGATTTTGCAGCTAGTTTGACCAATGACAATATCAAAAACAAAAACTTGAACGATACACAAGGCAGTGCAAACGAACATTCACTAAATAATCAAGGTGTACGAAAACTGATGATAGAAAGAGGAATTGTTCCAGAAAATTTGCCAGTAGCAGAAGATGTAAAAAAAGTAAAACGAAGATTGACTAGCGAAGGACAGAAATTAATAAAGAAAAAAAACGAAAATAATATCAACATGAGTGACATTTTTAAGTATTTGATTTTCAGTTGCAGCGCAACGTAACCTTTGTAGAACCTCAAAAATGAACTTTATTAGAGCTACAGAGTAGCTAAACCTTGTAATTTGGAATT
>Ga0100385_1000810_pt1 | contig 34468 bp, 32 predicted proteins | sample CryGeymeta201509_FD_81543 | JGI IMG/M metagenome (GOLD analysis project Ga0100385, IMG submission 81543) | Groundwater microbial communities from Crystal Geyser aquifers in Utah, USA - Crystal Geyser metaG 2015-09 | ecosystem: Environmental > Aquatic > Deep subsurface > Groundwater | place: USA... | reverse complement strand
GCTGAACGCAAGGCCGCTATTGCGCAGCTTCTGGTGTCGTTGGGGTCTTCGGTCGGTTGGCCTGAGCGTATCCGGCTCGTGCAGGAGAAATTCGGGGATGAAGGCACCTCGAAACCCTCCTTGAAACGGCTTTTAAGCGCGGTCGAAGGGGTCGATCCGATCAACTATGCGCCCGCGCTGCTGGATGGTTACAAGGCGACGGCCAGGCATGCGGAGATGAGCGAAGACGCATGGCGGTTTTTCATGACGACAATCCGCGATGCAGCCCCGGATTTTCCGCTAAAGTCGGCGTGGCGCGACACTCGGGACGCTGGCCGGTCATTGGGGTGGTCGGTCCCGTCATACCCGACGTTTTATCGCCGCTGGGAAGCATTGAGCGAAGCTGAGCGCCTACACGCGCGGTATGGGCGCGATGCGACACATACCCGCCTGGTGCAACCTTCGCACCGCGACAAGAGCAGCCTTCCGCCCCTTACTTGGGTTTCGCTGGACGGGCGAGTGCAGGACTTCTGGGTTGATTTCGGAGACGGCAAGCCGGTGCGTCCTGTCATGCTGGCCCTTGTCGATGTAGGCTCCAACACCGTTCTGGGGTGGGAGCTGGCCCGCTCCGAGAACGCCGCGCGAACGGTGCGGCTTATCAAGAATGTCTGTCAGCGGCATGGCATCTTCGATCGGCTATACACCGATAACGGATCAGCCTTCGCGGGCCACCTCGTTGCTGGCGGCAACGTGCATAGGTTCCGGAACGGGCGGAAAAAGGCCGAAGGCGTGCAACCCCCCGGTATTTGTCAGATCATGGGTATCGACCTGACCTTCGCCCTACCTAAGAACGCTCAGGCGAAGATCGCCGAGCGAACTTTTGCCGTGCTTTCCCGCGTCATTGACGACAGGCCGGAATTCAAGGGGTGCCATGCGGGCCATGCCCCTGGGGCCACACCGACGCCGGGCGTGACGCCGGTGCATGTCGAGGTCGCGCAATCCGTGATCAGGCGAGAAATTCAACGCCACAATCAGGAGCCTGGGCGGCGCAGTCAAGGTGCGCGCGGTCGGTCCTACGAACAGGTATTCAATGATGGGCTACAAGACCGCATCAAGCGGCAGCCTACGGCGCGGCAGCTCTATCTTGCGGGCCTGATCTACAGCCCCGTGTCAGTCGATAGGTTTGGCCAGGTTCGCAAGAACGGCTGGATTTACGGTGGCCCTTCCACGCAACAGGCGCTGCTGGAGCACCACGGCACGGGCGAAAAAGTCCTGCTGGGCCGTGATCCTGACGACTTCAGCGCCCCGGCCATCGCGTTTGACGAAGCGGGACACTTGATCTGCGAGGGCATCGAGCCGGTGCAGGCAGGCTCCTATGACAGCGTGGACGGCATTCGTGATGCGGCGCGTAACCGAAAAGCGGCTCGGGCCGCAGTCGCCGCCGCCGAGACGGCGAACAACTATTTGGATGACGCAGAATTCGCGAAGGCTCTGGCCGCCTTGGATCAGGACACGGCCTCGCCCGAGGAGCCGGACCACCCCGCGCAAAGAGTGGTTGCGGGGCACTTCGGATCGCCCCTCACGGACGCGCCCGCTGTCGAGAAAACCGCCGACGAAGCTATCCCGGCCGAGTTTTACAGGAACATGGATACCGCGCTTGCGGCCAAGCGGTCGCGGGGCGGGAAGTCGGCATGAGAGGCGCTGAACCACCTCTCATGCCATTCACCGGGGGCGTATAACCCCCACAACGAACGGAGCCATGAATGACACAGCATTTGAGACTTGCCAAGGCCAGCGATGCCAGGCGGCGTCTGGGCGACTGGGCCGACACTGAAACCGCCCGCGACATTATCCGGTCCCTCGATCTGGTCTATGAGGCGGATCGACCGTCCATGACGATGATCGCTGGCGCGCCTGGTGTGGGAAAAACCAGGGCGATCAGGCGCTTTTGCGAGCGGATCGGCCATGAAGGCATCTACATCCAAGCCGCGAGCGGTGAGGGAACCGCATGGAACCTTGCCCATTCCCTGGGCAACCTTTGGGGGTATGCCAAGCCTCACTTTTCCTGCCACACCGAAGCGCGGCAGGAAATCGCACGCTACATCGGCACCGGTCGCGTGCTGATTGTGGATGAGGCGCAGTATCTCAATCAGCGCAACAAGAAGACCGGACAGGTTGGCGAGGCCTTCGAGTGGCTTCGTGCCGCCGCTGAGGCTGGTGAATTCAAGCTGGTATTCTGCGGCGACATGAGCCTTGCGCCCGCTATAGACAGCATGCCGCAACTCCAAAGCCGAATGATGCGCCCCGTCATCATTCCTTCGGCGCGCAGGGTGGATGTCGCTGGCATCGTTAAGGGGACGCCCTTCGACAATGCGGCGTCAATCGACGCGCTACACGCCGTCGCGCGCCTGAAGGGCGGCTTGCGTAACGTCGAAAACGTCACACGGATTGCCCTGCTTTTCGCAGGGTCTGAGCCCCCGCGTGCGGAGCACCTCAAGGCAGCCATCCATGACATGAAACTCGCACCGAAGGGGCGCAAAGCATGAAGACCGTATACGTGAAACTCAAGGAAGATGAAGCGGCGCTGATGATCGACGGGACGCCGGTCGAATTCATGGAACTCAAGCGCGCAATGGCTGATCTGGAAGGCATGCTTGAAGCGCAGGGGGATGCGGGTGCTCTGGCCGCGTTTCGGGCCATTGGCGAGATGGTCGCGCGCGCCCGAGTGGTGAGCTGTGAGCCGCTTGATCCCGACCGCTCGGGCGAACGGCGCAACTCGCATGGATCGGAAAACAACGGCCCTCAGCGACATTTCGGAAACACGCGGCAAGGGGAATTCGACGCATGAAACAGATGGAAACGGACCACGAATTCAAGACGAGAATGGCCGCAGAGGGAAAGGCCATCTACACCCCTGGAAAGACGGTCGAGCAGGTCAAGGCCGATCTTCGTGGGGAAAAACTGACCCTTGAAATCCACGAAGGCGATCTGAAACAGATGCACGAAGATGCGCAGGAGGTCGAGGACACGCTTTTCTGTATCAGCCAAGCGGCGGAGTACCTGTCCAGGACCGCAACCGAAGAATGTCCTGGTATGGGCGCTGTTTTGGAACTTCTGGGTCGCGCCACCAACCTTGACGCCGCCCCCTGCGCATCCCGGCTGATTGCAGCGCTTCGCACCCTGGACGCCGTCGAGGACAAGGGGCAGTCATGACCATCACGCGCAATCAGATCGCCCTTCTGCATGTTGCCAAGGGCAAGCTCGGCCTCAAGGATGCTGAGTATCGCGCGGCGCTTGTCCACATCTGCGGTGTGACAAGCTCGACCGAGCTGGACCAATACGGCTTCGAGGCGCTGCTTGGGTTCTTCGAACACCTGGGCTTCAAGCCGCTATCGTCGCGCGGTTCGGATTATGGCGCGCGCCCTGGCATGGCGAGTTACGCGCAGCTTGAATTGATCCGGGCGCTTTGGCGCGAATACACGGAAGGCCGCGCCGGGGAAGACGAACTGAACAAATGGCTTGAGCGATGCTGGAAGGTTTCGAGCCTTCGGTTTGTGCGCGCCGAGACTGCCCCCAAGGTCATCACGGCGCTAAAGTCGATGAAGGCGCGGGCGGCATGAGATAGCCGGGGGTTTCAGCCTTGTCCCTCGGCTGGAAGGGGCGGCGATTTGCAGGTCCGTCGCCCCTTCCGCTTTTTCAGAGCGCCTGAGCGGCCCGTACAGCGCCGCTGATCGCTTTGGCCCCCTCACCCCGCAAATGGACGGCATGGCTATTAAATGGGTATTTAACGGCGCTCTGCGAGTCTATCGCGCCCGACAGGCGGGAAACCCTTGCGCAAACGGCCCGGATTTGTGACTGTCCGAGCAACGGCCCGGTGCCTCGCGCGGGACGCCTCGAATTCTTTCTAGGCCGAAAGATATTCAGGGTTGCGCTAGACCGAGCGCATGACTGGAACGCCGCCCCGAGACCTTCCAACACCGACTTGCTCCGAGGCATACGCCATCGGCGTTTACATCCCACCGCACTTGCTTTCTATCGAGCGGACGGTCGGGGTGGAGCCGTTGCGTGCATTTCTTGCAGAATGGGGTGGTCGGGAATTCGGCATTCCCACCACTGTCACGGCGGACACGCCGCATGCCGAGGTTGTCGATGCCTTGCGGGCACAATTTGGACCGGGGCGCTTCATGGTTGCCGTTGGGCCGCTGGGGTCGAATGTCCGGGTTGCCTGGTCTGTCTACCTGGGCCTCAAGAACGGCATGTCCCTGACCGAGATCGCCAGGCAATGCGGCTGTCACGCCCGGACAGTTTCCGGGCACAAAAAGCGCCTGATGGATCGCGGTCTCTTGACCGCGACCGAGGCCTCCACCCCGAAAGGAACTGCAAAATGATCGTGAATGCGGAAAGTATCGAGCTGGCCTTCAAGGGCTTCAAGACGGTGTACACAGACGCCTACGAAGCGGCAACGGCGTATTCTGGCCAGATCGCGATGACGGTGCCAAGCTCTTCGCGCGATGAAACCTATGGGTGGCTCGGGCAGTTTCCGCAGCTTCGCGAGTGGCTTGGGGGCGACCGGGTTGTCAAAGACCTTCAGGCCCACAGCTTCGCGATCACCAACCGGAAATTCGAGAGCACGGTTGGCGTCAGCCGCGATGACTTCGAGGATGACCGGCTGGGCATTTTCAAGCCCATGTTCGCGGAAATGGGCCACCTCGCGAAGCTTCACCCCGACGAGCTGGTGTTCGGCCTCCTGAAGGACGGCTTCACCACGATCTGTTTCGACGGGCAGTACTTCTTCGACACCGACCACCCGACAAAGGACGCGACCGGTGCGGATGTGACCGTGAGCAATATGGCTGACGGCACCGAGACACCCTGGTATCTTCTGGACACCTCGCGCGCTATCAAGCCGATGGTGTTCCAGGAGCGGAGTAAGTACGATTTCCAGGCGGTCACGGCACCGAGCGACCACAATGTGTTCATGACCGATCAGCACCTCTACGGCGTGCGGGCGCGGGTGAATGCCGGTCTTGGGTTGTGGCATATGGCCTTCGGCTCGAAACAGGCGCTGACTGCTGCCAACTACGCCGCCGCGCGCGCGGCCATGCAGGAATTCCGGGGCGACAGCGGGCGCGTTCTGGGCATCAAACCGACTGTCATGGTGGTGCCGCCGTCGCTTGAAGACGCGGCGATGCACGTGCTCAACACCGAAACCAACGACGGCGGCGGCTCGAACCCCTGGAAGGGCACCTGCGACCTGATCGTGACGCCGTTCGTGGCATGACGGATAAGCCGATCATATCGCTTTGTGAGGGAGCGCCGCTGGCCGAGGGGCGCGCACCCGATCTGGTACATCTTCTGCCTTTGGGGGAAATCAAGGGGCGGGATGGTCGGCGCTGGACCCTCTCCGACGCAAACGCGCTGGTGCGCGCCTCGATGCGCGAGGGGGTTGATCTGGTTATCGACTATGAGCACCAGGTTGATGACCCAGATCAGCGTACGCCCGGCCCGGTGCCTGCCGCCGGTTGGGTTCGTGACCTTACGGTGAGGTCCGATGGTATCTGGGGTCGCGTGGTATGGACGCAGAAGGCGCGCAACATGATCGAGGCGCGTGAATACCGCTACCTCAGCCCGGTCATCACGCACCGTCGCGACGGTCAGATCATCCGCCTCAAGGGGGCAAGTCTCGTGCATCGCCCCAATCTCGAACTCACCGCCCTGTCACGTCAGGAGGAAACCGTGCCCGAACTTGAAAACGACATTGGCCGCATCGCCACTGCGCTCGACCTGCCCGAGGATGCCGGAACCGATCAAATTCTTGACGCCATCCGGGCGTTGTCCCAAGAGCCTGACCCGAGCCGATATGTGCCGGTGGAGGCGGTCCAGGAGATGCTGCGCGACCGCGCATCGCTTCAATCCGAACTTGGCGAGCACCACGTCGAGCGCCGTGTAGACGAGGCCACGGCAGGCGGGTACATCACGCCGGGCATGCGCGACTGGGCTGTGTCCCTTTGCAGACGCGACCCGGATGCTTTCGAGGACTTTCTATCCACCACGCCGCCCGCCTTCGCGCACCTTTCGCGTGACACTGCGACCGGTCAGTTGCCGACCAAGCGCGTGGCCGCGCGCAGCGACGTAACCGAAAGCATCTGTGCTCAACTGGGTATCTCTCCCGATGCGCTCGACTGACCGGCCAGCACCGGACCGCGAAATTGCCCTGGCGGATCAGCTGCGCCAGGCGAAAGAGCAAATCGAGAGTGCGAACCGCCTGTTTGACGAGGGCTTAAAAGCCGTTTCAATGGCGCGTGAAACGGTTGCCGAGTGCGCGCGGCTGGCGTCCGATCAGTCCCTTTCGGAGGGTGTGCTGGCGTCAGCGCCTGTTACAGAGCATCGCCGTCTACACCGCTCAGGGTGCCCTCCGAAAATCGACCAAGACCCCGCGTTGCAAACCTTCATTCTGGCGCGACTCGACCGCCTGACATACCAGGAAATTGCCGATGAAATCGCGGCGGCGTTTCCCGAAGACCGACGCGTAAGCAAGAGCACCGTTCACGCTTGGCACAAGCGCCGCCGAAAAGCCCCAAGGTTCACGTGGTCCCGCCGGTCGAGCCAAATGGATCATCCGGGATAGCCCCGGTACACCCGCCCACTTCCGGGTTCAAACCCGGTGAAACGGGGGTATCAAACCCGGTGATAACTAACAGGCCGCTTGCCGGGGGGCGCGGCGGACCCGCCCCCCGATCGCCGCAAGGCCAGTGGCGGCGTCACTGGTTCGAAATGGTCTCGATCCGGCTGTTGATCCGGTTCACAAGCTGGGGGTCGTCCTGCGCCATGGCAAGGATCGTCTCATAGGTGGCCACGTCCATCCCCTCGACCGCATCGACGGCGCCGGTGATTTCGGCGTTGGCTTCCTGCATGATCGCCTGCTGATCTTCCTGGCTCTGCGCGTCCTGAAGCTGGGCGATATAATGCTCGCGCAGGTCGGTGACCTCGACATAGGCCAGCACGAAGGCGTCAAGCTGTGCCGAGTCGACGATGACCGCTTCCGGCATGGGGTCGGTGGTCTGGGCGAGTGCTGGCATTCCGAGGCCGAGAGCAGCTGCAAGCGCAGTCCCGGCGAGTATCTTGCGATAGGACATCAATCCTCCGTTTTCGGGCCAAGGCCCGGTTGTGGATGGTCTGCCGCGTCAAAAGCGACATGAGGGCAACCTAGGAGTGATCTGGTCCGACCACAAACTGCCCGGCATTTCCCCGCCGACGGGGATCGCCCTTTGCGCAAATTACTGCCGGTTGGCGATTGCCGCGATCGCTGCCGCGACCGCCGCGTCGATGCTCATGTCCGAGGTGTCGATCAGGATTGCGTCATCGGCGGGAACAAGTGGCGCCGCGCTGCGTTCGCTGTCGCGCCGGTCGCGTTCGCGCAAGTCGGACAGCACCGTGTCGAAGGTGATGTCCGGGTCGTGGTCCAGCAGTTCCTTGTGCCGCCGCCGGGCGCGGGTTGCGTCGCTGGCGGTGACAAACAGCTTGGCCTCGGCAGCCGGACAGATCACCGTGCCGATATCGCGCCCGTCGAGCACCGCGCCGCCCAGTCGCCGCGCAAAGGCGCGCTGGAAATCGAGCAGCGCCGCGCGCACCTCGGGCAGCACCGCCACCTTCGACGCCCATTGCGACACCGCCGCGCCACGCAGTTCCGGGTTCTTCAACTCCTCCGCGACGAGGTTTTCGGCCGCGTTGAGCGGATCCTCGCCCTGCATCACCCGAAAGCCGACGCCGCGATAGAGCAGCCCGGTGTCAAGATGCGCAAAACCAAAATGCGCCGCCACCGCCCGCGCGATGGTGCCCTTGCCCGATGCCGCGGGCCCGTCGATTGCAACCGTGAACGTCATGAGGAAAGGGCTAGACGCGCCCGCGCCCGGGCGCAAGGCCCGATCCGCCAGCGCGGGTGACGTCGTGTCCGGGCCGGCTTGCGACGGGTTGGGCACTGGTCAGCCGCGCAAGCCTGCGCTATCCCCGGCGCCAGACACCGCGCGAAGGAATACGCCATGAGCTTCGAGACCCCCGGCCCGGTCGAGACCGATTACAGCGACGCGATTTCCCCGATCGAGGAAATCATCGAGGACGCCCGCAACGGCAGGATGTTCATCCTCGTCGATCATGAAGACCGCGAGAACGAGGGCGACCTCGTGATCCCGGCGCAGATGGCTACGCCGGATGCGATCAATTTCATGGCCAAGCACGGGCGCGGACTGATCTGCCTCAGCCTGCCGGGCGATCGGATCGACGCGCTTGGCCTGCCGTTGATGGCGTCGCAGAATTCCTCGCGACACGAGACCGCCTTCACCGTCTCGATCGAGGCGCGCGAAGGTGTCTCAACCGGCATCTCGGCGCATGACCGGGCGCGCACGGTTGCCGTGGCGATCGATTCCGGCAAGGGCGCGCAGGATATCGCGACGCCGGGCCATGTTTTCCCGCTGCGCGCCCGCGATGGCGGTGTCCTTGTGCGTGCCGGCCATACCGAGGCGGCGGTCGATGTCAGCCGGCTGGCCGGCCTCAACCCCGCCGGTGTGATCTGCGAGATCATGAACGAGGACGGGTCGATGTCGCGGCTGCCGGAACTGGTGGCCTTCGCGCAGCGTCACGCGCTCAAGATCGGCACGATCAGCGACCTCATCGCCTATCGCCGGCGCCACGACAACCTTGTGAAGGTGGTCGACGAACGGACCATCACCTCGGAATTTGGCGGCGACTGGGCGATGCGGGTCTATGCCGACACCGCCCATGGCGATGAGCATATCGTGCTGACCAAGGGCGATATCACCGGCGAGGCACCGGTGCTGGTGCGGATGCACTCGCTGGACCCGATGCTCGATATCGTCGGCACCGGGCCGAAGGGCCGCGCCGGCGAGTTCGGCGATGCCATGCGCACGGTGGCCGAGGAGGGGCGCGGCGTCGTCGTGCTGCTGCGCGACACTTCGATGAAGGTGCGGCCAACGGAAGACGCCTCGCCGCAGACGCTGCGCCAATACGGTCTTGGGGCGCAGATCCTGTCCTCTCTGGGGCTTTCCAAGCTGGTGCTTCTGACCAATTCGCCGACGCCGAAGGTGGTCGGGCTCGATGCCTATGGGCTGGAGATCACCGGCACCCGCAAGATATCGGAGCTTGGTTGAATGGCCGGTTCGGAACACCATTCCCCGTTGCCGCTGCCCGTCTTCGACAGGCCGGTGAAGGTGCTGATTGTGGTCGCCCCCTACTACCGCGACATCGCCGACAATCTGATCAACGGCGCAGTGGCCACGCTGGAGGCGGTTGGCGCGACGCACGAGATCGTCGAGATGCCCGGTGCGCTGGAAGTGCCGACCGCGATCCGCATCGCCTTTCGACAGTCGAATTTCGACGGCTTCGTGGCGCTTGGCTGCGTGATCCGGGGCGCGACGACGCATTACGAAACGGTGTGCAATGACAGCTCGCGCGCGATCCAGTTGCTGGGGCTGGAGGGCGCCTGCATCGGCAATGGCATACTGACGGTAGAAAATCGCGCTCAGGCCGAGGTTCGCGCCGATCCGGGCGATCAGGACAAGGGAGGCGGTGCGGCGGCGGCGGCACTTCACCTTATCGCGTTGACGCGCCGGTTTTCAGGGCCTAAGGGCGGCATCGGATTCAAGCCGGGCGGCGCGAGCATCGAGATCGCCGGCGAGCCAGAAGGACCCAGCCGCGCATGACGACCCGCCCCAAAGGCCTCTCTCACGAGGAAAAGCGCCAGATGCGATCCGCCGCGCGGCTTTACGCCGTGCAGGCGTTGTTCCAGATGGAGGCGGCGGGCCAGTCGGCGGACAAGGTGCGCCGGGAGTTCATCGATCACCGGTTTGGGCAGGAAGTCGCGGGGCAAGATCTGGCCGATGGCGACCCGGTGTTGTTCACGCGGCTTCTTGACGAGGCGGTGACGTGGCAGGCGTCGATCGACCAGATGACCGACCGGGCGCTGGTGGTGAAATGGCCGATCGACAGGATCGACCCGACTCTGCGGGCGCTGTTCCGCGCCGCAGGCGCCGAGATGCTGCGCACCGAGACGCCGCCGAAGGTGGTGATCAACGAATTCGTTGACGTCGCACGGGCCTTCTTCCCCGAGGGGCGGGAGCCGAGATTCGTCAACGCGGTGCTTGACCACATGGCACGCGAGGCGCGGCCCGAGGCGTTCTGAGGCCGGGCCTCTTCGCTGTCGCTCATCGGCCTGAATGCGCGAACCCTGGCAGGTGGCGCGCGATCGAGAAGCCGGAGGGGGCGCTGCCCCCGTCGCCTTTCGGGCGCCCCCCCCCCGAGGTATTTTTGCCAAGGTGAAAGGGCCGGGCGCCTCTCTGTCGCAGGGGGGCGCGGTTGAAGCATGGGCGGGACGTGTTACCTTTGGCTTGAACGTCAAGGAGACGACCATGCCAGACCATATTCGCATGATCCTGAAGCACGGCCTCATCGGTTTCGGAATTTCCGTAGCCTTCACGGCGATGATCCTGGTCTTCAACATCGGCAACCTTTGGCATCTTGTGACCCATACGACCGAAGGGCCGGTTGCGGTTGCGATGCTGATCATCTTCGGAACGGTCACTTTCGGGTCCGCGCAAATCGGCTACATGATCATGTCGATGGGCGAGGACGAGGATGACGACCAGGGCGGCAAGCGCGATGCGCTTCCTGTCGCCGATCCGGTTGCCATTCCGATCAACGCGCAGGGCCGGTCCTGAAAAGACCGGTTGAAAAGTAAATGGCCCGCACGTTCGCCGTGCGGGCCACCCTGTTCTGCGGCGGGACCACCACGACCGTGGGGTTTCAAATTCCCGAGAGCCTGTGTGTACAGGTGGGCGCCAGGTAACCGAACCACGGCCCGGACAGAGCCAGCCCCCTCGGAAATGCTTAAGGCCACTGGAATATTGTCCCTACACGGGAAGGGCAGACCCCGCCTGCTCCAACAGGTAGGGTGTTGGCTGGCCTCCGGCAAGGGGCATTCGCACTTGTTTTTGTTCTTGTAATGTTCAAATCTGCCCCGATGTCGCAGGACCAGCCTATTCCCAACCTGATGCCCGGCCAGTTGCTGGCGCGCGGCGTCTGCCGCCACCTGCGCCAGCACGATTTCGCCAGCCTTGAGGAATTCGTGCCCGAGCGGGGAAAGCGTGTGGATGTCATGGCGCTCGGCCCCAAGGGGGAGCTTTGGGTGATCGAGTGCAAGTCGAGCCGGGTGGATTTCACATCTGATTCGAAATGGTGCGGCTATCTCGATTGGTGCGACCGCTATTTCTGGGCGGTGGATCAGGATTTTCCGGTTGGCCTTTTGCCCGAGACCACCGGGCTGATCATCGCCGACGCCTATGACGCGGAAATCCTGCGCATGGCCCCCGAAACCAAGCTGCCCGCCGCCCGGCGCAGCGCGCTGACGCGGAAATTCGCACGCACGGCAGCGGCGCGGCTGCGCGCCTACCGCGACCCGAAACCCGGGGCGCGATAGCTCAGTCGAACTTGCGCGAGGGAGCCAGAACCGTTGCCTCGCCCTTCAGCACCGGCTTGCCGTCGATGGTGCAGCGGGTGTTCAGGGTCACACGGCGCCTGGCGATATCCATGTCGGTCACCTCAACCTCGGCCCGGACCATGTCGCCGGGGCGTACCGGGGCAAGGAACTTCAGGCTTTGGCCGAGGTAGACGGTGCCGTGCCCGGGCAGTTGTTCGCCGATCACTGCCGAGATCAGCCCGGCGGTCAGCATGCCATGGGCGATGCGCCCCTCGAAGATCGTGTCGCGCGCGTAATCGTCGTCGAGATGCACCGGATTGTGGTCGGTGGAAACCTCGGCAAAAAGCGCGATATCGCGATCCGTCACCTGCTTCACGAGGTGGCGGGTCATTCCGATCTCGATATCCTCGATGCAGATGGTGCCGCGCGGCAGGTTGTCGAGCATGTCTGGCCCCTGTTCCGTCATGCGGACAGGGGATAGCCGATCCCGGCGCATGCTGCAATGCGGAAGGAAAGAAAATTCCGTTTATGACCCTAAATGTTGCAACTATGTTGCGAGCAACCTAGCGCAGGAAGCCAATCGACCATGTCGCCGCGACATTTGCGGTGTTGAGTGTCGCCGCCAGTTTGTCCGGGTCGGGCTGCCGCCTGGTCCCGGTCTCCTCGCGCAACAGGCCACCGGTGATGAACAGCGAATCGATCTCCTCGCCCTGCGCGCCGAGGATGTCGGTTTGCAGCCCGTCGCCCAACGCGAGGATACGACTCTTCGGGCAATCCACCCCGGCCTGCGCCAGACGCATCCGGGCAAGCTCGTAGATCGGGGCGTGGGGCTTGCCGAAATAGAGGCTCTCGCCGCCCATCTCGGTATAAAGCTGCGCCAGAGCGCCCGCACACCATTCGCGGGTTTCGCCCCGGTCCACCACGATATCAGGATTGGCGCAAAGCAGTTTCAGACCGCGGGTCTTGGCCATCAGGAACTGTGGCCGCATCACGGCGGGATCGGCGGCGGGGTCCTCGGGGCCGGTGCAAACGATCCCCTCGGCCTGGTCCAGCGGCACCTGTTCGAGTTCGACCGCGTCCGGGACCACCTCCATCGGCGCGAAGAAGCTCTGATCCTGCGGCTGGCCGACGAACCACACCTTGCGCCCGACATAGCCGCGAAACATCGCGGCGCGGGCGCTGTCGCCGGAACTGGCGATGCTGTCCCAGCAGTCGCGCGGCACGCCGATCTTGCCGATCTGGCGCGCGACATCGGCGCGCGGCCGGGGCGAATTGGTCAGCAGCAGCACGAAACCGCCCTTGTCGCGGAAGGCGCGCAGGGCGGCGACCGCCTCGGGGAAGGGCGTGTAGCCGTCATGCAGGCAGCCCCAGAGATCGCAATAAAGCACGTCATAGCGGTCGGAGACCTCGGAAAGGCTGTCGATGATGGTGGTCATGGGGGCTCCTGTCGGCTGTCGCTGGTGGCTTAGGTCAGCGCGGGGCGCATGTCGAGTCGGCCGGGTCGGTCGTGCGAGGCCGCTTGCCGGTGCGGGGCAAAAAGGGCACTCTTCGTGCAATACATCCGCCTGCCGGAGCCTGCCGATGACGCCATCCCCGACCCGCCGCGCCTTTTCCCTCGGCCTTGCCGCGCTGGCCCTGTCGGGGTGCGTGGCCGGCGGCGCGGGGCTGGTGGCGCGGGGCGAGTGGCGCAGCGTGGCCAATGCGGATTTCGACCGCTGGCTTGCCGGCTTCCGGCAGCGCGCGCGGGCGGACGGCATTTCCGAGGCGACGCTCGTCCGCGCCTTTCGCGGCGTCGGCTACGTGCCCCTGGTGGTGGAGCGCGATCGCAATCAGGCCGAGTTCAACCGCACGATGGAGGATTACCTCGCCATCGCCGCCTCGGATGAGCGGATCGCCATGGGCCGCGCCAAGCTGCGCCAGCATCGCGCGGTTTTCGACGCCATCGAGGCGCGGTTCGGCGTCAAGAAGGAAGTGCTCTGCGCGGTCTGGGGGATGGAGAGCTTCTACGGCACCCAACTGGGCGATGCGCCGGTGATCGCGGCGCTTGCGACGCTGACCTATGACGGGCGGCGCGGGCGCTTCTTCGGCAGCCAGTTGATGTCGGCGCTGCGCGCGCTCGACCGGGGCGATACGACCGTGGCCCGCATGCGCGGCAGTTGGGCGGGGGCCGTGGGACACACCCAGATCATGCCCGAGGTGCTGGAGGAATACGGTGTCGATTTCGACGGCGACGGGCGGCGCGGCGCCTGGGACGCGGACCCGACCGATGCGCTGGCCACCACCGCCAATTACCTCGCCCGCCATGGCTGGACCCGCGGCCAGCCCTGGGCGGTGGAGGTGCGGTTGCCCGATGGGTTCGACGAAGGTCTTGCCGGGCGCCGGCGCACCCGCAGCGTGGCGGACTGGACCGGCACCGGCGTGCGCGACATGGAGGGCAACCCGGTGCCCGATCACGGCGCGGCGGCGATCCTGCTGCAAATGGGCATCCATGGCCCCGCGCTCATGATTTTCGGCAATTTTGCCACGATCCGGCGCTACAATCCGGCCAACACTTACGTCATTGGCATCGGTCACCTGTCGGATCGTCTTGCTGGCGGCCCGCCCATTCGCGGCAGCTACCCGCCCGATGAAAACGGCCTGACGCGCGCCGGCCGGATCGAGGTGCAGGAGCGGCTGACCGCAAGCGGTTACGACGCCGGCGGCACCGATGGTGTCATCGGTCCTGCCAGCCGCGCCGCGATCCGCGCCTATGAACGCGCGCGAGGCCTGCCGGAAAGCGGCATCGCCACCGACGATCTGCTTGCGCATCTGCGCCGCAACGGGTGAGGATGGCGCAGCTCACCGCACGGAATCGGAACTCACATGACCCAACGCTTCATCGACCACCTGTCGCGCGACCTGGATGGCCTGCGCGATACGGGCCTCTACAAGGGCGAACGGGTCATCACCACCCCGCAGGCTGGCACCGTGGGGCTTGCCTCGGGGCGCGAGGTGATCAACCTTTGCGCCAACAATTACCTTGGCCTGTCGGATCACCCCGACCTGATCGCCGCAGCACATGACGCGCTCGACCGCTACGGCTACGGCATGTCTTCGGTGCGCTTCATCTGCGGCACACAGGAGGAGCACAAGCAGCTGGAGGCACGGCTTTCGGCCTTCCTCGGCTACGAGGACACGATCCTTTATTCGTCCTGCTTCGATGCCAACACCGGCCTGTTCGAGACGCTTCTGGGGCCGGAGGATGCGATCATCTCCGACGCGCTCAACCACGCCTCGATCATTGACGGGGTGCGCCTGTGCAAGGCGAAACGGTTGCGCTATGCCAATCGTGACATGGCCGATCTGGAGGCGCAGCTTCAGGTCGCCGAGGGCGCGCGCTTCACGCTGATCGCCACCGATGGGGTGTTCTCGATGGACGGCAGCATCGCGCCGCTGCCCGAGATTTGCGATCTCGCGCAAAGATACGGTGCCATGGTCATGGTCGATGACAGCCACGCCGTGGGCTTCCTCGGCGAAGGCGGGCGCGGCACGCCGGAACACTGCGGTGTGGCCGACCGGGTCGATATTCTGACCGGCACGCTCGGCAAGGCGCTCGGCGGTGCCTCGGGCGGCTATACCTGCGCGCGGCGCGAGGTGGTGGACTGGCTGCGGCAGCGCTCGCGTCCCTATCTCTTCTCGAACACGCTCGCGCCCGTCATCGCGGCGACCTCGCTCAAGGTGCTGGACATGCTGGAAGGCTCGACCGACCGGCGCGACCTGCTGATGGACAATGCCGCCCATTTTCGAGAGCGGATGGGCGCGGCAGGCTTCGACCTGTTGCCCGGGCAGCACCCGATCATCCCGGTGATGTTGCGCGACCCGAAGCTGGCGCAGGAGATGGCGGCAAAGCTGGATGAACAGGGCGTCTATGTCGCTGCCTTCAGTTTTCCTGTCGTGCCGAAAGGGCAGGACCGGATTCGCACCCAGATGAGCGCCGGCCACGACCGCGCAACGCTCGGCCGCGCCATCGACGCCTTCATCATGGTGGGCCGCGAGATGGGGGTGATCGCGTGATGCGAAACGACATGAAGGCGCTGGTCAAGGCGCGCGCAGAACCGGGCCTGTGGATGCAGCGTGTGCCGGTGCCCGAACCGGGCGCGCAGGACGTGCTGATCAAAGTGCGCAAATCAGCGATCTGCGGCACCGATGTGCATATCTGGAAATGGGACGAATTCAGCGCCAGCACCGTGCCGGTGCCAATGGTGGTCGGCCATGAATTCTGCGGCGAGATCGTCGACACCGGCAAGGCGGCCACGAAATACCGGATCGGTCAGCGCGTCTCGGGCGAGGGGCACATCACTTGCGGCACCTGTCGCAACTGCCGGGCAGGGCGGGGGCACCTCTGCCGCAACACCAAGGGGGTAGGCGTGCACCGGCCCGGCAGCTTCGCGGAATACCTCTGCATACCCGAGTCGAACGTGGTGCCGATCCCCGAGGATATCCCGGATGAGATCGCGGCCGTCCTCGATCCCTTGGGCAACGCGGTGCACACCGCGCTCAGCTTCGACCTGGTGGGCGAGGATGTGCTGGTCACCGGCGCCGGTCCCATCGGCATCATGGGCGCGCTGGTCGCCCGGAAGGTCGGTGCGCGCAAGGTGGTGCTGACCGATATTGCGCCCTACCGGCTCGATCTCGCCCGGCGGCTTGGCGTGCAACACGTGATCGACACGACCGCGGTAACGCTGCGCGAGGTGATGGAAGATATCGGCATGACCGAGGGCTTCGACGTCGGGCTGGAAATGTCCGGCGCGGCGGCGGCGATGCGCCAGATGATCGCGCGCATGAACAATGGCGGCAAGATCGCGCTTCTGGGCATCGCGCCGACGGAGTTTGCCGTCGACTGGAACGAGATCATCTTCAAGATGCTGACCGTGAAAGGCATCTACGGGCGCGAGATGTACGAAACATGGTACAAGATGATCGCGCTCATTCAATCCGGGCTCGACCTGACGGACCTCATCACCCACCGCATCGGCATCGACGATTTCGAGGACGGCTTCGCCGCGATGCTCTCCGGTCGGGCCGGCAAGGTGGTGATGGACTGGGACTGATCCACGCGGCTTTCAGCTTGGCCGAAATACCTTGGCCGGCACCGCAAGGCGCGGGGGCATCGCCCCCTGCGGCTCATCAACCCCGCGATACCGCACGCCTCGATGCGCCCCGCCGATGAGCGAAGGCGAAGAGGCACGGGTCGGAGCGCGCAGCGCGGCGAAACGGCATTTCGCATGCACCGGGGTGTAAGGGGGATCCGGCGTGCCGTGTGCCACGGCGTACTTGCACCCAGGTCGCGCGCCTTGCACCGGGCCGCCGGCTTGCGTATGTACCCCGAGTGAGTCGCCCAAACCCGGATCAGCACATCATGGCCACGAACCCGCTTCAGTTCCTGCAACAGACCCGCTCGGAAGTCGCAAAGGTCGTATGGCCGACCCGGCGCGAGGTTTTGCTGACCGCCCTCATGGTCTTCGCCCTTGCGATCGCTGGCGCGATCTTCTTCTCGCTGGTCGATATCCTGATCCGCTGGGGCCTGGAAGCGATCCTGACATTTTCGGCCTGACACAAGAAAGCCGGCCGGATCCCCTTGATTTCCCGCAATTTGGGGGATAGGCCACGCTTTACTTCCCCTCCGATGGCGTGCGTCGATTCGTGATGCGCGCTGTTTTTTGTTCGGGTCAGGTCTGGCAAGGCATTGGGGAAACGCGGAAATTCAAGGGCCGAGCGGTCCGAAACTTGAGGAACGGGCAGCAATGGCGAAACGGTGGTATTCGGTCTCGGTGCTTTCGAATTTCGAAAAGCGCATCGCCGAGCAGATCAGGATCGCCATCGAAGAAGGTGGCCTCCAGGACGAGATCGAGGAAGTGCTGGTCCCCGAGGAAGAGGTGATCGAAGTGCGCCGGGGCAAGAAAGTCACCGTGCCGCGCCGGTTCATGCCCGGCTATGTTCTGGTGCGGATGGAACTGACCGACCGCACATACCGCGCGATCAACTCGATTCCGCGTGTCACCGGATTTCTCGGACCGCAGGGCCGGCCTCTGCCGATGCGCGACGCCGAGGTGAACGTGATCCTGAACCGGGTCGAAGAAGGCGAGGCGCAGCCGCGTTCCACCATCACCTACGAAGTGGGTGAAAAGGTGAAGGTGAACGAAGGCCCGTTCGAGGATTTCGACGGGATGGTAGAATATGTCGACGACGCGAACCAGCGCCTGAAGGTGACGGTCTCGATCTTTGGCCGGGAAACTCCGGTTGAACTGGAATTCACGCAGGTGACGAAACAGGCGTGACGGATGGCTCATCCGCGCCCGGTGGGCCGTCTTCGCAAGGCGAAGAAAGCCCGAACGGGCTTGATGAGCGGCAGACGTGGAAGGCGAGGATGCCGCGGCGCCCGGACCGGACCACGACAACGAAGGCCCGGACGGCGCGCCGGACGGGTGTTGGAACAGAAGGAGAGGCCAGATGGCCAAGAAACTCGTTGGCAAGATGAAGCTGCAGATCAAGGCGGGGCAAGCCAACCCGTCCCCACCCGTGGGGCCCGCCCTCGGTCAGCGCGGGATCAACATCATGGAATTCTGCAAGGCGTTCAACGCAAAGACGCAGGAAATGGAACAGGGGTCACCCTGTCCGACGGTCATCAGCTACTATCAGGACAAGTCGTTCACGATGGAGATCAAGACGCCGCCAGCGTCTTTTTACCTCAAGCGCGCGGCCGGCCTGAAACCCGTCGGCAAGCGTAACCGTCCGCGCGGGGCCGAAACCCCGGGCCGTGAGACGATCGGCACCGTGACCACCAAGCAGGTGCGCGAGATCGCCGAAGCCAAGATGGTCGACCTCAGCGCCAACACCGTCGAGGCTGCAATGAAGATCGTTCTTGGTTCCGCCAGGTCGATGGGCATCGAGGTGAAAGGGTAAATCATGGCAAAGCTCGGTAAACGTACCCGCGCCGCCCGCGAAGCTTTCGCTGGCAAGCAAGACATCACCGTCGAGGAGGCCGTTGCCCTGATCAAGGACAACGCCAAGACGAAGTTCGACGAATCGGTCGAGATCGCGATGAACCTCGGCGTCGATCCGCGCCACGCGGATCAGATGGTTCGCGGCAGCGTCACGCTGCCCAACGGCACCGGGAAAACTGTCCGCGTCGCCGTGTTTGCGCGCGGCCCGAAGGCAGAGGAAGCCCTGGCTGCCGGAGCCGACATCGTCGGCGCGGAGGACCTGATGGAAACCGTTCAGGGCGGCACGATCGACTTCGATCGCTGCATCGCCACGCCCGACATGATGCCGGTCGTCGGCCGTCTCGGCAAGGTTCTGGGGCCCCGCAACCTGATGCCGAACCCGAAGGTCGGCACGGTCACGATGGACGTCGCGGACGCTGTCAAGGCGGCCAAGGGCGGGCAGGTGACCTTCCGCGCCGAAAAGGCCGGTGTTGTGCATGCCGGTGTTGGCAAGGTGTCGTTCGACGCCGACAAACTGGCCGAGAACATCCGCGCTTTCGTCGACGCAGTGTCAAAGGCGAAGCCGGCCGGTGCCAAGGGATCCTACATGAAGCGGGTCTCGCTCAGCTCTTCCATGGGGCCGGGTGTGTCGGTATCGGTCGAAAGCGCGACCGGCAATTGAGAATTTGGCGCCATCCGGTGCCAGATGGCGGGGCCGCTCCTGCGGCCACGTCCTGTCCGAGACGGAGGGTTGGGTAACTGCCCAATAATTCCTTCCCGAGATGGGAAACGAGACTGGGATTTCCGGGGGGTTCCTCGGGCGATCTGTTGGCTCGGGACCCTGACTTGGACCCGAAGGGACCGGACTTTTCCGGTCTGTAACTGAGCCGGGGGGAAACCCCCAAACTGGAGTAAAACTGTGGATAGAGCCCAGAAAGAGAAAGTGGTCGAGGAACTCGGCCAGATCTTCGAAAGCTCTGGCGTCGTGGTGGTGTCCCACTACGAGGGTCTCACGGTTGCCGAGATGCAGGACCTGCGCGCGCAAATGCGTGAAGCGGGCGGGTCCGTTCGCGTCGCCAAGAACAGGCTCGCCAGGATCGCCCTCGAAGGAACGCCGTGCGCATGCATTGCCGACCTGATGACGGGCATGACCGTGCTTTCCTATTCCGAGGATCCCGTGGCCGCGGCCAAGGTATCCGAGGACTTCGCCAAGAAGAACAGCAAGCTTGCTATTATTGGCGGTGCGATGGGCAGCACGATCCTTGACCGCGACGGTGTCAAAGCCGTGTCCCAAATGCCGTCCCGCGAGGAGCTTGTCGCTTCCATCGTCGGCTGCATCGGGGCACCCGCTTCGAACATCGCCGGGGCCATTGGCGCACCTGCTTCGAACATCGCGAGCATCCTTTCGACCATCGAAGAGAAGGCCGAAGCCGCGTAAGCAACCCGAGACCCGTCGTGGTGCAAACCTTGCGACGTTGGAACCCATACATAGATACGGAACCTGAAAAATGGCTGATCTGAAAGCACTTGCTGAAAGCATCGTCAACCTGACCCTGCTGGAAGCCCAAGAACTGAAAACCATCCTCAAGGACGAGTACGGCATCGAGCCCGCCGCCGGTGGCGCTGTGATGATGGCTGGTCCGGCTGGCGACGCCGGTGGCGAAGCTGCCGAAGAGCAGACCGAATTCGACGTGATCCTCAAGTCCGCTGGCGACAAGAAGATCAACGTGATCAAGGAAGTCCGCGGCATCACCGGCCTTGGCCTGAAGGAAGCCAAGGACCTGGTCGAGGCCGGCGGCAAGGCTGTCAAGGAAGGCGTCTCCAAGGCAGAAGCAGAAGAGATCAAGGGTAAGCTGGAAGCAGCCGGCGCCGAGGTCGAACTGAAGTAATCGGTGCGTGCAGGCACGCCACCCTGCGGCGCGATCCGTAGGGTGCGTGATCTCACGCACCGCGACGACATGGCTGGATCCGGGGCGAAATTCCGGGTCCAACCAACCTCGTCTCGGCGAGGGCCCGCTGCGAGCGGACCTTCCCCAAGACGCGGTCAAGCGGATCGGGAGCCTGCCGGTGGGACGGCAGGCATGAATTGATCCGGACCCGTCCGTTTCAGTGCGACGCATGGCCGGTGCCCCGACGGCCGGTGCGACGCGTGAGACAATGAAAGGTGCAGATGAGCATGGCTCAGACCTACGCAGGCCAGAAACGTATCCGCAGATTCTATGGCAAGATCAACGAAGTGTTGGAAATGCCGAACCTCATCGCGGTGCAGAAGTCATCCTATGAGCTGTTCCTGAAGTCGGGCGATCAACCCGAACCGATGGACGGTGAAGGCATCAAGGGTGTTTTCCAGTCGGTATTCCCGATCAAGGATTTCAACGAAACCGCTGTTCTGGAATTCGTCCGTTACGAACTGGAGACGCCGAAATACGACGTCGAGGAATGCATGCAGCGCGACATGACCTACAGCGCGCCGCTGAAGGTCACCCTGCGCCTGATCGTGTTCGACGTGGACGAGGATACCGGCGCAAAATCGGTCAAGGATATCAAGGAGCAGGACGTTTTCATGGGCGACATGCCCCTGATGACGCAGAACGGCACCTTCGTTGTCAACGGCACCGAGCGGGTGATCGTTTCGCAGATGCACCGCAGTCCCGGCGTGTTCTTCGACCATGACAAGGGCAAGACGCACAGCTCGGGCAAGCTGCTTTTCGCCTGCCGCATCATCCCCTACCGCGGCTCGTGGCTGGATTTCGAGTTCGACGCCAAGGATATCGTTCATGCCCGCATCGACCGGCGCCGCAAGCTGCCGGTGACGACGCTGCTTTACGCGCTCGGGCTGGACCAGGAAGGCATCATGGATGCCTATTACGAGTCCGTCACCTACAAGCTGGAAAAGAACAAGGGTTGGGCGACCCGGTTTTTCCCGGAACGCGTGCGCGGAACCCGCCCGACGCACGATCTTGTCGATGCGGCCACCGGTGAAGTGATCGCAGAGGCCGGCAAGAAGGTCACGCCGCGCGCGGTCAAGAAGCTGATCGAGGAGGGCAACGTTTCCGATCTGCTGGTTCCCTTTGACCAGATCATCGGCCGCTACGTCGCCAAGGATATCATCAACGAGGAAACCGGCGCGATCTATGTCGAGGCCGGGGATGAGTTGACCTGGGAGGTGAACAAGGACGGCGAGGTGACCGGCGGCTCGTTGAAGGACCTGCTGGACGCGGGCTTTACCGAGATCCCTGTGCTGGACATCGACAACGTCAATGTTGGCCCCTACATCCGCAACACCGTGGCAGTCGACAAGAACATGGGCCGCGACACCGCGCTGATGGACATCTACCGCGTGATGCGTCCGGGCGAACCGCCGACCGTCGACGCGGCCTCTGCGCTGTTCAACCAGATGTTCTTCGACTCCGAGCGTTACGACCTCTCCGCGGTCGGCCGGGTAAAGATGAACATGCGCCTTGCCCTCGACGCCGAAGATACGCAGCGCACCCTGCGCAAGGAAGACATCATCGCCTGCATCAAGGCCCTCGTGGAGCTGCGCGATGGCCATGGCGATATCGACGATATCGACCACCTCGGCAACCGCCGGGTGCGTTCGGTCGGTGAGTTGATGGAAAACCAGTACCGCGTCGGCCTGCTGCGCATGGAACGCGCCATCAAGGAACGCATGTCGTCGGTCGAGATCGACACCGTCATGCCGCAGGACCTGATCAATGCCAAGCCGGCGGCGGCGGCGGTGCGCGAATTCTTCGGCTCCTCGCAGTTGTCGCAGTTCATGGACCAGACCAACCCGCTGTCCGAGGTGACCCACAAGCGCCGCCTCTCGGCGCTTGGCCCCGGCGGTCTGACGCGCGAACGTGCCGGTTTCGAGGTGCGCGACGTTCACCCGACCCACTATGGCCGGATGTGCCCGATCGAGACGCCGGAAGGCCAGAACATCGGCCTGATCAACAGCCTTGCGACCTATGCACGGGTGAACAAGTACGGCTTCATCGAAACCCCCTACCGCAAGGTGGTGGACAGCCAGGTGACCGACGAGGTTCACTATATGTCCGCGACAGAGGAAATGCGCCATACCGTGGCGCAGGCCAACGCGACGCTGGATGAGCAGGGGCGCTTCGTGAACGATCTGGTGAACACCCGCAAGTCGGGCGAATACACCATGGCTCCGCGTGACGCGGTGGACCTGATCGACGTGTCGCCGAAGCAGCTTGTGTCGGTCGCAGCCGCGCTGATCCCGTTCCTTGAAAACGACGACGCCAACCGCGCGCTGATGGGGTCCAACATGATGCGGCAGGCGCTGCCGTTGCTGCAATCGGAGGCGCCTTTCGTGGGGACCGGAATGGAGGCCAAGGTGGCCATCGATTCCGGCGCCGCGATTCAAGCCCGGCGCGGCGGCGTGATCGACCAGGTCGATGCCACCCGGATCGTGGTGCGTGCCACCGAGGATCTGGAACTGGGCGACGCGGGGGTGGATATCTACCGCCTGCGAAAGTTCCAGCGGTCGAACCAGAACAGCTGTATCAACCAGCGTCCGCTGGTGAAGGTCGGTGACGCCGTGGCCAAGGACGAGGTGATCGCCGATGGCCCGTCGACCGACATGGGCGAACTGGCTGTCGGGCGCAATATCATCGTCGCCTTCATGCCGTGGAACGGCTACAACTTCGAGGATTCGATCCTGATCTCGGAGCGGATCGTCCGAGACGACGTCTACACCTCTGTCCATATCGAGGAATTCGAGGTCGCGGCGCGCGACACCAAGCTCGGGCCCGAGGAAATCACCCGCGATATTCCGAATGTCGGCGAAGAGGCGCTGCGCAACCTCGACGAGGCCGGCATCGTCTATATCGGCGCCGAGGTCGAACCGGGCGATATCCTCGTGGGCAAGATCACGCCCAAGGGTGAAAGCCCGATGACACCGGAAGAAAAGCTTCTGCGCGCCATCTTCGGGGAAAAGGCGTCTGACGTGCGCGACACCTCGCTGCGCGTCAAGCCCGGTGATTTCGGCACCGTCGTGGAAGTGCGTGTCTTCAACCGCCACGGGGTGGAAAAGGACGAGCGCGCGCTTCAGATCGAGCGTGAAGAAGTCGAACGGCTGTCGCGCGACCGCGATGACGAGCTTCATATCCTGGAGCGCAACATCTATGCGCGCCTCAAGACGATGATCCTCGGCAAGGTCGCGGTGAAGGGTCCGAAAGGCGTCAAGGCGAACGCCGATATCACCGAGGATCTTCTGGGCACGCTCAGCCGTGGCCAGTGGTGGCAGCTTGCCCTTTCCGACGAAAAGGACGCCGCCGAGGTCGAGGCGCTGCACGAACAGTTCGAGGCGCAGAAGCGCGCGCTCGATCACCGGTTCGACGACAAGTTCGAGAAGATCCGCCGTGGCGACGACCTGCCGCCGGGGGTGATGAAGATGGTCAAGGTCTTCATCGCGGTCAAGCGCAAGCTTCAGCCGGGCGACAAGATGGCCGGGCGTCACGGCAACAAGGGTGTGATTTCCAAGGTCGTGCCGATGGAGGATATGCCCTTCCTGGCGGATGGCACCCCGGTCGATTTCGTGCTCAACCCGCTTGGCGTGCCGAGCCGGATGAATGTCGGTCAGATCCTTGAAACCCACATGGGCTGGGCGGCGCGCGGCCTCGGCCTCAAGATCGACGAGGCGTTGCAGGACTATCGCCGCACTGGCGACATGACCCCGGTGCGCGATGCGATGAAGCTGGCCTATGGCGACGTCTATGACGAGATCATGGCCGATGCCGAGGAAGAGCAGCTTGTCGAGATGGCCAGCAATGTGACCAGCGGTGTTCCGATTGCAACGCCTGTCTTCGACGGTGCGAAAGAGCCTGACGTGAACGACGCCCTGACGCGGGCCGGGTTCGATACCTCGGGCCAATCCGACCTCTACGATGGCCGCACCGGTGAGAAATTCGCCCGGAAGGTTACGGTTGGCATGAAGTATATGCTCAAGCTGCACCACCTCGTGGATGAAAAGATCCACGCGCGCTCGACCGGGCCCTACAGCCTCGTCACGCAGCAACCGCTTGGCGGCAAGGCGCAGTTCGGCGGTCAGCGTCTGGGGGAAATGGAGGTCTGGGCGCTGGAAGCCTACGGTGCCGCCTACACCTTGCAGGAAATGCTGACGGTGAAGTCGGATGACGTGGCGGGCCGGACCAAGGTCTATGAAAGCATCGTCAAGGGCGAGGATAATTTCGAGGCCGGCGTGCCGGAATCGTTCAACGTTCTCGTCAAGGAGGTGCGCGGCCTCGGTCTCAACATGGAACTCCTGGATGCGGAGGATGACGAGTAGAGGCGAATATTCGACGAATATTCGCATCGGCGATCCTTCGACGAAGGATCGCGCCTCCCCCGCCCTAAGCTTAGGAATTGGTTATGAACCAGGAAATCACCAACAACCCGTTCAACCCGCTGGCTCCGCCGAAGGTCTTTGACGAGATCAAGGTAAGCCTTGCCAGCCCCGAACGCATTCTCTCGTGGTCCTATGGCGAGATCAAGAAGCCCGAGACCATCAACTATCGCACCTTCAAGCCTGAGCGGGATGGCCTTTTTTGCGCCCGCATCTTCGGGCCGGTGAAGGATTACGAATGCCTGTGCGGCAAATACAAGCGGATGAAGTATCGCGGCGTCGTCTGCGAGAAATGCGGCGTCGAAGTCACGCTGCAAAAGGTCCGCCGCGAACGCATGGGCCATATCGAACTGGCGTCGCCGGTTGCGCATATCTGGTTTCTCAAGTCGCTGCCCAGCCGCATCGGCCTGATGCTCGACATGACGCTGCGCGATCTGGAACGGATCCTCTATTTCGAGAACTACGTGGTGATCGAGCCGGGTCTGACCGATCTGACCTACGGCCAGCTGATGACCGAAGAGGAATTCATGGACGCCGAGGATGCCTATGGCACCGACGCGTTCCAGGCCAATATCGGCGCCGAGGCGATCCGCGAGATGTTGCAGAACATCGACCTGGAGGCCGAGGCTGCACAGCTGCGCGAGGACCTGAAGGAGGCGACCGGCGAACTCAAGCCCAAGAAGATCATCAAGCGGCTGAAGATCGTCGAGAACTTCCTTGAATCCGGTAACCGCCCGGAATGGATGATCATGACCGTGATCCCGGTCATCCCGCCGGAACTGCGTCCGCTGGTGCCGCTGGATGGCGGCCGTTTCGCAACCTCCGATCTGAACGACCTCTACCGCCGGGTGATCAACCGCAACAACCGTCTCAAGCGGCTGATCGAATTGCGCGCGCCGGACATCATCATCCGCAACGAAAAGCGGATGTTGCAGGAATCTGTCGATGCGCTCTTTGACAACGGCCGCCGCGGTCGTGTCATCACCGGGGCCAACAAGCGGCCGCTGAAATCGCTGTCGGACATGCTCAAGGGCAAGCAGGGCCGCTTCCGCCAGAACCTTCTGGGCAAGCGCGTCGATTTTTCGGGCCGTTCGGTGATCGTGACCGGGCCGGAACTGCGCCTGCACCAATGCGGTCTGCCCAAGAAGATGGCGTTGGAACTTTTCAAGCCGTTCATCTATTCGCGTCTGGAGGCCAAGGGCCTCAGCAGCACCGTGAAACAGGCCAAGAAACTTGTGGAAAAGGAACGCCCCGAGGTCTGGGACATCCTGGATGAGGTGATCCGCGAACACCCGGTGATGCTGAATCGGGCGCCGACGCTGCACCGGCTTGGCTTCCAGGCGTTCGAGCCGATCCTGATCGAGGGCAAGGCGATCCAGCTTCACCCGCTTGTCTGTACCGCCTTCAATGCCGATTTCGATGGCGACCAGATGGCCGTACACGTGCCGCTGAGCCTTGAGGCACAGCTTGAGGCGCGCGTGTTGATGATGTCTACGAACAACGTGCTGTCGCCCGCCAACGGCGCGCCGATCATCGTTCCGTCGCAGGACATGGTGCTTGGTCTTTACTATCTGACCCTGCAGCGCGCGGGCATGCCCGGCGAAGGCATGGCGTTTGCCGATTTCGACGAGGTTCAGCACGCGCTCGACGCCGGTATCGTCCACCTGCACAGCAAGATCATCGGGCGGATCAAGCAGATCGACGAGGATGGCAACGAGGTTATCAAACGGTATGAAACCACGCCGGGCCGCCTGAAACTGGGCGCGCTGCTGCCGCTGAACGCCAAGGCGCCGTTCGAACTGGTCAACCGTCTTCTCAAGAAGGGCGAGGCACAGAAGGTCATCGACACCGTCTACCGCTATTGCGGTCAGAAGGAATCGGTCATCTTCTGCGACCAGATCATGGGGCTGGGCTTCCGCGAGGCGTTCAAGGCCGGCATTTCCTTTGGCAAGGACGACATGGTGATCCCCGACAGCAAGTGGGACATCGTCAATGGCGTGCGCGATCAGGTCAAGGAATTCGAACAGCAATACATGGATGGCCTGATCACCCAAGGCGAGAAATACAACAAGGTCACCGATGCGTGGGGCGTGTGCAACGACAAGGTCACCGCCGCGATGATGGAAACGATCTCTGCCATCCGTTACGACGAAAACGGGGCGGAGCAGGAACCCAACAGCGTCTTCATGATGGCCGACTCCAAGGCGCGGGGCTCGGTCACGCAGATGAAGCAGCTTGGCGGGATGCGTGGCCTGATGGCCAAGCCGAACGGCGAGATCATCGAAACGCCGATTATCTCGAACTTCAAGGAAGGCCTGACCGTGCTGGAGTATTTCAACTCCACCCACGGGGCGCGGAAGGGTCTGTCCGATACGGCGTTGAAGACGGCGAACTCGGGCTATCTGACCCGTCGTCTGGTGGATGTGGCGCAGGATTGCATCGTGCGCCAGATCGACTGCGGCACGGCCAACTCGATCACCGCCGAGGCAGCGATGCGGGACGGCGAAATCGTGTCGACCCTTGCGGAACGGATCCTCGGGCGTACTGCGGCGGAGGATGTGTTCGTTCCGGGCACCGAGGAATTGATCATCGCGGAAGGCGAACTGATCGACGAGCGCAAGGCCGATGCGGTCGACGAGGCCGGGGTGTTGTCCATGCGTATCCGCAGCCCGCTGACCTGCGAGGCCGAGGAAGGCGTTTGCGCAACCTGCTACGGTCGTGACCTTGGACGCGGCACGCGCGTCAACACCGGCGAGGCCGTGGGCATCATCGCTGCCCAGTCAATCGGCGAACCCGGCACCCAGCTGACGATGCGGACCTTCCACATCGGCGGCGTCGCGCAGGGTGGCCAGCAATCCTTCCAGGAGGCGGGTCAGGGCGGCAAGATCGAATTCCGAAACGCCAACACGCTGACCAACCCGGCCGGCGAATTGATCGTGATGGGGCGCAACATGCAGATCGCCATCCTCGACGATCAGGGAGTCGAGCGGGCAAGCTACAAGCCCGGCTATGGGTCCAAGATCCATGTCGAGGAAGGGGAAAGCATCGAACGTGGCAAGCGCCTGTTCGAATGGGATCCCTACACGTTGCCGATCATCGCCGAAAAGCCGGGCACGGTGAAATTCATCGACCTGATCTCGGGCATCTCGGTGCGCGACGATACCGACGATGCCACCGGCATGACCCAGAAGATCGTGTCGGACTGGCGGTCCGCACCGAAGGGCAATGAGCTCAAGCCGGAAATCTTCGTCGTCGGCGAAGATGGAGAACCGGTGCGCAACGACGTGGGCAACCCGGTGACTTACCAGATGTCGGTGGATGCGATCCTGTCGGTCGAGGATGGCCAGCAGGTGTCTGCCGGTGAGGTTGTTGCGCGGATCCCGCGCGAAGGGGCAAAAACCAAGGATATCACCGGCGGTCTGCCGCGTGTGGCCGAACTCTTTGAAGCACGTCGCCCGAAGGATCACGCCATCATCGCCGAAATCGACGGTTATGTGAAATTCGGCCGCGACTTCAAGAACAAGCGTCGTATCGGTATTATCCCCGCCGATGACAGCCTTGAACCGGTTGAATACATGGTGCCGAAAGGCAAGCACATCCCGGTGGCCGAGGGCGATTTCGTCCAGAAGGGCGACTACATCATGGATGGCAACCCGGCCCCGCATGACATCCTTCGGATCATGGGGATCGAGGCGCTTGCCAACTACCTCATCAACGAGGTGCAAGATGTCTATCGCTTGCAGGGTGTGAAGATCAACGACAAGCACATCGAGGTGATCGTTCGCCAGATGCTGCAAAAGTGGGAGATCCTCGATTCCGGCGAGACGACGCTTCTCAAGGGTGAGAATGTCGACAAGATAGAGTTCGAAGAGGCCAACGAAAAGGCGATTGCAAAGGGTGGTCGTCCCGCGAAAGGCGAGCCGATCCTTCTGGGCATCACCAAGGCCAGCCTTCAGACCCGGTCGTTCATCTCGGCGGCATCCTTCCAGGAAACCACCCGCGTGCTGACCGAGGCCTCGGTTCAGGGCAAGCGCGACAAGCTGGTCGGCCTGAAGGAAAACGTTATCGTCGGGCGCCTGATCCCGGCGGGCACCGGTGGGGCCACGCAGCAGATGCGCAAGATTGCGCAAGAGCGTGACAACGTGGTGATCGAAGCCGCTCGTGCCGAGGCCGAGGCCGCCGCAGCCCTCGCGGCGCCTGTGACATCAGAGGCCGAGGATGTCTTCCGTGTCAGCACCCCGCCGACCGAGGACTAAACCCTTCGATCCGCACCCCTCAACCCCCCGCCAGCCCGTCTGGCGGGGGTTTTTCGTTGCGGGGCAGGGCCAAGGGGATTCACAGGCAAGCGCCCATGGCCTAGGGTCGGCAGCGGGCAGATTGCATGAGGCACCGGCATGGCAGACAGTTTCGAGAACCAGATTGTCGGCCTGTGCCGGTTTTCCTATGTCGGATCGGGCGGGTTCGAGGCATCGAAGCTCGACCGCGACCAGTTGGAGGACATGCTCTACGATCAGGCCCGGATGACCCGCCGCTTCGCCCTCTTCGAGACGATCTGTCTGCCGTCTCTGGCGGCTCAGACGGACAAGGATTTCAGGCTCGTGGTGCTGATCGGGACCTCCATGCCGATGCGGTTTCGCAAGCGTCTCAAGCGGCTCGCGGAGCGCTACCCGTTCCTGCGGATCTGCGCGCTTGAACCGAACGGGCCGCTCAACGCAACCCGGCGTGCGTATCGGCGGTGCACCGATGACAGCGCCGATTTCATCACCGGGTTTCGGATTGATGACGATGATGCGGTCGCGGTGGATTACATCGAAAGGACGCGCGCCGTCGCGGATCACCTCTTGCGCATGGGCTGGGCAGACGTCGAGACCCCTGCCGTGATCGCCTTTCATAGGGGCATCTATTGGGACATGACCGACCGGGAAGATCCGTTCCACGATTTCCGGGAAATCGGCCCGCTCGGTCTTGCCAGCGCGATGGTGACGAAACGCGACGATCAGTCCAACATGTTCCGCTGGAACCACCGCCGGGTTGCGGCCCATGTGCGAATGTGGTCGGACCCGACCGAGTGCATGTTCTTGCGCACCCTGCACCGGCACAACGATTCCGGTCGCTCGATTCCGCCCGGTGCCGAACCGATCCCCGAACCGAAGGCGCGCGCGCTGTTGCAGACGCGTTTCGGGCTTGACCCGGATCGGGCGCTGTCGCTCATGGTGTGAACGTTTGCTCGTCACAGCGGTATGGCATGATCCTCTCGCCCAACCTGAAAGGCGCGCTCCTCATGATGGGGAGCATGGCCGCCTTCACCTTCAACGACGCCTGCGTGAAGCTGGTGTCGGCGGAATTGCCGCTGTTTCAGATCGTGTTTTTCCGCGGCATCCTCACCACCCTTTTGATCGCCGCGCTGGCCTGGGCGATGGGCTTGCGCAGCCTTCGCATTCCACGCGGTGACATCGCATTGGTCGCGGGCCGCACGGCGGCGGAAATTGCGTCGATGTGTGCCTTCCTCTACGCGTTGACGCATATGCCGTTGGCCAATGTCAGTTCCATCCTCGCCGCGATGCCGCTGAGCGTAACCCTGGCAGGGGCGCTATTGCTCGGCGAGCCGGTCGGCTGGAGGCGGCTGGTCGCCATCCTCGTCGGCTTTACCGGTGTTCTGATGATCGTGAAGCCGGGGGCGGAAGGGTTCAACGTCTCTTCGCTCGCGGCGCTTCTGGCGGTGCTTCTTGTTACTGCGCGCGATCTTTTCACCCGGCGCATGTCGGCGCATGTGCCAAGCATGGCGATTGCCGTGATCACCGCGCTGTCGGTAGGGCTGTTCGGTGGCGTGGCAATGCTCTGGCAAGGCTGGGCGCCGGTCACGATGCGAGAGGGCGGGCTGATCGCCGGGGCGGCGGTGTTCATCGTCGGCGGCTACCTTTTCTCGATCATGGTGATGCGGGTGGGCGAGATCGGCTTTGTCGCGCCGTTTCGCTACACGGCGCTGATCTGGGCGTTGCTGTTGGGATGGTTGGTTTTCGGGGACTGGCCAAGCTGGCTTACCCTTGCCGGGGCGTCAATCGTCGTGATCACGGGGATCTTCACGCTCTACCGCGAGCGGATGATGCGCAAACCGGTTGCGGCACGGTGATCGTTGCTGCCTTGTGACGCGCAAGACCTGGCGGGAAGTCAGGGCTTGCCACACGGTGCATTGGTGTTGATAATAAATAGGGTCAGTGTCGCCGGCGCAATCCGCTGCTCCCGTGCAGGCAAGCTTTGCCCGTGCAGGCAAGCTTTGGTCGGCCTGTTGACACCCCATCCGATTCCCCCTATACGCCGCCCTGTCCGGCCCTTTTGCGCGCGCGCGATCGGTGGTCCGGTAAACAGATTTGAGTGGTCATGATCCGGGCCGTTTTGGTGCCCCGATCCTCTGAGAATTCCACCGCTGTGTCCTCCAGGTAGGGAAGGGGCACATGCGGTATTGGTGTTTTCGCCCATGCGACGGCGCCAGATGTCATGAACGAGCGAAACCGGGGAGACCCCATGCCGACGATTCAACAGCTGATCCGCAAGCCGCGGCAGCCCAAAGTAAAGCGCTCCAAGTCCCAGCACTTGGAAAGCTGCCCGCAGAAGCGTGGGGTTTGCACCCGCGTCTACACCACGACCCCGAAAAAGCCGAACTCGGCCATGCGGAAAGTTGCCAAGGTCCGCCTGACCAATGGCTACGAGGTGATCAGCTATATCCCCGGTGAAAGCCACAACCTTCAGGAACACTCTGTCGTCCTGATTCGTGGCGGTCGTGTAAAAGACCTTCCCGGCGTTCGCTACCACATCCTCCGCGGCGTACTCGACACACAAGGTGTCAAGGATCGTCGTCAGCGTCGTTCTAAATACGGCGCCAAGCGCCCCAAGTAAGAGGATCACCAGATGTCTCGTCGCCACGCCGCTGAAAAGCGCCAGATCCTGCCCGACGCCAAGTTCGGGGACAAGGTTCTCAGCAAATTCATGAACAACCTGATGATCGACGGCAAGAAGTCGGTCGCCGAACGCATCGTCTACAACGCGTTCGACCGCGTCGAGGGCAAGCTCAAGCGCGCGCCGGTCGAGGTGTTCCACGAAGCGCTCGACAATATCAAGCCGTCCGTCGAGGTGCGTTCGCGCCGCGTCGGTGGCGCCACCTACCAGGTGCCTGTCGAGGTGCGCCCGGAGCGCCGCGAAGCGCTAGCCATTCGCTGGCTGATCGCCGCCTCGCGCGCCCGGAACGAAAACACGATGGAAGAACGTCTGGCCGGGGAACTGGTCGATGCCGTCAACAGCCGGGGGTCCGCCGTCAAGAAGCGGGAAGATACCCACAAGATGGCCGACGCCAACAAGGCGTTCAGCCACTACCGCTGGTAAGCAATCACGCCGGGGGGGATGATCCTCCGGCGGCTTTCTCCCTTTATCGCCTAAGGACCAAAACCCATGGCACGCGATTATCCGCTCGAACGTTACCGAAACTTCGGGATCATGGCCCACATCGACGCGGGCAAGACCACCTGTTCGGAACGTATCCTGTTTTACACCGGCAAGTCCCACAACATCGGCGAGGTGCATGACGGCGCCGCCACCATGGACTGGATGGAGCAGGAACAGGAACGCGGCATTACCATCACCTCGGCCGCGACCACGACCTTCTGGCAACGTCAGGAAGAGCCGACCGACGCCGGCACCTCCGACACAAAGTTCCGGATGAACATCATCGACACCCCCGGCCACGTCGATTTCACCATTGAGGTGGAACGCTCGCTGGCCGTGCTGGATGGTGCCGTTGCGGTTCTCGACGCCAATGCGGGCGTGGAGCCGCAGACGGAAACCGTGTGGCGTCAGGCCGACCGCTACAAGGTTCCGCGCATCGTGTTCGTCAACAAGATGGACAAGATCGGCGCCGATTTCTTCAACTGCGTTCGCATGATCGAGGACCGCACCGGCGCGATCGCCGTGCCCGTCGGCATCCCGATCGGGGCGGAGAACGAGCTTGAGGGCATTCTCGACCTCGTGACCATGGAAGAATGGCTGTGGCAGGGTGAAGATCTGGGCGCGTCGTGGATCAAGGCACCGGTGCGTGACAGCCTGAAGGACATGGCCGTCGAATGGCGCGCCAAGATGATCGAGAACGCCGTCGAGATGGACGACGACGCGATGGAGGCCTATCTCGACGGCCAAGAGCCTGACGTTGACACGCTGCGCGCGCTTTTGCGCAAGGGCACCTTGTCGCTGTCCTTCGTCCCGGTTCTGGGCGGCTCCGCGTTCAAGAACAAGGGCGTGCAGCCGCTGCTGAACGCCGTCATCGACTACCTGCCCAGCCCGCTGGACGTGGTTGATTACATGGGTTTTGCACCGGATGACGAAACGGAAACCCGTAACATTCCGCGTCGCGCGGATGACAACATGCCGTTTGCCGGTCTTGCCTTCAAGATCATGAACGACCCGTTCGTCGGCAGCCTGACCTTCACCCGGATCTATTCGGGCAAGATGAACAAGGGCGATTCGATCCTGAACGCGACCAAGGGCAAGCGCGAGCGCATCGGCCGGATGATGATGATGCACTCCAACAACCGCTCGGAAATCGAAGAAGCTTTCGCCGGCGACATCATCGCGCTTGCGGGCCTCAAGGACACGACCACCGGCGATACGCTCTGCGACGTCAAGGAACCCGTGGTTCTGGAAACCATGACGTTCCCCGACCCGGTAATCGAGATCGCGGTCGAACCCAAGACCAAGGGCGACCAGGAGAAGATGAGCCAGGGCCTGGCGCGTCTGGCCGCCGAGGATCCCTCGTTCCGCGTCGAGACCGATATCGAATCCGGCCAGACGATCATGAAGGGCATGGGCGAACTGCACCTTGACATCCTGGTCGATCGCCTGAAGCGGGAATTCAAGGTCGAGGCCAATATCGGTGCGCCGCAGGTGGCCTATCGTGAAACCATCTCGGTGCCGATCGAACACACCTATACCCACAAGAAGCAGTCGGGTGGGTCCGGTCAGTTCGCAGAGGTCAAGCTGGCGATCCAGCCGACCGAACCCGGCGAGGGCTACTCCTTCGAGTCGCGCATCGTCGGCGGGGCGGTTCCGAAGGAATACATCCCCGGCGTCGAAAAGGGGATCAAGTCGGTCATGGATTCCGGTCCGATTGCGGGCTTCCCGGTGATCGACTTCAAGGTCGCGCTGCTCGACGGCAAGTTCCACGATGTGGACTCTTCGGTTCTGGCGTTTGAAATCGCATCCCGGATGTGCATGCGCGAAGGCCTTCGCAAGGCCGGCGCGAAACTGTTGGAACCCATGATGAAGGTCGAGGTTGTAACGCCGGAAGATTACACCGGCAGCATTATCGGTGATCTGACCTCTCGTCGCGGCCAGGTATCGGGGCAGGAACCGCGCGGCATTGCTGTTGCGATCAGCGCTTATGTGCCGCTGGCCAACATGTTCGGCTACATCAACACCTTGCGGTCCATGTCTTCGGGCCGCGCGCAGTTCTCGATGCAGTTCGATCACTACGATCCGGTGCCGCAGAACATCTCGGACGAGATCCAGTCCAAATACGCCTAAAACAGCGGTGCGGGCGGACCCTCGCACCCTACACCCCGCCCGTAGGGTGCGTGCTCTGCACGCACCGCCACAACATCAAGGAGGCCATCATGGCTAAGCAAAAGT
>Ga0100385_1000807_pt1 | contig 34610 bp, 22 predicted proteins | sample CryGeymeta201509_FD_81543 | JGI IMG/M metagenome (GOLD analysis project Ga0100385, IMG submission 81543) | Groundwater microbial communities from Crystal Geyser aquifers in Utah, USA - Crystal Geyser metaG 2015-09 | ecosystem: Environmental > Aquatic > Deep subsurface > Groundwater | place: USA... | reverse complement strand
AGAGGACATGGAGCTCGTGATGTCCGAGGGCAACAGCGCCTGGCTGAACGTTTCGGACCAGACCTACAACCAGATCCTTGCCGTCCGAATCATTCTCTATCCTATCGACACTCCGTCTCTCCTCTAATTCTTGGCTGATAATGCGCTTGTCTTTTATTGTTGCGACCATTTGTGCACTCACGAGCCTCCCTGCCCCCAGCTTTGCTGATGAGTTGAACGTCTTTAATGACCCGCTCAAGACCAGCCGAATCTCTGTGGGCGGCTATGTGGGAGCTGCAGGGGAGGCCGAAACCGATGTTGCCTTTCTAGGCCTTCAGGCAAACGTCGAAACGTCGTTTGGCGCCTACCTGCAGTTCGAAGCCCCATTGGGCCGGTACTTTCTTTTGGGTGCGCGCCTTGGTGCCCACTCGTTTGCACTCGACCTTCCCCAAAGCGACTCAGTGACGGTGATTTGGCTTGGTGTGGTTCCCAAATTACGTCTCCCAATCTCAGAGTCGGCCGAGTTCAATGTTTCGGTAGCGGTCGGCACAGATGCCGTCGATATCGCATGGAACGCCACAGCAGGCCCTGTCTTCTATCTGGACGGCTTCATGCTTGGGTTGGATGCCGGAGTGTTCAAAGGGACTGTGAAGTCGGCTCTGGGGCCAGAATGGGATTACAAAATGCTCACGTTGTCTCTCGCCGCCTACTTCCCTCTTTAAGGTAAGTCCGCAGCATCCCGCTCACTACCGTACTGACAACCGTCCCTTGCCGGACAAACTTCGCACTGTGGAACTCGTCCGCAAATCTCACGCGAAAAATCTAACACCGCGTATCCAAACTCACGTGGTGAATATTGATGATGGAAGAAGGCTTTTGTTAGCGAAATGAACCATTTCTTCCGGCGAGTTTCGCCGTCACATTCGAACCCTACATAACGTGCCAACAGACGAACAATGTTCGCATCCACAAAGAAGTGTTCTTCGTCGCGATGCAAGACCAGAAATGCCGAACTCACATATGGCCCAACCGCGGGCAACGACGACAGCTCTTCAATACTCGAAGGAACCGCACTTTGAAGTGCCTCAAGCGTTGCTCCCAGCCGCACCAGATATTCGGCGCGCCAGAGTAAGCCCAACGAGTAGATGGAATCTCTCATTTCGTGGGAAGTTGCGGCACCCATGTCACTGGCAGTTGGATATCTCTCGAAGAATGCATCGTAGATCTCAGCCACAGCGGTCGCTCGCGTGCGCTGAAGCAAGACCTCGGTCACAAGTCGTTGCCACTCAGGTAAAGCGTCATCACGCCATGGAAAGCTAAACTCCTGCTGCCTCCACCAGCCCAGAATGTTCTCCTGCAGCGCCTGGAAGTCAATCTCTCGCGTTTCCTCATGATTTGACATAAAGCTCACCTGGCCAGGTCCTACGGCGGAATGTTATCCTCTATTGACTCGCCCTGAAGGTAAACATACGTTCAGTGATCAACGAGCCGGAGACACTGCAATTGAAAAAGCCAACATTCATAGACCTCTTTGCTGGAATCGGAGGCATCCGGATTGCATTCGAAGACTCTGGCGCAACATGTGTTTTCACTTCGGAAATCGACAAGTTTGCTCGACAGACCTATCAGGCATATTTCCAAGATCCAGAAGACCATCCGACGTCCAATGATATCACTCAAATCGATCCACTAGATATTCCTGATCACGACATCTTGACGGGTGGCTTCCCCTGCCAGCCATTCTCGATCGCCGGTGTTTCAAAGAAAAATTCATTAGGTCGTGAACATGGCTTCAATGATCCGACCAAAGGAACATTGTTTTTCAACATCAAGGCCATTCTATTGGCGAAGCGACCGAAGGCTTTCTTGTTGGAGAACGTTAAAAACCTACGTTCGCACGATAAAGGAAAAACCTGGAAGGTCATTGAACAAACCCTGCGGGAATGCGGCTATTCGTTCAGTGATCGTATCCTCGATGCAGCTTCCATTGTCCCACAGCATCGTGAACGCGTTTTCATTGTCGGGTTCGACCGGCAACAGTTTGGGTTACCTGCCCAGCAACTTGACTTCACACATTTTTGGGATTGTGTGGAATCAGCCATGGAGACTCGTCGTTACGAGTTAGCCAAGCTTTACGATGTTCCCGCGAATGCCGCCTTTCCGGAGGTCGGTTATATATTGGAAGATGAAGCAACCATACCTGATAAGTATATTCTAACTCCTCGTCTGTGGGAGTACTTGCAAGAATACAAACGTAAGCACCAGGCAAAAGGCAACGGCTTTGGCTTTGGCCTCGTTGAACCTCAACACAAATACACACGCACTTTGAGCGCTCGGTATTACAAAGACGGTTCCGAAGCACTGATTGCGCGGAATGATGACATACCTCGACGATTGACCCCTCTCGAATGTTCCCGACTTCAGGGCTTCCCAGTGGATTTCCAAGCGATGTATGAGCGAACTATAACGACTCAACCGGCTAGTGACTGTCAAAGCTACAAGCAGTTTGGAAACAGTGTTTGCGTACCTGTTGTCGCGTCCATAGCAGAAGTCGTAACGCAGTATTTGGCCTCCAGCTGCGAAGACCTGGTTCCGGCGACGGGTGCTCAACAGGAGTTCTTCCAAGAAATTGTTAAGGAAATCGCCTGATGTCGCTAATCGATGCCGAATTTACTTCCAATTTCTTTGCACAGGCCTTGGCAAAACGCCTTACGGCAGTCGATCTACCCAAACGTTCAAGCAATCAACATGAAATCGGCGGACTAAAGCAACTTCTCGGTTCCGAAAATATGACAAACGCACGGGCGCGTTGGCATGTTTTTGACGAAGATGGCGACCTGGTTGAAGCGTTTGATGGTCGGTTCACATATTATGATTGCCGAAGCGAATCCCCACATCGCGGCCCCGAATGGCGACTTTACTATTTTGCCGAAAGCGACAACGCAATTTTTAGATCAACAATCGGCGATTTGTTGATTGTAGCAAAACCAGGCGCACTGTTGATGAGTGATTATGACCTGGTCATTTATCTCGTATCGAAGGCGTCGAACCTATTCCATAGTGCTATATGGGCGTTTGGAATCGATGATTTGGCGCGACCGCAGATCCTACCAAACAACTCGTTGTCACTCACCCAGCGGAATGTTCTCGAACAACTTGAGCCGGAACTGGGCCATCCAAAATCGACTCTAGAGTTGGCCGATCATATTGGTTTTCATTTCGCCGATTTTTTGGCGAATCCCACATGGGATACCTTCCCGTCTGGAATGGCTTTTGCGAACTTTGCGCAGGGTCTTTCATTTATCTCTGCGATCGACGAACCAGACTCGGCTCTTGAAAATCTCTTGGAGATTGAAACTCAAACATTCTATCACCTTGAAGATGCGTTAGTTCGAATTAGACTAGCTGCTCAATTTTCTTATGTTAGTGATTTTTTGAGCTATTCCACTCGTGTTCAACAGCGACGAAAATCCAGGCGTGGAAAGCAACTGGAATATCAATTGGCATTCGTTTTGCGCGCCAACGGCGTTCCATTCGAAGAACAGGTTAAGATCGCAGGCACCACAGTAGACTTCATTTTTCCTCATGCCGCTGCCTATGAAAGCCTTGAAGAAGATGGAGCGGGGGTTACGATGTTGGCAGCGAAGTCAACATGTAAAGATCGATGGCGCCAGGTTCTTGATGAGGCGCCAAAACTTCATCATCGCCACCTTTTCACTTTAGAAAGTGGAATTTCTGCGAGCCAGACAGCGCAAATGGGCGCACGAGACATCACTCTCGTCGTTCCTGCTGGCATTTATGAGTCCTTCCCAAAGCCAGGTATGGAAATCCTACAATTTCATGAATTCATCGATTACCTCAGATAAATAAAATCATTTGGTCAAACAACAAATTGAATTATGAATATGTGTTCGGAAATACAGAGTCAAAATTCTCTATTCGCGATGATGTTTGATCCGACTTAATGCTTGTTCAACAAAAAACATTGGGACCAATAGTTCCTTAGATATTTCCGCGGCCACTATTGGGTTTCTATTTTCTATAGATTCTTCAATTAATGAAACAAAGCTGTCAAAATGACGGCAATATTTCAGATATTCTTTCGGAAGATCCAGCAAAAGTCTCTGCGGATCGATAGCATACACATCATAGGTCATGTCGATTTGCGCCAAATAGTCGATAAATCGCCTTGCCGCACCGCCAGACTTTCCACCCGCACCGGGATAAAGCCTCTGCTTAAAAGGATCAACATATAAAAGCGTCGCCGCGCCTATTGCTCCAGGTGAAGCTGCAACTTCTTGTCTTGCCATAAGTTGTTCAACGACATCGCCGGGACTGCCGGGCTTGGTGGCCAGAATGCAATAGGCACGACTCGGTTGGTCCTTGTGTGCGTTGTAGGCATAAAATGCGCCAGCAATTAGATGACGGTAGTATCTTTGGTAATTATGTGTTTCTGGAATCCAACGGGCATCCACCCCTGGATGAAGCTTTGTCCTTTTTGTAGGGCAAATCTGGTCAAAATATTTGGCAGACAACCAGGCCCAGAGACCGATGTCATACAAATAATCTTCAACATGGTTTTCTAGTATCTGGCTCATGAATCGCGCCAATATATATCGGTCCCCAAATTCTTCAGGATTGTCAGGAACTACAATCCGACCTTTGACAATCCCAATGAGGACTGGGTCACAAATAATTGATTCAAATCCTTCCTGCTTGATTCCATTATGACGAATATAGTCTAAATGTAATCGAAAACGTTCCAGTCCTTCCACATTAAATCGATGAAGAAATGTCATCGCCTTACCTCAAATACTGGTCAAAAAGCCGACCATTCCGAACAAAACCTCGAACTACGCCCTCAATCCAATTTTCGCGTGCAGACGCTGTTGTGTCGTCTATGGATTCGATCGATATGCCCAGTTTTATCCAATCATATTGCCATTCACCCTCGTCATAATCATCCAGTCCCCGAGATTGGTCTTGTGTGATCTTTGTCAAGATATCACGAAGAATGTATGGAAGCACAAGTGCACGAAACTCGGGCGCCTGAACAATTTCCTCTTTTAGGCCAAACTCTCGCCCAATCTGAAGAACTGGAACTTCGCCGTAATCCAATCGCCATATTTCGCCTAGTCCTCGAATAGATTCCACTGCTAGAAGTGATCTTCGGCCACCGGATTGCCCATCACGGGGTCTGATTTTGTCGGCAATAGCTATTAACAAACGTTCATCATTTGTTACAATCTTTACCCGAAATTTCACGACCTCCGGATCCTCAAATGCTTCCAGAGTTGCAACACTCGGTGGCTGCAGCAGTCCTGCCTTTCCCCATTGAAATCGGATACATTGAGAACGATGGTAGGCTTCCACCAAAACATCCGCATTGTGGTCTAGCTTATAAGACTCTAATTGCAGTTCCATATCGAATTGTTTTAGTGAGGGTCCACAAAGTCTCACATAGACATCGCTATGTCTTATACGTTGTCTTTTCGTAAAGTTGAGGCGTCTAGCCATCCAAGTTCTCCTGGTTTTTTGTTGCTCTGGCTGACACAAAAACATCTCTTTTGGCATCGAACCCAGAAACCGTAACCGTGAAATTTGGCTCTTCAATTGCGAGAAGAAGTTGGTTTGCTCTACATATAACAATGCTACATCCAGTAATAACGACCTTTGTCTGTCCCTCATTTAGCTCAAAATCATATTTTGAATATCGTTTTAGTGGACTTCCGGTTCTGGAGTCATAAGCGAATTTGAGTAATAGTCGCTTTATTGGTGACGTAACTTCTTGCCCCTTAATGGAAACCTCACCTAATCGATCACCTAAATGAATTGAATATGCGGCAGGTGCTGGTGGAGGTGCACTAATTTTATCGGCCGCGCCATTTCTTCCAGGTTCCGTGCCGTTACTTTTTCCACGCGGCGTTGGCATAGCAGTCATCAATGGAATGTTAAAAACATCGGCGAGTAAATCCATATCGCGACCGTTTTCCTCATCGCCCAATATTGCCTTAACAACGCCACTTGGAGCCTTGCGCAGGAATTCGATCATTGGCTTTCCATAAAGATAAAATCCCTTGAAATTCTTAGAATGGTAAAACCAATTGGTGTGAGCAGGGTTTTCTGCATCCCCTAACATATCTCCGAGGGGACCATCCGGAATATAAACCAACGCAGAGAAGCCGCGAGGCGATTTCGAACTTACCTCACTAATTCTAAGCATTTGTCGTACAAAAATTGGTTCATGGATTGCTTCGTTTCTCTCAAAAACAATAAAAAACTCTCCACGCTTTTTTTCTTCGCCTTTGCGAATGATATCACATTCGATCTTTACCAGATAACGATCTGAAGTCTGGTGAATAACTCTTGCTTGCTCCGGCTCTTGGACCACGACTCGATCCCAACGAGGGGAACCATCAGACATTGATATGAGAACTGTTGGAATTTCGAGGTTTGTAATGAGCCATTCTGCTTGACGAATCGCAATCACAGTCTTTTCGTCTATATATTTTGTGAATATTTGCTTCTTTAGTGTCTCAGAACTAACTAGGAGTGGCTCCATTATGTCATGCTGTAATTCAACCTCTAAATCACCATTTAAAATCGGCATAAAAAACTGACTAATCACCCCAGAAATGAGCGACTCAAAGGAAATTTCTTCATCGAGAAATGGCACTACCACGGATAGTCCAGTATCCTGCTCCGTTCGTTTCAAAAAGAACGTTCCCGAGAATTCCTCCAGAAATGTGCGATTCTCGATCGGAAGACCAAGTGTATCTTTAAACTCACCAAACCAACCATCAGGCACATACGCTGTTTCGGAGCCGATATTATGGTACTTCAGAATAGCTTGGCCAACCGCAATTCGCCTGTTGTCAGAATGTCGAACAGAAAGTGCGAAATGAGTTTGATATCGACTGGATCGCGGAAAGGCAAATTTCCCGACGCCCCATCTACCACCACCATGATCTTTCTGAGACCAACCCTCGGCGCGGAAATATGTGAAAAACGGGTTATCCGTCTTTTCAATTTTCTGCCATTGGTTCACATCACCTTCAAGTCCGGTTGTATTAAAGTCTTCAAACGTCAGAAAACGTACGGGTTCGTCGGGCTGTGAAATTAACCCACACGCCTCCAAATGCGGCTTTAATGTCTCCCAAAATCCAGAAAGAAAATCGAGTTCAAGATCAGTGTCGACACCACTTAAAAAGATACGCACACGAACTGGTTCGTCTTGTGAAACGCGTGCATCCAAGGAGTTCTGAATACCTTCACGAACCAGTGCCTCGCCTGCATCACCGATACTCGATGTGTTAAAAAACTCCGACAACACACTCTCGCGAATTCGTTCGCCAGGCCGTACTGATAAAAAGCGCCATTCGGGCACGAGTCCTCCAAGGATTTGTCTATATAACTGAATCTAAACATCGTTTTGATCTGGCGCAAGCTTATAGTTGGATATTTGATACATTATCCTGTTTGTTTGCGTTAGCGCTGTCGATAAGGGTAGGGCTGCGGCCTCGCTCATCAATCACAAACTGCGGTGTTAGAAGGAACGCGGCGTATTACAGGAGCTGAAGAATTGCGAGCAAAGTTCCGGCACTCGCAAAGCGCGCGCAGGGGTCTTTTTTTAAACATTTCAACAGGATGCTGCGCAACGCAGGAGACATCGGTACTGAGCTGAAGTCTGGGATCTTCCAGAGTCGGATTTGCTCGAGTAATTCGAAGGGTTCTTCATGCCCAAAGACCGGGGATTTTTGCAGGCACGACAGCGCTACAAGGCCAAGCGAGGCGATGTCCGAGGCTGGCGTCAACCCAAAGCCGCGGACCTCTTCTGGGCTCATATAAGGGCTCATGCGAGCCAAGTGCAGCGTTTGCTGGCGTGTCGCGAACCAACGCGGGCTGTAGCGTGTCGTTTTGGTCTTCGGGTCGTAGTGCCGGTAGATTTGTTCGGGGGCCACGCTGCCAAAACATAGCCCGCGTTCGTGGATCGTGATCTGCGCCTCACACACATCGGTCATCATCTGGAGGACTTCGGCCTCGTTCAAGTACTCGCCGTTGTCAAAAACGTCTTTCAGCGGAGTGCCCCAGCCTCGTCGAATTGGGGCCAACTCGCGGCGAAGGCGATGAAACGCCATGGGGTATCGGATGATGAACGAGGTCATCCAGGCGAGGTCGTTGTCGGAGATTTGAGGGTTTGGTTGTTCTCGAAATTGGTCGATGATGGCCGTGGCGTTTGCCATGTCTGACGAAACGACGGGTGATGCGTTGGCGTATAGCCATTCCGATATGGTGGTATCCTTATTGGCCAGAAACCGCCTTGTCTTTTCGAAGAGTTCGGGCAGCCGACTTAGATTTGGATGATGAATGAGCGCCAAATGGGTCAGACATAAGATCGCCCAACGACTAAATAGAAGTGCGTCGTTTCGTTTCCACATCGCGTTAAGCACGTGAAAATCCCAGGGACTTTTGGCCAACGCTACCATCATGGATTGGCCCTTCCGCCCTAAGAGCTGAGCACCGAATTCCTGTGACCCTTCCAGATGTTTGAAGGCATGTCGCAAGGACTCAAGTGTGGCTTCAAAGAGGCTCGGGGAGGCGCAACGGACGGCCTCGTCGAACTTGTCGAGCTGTTCTTTGAGGTCGGCAAAATCTTGGAAATGTCGCGCAAAATTTCGCAAGGGCTGGGTCTGGAGGCGCACGGTCAGATCGAGCAAGGCCAAGTGCCCACGTGTGCTTTCGGGCGCGCGCACTTTCGAAAACGTCGGGTCGGTCGAGCCCAGACGACCTCCGTAAAATCCCTGAAAAACCACGTCGTGGAGATGGGATTCTTTTTCTAAAAGGCCAAAGGCCATCCACAGGCCGACCGGCCCGTGGGTGGTGTCCACCACGATTTCATCGAGCGGAAGTAAATGCGAAAACGCACGCTCAAACATCGCGGAGTCGTCGTCGCCGGGCTCGTGGACATGCGCGTGAATTTGCACGCCACAGCTTTGCGAAACCAAGATCAGGTAATCCTCCAGATCCTCTGCTGAATCTTGGATTTTAGACTCCAGTCTGTCCAAATCCTTAGGGGCCTGCAGCACCAGGTCCGAGAGCAACTCCCATTTAGACTTAGGTACGCCAATGGCGATGATTTCATCCGGAGCATTATCGTGATGAAACATCCATTCCTTAAGGGCTGCTGCCAGAAGACGGGTCGGACGAGACGTAAACCCCGTGCAGGAGAACGTTTGGATCTCGGGTTCAAAATGGGGCACAAAGGTGATTAAAAAGGTGGCCATTTTTCAATCCTCCTTGCGACGTGGAGACGACGAAGGGGTCCGGGTTCTGATCGACATCGTTGCCGAATGCGAAATGGTCTTTCGTTCCTTTTCACCGAATTCTTTGCGCATGCGCTCGGCTTGTTTGGAAATCAATTCGAAGATTTCGGGGAAGCGCTCGTCGTCGATGCCCTCTTTGCGCAGGTCCAAGCAGAGCTGTTCGAGGAGTCTGCCGGCCTTGCCGCGGCGTCCCGCACGGTGCTCACGAACGGCATCGCGAGTCGCTTGCTGGAAACGCAAATTGGCGATTATTTTGACCAATTCTTCGTTGATCGGCTGGTTCGAGTCGTCGCCTACCTCGTAAACCAATTCATCGTGACCGAGGAGCCCTTCTGCACTTTTTAGTTTTACGCCAATTCGGATTTTTTCTTGGTCGGCCATAGCGTGGAACTTTAGTCGAAGTCCGATTTCGAGCACCTGATTGGACACCAAATCCGGCAGGGGCATCGTGGCCAAATTGCCTTCAACACGGACGGCCCACTCGTTGAGTTCTTGAAGCTCCACACCGGGTGGGAGCTCGAATTCGAGCGTGACCGAACGCGCCGAGATTTCGCGGGATTCTTTGAGTTCTTGGGCCATAAATTCGGGGATCTCCTCGTCGGTCGAGACGTAGTAGAAATTCCCGTGACCGGCCGCCGACAAGGCCTGCAGAAGGTCATCGTCGTAGTTTTCTCCGACGCCAAATACGCTGGTTCGGATGCCACGGTTGGCCGCCCGGGCGACGCTTTCGCAGATCACACCCACCCGGCATTCGCCACGATTGGCGTGGCCATCGGTGAGCAAAATCACCCGTGCAATCTCGCCGTTTGCCTCGAGCACTTCGTCGCAGGCATAGACCCAGCCTGCAAAGAGATTTGTGGGGCCGTCTGCCGCGGTGATCGAGAGCCTGTGCCCAAGAATCTCTTTGCCAACCTCGTTTGTTTTTCGAAGTGACATGATGGTTTGGGCATGTTCTGAAAAAGTGACCAATGCCGCGGAATCGGTGTTGCCGAGCCGGTCACAGGCGTTTTGGATCGCGAGCCGGGAAAGCTTGATTCGTTTGCCTTCCATTGACCCCGAAGTGTCGAGGGCAAATCCCAGGCAGATGGGCGTTTCTTTGGCGCTTTCTGGCGCGCTTGGTGCGGTCAGGCGCACAACGATTTGGCGTGAATTTGAGCGCTCAGCGGCGAGTGTGGGTCGGTCACTAAGAATTCGAAGCGTCATGGGTCCCCTTGGGTTTGGTAGTGTTGTTCGCTACGTACAAGAAGGATTATAGCCGCCCCTGCGGCACGCATCGTGCCGGAAGGCATGAATCCCTGAAAAATCGGTTGACCCCTAGAGGGGCGACGTCCACGATACGGGAAATTTCCAGTATTTTTGGGGGCTGTATGAAACCGTCACTCCTTCATGACCGCGCGTTTGCACGACTCGTCGACGACCAGTCGTTGGACCCGCGGGTACAAAACCTTGTGCTTGCCGCGTTTGAAGACAAGCTCGACGAATACCTTAGCAATCCGATCGACCTTTCAGAACGGCCCAAAGCGCCCCAATCGGCCAAGATTCCTGGGGCGTTCCTGAGATCGCTTGAAGTTCAGGCATTTCGAGGCATTGGCCCGACTACAAAAGTTCAATTCAAGTGCAAACCGGGGTTGACGCTGATTGTTGGCCGTAATGGCTCGGGCAAATCATCGTTGTCCGAGGCGCTCGAGGTCGCCCTGACCGGCAGCACAAATCGGTGGGAGGGCAAGACAAACCAATGGCAGGCAGGGTGGCGTAATCTTCATGATCACGGGCGAGCGACGATTTCGGCCTCGTTCATGCTGGATGGGGATTCCGAGGCCATCGAGGTCAAAAGGCAATGGGAGGCCGATGTCGATTTCAACGAGGGCAAGCTCAAGGTCACTCAGGCCCAAAAGGAGTATGCGGGGTTTGACGAAGTGGGTTGGGATACGGCCATCCAGACCTATCGGCCGATCCTCTCGTATAATGAACTCGGGAATGCGCTGAATAAGGGTCCATCGGGCTTGTACGACAGTCTGCACGGCGTGTTGGGACTTGATGACCTGACGGCGGTTAAATCGCGTCTGACGAGCTCTCGTAAAGCCCTGGAAGACCACAAAAAGACCTTCAAGACGGCAAAGGATGCCGTAAGGGCGCTCGCCGGGGCATCTGATGATGAGCGGGCGGTCGCGGCTGCCAAAATTTGGGCCGGAAACAAACACGATATCGACGCGCTCTACGGCTTGCATGAAGGCGAACCGGAGGATGACTCGCAGCTGGCAAGCCTCAAGGTTTTGGCGGCGTTGAAGGCGCCCGATGAAGCCAAGGTGCTTGAGGCCGTCGAGGCGTTGAATGAGGCCTTTGCTGCCGAAGACGCAGTTCAGGAAGCCCATCAGGATATCGACCCGGTCGTCTTGGGCCTTTTGCGTGACGCTTTAAAATTCCATCAATCGCATGCGGACGCGAGCTGCCCGGTATGCAGCACGGGAACTCTGGATTCTTCGTGGCAAGCCGGCGCGCAAAAACAGCTCGACGATGCAAAAGCGTATTCAGACGCGGTTGAGACAGCAAAACGGCAGGTCAAAGCGGCTGTTTATAACGCGCAACAGATCATTGGTGCCGCCAAATTGCGCGGCTCGGCTTCGGACGAAGCTGTGGTGGCGGCCTATTCAATATGGGCTACCACCGTCGCAGAGCGCGAACTTGCGGATCACCTGATGCAGCAACACGAACCCTTGCGCATCGCTTATGAGGCCGCAGCGAATACGGCGCGTGTGGAGGTCGAACGCATCGAGACCGATTGGCGACCCGTGCGCGACGCGAGCCGAAAAGCGCTGGAGCTTTACGAGAAATTCCTAAATGTCGAAGACGATATAAAAGCCCTAAAATCCGCAGAAAATTGGATAAAAGAATTCGAAGGTATTTTGCGGGAAGAACGTTTTAATCCTATCGCCGAAAAGGCGCAGGAGATCTGGCGAGAGCTTCGAAATAATTCAAATGTTTCGATTTCAAATATCAGTCTGGCGGGCACGTCGACTCAACGAAAAGTCGACATTTCGGTGTCGGTGGACGATGCCGAAACGGCGGCCCTTGGGGTGATGAGCCAGGGCGAGCTGCACTCGATGTTGTTAAGCCTCTTCTTGCCACGGGCGACGTTGGAGGAAAGTCCGTTTCGGTTTGTGGTCATCGACGATCCCGTTCAGGCCATGGACCCTGCCAAAGTCGACGGTCTTGCGCGCGTGCTTGAGACGATTGCAAAGACGCATCAGGTCATCGTCCTGACGCATGACACCCGGCTGGTAGACGCCGTGCGTCGCCTTCGAATTGATGCGGACGTACGCAACGTGATTCGGCAGACGGAATCGCGCGTGAGCGTCGAACAGGGGAAACCCGCGGCCCAGCAGTATTTAGACGACGCGACTGATATACTTAGGAACCGCTCCAAAATGGCGCCGGAGATCGCCATGCAGGTGATTCCCGGCCTTTGCCGCGGGGCGTTTGAGTCCGCTTTCAAGGATCTGGCGTGGAACAAAATGCTGGCGGAGGGCATCACGCATGATGAGTGCGAAAAGCATATTCGCGGGTGTGAAACGACCACCAATATCGCCCAACTGGCGATGGTGGGTGTTGGTGGACAGGGCAATCTCTACAGCATTTTAAACAACAAATATAAGGGTGCTTTTGTCGACGTTTTAAAGATCACCATCGAACATGCGCATAAGGCTTATCGCGGCGATTTGGATGCACTATTAAGTGACACCAAAATGGCCTTACGTGCCATGGGGGCCGTATGACCGACGTCGCTAAAGCGTTGAAGAATGCCCGCGACATCTTGAACGCGGATGGAGGCCACGCACATGGCCGATCCCGAGGTGCCTGCCTGATCACGCGCCAGGCCTTGGAGAGCGCCGTTGAGAAGTATATCGAAGCCGTGTACGGCAAAATCGATCAACCTAGTTTCACCACACAGCTGATTGTCATCGAGCAGATGTCGTTGGATAAGCCTGCTCAACATGCGCTCGCCCGGCGGATTGCGTGGACGTGGTCGGCCCTGTCTTCGGCCTGTCATGCACACGGTTATCCCTTGGAGCCGACGCACGAGGAAGTGGAACGTTGGATCCAAACCGTCGAGGAGTTTTCGCGGTCACCTCAATCGGCGTGACCTCGATACGGCAAATCGCAAGTCGCAATGCGGGCCATAGGGCCCGCGGACCAATCACAGATCGCAAGCCAGGCTGGAGCCTGGCGGACCAAGCACAGCGGCAGTCGGAAAAGTCTACCCGCGGCACATTCCGTGCCGTGCGGGGGCGTACTCTTGCGGTTCACAGGAGGAAATATGAACCGACTCATGAGTCTTATCGTACCCATGTTGGTGTTGTCTGGCTGCATTACGCTGAAAGACGATGGCAAAGGAAAGTACAAGCTTGGCGTATCGACGGAGACCACCAAAGAAGCCGAAACACCCAGGGCTGAACCCGTCAACGCCGTCGCGGAGACTAAACAATCACCAACGCAGGTCGTTGAACCCGTTAAGACCGAAGTGGTCCAGAAAACCGCGACTGTCGAGCCAGCCACACAAAAACCTTTTGTGCCGCCGCCCTCCCCCGAAATTAAAATCGAAAAACAGATGGCGGATGAATACGATGCCCGATCGATAAAGGTCATTATCTCGTGGCAGGACGCCCTGACGCTGGTTCTGAATGTTGAACGGGAAACCGATCCGCCAACGACACTTGTCGCCTACGCCAACGGAACAGATACAACAATTCCTGTTTTCACTGATGTCGGCGAAAGCTCATGCGAAGACATCGCTGCTGACGCGTTCATGATCGCCCCTGGTCTGCTGGCGGTACAATTCACGTGTATTTCTTCGGGGGATAATCACTACGAAAATACTCATGTGGTGATTTACGAATTCCAGGCAAGGCCCACGTCTTATGCCATGATTCGTGAGCGGTGGACGGGAGACGGAACGACGAGTGCGACCGGGTATTATTCCGACACAGGTACCAAGGTCACGTTTCGTTTGGACGGCAATAAGGTGGTCGCCGACAAAGTCCTTCGTGAAGGGGATGATGTCGGCGCAGGGTATGACGAGCCCACCGAAACGGGTGAAACATTCGTGCCAAAGCCAGACGTGTTCACGAATTCAAGCGAAGTTCTGTTTGAACGTAGTTTTTAGACAAAAAACTACGACGGAATAAACACTGAATCGCAATGCCACCAAGCACAAGCCAGGCTGGAGCCTGGCGGACCAATCACAGGAACTAATCGTTTTCAGCAGGCGGTGCGCTCCAATGAAACGAACACGAGTCACGCCAATCACCATAATTTGGAGACAGGCGGTCAAAACCGGGCGCCTGAAACGGCATGACCTTGGTGTCTTGCGGCTGAAGTTTGCCGGAGCATAAGGTCGCACTGTACACACCGTTAAAATCGGTCAGTTTTCCACAATAAGCGTAGATCCTTCCGCATCCAGAGCCCACTTCATCTGCCGTATTCGAAAACGTACACTGGCCGCGCCCATTTCCGTCCATGGTGCAGTTAGGTTCCAGCTTTAATGGTTCGTCGAATGCCCACCAAACAACCAGCGAAAAAAACAGAACGGCGACGCCCATAATACCTACCGAAACTGCGATTGCAGCGCCGACCACCGCGCGTGGACGGTCCTTCACCGTCCTGCGAACCGCATCGGCCACGAGTCGACCACTGGCGCGAATCTTCTCGGTTCCGTGAGACACCTTTTTGCCCGCGAGTACTTCGGCTTGTGATGAAGTGATTCGTCCATCTTCAACCAGGTGGTCGATAATGGTGCGTTGGTACAACACGTTTGAAAACGACACCATGATGCTCGATCGATCGAGTTCTTGAAGTAGTCCTCGCGCGATGGCAGCGGTCAACAACTTGTTGGCCTCGGCCATCTGGCGAGTTTTGAACTGCTCCAAGAGGGTCTTTCGCTGCGGCGCTGTTAGAAAGCGCTCTTCCTGCAAATGATGAGTAAAATCGTCGACGGAAGCGTCTGGATGCAAGAGCAAGACACTCTCGAAATCGATGCGGCGCACCAGCCCACTGGAGGTCAACATCTCACGCAAAAGAACCAGAACCCTAGAGGGATGAATGCTTTTGTTCACGGGCGATTGTTTAATTGCTGATGGCGGCGGCGGTGATGGTGCTGCGACGATTTTGGATGGTTCCTTGCGTAGGCCACAATCGGGACATTTATCCGCCTCTTCCGGAATTTGGTTTCCACACTGTTTGCAGGTCATTAAGGCCATGACTTTTCTCCGATATCTACGGCGTGAGCTGGACCTGGCACACTTCGGGCATCATGCAGAATTCGAAGTGTGAGTCCCCTTGGGTTTGATGATGTCGTTTAGCTTCTGACAACAGTGAGTGTAGCGCCCGTCTCGGCACGCATCATGCCGGGGTCAAAAGAGTTCGCGAAATAGTCGTGTTCGGCCGTCGAGGACGCGGACTGTCGGGCGTGGGGATGATGCTCTCCCTAAAACGACCGGTTGCAGACCCCACCACCAAGTGCGAGACTGAAAAACGCCAGTTCCAATTAGAAGCAGCCTCATGTCCATCCACCTACGCCGAAAGCTAAGCTTTGCGACGATATCGATGTTGGTCGTCGCGATGATGCCCTCGGCCGGCCAAGCGCGCTCGCCGGTCCTCATCCCCGTGCCTCACAACGATGACCCCAATATCGTAAGACTCGTGGATCCCGACGAAGAAGGAAAAGAAGGAGCGCCCGCGGCCGCCAAAGTGATCGATTACCCCGATTGCCCGATACACAGTCGCACGCGACGTGACGCGGAAATCCTGGGGTTGGCGCTGACACAACCCACCCAGAACAACGATGTTTTTGTTCAGATATTTCGAGATTATCGCGGCAAAAGAACCGGCATCGTGAAAGTGCATCTTCCTTATGAAGCGAAAGTGCAAACGGGTGACGTCTACCTTATTTCTGGCGAATTTCTGCCCGGATTGCTGCGCACCAATAATTGCCAGGGTTGGATCAAGTTTCGAGGGAACCCAGATGCTCCACGTGAAGACCATAGAACAGAGAAACTCATCAAATCCTATACCCCAGTGGTATCGAAATGGCTGAAAGAAGGGGCCTGCCCAAACAACGGAGTGACCTACCGGCTCTTCATCAACGAATTGGGAAAAGTGAGCACGGACGAAGCCTGTTTGACTTCAAAAATCCCGAAGGATTTTCTGGCTGAACCTCCTATCGGCGGTCCGGCGGAATTGATCGTTCGCGTTGAAAGTGGGGCCGAGCCCGAGATGACGATCGGCCCAGGCAGGTTCTCGCGAGCTGGGTTCTGGCACGAGCTGACCAATCCCAAAATTTTTAAGAAGGACTCGAACGAGGAGTCGTTTCTTCGACTCAAGCTTGGTCAGGAGTCTCCGGCGAACAAGTCGGATGCCGTTCGTTTTCTGTGTGAGGGTTATGGTGTGGCGGAAGCGGAAGCATTTTTCAAGAAACGGGTTCCGAGGACGGATGAAGACGCGAACCTTGAGATGGTGCTTTGTGCGCTCAATCACGAGGACAGCGAGCTCGCGGGGCGATACGTCGATCATGTAGGCACCAAACGGGTGGTCTGGCTCCGTGACGTGATCAAGTATTCAGCAGATAAGAAGGCTCTCGCTGACACCGGATGGTCGGCCGACGATTACCTCCAGAAGCTTGCTGCCTCGGGGGTCGATTATGCATCCTGTGCGGTCTTGCTCGACTGGTTGGCAGACGCGTTGGTGGCCCGATCCGGCACAAAACCTGAGGACAATTTACTTGCAGCTCTGGCTCTTTATCGAGCCAACGTTGTCTCTCAGAACCCGGACCTGAATCGAATGAGACAGGCACGAAAACTCAGTCCTCTCACTCAAGCGGAAACCCTTCCGCAGTGGGTCCCCCGCGATGTCAAATTCGGGGTTCACTTGTACGGTCGTGAAACCCCGAAAGGCCCGGATTTAGAGGAGCTTCGGTTGCTGGTCGCGAAGATGGACGACGCGGGGGCCACTGAAGAGAGCGCGACACCAGATGCCGGCCAAAGCCAACCAGCAGGGCTTGCCGAGAAAATGCGCCATAAAAACGAAGCGGAAATTAAAGCTGAAGATACCGACGATCCTTTTCCGCTGACTCAGTATTATTTGGTGACGGCGGGATTGGTCATCGCCGCTTTTGGCGGTGGATTTCTTTTTGGCCGCCAAAAATAGATTAGGTATTAATTTCACCCATCGCAATTCTTACATCACGGCAGAGCAGGATAAAATGAGCGTCGATCCCGAAAGACTACGAAACGAACTCGCCCGCATCCGACAATTGATCGCCGAGGACCCACGAGTTCTGGCGAAATTTGACACCGATGGGAACGGCATCATCGACGGCGAGGAGTGGGCGGAGGTCCGGCGAGTGGTGATTCAGCGGATTGAACGCGAGGATCAAGAGGCGGAAATGGCGAGGATGTTTGCTGACGAGGAGGACACCTCGGAAGCGAGGCCGGAGCCTGTCGCGGAACGTGATTTCTCGGGCCTTGAGCTGGCTTTTGATCCTCGACAAGAACGCGAAGTCGCCAGCATTGCCGACGATTTGTTCCGGCGTGATCTTTCAAGAGAGTACGCCGACGGCGCACAGACGAACGGCACGTCGATGGCAGACCACCAGGAGCTGATTCTGGAACAGGTCGGCGGGCTCAAACAGCTTTTTGGCAACATGTTCAAACGGCAATATCGGGTGCTTGATGCGCATAAACGCGAGCTTGGGCGGATATCTCAGCGGCAAAACGAGATGCTGCAGAACATGATGGATTATTCTATTTTTACCGATCCTGATCTGAGTTTTGTGGTCGAAGACGACCTGTGTGATGAACGGCGCGAATTCGTTCGCACCACGGGGATGACCGAAAACTCGATGCAGATCAAAAATCCGCGGGGCCGATATATTGGCTACACGGAATGGAAGCTCAGCTTTTTGCGACGCAAATACGAGGTTCGCATGGGAAGCGAGACAACGTCGTATTATGTGCGGCGACGGCTGCTTAAACCGTGGACCTACGATGTGCTGGACGCCTTTGACGAACCGATTGGCACGATGGAGCGCGGTTGGGCTGGCCTTGGGTTTTTAGCAGGTGCAAATCTTTTTCATATCGATATCGAGGTCGATGTTTCGAATGACCTGATGTGGGGGTTCTTGGCCACTGCATTATTGGCCGACTTGGATAGTGAATCGCATAGCCGACGGTCAGGGCTGGATTTTCTGAACTCATAAAAATTGAATTACCCAATTACTCTGCTCGACCGTAATACTTCTTGATGAAGGACTGGAAGTTCAGGGTAAATATGTCGCGTATTATTCTTTTATTTTTGGGACTCGTGGCTTGCGGCGACGGGACAACCACGGCAACCACGGCGACCCCGACACCCGACCGTGAACAGCCCGACGCGGGGGTCGATCTCGTTGTCGCAAGCACACCGCAGATTCAGAATTTGCCGTCCCGAGTCGTGGCACCTCCTGGTGAGGTCTCGGTATTTGCCGTCATGGCATCGCCCCCAGACCCCGACGAGGTCTTGTCCTACAGCGTTTGGTCCACGACCTGCCCGTTCGAACCCGAAATGGACTCGGAGTACGGGTTTCTGAGCTGGGTATGCCCTGCTCAGGACCTCGAATGTGACGTCGAAATAGAGGTTCGAGACGAACACGGGGGCTTTGACCGAAATTCACTTTTCATTTCCTGTTTACGTGGCGCACCTTTCTTTTTGAGTACGCCGTCGGCGCAGGCGGAAGAAGATAACGAATACATCTATGACGCGAGCTGCGAAGACGTCGACGGCAACCCAGCGCAAATCATTAAAGGGGCTGACGACACCTGTGGGGGCCACATGCTGGGGAACACCTATGTGTGGACTCCTGGTGAGATGAAGGGCGGCGGGAAGTGTTTTTTGGAATTAATTTGCAGCAATGATGTCGGTAGCAGCGCACAGACAGAGTGGGTTTCGGTGGCAGAAACTAACCGTCCGCCGATTTTTTCTAACTTGCCGGCGATCCAATCCACGCGCTGGGGCAGACGGGGCGGTATCGAGTTGTTTGCTGACGACCCCGACTACCCGCCGGTCAATATTGGAATGAAGCTTTTGTCGACGACGTGTGATTTCCCGCTGACGCTCTTGAATGAGCGAGTCGTGTCTTATACTTGCGGAACCACGTTAGGAACCTGCAGCGCGCAATTCGAAGTCAGCGACGGACAGGCGGCAACGCAAGGGTCATTGACCATCGCCTGCACCAATTCGGCGCCCGAGATCCGGGCAGCCGCTGTGGCGCCGATTCAGGCCAGCGGCGAGCCATTAACGTGCACCTATGACTTTTATGATGGCGACGACGATGAAGACAAATCCACGATCGAATGGCTCGTCGACGGCGTGGTCGTGGGAACCAGAGCACACTTGGAGTTGTATGCCGAAGGGGACTTGGTTTCGTGCCGAGTCACCCCCGCGGACGCGGTGAGCGTAGGGACCTCGTTTGAATCGCCCCCAGTGGTCGTTCCGCCACGGCTGATCATCGCGGTAGGCGAAGAGCATGTTTGTGTCAGAACCAGAGCCGGTGGCGTCCGGTGTTGGGGGGATAATTCGTTCGGACGAGTCGGGGCGGCAGGCGCCGGTATTCTTGGGCCGACCACGCCGATCGGGCTTGGAAGCGGTGTGTCGTCATTGGCGGTAGGTGCCTCGGCGTCTTGTGCGATCCAGGGCGGTGATTTGAAGTGCTGGGGGGACGGCTCAACAGGCCTACTGGGGCCGAACGTTATGACGGAAAGCTCCACGCCAGTGGTCGTGATGACCGGCGTGGAAGCAATCGCAATGGGCGCACATCACGCCTGCGCGATTCAAAATGGTGGGCTTTTTTGTTGGGGCGAAAACACGTTTGGACAGCTGGGTATTGCGGCCTCTGGAATCGAGCCCACCCCAACGCGGGTGACGGGGCTCGAGACTGGGGTTGTGTCCCTGGCGCTGGGTGGGTCTCATAGTTGCGCGATTCAAAACGGAAAATTGAAATGTTTTGGAGATAATGCCCTGAGCCAACTTGGCCGAAATACCGTCGGTCCTTCCGCGAGCGCGCCTGGAATCGTGGTGGGTCTTCAAGCCCCGGTAGAGCGCGTGGTTGCGGGTGATTTCCACACCTGCGCCTTTAGCGTGGTACAGCTTCGATGTTGGGGTTGGGGGGCGAATGGCGCACTTGGGTTTCCCGCGTTGGGCGCCGTTCAGAGTCCATCAACAGCATTTGTCGGGGCAAACGTTGAGCCGGCCGCGGGTGGACAGAACACCTGCGTGATTTTCGGCGGTAAGGCGCAGTGTTGGGGTTCGGGGACGTCGGGCCAGCTGCTTGGAGGTGCGTCAGGGCCTAATCCCATACAAGTTTTGGATTCGTGGGTCACGGGCATCGGGGTTGGAAAAACCATGATCTGCGGTGAACGTGACGCCGAGCTCTATTGCTGGGGCGACGGATCGTCGGCACCCACACTAATTAATTATTAAACCCAATTTTTATTCGGCTCTTTTTTCGGGATTTTTTAGGAGATGCACGGCCAGGCCGGCCACGAAGGCGCTACCTAATATCAAAATCCCCCAGAGCAGCCAGGTCGCCCATTCCGGGGCTTCATCGGCGGGTTTGGTGGCATTGGGGCCGTCAAGTTCGGCGCGCGTTCCGACGTAGGCTGGTGAGGGCATCCAGTCGGGGCCAAAGCTGGCTTTTAATGTGGTCAATAATCGTTGCAGTGGAACCGTGGTGATTTCGCTCTTGGTGCTGCCGGCTACGACGTTAAAGGGCGCGTCTCCTTCGGCCAAAAAGAGCAGGACTTCCGGACGAAAGCCGAGGCGTAATTCTGGGACAGTCTGGGTGGTCGCTGAGCTCACCAATCGCCACTGACGGTCGCGTTGCCGTGTGCCCAGGTTTTGGATGGCCGAACGGCGTTGGACTTCGCCGTCGACCTTAAATCCAATCCACGGGCCAGCGCGATGTCTCCAGGTGGCCTTGTCAGAATCGCGGCTCTCGAGTGTCCATTCCGCGGCGCTGTTGGTGTCTAAAACGATATCAGCCTGTTCGACCGGATACCGGCCGAGGCTGGTGTAATTGATGACCGTGCGGTTTTCCTCCTGAACGGCTTCGCCCTTTAGAACCTTCCATTCCCACGTTGCGTCCGCTTTGGAAGACCTCGCCACGGCAGCAACACTGGTGAATTCGATAAAATCTGAGTCTTTGACCGGTCGGACGCGCAGGTATTTTTGGGCTCCGGGAAACTCCAGGGTATTTTTGAGGACGTGGCCGGTTTCGTTTTGCAGGTCGACAAGGCGGCCACGTTCTAAAATCGTGGTCCATCGCTCGAGATCTGGGCTGGTCTCGACCATGACGATCACATCCAGCGGGTCTGGTGCATCGACGGCCTGTTCTGGCCATTCCAGATGCAGGCCCAACACCGGTTCGCGCACGCGCGAGGCGTCCACCAGCACGCCTGCAGATGGGCCGACCCAGCTTGAGGTGTGCTCGGTCTGAACATAGCGAATCTGCCCCTCGGTCTGGGTTTCGCGGCTGACGATCCAGCGATTGCTGCCGCGATAATCAGGCGGCAATTTGAAAAATGGCAGGTCGATATGCCGTGGGCCGGCCGCCAGGGGTTCTTCCGGACCAATCACGGCTGTTGGAACTTCGAGGCCTGCCGAATTACGAACGGTGATGTCACGGAGATCGGGGCGCTGGATATGCTCGTAGAGTTCGGGCGTAAGCACGACTCGGTAGGCGCCTCCGTCATCGACGCTTAGGTTCAACGGCCATTGCCAGCCGAAGGAATCTGCGGCCCAGGCTGAGGTCGAAGTAAGCAAAAGAATGGACGCAATTAGCGTGGGCATGAAGCCTGCGGGCCGAACGAACCGAGTTGGTTTTTGAATCATGATTGGACCTCGTCGTTTTCGGGCGTGGGTACTTGTTTAGTTTTGCTGGGGGGCGCAGGGGCAAGGAAGCCCACAATCAAACACAAGACCCCGTATCCGAGGAAGGAGCCGATGCCCATCAGACCGCTTAAGTGCTCGCGGTCAACCAATCCGAGTTTCGCGAGGACGATGAAAATGAAGAACACGCCGGCCTTCCACACACCCCGATTTCCGCGTTTTGAACCGATGATCCAATTCGCCATGCCGAAGAGGCTCCACACGATCGTGAGGCTCATCTGAGCGGCAGCGGAATCCCAGATATCGATTGACCATGGCGCGTCTGTGAAGTGGTGAACGCTTCGCAACGTAATGTCGCTGATCGTCACAAAGAACAAAAAGAGGATCGAAAGATAAGAGGAGCCTGAATTCTTGCTGACCAATTCCGACCGCAACCAGACCGCGAATAGACCTAAAATACCCAGTAGGCTGAGGTCTACCGGATTGATGATAGGCAACCAGGTCGCGCCTGCGTCCCCGTTTTGAACCAGCATGAAGATCCAGAGCAGGAAGACAAAAATCTGCGAAGTCAGGGTGGTGGCCGGACGCCATGAATCGAAGTTTTTCATCGGAAAACCGACGATTTTCGGCACAAAAAGCAACGAGGTGACCAAGGCGAGCGAAGGCAATACCGCGGCGGCGGCGACCCAGGCTTGAGCCAGGCCTTGGGTGTCTGCGGTCGAACTCAACCACGAAGAAATCGCGAAGACCCAACCAAATAGCCAGGCCGAATGGCCCAGACCGACATCAAGGCCGTCGCGGTCTCGCAGCGTGAAGAGGCCCAATCCACCAAGGATTCCGTAGGCGATCCATGCGTAAAACCCGTAATCGGCAAATACGTGTGCGGCCGCGTCCACCTTGAACATTCCGCATAGGAAGACGATCACAAACCCCAGAGCCATCGTCCAACGGAGCGCGGTGGCCGACATGAAGTGATGAACAAGGCCCAAGAGCGCAATCGTCAGTGCGGCCAGCGCAACGCTGGCGTCAATCTTGTAACCAAAGGGCACAAAGGCCTCGACCTCTGCTGCCAGAAGAGCCATCCACCAGATCAAACCCCACACGTAGAAAACCACCGCGGCGCCGTGTTTTTCGCGATGATATAGGAAAGCAGCCGCAAATCCGCTGAGCGAAATTAACAGGCGGCTCATGAAGGCAGGGTTCAAAATCGCTGGGGCGTCTGCCGGGTTGATAATGGTGGTGTCGAGCAGGCCTGCCAGCAAAAATAGGATGGGGCCAACGGCCTGCAGCCAGAAGTTTTTGTCGCGAAGACCGAGCCATCCCATCACGAGGCCTTCGATGGCGAAGATGCCTGCAGTGGTGCTGGCCGAGAACGCCAACGGTACAGCGAGCGTTGCGAAGGTGAGTGCAATCGCGGCGTGGTAGCGACCGAGTGTTTTAGCCTCGGTGAAGCGAATGAGGGCGCCCGCCAGCCCAGCGTTGACGACTGCAAGTCCAAGCGCTGCAAATGCCAGAGGCAGTTGTTCTTGGAAAAGCAGTGAAAGCGCGAGGTACGAAAAGAGCGGATTTCCAAAGACCAGAATGCCGTCGATCGCGCCCGGTGTTCCGCCCTTTGCCTTGCGTGCATTGAACACGGGAATGAGCAGATAGAGGACGTAATAGATCACGACAAAGGGCAGCGTGGTCCAGAGTTTGTCGTCAGAATATTGGAAGACGCCCCAGAAGAGTCCGATGCCAAAGGTGAAGAAAAACCCGAGCAAATTCAGCCAGCGCCAAGGCTTAAACCAGGCAACGGCCATCACGACGACGTTCAGGACGGCGTAGTACGAAAAGAGCGCAATATAGTTTCCGGACCCGCTGCTGATGAGGAGCGGCGAGGCAAAGCCGGCGAGGAGCGCGAGCACAACAAGTGCGCTCGAGTTTTGCAGGACCGCCAACGCACCGGCCGACGCAACCAAGACCAGGGCAATTGCAAGCGCGGGGGTGGGCGGCAAGAGGTCGTAAAACTTGAACGCCGAAAACACGGTCATCAACAGGATGCCGATGCCGCCCCCCTGAAGGGTTAGGCCGAAAGCGCGGCGTTTCGTTCGCTGCAACCAGCCAAACGCCAAGCCTGCGACTCCAACGGCGGCGATACCGGCGAGGCGGAACTCGATGGGGAAAGTAAACCACCCTGCATCGGCGCCGTATTGAATCAAGGCGGCAACGCCGATGAACACCACCAAGATGCCGATCACAGTGATGATATTGTCTTGGATTAAAGCCCAAGGTGAAGGTTTGGGAGGGCCGCTGGGCGCGCGACGAGGGGGTGCTTGTTGGCGAGGTGGTTCCTGCGCAATTTCGGGCTCGCCGGGCTCTTGTGAAAGGTCTCCCGGTTCTTGTGCGGCGACCGATGGAACGTCTCCCGGTTCTTGGGCGACCGATGGAACGTCTCCCGGTTCTTGGGCGGCCGATGGAACGTCTCCCGGTTCTTGGGCGGCCGATGGAAGGTCTCCCGGTTCTTGGGCGGCCGATGAAAGGTCTCCCGGTTCTTGGGCGGCCGATGAAACGTCTCCCGGTTCTTGGGCGACCGATGGAAGGTCTCCCGGTTCTTGGGCGGCGACCGATGGAACGTCTCCCGGTTCTTGCAACGCGTTGAGCGGCACCGTTCTGCGAGGCGCGATAGCTGGAGGGGAGTCCAAAACCACAGGCCGCGTACGCTGGGGTTCGACCTGTTTCTGCCCCTGCACCATCAGCTGCAGCTCAACGACCTCCGCCTCAAGCTTGCGGACACGGCGATTCAGCGGCGGCAGCAAATAAGCGAGGTAGAGAAGGGCAATCGGTATCAGCAGCGCGAACGCGAAGGCAACGAGACCTAATATCACTAAAAACGGTTCCATATTCACTCCAGCCAACATTCAACATGAAATGAATCGCAAGAAGGGTACCAACCCCGCATTCGACCAAAAGGCCTGATTCTGCCGGGACCTGATGACGATGCTCAGCGCATGGGAATACAATCCATGTACACTGGGCATACATTGCGCGTCCATCTGTGCTGCCATATTAAACGTAAATGCCCGTCAGACCTGCGTCTTCAGGAACTTTCAGTCGAATGGTGCACCTTGATTTGTTATCACTCGATATGAAACGAGGAGATGCACATGAAGTTCGCGATATTATTGATTGCAGGTCTGTTGGTTGCCGGTTGTGGCGACGATGTCGGTAAAGGCAAAGGCAAGAAAACCAATATTGAGCCCGACGCTGATATCACTCAAGACGCGGGGTTCGACACCAACGAGTCGAACACAGACCTCGGCGAGCCCGATGCTGGCGACGCTGACGCCGAAAACGACACCGCCGAATCGCCCTGCAATTTGGTGGACTGCTTCGAAAACTCCTCGTGTGTCGTGGTCGAAGGTCTAGCGGTCTGTGAATGCAATGCGGGCTTTGTTTCGACAGGAAATGCCTGCGAACCGCCAAACGACGCGCCAATCATCACCAACCTACCTGCCCAAGAAGTCGGTAAACGCGGTGAAGCCGACACCTATACATTGACTGCCACTGACCCAAACGCAGGCGATACGCTCAGTTTTGGATTGGTGAGCACGACCTGCCCCTTTGATGTACAGGTGATTGCCGACAGCGGCGTGATGACCTGGCAATGCCCGGCTACGACGATCACGTGTCAGGCACTCTTGCAGGTGGAAGACGACGACGGCCTGCGCGACGAAAAGGCACTTTCCATCATGTGCGTTCGAAGTCTCCCGGTCTTCAACACGACGCCGTCGACCCAGGCCTCCGAGGGCCAGCTCTACTCCTATACGCCTCAATGCACCGACCCCGAGGGCGCTCTGGTGACGCTTAGTGTTGCTGCGGGCGACACCTGCGGCGGCCAAGTGTCGGGCGGAACCTACCGCTGGACACCCACCGAGACTCAGGGCGCCACGACATGTCAGCTGAAACTTGAGTGTTCGAACGGCGAGACGACCGAGAGTCAAAGCGCGACCGTGACAGTGAGCGAGACGAATCAGGCACCTACCTTGAGTGGACTTCCAGGTTCACAATCCACCCATTGGGGCCAAGCAAACACCTATCAAGCCAGCGCCGCAGACAATGATCTCCCGGCTCAGTCGCTGACGTTCAGCCGTGTTTCAACGACTTGTGGTTATGCCGTAAGCGTGAGCCCAGCTGGCCAGATTTCGTACCAATGCGGCTCGACGCTTGGTTCATGCAGCACCAGCGTCGCCGTCACCGACGGGTTCACAACGACTACCGGTTCTTTCACCTCGTCGTGCACCAACACGACGCCGGCCGTGAGTAATGTCGCGATTTCCCCGGCACAACCTACGAGCGTAGGCCAGACGCTTACCTGCACTTATGCGTTTTCGGATAACGATAACGACGCCAATCTGTCGACCATTGAGTGGTTGGTTGGCGGGGCTGTCGTCGGGACCGGCACGACTTTTTCGAACTACTCCGAAGCCGATCAAATCTACTGTCGTGTCACACCCAAAGATGGCGCATCGACCGGGTCCACCAAGAATTCATCGACCGTGACCGCGCCCATGCAAGTGTTGATCAGCGGCGGACGAGGCCACACCTGCGTACGCACAAGCACAGGTGGCGTGCGGTGTTGGGGCGAAAACGACGACGGGCGAGTGGGCTCGAACACCAGCACGTTGGGAAATGCGTACATTCCGCCAACAACGCCCTCCGGCTTGACCTCCGGTGTGACAGGTCTCGCCACTGGCTCCTTGGGCACATGCGTGGTGCAAAACGGCTCGGCGAAATGCTGGGGTTCGGGTGCATGGGGCCTGGTTGGGCCGAGCACGACGGTGGATACGATCACCCCAACCACGATCGTTTCAGGCGGAGTCACTCAGGTTGCCGTGGGTGATGTCCACGCATGTGCGATTCAAAATGGCGCACTCAAGTGTTGGGGCGCAAACCAACACGGACAGGTCGGAAACACGGTCGGAAACGACGTCACCTTCGGAAAAAACCCGACGCCGACAACGGTATCAGGCCTTTCGTCGGGCGTGACCAAAGTCGTTGCCGGACAACTGCACACCTGTGCGATTCAAAACGGCGCGCTGAAATGCTTTGGAAACAACGTATTTGGACAGCTCGGCATGACGTCGAACGTCAACACCCAATTGGCCAACCCAAGTGCGGCAACGGTTCCTGGTTTTTCTTCGGGGGTCACGGATGTCGTTGCCGGAGAATCGTTTACATGCGCCGTGAAAAATAATGTTCTCTATTGTTGGGGTTACGCCCAGGATGACCAACTGGGTTACGCATATTCCGGCCGCGATAACTACATGCCAACCGCAGTCACCAATTCGACAGGACCCTACACACAGTTGACGGCCGGAGGAGGAAACGTTTGTTTCCTTGATAACGGCGTCGCGAAGTGTTGGGGAGATAACTATTATGGGCAATTGGCCGTTGCGTCGCCGGGCCAAAGTCTCGCGCCTCAAGTGGTGCTGGGTGCGACCGTGACATCGATCTCGGTCGGTCTCGAACATATCTGCGCGGCCCGCGGTGACACGGTCTACTGCTGGGGCAACAACGACGAAGGGCAGAATGGTTCTCTGGTGAATTATGGTCTTAATCAGGCCAATCCCACACCAGCGATCGTGACTTACTGAGTCGCAAGGCGTCCCAATCGGACTCTGAATTATGGCGTGGACCAAGCCAACCCCATTCCAACGGCTGTGACTTACTGAGTCGCTGCTTGCCGCCGGAACCCTCATCGGTGATGCTTCGCAATCAACATGATTTGAGGTTCCATGGAAGCCGAAAGACCCCGTAAAGGTCCTGGACTGTCTATCTTTTTGGTGGGCGTTGTCCTTTTGCTCGAACAACTATCGCTCTCGCGTATTTTGTCTGCGACCGTGGGATACCACGCCGCGTTCGGCGTGATTGCGCTGGTGATGCTGGGTTTGGCAGCCTCAGGAAGCGTGGTGTTTCTGCATCGGCAGCGTAACCCGCCGCTGGGTTTTGAACACGCTTCGACGGCCCTGATTATCGGCGGCATCATCAGCTGCGTGGGCATGTTGGGATTCTCGTGGATCGGCCTGCTGGCTTCTGATTCGCAGAAATTAATTTATGTCATCGCGGCGGCGGCGTTGTTTTTTGGGCCGTTTTTCTTGTGCGGTTACGCGCTCTCGCACGTTTTTGCCGAGTTCCCAAAAGACGTGGGGCGACTTTATTGGTTGGACTTGACGGGTGCCGCCACAGGTTGTGCGATCGCCATTCCGCTGATGAACGTGTTTTCAAGCCCGCAACTTGTCGTTTTATGCGGCCTATTGAGCTGCCTCGCAGGCGTGGCCATGACTCGCCCGCTGCGCAAAGAACACGTGTTGGCGGCGAGTGCGGTGGCCGTGTTTTTTGCGGCGAACGCGATGCAGCCAGGCATAACCAAATTGCGATTTGCAAAGGGAATGCTGCAAGACGAGGTCATCTGGGAAGAGTGGAATCATGTCTCCCGGGTCAACGTCCTGAAACACGCGCCAGGCATCGACGACGCGGTCGCTGAGCTGGCAAAAGTCGACCCCAAAACCCCAGAAGGCATCAAGCTGATGAACCGATGGGGAGCAAGCTGGGGCCTAAGCCCTAAATTCGACGGTTTTGTCCCGCAGACTCGCTACCTGCAAATCGACTCCGGGGCGGGGACGCCGATTTTGGAACACGGTCCGCAAGACCTTGAAAAGCTGGATTTGTTGGAATGGGACGTGACCTCGGCCGCGCATCACCTGCGACGTGGGCGAATCAAGAACGCCTTTGTGGTCGGCGGTGGCGGCGGGCGAGACATCCTGACGGCGCTCTATTTTGGCGCAGAGAATGTAGAGGTTGCCGAGTTGAATCCGGGAGTCGTTAACGCGGTTCAAGAAGGACTAGCGGACTTCTCCGGGAGACCTTATTCAGCACCCAAGGTGCAAACGCATATCGGCGAAGCTCGGGCTCATCTGGCCAACGCCGACCAGAAATTCGACATCATTCAGCTTTCGATGATCGACACGTTTGCGGCATCCGCGGCGGGGTCGTTGGTGTTCTCGGAAAACGTTCTGTACACGGTCGAGGCGTTCCAGCTCTATTACGATTCGCTCACGCCTGACGGGCTTGTGACGGTCTCCCGGTTCTACGACCGCGAGAATTTTGGCGAGGTTGCACGGACGGCTTTGGTCGCCACGACGGCGCTTGCCGGTCGAGTCGACAAACCGCTCGACCATTTTGTGATTTTGTACTCCCCGGCACCTTACGGGGCGTTTTTGGCGACCTGCATTCTGAACCATGCGCCGTTCACAAAGGCCGAATTGGACCATCTGGCGGCATTATCCGAAGAGCGCGGCTTTTCGATGCTTTATCCCAAGCATCCAACCCTGAGTTCGCCGCTCGATTTTGACGTCGAGTCGTTTGCGCTGGGGATCGAAAAACCAGAAACAGATTTCGCGAACCTGACGCCGCCCACCGACGATAATCCGTTCTTTTTTAATGTCGCAAAACCGTTTTGGTCTTGGGTTGTGGCGTATCGGGAAGACAACTGGGTTCTTGGAAATCTGAGCACATTGATCTTGGTGCTGCTTATCGGAATCATCGCAGTATTGCAGCGAATCATGGTTTTTGGACCGCTGCGAAAAGCGGGGAAACTGGACCCGGAATTATGGAAAAACGCGTCACGCCCATTCATGTATTTTGGCGGCATTGGCGTTGGATTTATGTGCGTGGAATTGGCGTTATTGCAGCGATACGCGGTGTTTTTGGGGCATCCGGCTTACGGACTCTCGGTCGTATTATTCACGTTGCTACTCATGGGTGGAATCGGAAGCTGGCTCTCGGCTCGCCTGATAGGCCAAGGCAGCGTTCGTGGCGTGCTTGTGGCCGTGGTGGTGGGCATCTTGCTGACGGCGTTTCTGGTGCCTCTTGGGCTCGACAGCCTCAAGCATTCCGAACACACGTTGCGGATCATCGTGGCCGTTTTGATGATCGCTCCCTTGGGCGTTGTGATGGGCATGGCGTTTCCGTTCGGGGTTCGCGAGTTGGAACGCACCGGCCATAACGAGCTGATTCCGTGGGCCTGGGCGGTCAACGGTGTGTCGGGCGTGTTTGCGACGGCGTTTGGCATGCTGACGGCCATGACCTTCGGGTACACCGTGCTTCTGGTGGTCGGGGCATGCGCCTATGTGGTCACCATCTTTGCGGCGAGGCCGGCATCCGCACGCGAGTAAACGCCGAACTCTGAGAAAAAACCATGTAGGTGGTGATGTCATCTCCTGATAATCAGGAGGTCTTCAAAGTGGAGACTGAAGTGACACGAGCCTTAGTTGTATGGATCGCGCTGGTCGTTGGGTGTGGCGAAGACGCCATCAAAGCAAAGACCGAAATTAGCTCAACAAATGACGCGGGCTATGACACCAACGCGGTGGATGAGGGCACTCAGACCGATGTCGGCGACCCAACACCGGCTTGCGACGTCGCCTGTGGTGAAGGCGCAGTCTGCACGATCGTGCAGGATGTACCCTCGTGTATTTGCATGGAGGGCTATTTCCAAACAGACACGGCCTGCGAGTACCGCAATTCGATCCCGTTATTTTCGAACCTGCCCCATTTGGAATACGGGGTGCCTGGCGAAAGCGATACGTTTCAAATTCAAGCAGCCGACCCAGACCTCAATGATTCGATGGTTTTTTCCCTCGAGAGCACCACGTGTCCCTTTGATATTCAGGTGGATGCCGGCACCGGTTTGGCCGAATGGACATGCCCGGAAACGCCGATTCAATGCGAATCAATGATGAAGGTCGAAGATACGGTTGGGCGATACGACCAGCAACACCTGTGGACCTGGTGTGAGTTGAGCCTGCCCATTTTTGCGGGTTCACCGCCCACCCGGCTTTGGGAGGACGCAGAATATCGTTATCAGCCCAGCTGCAGCGACCCACAAGGACTCCCGGTCACATTAAGTGTTTCGGACACAGACACTTGTGGCGGTCAAATGGTGGGCGATTCCTACGTTTGGACACCGTCTGAAATCGAAGGAGGCATCGAGTGCATCATGGCCGTGGAGTGCACGAACGGAAACCTCACCGCCATCGAGTCGACGGCGTTGAAGCCCTTTGAATCCAACCGAACCACGTTGATGAGCCCGATTCCCGACCATAGTTCGCATTGGAGCGACTCTGTTTCGATTCAAGCCTCCGCGACAGACGACGATCTTCCACCCCAAGAACTCGTCTTTAGTTTGTACTCGACCAGATGCGCTTATCCTGTCGACGTCAGCCCTTCAGGCGAAATCACCTACGTGTGTGGCGCGAATTTGGGGAATTGCGAAATCATCGTTCAGGTCGATGATGGGCACGCCACCCTTCCTCCTCAACAAACGTTCATCGCCACCTGTACCAACACAGCGCCGGTCACCAGCAATGTCCAGATTTCGCCGGCCGCACCGACGACTCCCGGACAACTCCTGACGTGCACTTACACCTATACAGACGCCGAGAACGACCCTGACCTGTCCGTAATTGAGTGGATTACACCGACGGTTCTTGAACGGTCGCCCACGTTTTCAAACTACGTGGATCTCGACGAGGTGTATTGCCGAGTCGTTGGCAAAGACGGCGCGTCACGTGGGCTTGCGGCGTTAACGTCGATCACCTGTTGTGGGCCCTAAATACCCGGCCCAATTCAAAGTTCGCCGCAAACAAAACGAGCCATTTCAGGGTCACTGAATATGGCTCGGTAGGCGAGTGTTGAGTTGTCTTAGTTCTCGGTGAAGTAGACCGTCAATTTAGGGTGCTGCGAGGCATCTCCCCATTCTCTGGAACGGTAATCGGTTCGATAACCCGACGACGCCAGACGGAACGAAATTAGTTTATCGGTATTATACGCTTCAATGGTGGGGCCGACCAACTCGAGGGAGGCGTTGATTCCCCAATTATCGATGTAAGTGAGATCGTACCAAAGCCACCAAAAACCGATTGAATCGGCTTGATAAGCGGGTCGATTGCTGTACGTGAGTGAGGCTTCATCCCAGGTATCGTCCTCGACAAGATAGGTGTAAGTATTCCCGTCCCCGCCATAAGCGTAGCCGACAAAAGCCAGCATCTGCAACGAAACTCGCTCAATTGTGACGTTGGACGGAATCGCCGAAAGGTCGAATTTAATGAACGTGGTGTAGGTTGGATCGGTAGATGAAACAGCCCGCGGATCCACTTGCAGCGTCGTGTTCGAACCGTAATTATATTCCGTACGATCTGCTGAAACGAAGGCGTCGGCAACCGCAGGCAATTCGACTTTGGACACCACTTGGTAGGAGACCTCCAAGGTCATGTGTTTTGTCGCATCGATTGATTCTTTCGAGTAATACTTCGAACTGAAGCCCTGAGATGCCAGCACAAACGTGACCGTTTTATCGCCCACAAGCTGCGATTGCACCCTCTCGATCAAGCCGGGGGCGTCGAGGACTTCCAGCTCGACATCCGTCGTGGACCCGGTGACGTTCCACGATGCCAAACTCATTTCCGAGAATCTAGGTTTGCGGTTGTAGGTGATCCACGACTCGCTCCAACTATCATCGGGCGAGAAGTAGACACCCACGTCACCGGTGCCGCCGAAATCTGTGCTTTCCGAGGCGACTGCCTTGAGTTTTAGCCCGCGAATCAAGATACCTTCGGGCAAAGTGCTGAGGTCAAATTTCAGGTAGGTCTCGGTCGTGCCCTGATCAACGATCACTTCATCCGCGGCACCGAAATTAGCGGTGGGGTGATTCGACATGACATAGGCGTCCTCGATGACGGGCAGAATCGCCTTCGAGCACGCGACAGGGCCGATGCTGCCCCCCACGCATTGTCCGCAAAGGTCGATGTACGCTTCACCACCAAAATCACCCGCGCAGTCTTGAACACAATCATTGGCCGGGTCGGAGTCACAAACGCCGCACATATCCAAGACCGCCGTGCCGTCGAACTCGCCCGCACAATCCACAGCACAATCATTGGCCGGGTCAGCATCACAAACGCCGCAATTATCTTCGGACGAGTCGCCGCCGTAAACACCGGCGCAATCTTGAACACAATCATTGGCCGGGTCCGAGTCACACGTTCCGCACCTGTCCTCGGTCGCATCACCACCAAAATCACCGGCGCAATCTTGAACACAATCGTTTGTCGTGTCGTCGTCGCACACACCGCATGGGTCGCAAAGACCGCTGGTCGTGTTGTTGTTGGTTGTGGTTGTATTATTTGAGACTGCAACGACCGGGTCGTCGTCAGAAAGATTACACGCAGCCAAAGCCCCAAGAATTCCGATAATCGCAATTTTTCGCCACATCATTTTCGCTCCCAATCTGAGGTCAGAAGCGCGGGATAATATGAAAGCTTAAGATCGCGGTCAAACAAATCTGACGCCGCTCAGTGCAAAAAAGCCGCACAGCGCCTAGGCCTCCCGGCTTTCCCCATTAAAATCAAACCGTTTAGTCGTCCTAAAGCACGGAGCCAAAAGCGTGAATTTGATTCGGATTTATCTGTGCGATGTACAGTGCAAAACACCAGATACAAAAGAGCCGACTCACAAACAAAACGAGCCATATCAGGGTCACTGAATATGGCTCGATGGGTGAGTGCTTAGGTGGACTAATTCGCGGTGAAGTAGACCGTCAATTTTGGCTGCTGCGAAGCGTCCTGCCATTCCCTCGAGCGATACTCGGTTCGGTACCCCGAGGACGCCAGACGGAACGAAATCAATTTATCCGTGGTGTACGCTTCTTTGGTCGGCACGATCAACAGTTCTGAAGCGTTAATTCCCCATCGATCCACAGGCGTGTGGTCGTACCAAAGCCACCAATATCCAATCGGATCAACCTGATAGGTCGGCTGATTATTATAGGTCAGCGTCGTTTCGTCCCACGTATCGTCGTCCAAAAGGTAGGTGCTGCAATTACCGTTGCCGCCGTATGCGAAACCCTGAAAAGCCAACATTTGCAGTGAAACACGTTCGATTTCGATGTTCGCTGGCAGCGGTGAAAGGTCGAATTTTATGAACGAGGTAATCGGCGGGTCCACCGCTGTTCGAGATTGTGGATCCACTTGAAGCGTCGATTCTGCCCCGAAATTTGCGTCCCCCGCTGATTGATTCACGTAGGTGTCGGCAACCGATGGCAAATCGACTTTGGACAACACCTGATAGGCGACCTCCAAGGTCATGTGATCGGCCGCGTTGGGTGATTCTTTCGAATGATATTTCGAGCTGAATCCCTGTGATGCGAGCATCAATGTCACTGTTTTGTCGCCAAAGACCTGGGACTGCACGTTCTCGAGCAACTCCTGATCGTCGACAATTTCGAGCAACAAGTCCGTCGCCGGCATCAACCCTTTGACGTTCCACGACGCAAGAATAAAGTCCGAGAACACTGGT
>Ga0100385_1000801_pt1 | contig 34827 bp, 35 predicted proteins | sample CryGeymeta201509_FD_81543 | JGI IMG/M metagenome (GOLD analysis project Ga0100385, IMG submission 81543) | Groundwater microbial communities from Crystal Geyser aquifers in Utah, USA - Crystal Geyser metaG 2015-09 | ecosystem: Environmental > Aquatic > Deep subsurface > Groundwater | place: USA... | reverse complement strand
CATTATTTCTGTATCAGAAACAAATCCTCTAGATCTACCTTGTTTTATTAAAGATTTAATTGCTGGTTCTAATTTTGCTGGTATCTTAACAGTTTTTTGGGTAAGATCTGGCATAATATCTGGATTAACATCCAAATCATTATCATTGATTTCCTCTTGATTTGACATAAAAAATTTACTTAGAGCTTATAATCTGGATTTTGTTCAAAATTTCTTTTACTTTTTCATTATCATTATTTAACTTAGACTCTTTTAATTGCTTTCTTAAAGAATTTATAACTGATCTCTTAAAATGACTTTTTAGTAAATTAATAGATTCTAAAAGAGTTTGAGAAATATCATCTTGTGTGAAATTATTTTCTTGAATTTCTTTTTGTACTTCAAAGTAAATATTTTCTAGCTCTTTTTTTTCTTCTTCTATTAATTGATTTGATATTTTATCAAATGTAATGCTTTTGTCTTCTGACAAAATTTTTATAATTTTTGTGAATATTGTTCTTAGTAAATCGTTATTAAAAACAAAACTCTCTAATTCTAGTATATCATTATTTTTAGAATTGAAAAGTGTATAACCTATAATTAGTCTCTGGAGTTTTAACATAGGTGATTCTTTTGGCTTAGATACAACGAATTTTGTATTTGTATTTTTAAGTAAAGAATAAATTGTTTTCTCAGATAAATTCAGTTTATCAGCAAATTTTCTGACATAAATATCTTGCTGACTTTTATTCAAAATATCTTGTATAAAGTCAACTCCTTGTAATAAAATTTTTTCACTTATTATGGGATTTTTTGTGTCCGCATTTTGGGTTATATATTCTATATAATAATCCATAAAATCAATTGCCTCACTAGCCATATAACCCCACTCGGAAGGTGAGTTTAATACAATATCTGCAGTATCTTTCCCAGTATTAATTGGGATTACTTTTACTATTCCTCCATGTTTTAAAATTAATTTGGTTGATCTAATACAAGCATTTAGTCCCGCTTCATCATTGTCAAAAGCTAAGAGGTAATTTTTTGTATATCGATTAATGATTTTAATATGCTTTTCTGTAAGAGCAGTCCCTGAGACACCTATAGTTTCAATAACACCAGCTTGATGAGACATAATTACATCCATTTGCCCTTCCACCAAAACAACTCTATCTTTTTCTTTGATAGCTAATTTAGATTCAGATAAACCAAATAACAAACTTCCTTTATCGAATAATTTACTTTGCGGAGAATTTATATATTTACCCATTTTTTTATCATCAAATTCTGGCAAAACCCTTCCCGTAAAACCAACCGGCCTACCTAAAGAATCTTTAATTGGAATCATTATTCTTCCTCTGAATCTATCATACACTTTCCCATTTTGACTTTTAAGGCTAATTCCTGATTCTAATAAAGAGTTCTGATTCACTTTTTTGGATAATAGAGCTTTTGTTATTGATTCGAAATTGTTAAGAGCAAATCCTATTTCAAATTTTTTGACCATTTCAGGAGATATTCCCCTACTTTGGATATATTGTCTTGCTATTTCACCGTATTTTTCATGCGATAAAATTTTTTGATAAAATTTACTAGCAAAATTTATAATTTTGAATAAATCTTGTTTATTATCTTCTGTAGTATTTTTTTTATTATAAGAATTATTTTCTAGCCTAACTCCAGCTTTATCAGCTAAAATTTGCAATGCTTCTCTAAAATTTACTCCTTCTATTTCCATTATAAAAGTGAACATATCCCCTACTTTATCTCCTCCAAAATCTTTGAATATTTGTAATTCTGGATTTACCATAAATGAAGGTGTCCTCTCACTTCTAAAGGGAGATAGTGCTCTATAATTGCTACCTGCTTTGGTTAATGTAATGTATTCTCCTATAATATCTACAATATCTAGTTTTGACTTAATTTCTTGTACTATATTGTCTTGCATCTTTGAAGCTAGTTTAAGTATGTTTTATATGTCTATTATATCAGGCTATTGAAGGTTTATCAAATAAAGTACTCTCTTTTTTCTTCTAACTTTATATTAGGATTATTATTAACTTGGTCTAAATATTGTTGTTCTGCTTGATAAGAAAAAATTTGGTATATCCATAAAAAGATATTAGTAAAACTAAAGTTAATATTACTAAAATTGTTACTATCTTTAATATTCTTTTTAAAATTTTGTTTTGCATAGGATTTATAGTTATTGATTATCTTCTATTCATTGATTTCACACCGTTGTATTAGATTTCTGAAGAGAAGGTTACATTATACATACTTGTTATTTTGACTTACATTTTATTTATAACACATATTGATTTTTCTTTCAATCTAAACATATATTTATTAATTTATATTGTTTTTATTTTTCACCTATGTTATTATAATTATGTTCTTTATGAAATTTAAAGTGATGAAAGTACTTGTAATTAACTCTCCCTTATTTATTAATTCTATTGAAAACTACTCTGACGATTCTTTACCTCCTTTAGGTTTAGGATATATCGTAAATGAATTAAAAAAGATTAAATTAGATGTTATATTTCTAGATGCATTTAATAAAAATTTGTGTGTAACTCAAATTTTAGAACACATATTAATAATTAACCCACAATACATAATTTTAAATGTATTTTCTGTTAATTTATTAGTTGTGAAAGAGATAATTAAACAATCTCCAGAAAATATTCAATTTATATTGGGAGGTGGAACTCAAGATATATATAAAGACATATTTAATTGGGATGATATATATCATAAAATTGACATTATAGTAGGTGAAGGAGAGATTATTGTTCCTCTTATAATTCAATCTTCTGACTCTATTATTCATAATTTTTATAAAGTAAACAAAAGAGTCATTATTATAAATAATAATTCTGAATATTTCCCAAAAGATTTATCAAAATATGAAGTAGATCACTCTATATTTGAAAATGAACCATTATTTCATCACCATGGACTCTGGGAAGCTTATATTACAACTAATAGAGGTTGTATATATAGTTGTGCATTCTGTGGATCTGCCAGATCTATGAATTCGCATATTTTAGTTAGAGAAAGGAATATTCCTTCGATTAGAAATGAGCTAAATACACTTCTATTTAATCATCCTAACATTCAAACTATTAGAATCTTAGATGACTTATTTCTTAAAGATAGACTTAGTGTAATAAAAGCTTCTCAGATATTTGAAGGATTTAATTTATCATGGAGAGCAATGGCACATATATTATCTGTATCTAACCTCAATTCAGAAGAAATTATAGATTTAAAAAAATCTGGTTGTAGAGAATTGTTTATAGGTATAGAATCAGGCTCTCAAGATATACTAAAAATGATCCACAAAGTAACTAATATAGGATTAATAAGAAAAACTATATGCAGACTTATGGATATAGGTATAAATGTTAAAGGATTTTTCATTGTAGGATTTCCTAATGAATCTTATAATGATGCTGTAAAAACTTTAGAGTTAGCTATCTTTCTAAAAAAATATTCTCAAAATGTATATGGTAATTTTAGAACAAGTGTATTTCAATTTAGACCTTATGCAGGAACTGAACTATATAATAAATTAATGTTAGAAAACATTAATTATAAAATTAATTTAGATCTTTCCGCAACTATAGGTAGACATCAATTTAATACAAGTTCAGATAACTATTCTTTTATAGATACCTTAGATCTGCAACAAATTATTAAAGAAATTAATGATCTTAATCAATGTTAATACTATGGGTAGGATTATCAGCTAAATATTCTAAAGCTGGGGGAATTCTTCCTGCATTAGATACCTCTACATTATCAGGTAAATTAGTATCAGAAATTGAGTTGTCTTTACCACAATATACTTTTAAAAGAGTTAATTTAGTATCTTTTCCACCTTTAAATAAAGACGGAAAATTAAGGTATCCAACAATATCTGAATGTAATAACGAGTTTTCTAATTTCTGGACTAACTTACAAAATACAAAACCTAAAATAATATTTATGTTAGGTGATAGAGTTTCTAAATATTTGATTAAAAAGATAGATATGCAATTATTTGAAAAGAATATCTATTTATTTAATCAAATATACTTTATATCAATTGAACATCCTTCTTATATAATGGTTTATAAAAAACAATATAAGCAAATTTATATTGATAAAATAAATCAACTTACAACTAAATTTTATTCAAGATAATGATAAATATCATTATCTTTTATTTTTATTTAAATTGATAATATAATTAAAAAGGTCAATTAAAATAATATAACTGACCTAAAATTAAATTTTTATGATAAAGTATAAACTAACAAATTATCTAATCTTGATAATAAAAAATTAATATTAATCAAATTTATATAGATAACCTTAACTTTTCAATGACATTATAATTTCATAAATATCATCTGTTACTTGTGAAATTTGCTTTGTATTTTCAATCCAAACAACATTCCATCCTTTAGACTTCAAAAATTCACTTGCTTCTTCAGTATATTGAATTTCTTTAACCCTTATTTCAGATTTTTTCAATCTACTTAGCGATAATCTAGATTCAAGCCTTTGATTTCTTATATTATCGTCAACAGTTATAATTATAGTTATATTTGGTACTAAAAAGTGTTCGTTTTTCGACCAAATATATTCTAAGTCTAGACCATCTAATCTTTGAAAAACTAAAGAAGATAGTACATATCTATCAGATATAATTATATTTCCTTCTTTTATCGAGGGAAGAATCTGTCTTTCAATGTGATTTTTTCTGTCATCTAAAAGTAATTTAAATAAATTATTACCAAATATAATATCCTCATTTCTTAATTCAAAATCAGATGTAGGCTCTTTCGTAAAAATAACTTTATTATTAAATCTAAGTTTTAAATTTTGAATTATACTTGACTTACCAACACCACTAGCTCCTTCAATAGCAACAAATAAACCTTTTGTAAAATTCATCTTATCCTTTTATGAAAATTATGTGTTTACAAATTAAGTTTACCTTATTTCTTGTTTTTTGTAAATAATATATATTTAATACTTATTTCATTAGTTCTTTTACTCTCTCTAATCCATCAAAAGCAATATGATAAATTAAATTGGCATCTCCATTTTCTGGTAACTCTAAACTAAATTTTTATTTATATTCCTGATGTTTTCTTGAATCAAAAAATCCTTGTATTTTTTCTGAAAAGAATTATAACTTAGAAATCCCACTATACATACCTTAATTTGTTCTATCTTTTCTGCTTCTTTATTAAAAATAATTATATCATTTAGATTAAGTTGCTGTCTTTTTTCATCGAATAATCTAAGTTCAATAGTCTTTGATCCATTTTTTATTTTATCAAAGTATTCAGCTTGTAAGTTCATTTGGATTTTACTAATATATTTCTATTGATTTACTTCTACTCTTTTGTCCATATTCTTTTGTTATTTATTTCTTCTTTATCTCGAAAAGCTTTCTCCAAATCAATATTGTATTGGTTTGCGATTGTGCAAATATAAATAAAAACATCAGCAACCTCTTCCTCTATATTATGAATATCTGAATTACTATCTGTTCTCATCTTTTCAGTTTTTCTGATAGCTTTGAATAACTCTCCAATTTCTTCACCAAGCATTAATGAATTTTGTAATACAGTGTTTTTGGTAAATCCTCTTTCTCTTATCATATCTCTGACATAGTATTGAAAATCACTGAGTTTTGGATCTTTTTTTAGATTTGGCATAAAAATATATATTATAAATAAATAACATATCTATTATATCAGGATATAGGAGGTTTATCAAATAAGATAAAATTAATAAATAAAAAAAATCTTCTCAGAAGTATGAAAACTGAGAAGATTTTTAGAATACCTGAAACAACTAAAGTTTAATTATAATATAATTAAAAATAATGAAATAATTTGTGTTATAAACAAGTTTGCAAAATAACTTGTCTACATATATATTATACATCTCTTACAATAATATTGCAACACAAACTTATCAACATTATTGTGGATAACTCTATTATTTATCCACAGATACCATTTTATAAAGATTATAGTTTAAATTTTTGTTTATATAATAAATTTCTAATTTCAACTAAAAAAGCTCAATATAAGATTCTATTAATTTACAAAAACAGTATTTTTTACTTTCCATTTTTTAAGAGATATAAATATCCAAAAAGAGTAAATACCCAATGTTATAACTAAAAGAAATAACCATTTTATCCATAAACCAAATAATCCTATTCCTGTACCATTAAATTTTAACCTTTTTCCATTAATAATGGTATGATTTATTTCCCAACCATAAACCAAGCATAATGCCCAAGGGAATCCAATCCCAAATGTGAGAAATGTAATTAAAAAACCCAGTATATTTATACCTATAAAAGATAATAATCCTCCATCGAATTTTGATTCTCCTAATGCTCCATTATCAACGGAACTACTAATATTACTTTGCTCTACCATAAATGCTATTTAATTATAAATATAAAAATTACCTATATACCCATTTTACAATATTTATACTAAAAATACTATATATAGTCTATTTCCCAAACTCCCCCAATTATGCTAAAATAAAAATAAGTTTAAAAAATTAGAGTTATGCAAGAGATTATCCAAAATTATCTAAACAATATCCAATCCCTCTATCAATCAGGCAATGCACGAGAACATGCTTATCGGCCTGCCTTCCAAACCTTGATTGAGAATCTAATCGTTGATATTCAAGTTATAAATGAACCATCTTATACTGGTGGAAATGCACCCGACTTTCTTTTCAAAAAAGGAGATATACCTATTGCTTATGCAGAATGTAAAGATATAAATATAGATATCAATTCAAAATCAGTCCAAGCACAAGCCCAAAGATATGTAGATGCATTTGGTAAAATTTTGCTTACCAATTACTATGATTTCCAAATTATGATAGAAAATCAAGACCCTGTCTTCTTTTCTATAGCCAAATTAGAAAATAACAAATTTATCTTAGATGAAGAGAATTTAGATCAAAATCTAAATCTACTCCGAGATTATCTCTCCCCAACTCCTCGTACAATCCGCTCTTCCCAAAAACTAGCCGAAATAATGGCAAACAAAGCAAGAATCCTAAGAGACACAGCCAAAGCTTCGCTTACCGAAAATCCAAATTCGGATATTCAAGCTCAATATCAGACTTTCAAACAAATTTTGATAAATGATTTGTCCGAAGATGATTTCGCTGATATGTATGCCCAAACTTTGGTTTATGGGCTTTTTGTAGCTAGATATCATGATTCTACATTACCAACCTTCTCAAGATATGAGGCTCAAGATCTTTTACCACAGACCAACCCTTTATTAAAAAAATTCTTTGGTCATATTGCTGGAACAGATTATGACCCCAAAATTGCTTGGTTAGTGGATAGCTTAGTAGAAGCTTATCTTTCTACCAATGTAGCAGAACTAATGCATACTGAATTTACTAGCAAAGAAAAAGACCCTATTCTACATTTTTATGAGACATTCCTATCCAAATATGATTCCCTATTAAGAAAAAGTCGTGGAGTTTATTATACACCCAAAGCCGTAGTCTCTTTTATGGTGAGAGCCGTTGATCAGATTTTACAGGCAAAATTTAATCTTCCACAAGGTTTGGCAGATACCAGTGTGATTGAATATGAGAAAAAAATTCAAGCAAATGATGCCAGAACCAAAGATAATCTAAAGAAAATCAAAATACAAATTCCCAAAGTCCAAATACTAGATCCAGCTGTAGGAACAGGGACTTTCTTAGATGAAGTCATAAAACAAATTCATACCAAATTCCGAGGCCAAGAAGGGCTTTGGTCAAGTTATGTCAGTAATCATTTGATCAATAGACTACACGGATTCGAGCTGATGATGACAAGCTATACAATGGCTCATCTCAAATTAGGTATAACCTTAGACGAGTTAGGTTACAAAGGGAAAGATAGGTTGTCAGTTTGGCTTACCAATAGTTTGGAAGAAGGTGTCCACGAAGTGCCAAATTTATTTATGTCTCAGTGGCTCACCGAAGAATCCAATCAAGCTTCCAGAATAAAATCAGAAATGCCGATTATGGTAGTTTTGGGAAATCCACCGTATGCGGTTAGCTCTTCTAATAAAGGAGAATCTATCACAAAACTTATTCAAGACTACAAAAAGGATCTGAATGAAAGAAAGATAAATTTAGATGATGATTATATAAAATTTATAAGATTTGCTGAGGATCAAATAGAAAAAACAGGTTATGGAATAGTCGCTATGATTACCAATAATTCTTTTATTGATGGGATTACTCATAGACAAATGAGAAAACATTTGATGCAGACTTTTGATCAAATTTATATATTAGATTTACACGGAAATTCTAAGAAAAAAGAAACTGCCCCAGATGGCTCAGCAGACCAAAATGTCTTTGATATTATGCAAGGAGTTAGTATCAATATTTTTGTTAAAAATAAGAGCGAGTTGCAAAAATTACCCTCCAAAAAAGATTTAGCCGAAATTTATCATTCAGAAATTTTTGGGAAAAGACAAGCTAAATTTGACTTCCTGAACCAAATCAACTTTAATTCTATCAATTGGCAAAAATTAAATCCTTTAGGACCTTATTACTTTTTTGTACCTAAGGATTTTAAAGATCAAATTGAGTATGAGAAAGGCTTTAAAGTTAGTGAATTGTTTGAGGTTAATACAAGTGGAGTAAAAACTCATCATGATAAAGAATTAGTTTCTACTTCAAAATTTAATACCGAATATAACTTAAGTTATAACTATAGAGCTTTTGATAATCATTTTATAAATTATGATAGAAATTTAGTTGAAAGAGATAGATATAATGTTATGAAACATTTTATCTTAGGTGATAATTTAGGATTAATTTTTAGAAGAACAATAGAAAATACAAAAAATTGGCATCATATACATATTACGAAAAACATGATGGACATTAATTTTCTATCTGCTCAAACTTATAATTTCCCACTTTATCTTTATACTCAGGCAAGCTCAGCAGAACTTAAGACCTCCTCTCAAACCACCCCGCCCTTTGGGCACCCCTCCATCGGAGGGGAATTAAAGACCTATTCTAACTCCTCCTTTGGAGGAGAAAATTCCTCTTCTTTGAAGGGGTGGACTGCGGAGCAGAACGGGGTAGTCAAAAAACCTAATCTAAATCTAGAAATAGTAAAAGAAATTGAGGGTAAATTAGGGTTGAGATTTATTCATGATTTAGAGAATAAACCACCCCGCCTTACAGGCACCCCTCCGACGGAGGGGAATAATAACATCTACTCTAACTTCTCCAAAGGAGAAGAAAATTCCCCTTCTTTGAAGGGGTGGCAGTCGCAGAATGACGGGGTAGTTAGTTCTGAAGATGATAAACCCCAGTCTGTCGGAATAGTTAAAAATGAAACTACTAGAAATACTTTAAACTATAAAAGTTTACCTTTTAATCATAAACTACAAGATAGAGCTAAAGAATTAAGAAAAGCAGGTAATTTGGCAGAAGTTGTATTTTGGAATCAAGTTAAATCTAAAAAATTTAAAAATTATGATTTTGACCGCCAAAAAATAATAGGAAATTATATTGTAGATTTTTATTGTACAAATTGTAATGTAATTATTGAAATTGATGGAAGTAGCCATAATGACAAACAAGAATATGATACAGAAAGAGATTTATATTTAGAAAGTTTAGGACTTACTGTTATTCATATACTAGACACTGATGTACTTAATAATTTAGATTCTGTAATGGAAATGTTATCAAGTCACCCAGCCTTAGAAAACAAACTAACTCACATTTCAGATACTTCCTCTCAAACCACCCCGTCCTTTGGGCACCCCTCCATCGGAGGGGAATTACTAACTTTCACTCCCCTAGATTTACTAGATTATATCTATGCTGTACTCCATAATCCAGACTATAGAGATAAATACAAAGAATTCCTAAAAATAGATTTCCCAAGAGTTCCTTATCCAGAAGATCAGGAGAAATTTTGGCAACTTGTCAAATTAGGTGGAGAGTTAAGAGAACTTCATTTATTAGAGTCTCCCAAAGTGAATGAATATATCACACAATATCCAATTGATGGAGATAATATAGTTAGTAAAGTTAGATTTGAAAAGTCTATTTCTGAAGATGTAGGCAAAGTCTATATCAATGAAACTCAATATTTTGATAATGTACCGATTATAGCTTGGGAATTCTACATTGGAGGTTATCAACCAGCTCAAAAATGGCTAAAAGACAGAAAAAACAAAACTTTATCTATTGATGATATTCTTCACTACCAAAAAATTATTGTTGTTCTTTCAAAAACAAATCAGATTATAGGGGAGATAAGTGCGTTGCCGATATAAAAAAATTTGTATAATAAAAATAGATATAGGGAAAGTCTCTATGTTTATTAATTTATACAATTATGAATAATTTCATATTATTTGACAACAACTACAAGAAAACATTTTTTGTATTATCTTTAATAGGAATACTTACTTCTTATGGATTAGATTTTTATAAAATAGGAAATAATAATATAATATATTTGGCAATTTACTTAGTTATAGTAGGAATAAGTGTATTTGATATAAAAAGTATTGCTTTTGATAAACTAAAAATAGAATTTAATAAAGTGAAAGAACAAATAGAAACAATATCCTTTTTAAGTTTTATTTTAGCTAGTAGATGGGATGGTCCAGAATTAGATAAAATAAAAAATTTTTTAATAAAAGAATATATACCAAAGATTCAATCTCCACAAACACAAGATGTAATCAATTATATGAATGCATGGGAAGATTTTGATAATTATCATTATGAACATGCTATAAGCAGTATAAAAGATGAAGAAGTTAGAAAACAAAAAGAAAATTATGCAGAAAAGAAATTATCAAAAGCAACCGATGAATTTTTAGATAAAATTAGAAAAAAAAATTCACCAAGAAACCTTTATTGATGAGTCACATAAAATAGTTTATAATTTATCATAGATAAGACCACTGTAGATTGAGTTAGATGTTCCCATCCATAGGTTGGCAAAAGCTATGATTTATAGATAGAAAGTCTAACCAGAAAAAATCTACAGGGCTCTCCCCTCTTAATTGAGGGGTTTTTATTTATATTATTTTCTCTAAAGAAATACATCTTTTATAATTCTTAATGATCCTTATCTTACTATAATATTTTGTTAAGATATATTGACAAAATAACTAAAATATGTTATAGTTAGCTAGTAAATGTACTTTCACAAGAGAAAAATTATGACCACTTTACTACCTATTTCTAGTTTCAAATCTCAGATTTTAGATTCAGTTTCTAATAATTCTGTGGTGATCATCACTGCGGAAACCGGAGCTGGAAAATCAACTCAAGTGCCACAATTCCTAGTGAATTCTGGCTATCGTGTGGTTGTAACCCAACCAAGGAGGCTGGCTGCCACTTCCGTGGCTGAAAGAGTGGCTGAAGAAATGGGGTGTAAACTCGGAACTTTTATCGGTTATCGTACCGGTGAAGAATCCTGTTGTTCCAATGGCACTCGCGGGTTATTCGTAACCGATGGGTTACAACTTGTTCGTGAGTTGACCTCTGGAGGTCAGACTGATGTACTAATCATTGATGAGGTTCACGAATGGAACCTCAATATTGAAGTATTAGTTGCTTGGTGTCGTCATCAGCAACAGCTTGGGTCACCTCTCAAGGTAGTGCTGATGAGTGCTACGATGGAGGCGGAAAAGTTGGCCGAATATTTTGGCAATGCTCCAATAATTTCCGTCCCAGGACGAACTTTTCCAGTGGAAGAAAAACAGGATACAAGTGATTCTGTAGTAGCTAATGTGAAAGCATTGGTGGCTGAAAATCGTAATATTTTGGTTTTCCAACCTGGTAAAGCTGAGATTGAAGAGTGTATCTATGAAATTTCTCAAGAGATTGGAGAAAAAGCAGTCCTATTACCTTTACACGGTAATTTGACTTCTGAGGAACAACATAAAGTTTTTCAAAACTATAACCTTCCTAAGGTTGTAGTTGCCACCAATGTAGCTCAAACTTCAATCACTATTCCTGACATTGATGCCGTAATTGACACAGGAGTTGAAAGACGGATTGAGTTATCGGACGGTATTGAAGGATTGTACTTGAAAGAAATTTCTCGTGCAGACTGTATGCAACGAAAAGGTCGTGCAGGCCGAACAAAAGAAGGGATCTATATCTTATGTAGTGAGACTTCTTTGGAGGATCGTAATGAATTTCCAAGGTCTGAAATTGAAAGATCTCGTTTGGATCAAATGGTATTGAGACTCGCTGTCGCTGGATTTGATGCCTCAGAGTTAGATTTCTTCCATGACCCTGGTCATACCATTATTCTTGAGGCAAAAAGAACATTACAGGTTCTTGGAGCTCTTGATCACGATGGCGAGGTGACTCAGATTGGTCGTCAGATGTCTCATCTTCCCCTCTCTGTCCAATTCTCCCGTATGGTAGTGGAAGCTGCTCGTTATGGAGTCTTGGATGAAGTCATAACAGTAGCTGCTATTCTTGAAGTTGGTGGTATCACTGCTCGAGACGGTCGTTGGGGTAAGTTGACCAAAGAGCATGATTCAGATTTATTGGCACAACTTGATGTATATCAAAAGGCATGTGAGTTGCACAAGTCTGAGTTACATGAAAGCGGGATTTGGGTAAAAAACTTTTACCGAGTAAAAGAGCTTCGTCGTAAGCTCTGGAAATCGGTGAAAGGCTTAAAATCCACTCCTCCCATTGTAGATGAAGCCTCTTCTCGTGATATGATCAAAAAAGCCTGCTTAGCAGGCATGGTAGATCATGTATACCAATCACGAGGTCGAAGACTCTACTCTAATGGAGACTATGTTATGAGACAGATTGCTCGTGAATCAGTAGTTGTCGGCGATGAGATTGTGGTAGGGCTTCCTTTGGACATCCAGATTCGCTCTGGCAGAACTCTGAATTTGATTCAGATGGTGACCAAAGTGGATCTAGAAACTCTAAAAGAAGTTGCTCCTCAACTATTCGAGTTTGACGAAAACTATACTCAATATGATGTCAGAAATGATGTTGTAAAAAGTCAAGGCTCAGTCAAATTCAATGGACAAGTAATTCAGTCTAATATATCTCAACCTTGTGCTGACAAAGCCAAGGCTACAGAAGTATTGGCTGAATACTTAGCTTGTCAGACAACTCGTTAATTTTATTTATAGTGCCAATATATTATATATTGGTACATTCCTGAAGTTTTGAAAGATCATAATTTGTTCTTTTCAAGATTTCAGTGAATGTAATTTTACAATTTAATTTTTTCTGGAGAATTTTTATTATGGATTTCGCTACTATTATTTCTTTCAATAAAGCTATTTTGAAAACTGCTCGTGAGATGAATCTCCGAGCCAACCAAGATATTTTCACTGTTAAATCTGAGCAGGAAATGAAAGAGTTTTACTTGAAAGCTCTAGCTGGAGCAACCACTATGACTGAAGTCAAAGATTGGGAAGCTCTAAAGCTCCCCGCTCTTGATCAAGATATGATCCTCTTAATTGAGGAAGAATATCCCACAGTTATATTACTGGGAGATTCAGAGATTCAGGCAGAATACACTATGTGGAGTAAAAATGCTCCAATGGTTAATTTCAAATTTTCTGAAGAATCTTTAATTAAAGCTTTTGAGAATAACTGGAAAATTCCATTCGATACCGAAGGACGATATAAAAGATTTTCTTATAACAATTTTATAGAAGCTTCCTTAGAAGAACTCTATCATAAAGTTGTAAGTGAAGAAGTGAACTCGAAACTTCGCAAACTTAACCAAAGTCTTGAAGAAACTACCTTTAGTTCTCTTCGTGAGATTGCTCCCAATCAACTTGGAGCATGTCAGACCGTTCAAATTATGAATCAAGAATTTGAGGTCTACAAAGCACTCCGATTTTCCTATGGGGAATACTTCTTCCAACTCTGTCAAGAGAAGGAAGAAGCACTAGAGGGCACTATTTCTACATTAAACAGTTATTGGGATTTAAAAACCAATAATATGATTAATGAGATTATTGGTCAAGAATTCTTCACTGAGAATTGGCTACGACGAGATTCTTTCCTGAATTCTATCAAAGCTCAACTTGAGCAATTGTCTGAAGAATGGAAAGAAAATCCCGGATTGATTCTCGAGTCTCTGGAGAAATTTCAAAACTTACTCAACTCTTTTGTAGATGCTTTTATCCTAGAATACTCTGTATTTGAAAAAAGATACGAGTCTCTAAACGATAAAAAAAATTCCATGAGTATGTCATGGGAAATTCGAGAAGAGGTTGGAGAATTACTTTGGAATACTTCCCTGACGGGAATTTTATCTGAAGAATCCAAAAAATTGGATAAGGCAGAAAGACTACTTAATTCAGTTAGCAATGCTTCTGAACTTAAAGAGGAGGAAGAAGATCTAGAAGATAATTCTGGGGAAGAAGTTGTCTTTACTGATATTGGCAATCGATATTTCACTTGTCAATGTGGGTATAACAATCGTCTAACAAAATCTGCTTTCAAAGCCTATCAAGTAGGAGAAATCCTAGAAATTGAGTGTGGAGGTTGCGGAGGATATGGAGAAATTAAAAAATCTCAATCCTCCGACAAAAAACCCAAAGATAGTGATCTTAGCTCTAGCTTAGATGCTATCCGTCAAAAATGGGGTAAATAATTTATCCTAAAGGAGAGTACACCTTGTACATCTCCTTTTTTATTTTGATAGTAATATTTGACAGAATAGAAAATTAATGATACTCTAAAAAAGCACATTTAGATTCTGAGATTAAACTATGATCATCTTTAAAAATTTTGAGATGTATATTGAAGTAAATTTACCTAAAGATGGTTTGCTTCAGGAAACTATGAACTTCTTCGAAAATCTTCCCGATTTAGAAGAGATTCCAGGAGAAAGATTTTGGATTGTCAAAATTGTTTCCAAACCTATTCTGGAAGATAATTTTATAACTCACTGGCCATGCAATGAATTAATAAAAGAATTAATAAAAAGATATTGTTTGAAATTAGAAAATACTAAAATATTACTACCGAACACACATATTTTAGTCAAAGCTGGGTATATGACAGAGATTGAAATATTAAATCCTGTAAAATACCAAAAACTCATTCACCTAATTAATGAATTTAAAAAGACAAACAACACATTAATACAAAATTCCTAATCACTAATTAAATTTAAATCTAGAGAACTAAATTATATAGTTCTCTTTTTTACTTTATTTGCAATAATTATGTAAAAAAGTTATAATGACTATTATTTTATAAAATAAATTCATAGTATGAATTGGGGGGAAAAATTTAATATCTGGCTTCAAGGAGTAAAATATGCCTTTGTTACAGAAAAAAGCCTTATTGTCCAAACAATCTCTGTAACTATATTAGTAATTTTACTAGAAATTTATATAGAAAACTGGCAGATAATAAAGCAAACCATTATTTTTGGAGTTATTATTTTGCTTTTAGAATTTATCAATACAATTGTAGAAGATATATGTGATTTTATGGAACCAAAGAGAAATCTTAAAATTAAACAGATTAAAGATCTTTCTTCAGGAATGGTTGGACTAGCTATAATATCTTTTAGTTTAATTACTTTATTTGATATAATTATTTTTCTTTATTAAAATTATAATATCTGTGTATAGTATTATAACCTATACAAAATCTGTTTTATTTTGTATAATATATATAATAAAATCAAAAATAATTGTAAACTAAATCTTTGCTCTATGTCAGATAAACTAAGAAAAAATGTTTTGGGGGTTATATTTGATGATGAGAGAAATGTCCTAATTGTATCCAGATCGAATGATCCCCTCCATTGGCAGTTTCCTCAAGGTGGAATCAATCAAGACGAGAATATGGAACTTGCTATTATAAGAGAATTAGAAGAGGAGCTAGGGACTTCAAAATTTACCGTGATTGACAAATGTCCTGAAACCCACTCCTATAAATGGTCTAAATCTCTAATCAGAGATGACAATGTAGGTCAAGTACAAACTATCTTCATTCTAAAATTCAATGGTTTTAGCTCAGATATTATACTGGATAATAGAGAATTAGGTGGCTATTTATGGATACCTCATTATAGAGTTACTCATTTATTACATGAGTATCGTAAACCTGTTTGGAAAATAGTCAAAAAATATTTTAATATAAAAACTTTAACTCGTAAGCCTCCTAAAAGATAATTATTATAAATTATGAAACAATCACTATTAGCTACCAAAACAAGAAAAGATATTAGCTCTCAAGAGAAATCTCTAAATGCAAAATTATTACTTAAAGCTGGATTTATTGATCAACTTATGGCAGGAGTCTACTCTTATTTACCCCTAGGTTATAGGGTTATTCAAAAAATAGAAAAAATTGTGCGAGAAGAAATGAATGCTATTGATGGACAAGAAATCCTAATGCCAGCAATTCACCCAAAAGAAGTTTTAGAGACTACAGGAAGATGGGATACTATTGATGTTTTATATAAATTTCAGACTTTTTATACCAAAATGGAAGTAGCTCTTGGATCTACTCATGAAGAAATTATTACCCCCCTCACCAAAAAATTTATCAAATCTTATAAAGACTTACCTCTTTCTCTATACCAAATACAAACCAAATTCCGTGACGAAAAAAGAGCTAAATCTGGTATTTTGAGAGGTAGAGAATTTATTATGAAAGATCTATATTCATTTCACACAGATGAACAAGATTTGAACAAATATTATGACAAAGCTATAATAGCTTACCAAAATATATATAAAAGACTAGGCATAGGAGACCAAACCTACAAAGTTTATGCTTCTGGAGGTACTTTCTCCAAATACTCTCATGAATTTCAAACTTTATCAGAAATAGGAGAAGATACTGTTTATATTTGTGATAAATGTCATATAGGAGTAAATCAAGAAATTATATCTGATCAACCAAATTGTCCTGAATGTAGTGGAGATTTGCATCAAAAATCTGCCATTGAAGTTGGGAATATATTTAAGTTAAATACCAAGTTTTCTGATGCTTTCTCTCTTAAATTCACGAATCAAGATGGATCGAATAAATCCGTTATTATGGGTTGTTATGGAATTGGAATAAGTAGATTAATGGGAACTTTAGTAGAAATTTTTGCAGAATCAGAGAATAAAATGGTTTGGCCTAAATCAGTATCTCCTTTCCAAGTTCATTTGATAGGACTTAACCTTAATGATGATTTAATTTTGGAAAAAGCAAATCAAATTTATAATAAGTTTTTAGAGCTAAATATTGAAATTTTATTTGATGATAGAAATGAAAGTACAGGTAAAAAATTAGCTGATGCCGACTTGATTGGAATACCTAATAGATTAATTATTAGCAAAAAAAGTTTAGAAAATGGAGGGATTGAATTTGAGAATAAAATTTATAGTATAGATAATATTCTTGATATTATAATCTAAATTCTAATATTCCTTAAATTTATTTGACAAATATTAAAAAATATTCTATTATATTTATAGATAGATACTTCATACACTCCCTTCAATTTAAATTTTATTAGAATTCAATCATGTATGAAAATTTATCCTATACTTCCTAAAATAAAGACTCACAATTAATTTTGTGAGTCTATTTATTTTTTTACAAATTAGATTATAAATTCTAACTATCTAATATAACCGTTCCTTGTAAAATATCTTTATAATACTCTGAACTTTCTCTTAATTCGGAATCCGTGAAAGTACGAATCATTTTAGATTGACTAAATAAAGAGGAATCAATCAAGGAAACTGCTTTTTCTAAAGTTTTTAATCTATGAGCTACCACAAAAGTTATTGAATTAGAGGATAAATCATCAATCATTTTTGTGATAGATTGTTCAGATATCTCATCTAGTGAACTTGTTGGTTCATCAATAAGTACCATTTTTGGCTTATAATACATTGCTCTTAGATAAAGTGAGGCGAAATTTAATCTTTGTCTTTGACCTCCTGAAAGATTTAAGCCACCTTCCCCTATCAAGGTTTCTAATCCATCTTTGGAAAAAAATATTTCCCATAAACCTACTTTGTGTAATACATCTTCCAATTCTTGATCTGTATATTGTTCTTCCCCATCTTCTTTTGGAATTATTCCAAATAAGAGATTATATCTTAATTTACCTCTCATAGCTGTTGATGTTTGTAGTTGCATAGCTATCAAATCTCTTCTTTTCTTATCTCCCACTGAATAAATATCTATATCATTGATGATAACTTTACCACTTTGTGGTTTCAATTGACCTCCTAAAATAGAAATTAAAGTTGTCTTACCTGTTCCTGATGGGCCAATAACACCGTACAAACCAGATTTTGCTTCTACTTGCATTGAATGCTCATCAAAAACTTTACTCTTTTCTCCATATTCAAATGAAATCTTATCTAAAATAATTTTAGTTTTCATAGTTTTCATGATTATCTGTTAGTAAAACTGGATAAGTTTGTTTTCCAAATCCTCTTATAAATTCAAATAAATCTTGAATATTTTTGATTTGTTGTACAAAACGACCAACCTGATGTCCAATATAGATTAATCCTGTTGCTCCTCCAGAATATGTCGCTAATAAAGCAACTGCAGTTACAGTATCAATTGAACCTATTTTTAATAAATCAAAAACAAAGTATCCAATTATTGCCAAACTAGAGATATGAATTATAGAAGTAATTTGGAAAAACATTGTACTTATCATCCAAGAATTGATCTGATGTTTCACTACTGATTTTGATTGATTCTCAACCTTTTCTACTTGGATGTCTGTTGCAAAAGTAGATCTAATTAAAAGAACTTCTTGTAAATTCTCCACCGTAAGAGCCTTTAATTTATCCTCTTCATCAATACGATATTTGGAAATACGACTAATTACCATAATATTAATGATCACTGAGGAAGCTATTATCGAGAGCAAACATAATCCAGCTATTATACCAAGATTAATTGATCGATAACCAAGAGCCCAAATAACACTCGCAAGTCCTGATAATGAATATAATAAACTATACATAATAAAATCCAAAGCTGATTCATAAGAAGAGACTCCTCTTGTTACTTTAGAAATAATCTGCCCACTTGATCTGGTTGAATGAAAATGTGGATCAACCGCTAAAAAGAATTGGTTTGCACTGTTATTCACAGAAGCTAGAATTGAAGCACTAGATAAACCATATATATATTCCCTAAAATATCTATATAATAAACTTATCACTAATAACCCTAAAATAAGAAAATAATTATTAACATTTCCTGTTGAAATTGCCCAAGCGACTAAAATTGGAAATAAAGTATTCAAACTAGAAAAGATTAATTCAAGAATAATAACAGTTAACATTCTCCATTTAAATTTCAAAATTATCTTCCACCAAGCTTGATTGAAATCTACAGGATGTATCTTAACTTTTTCATCTGTCCCCCAGATTGGTAAGACTTTCTGATATAATCTATCTATAAATTCTAAGTTCATTTATTTAAAAAATTATTTAATTTAGTTTATTTAAAACATTGAATATTATTCTATCATAAATTGACAAGAATGTAAACATAAAAATATTATCTTAATAATACTTAAGTACTTCATCCAGTATTTTAATATATATTTTTTAGTATTTTAATTTTTGAAAATAAATAAAAATATGTAAATTAGTATTGACAAAAATTTAATTATATGATAGAGTTATAAATGTAAATGTTCTTTGACAAAAAAATTATGTCTTCATACAAATTTGACTTGGTTGATCCTTTAACTGGCAAATCCCTATTACATGGGTTTATCGGTGGAATGGACCGTTCATTTGGTTATCAATTAACTGAATATATCGAGAATGGTGTTCGAAAATTAGAAGGATTAGTGGAACTCAATCTCATGGATTCTAAAAAACTTTCTAATAACGAAAAAGACATTTTCTTTATTGATTCAAATGGATCATCTAAGGATACGATTAAAATTTCTGGTTCATCAATGTTTGACTTCAATACTTGGGGAATTTTCTCCAAAGATAGTATTAAAGTTGTACTAGGAAGTAATGACACTTTAGTTATTAGAAACTTTCAATCAACAAAACAGACCACAAATTTTGATGTAATACTATCTAAAGGAGTACAGATTCTAGACTTTAAAAATCTAGCTATCACCCCTTGGAATACTGGGACTAGTGGATTTATCAACATTGATGACTTAGCAGTCATTAATGTCAAAAATCTTGAATCTCAAGATAAAATTTTGACTACAGAAAAGCAAAAATTGAGATTTTCTCAAGAATTTGCTGATGTCTCTGTAGACATAGTTGAAAAATTCGGCTTTTTCGAAAGAAGCCAGGATTATCTTGGAAAACTTAATTTCCAAAATTCAAGATTAAATACAGTTTTAACATCTTTTGGCCTCAATGCCAATGTAAGCTTAAAAGGTGATGTATCAGCTACTATTTGGGAGAATAAATCTACCCCTCAAAGAAAGTATGCATTCGATCAAGAGATTATGGTTGATCTCCAAGATGACTTCTCCCTGAGAGATTATCTTGATGGACAAAATGATCAATTCCTGTTCAATGGATTTGCTGACGATATGAAATCCGGGATTTATTTCGGTCAGAGTACAATCAAATCAATTGTCGATAAAGATCCTTTGACTGGATTAGCTCAAAAAGATTATTTCAGATTTAATCTGAAAGATGATACATTATTTGTCAACTCGATTTGGGCAACCAAAAGTACCACAAATTTTCATGTGAACTTTTTTGGAGAAAAAGGAGCTTCGCAAGAAACCTTAAACTTAGCAAACCTAGATATTACTCCATGGTATCTAACTGGTAAGTTTTTAACAAAAAATGATATTTTGGTCATTAATGTAAAAAACCTAAGCAAAGAAGATAAAATCTTTTTTGACAAAACTCGTCAGGATGTAAAATTCTATCAAAAAGGATCTTCTACCTTTGTAGATATCGTAGAAGAAAATGGGGATTCCCGAAATCCTGATGATTACTTGGGAAGACTACAATTTCTTAACACAAACATAATGACTGTACAAAATGCTTTTCAAAGCATCTAGACAAGTCATAATTATTTAAATTTAACCTATAGGCTAATTAATTTTAGCCTATTTTTATTTTTCAATGATTTCTTTTACTCTATCTCTTAATTCTATCATATCTTGCTCAGTTTTCCCTTCTGTAATAAGACGAAGTACTGGCTCTGTATTTGAAGCTCGGACAGAGAGCCAAGCATTTGGTAAATCTATTCTGATTCCATCTAATAAAGATAATTTCCCTTGACTAAATTCTTGTTTTATTTCTTCCAAAATTTCTTCTTTTGGACGAGATATCTCAAAATTAATTTCACCTGAATGAGTATATACAAATAATGGATATGTCATTTCAGATAGACTTTGTTCATTATCTGATAATAATTCCATAATTTTTAAGACTACGAATAATGGATTTTCAAAATATGCATGCTCTCCATCTTTTACCACATCAAGATAAAAATGTCCTGAGAATTCTCCTGAAAAAAATGCTTTTTCTTTAATCATCTGAGCTTTGATAAATGAGTGCCCTACTCTTGTTTGCATCGCTATTCCTCCATGAGCTTCGATTGTCTCTGGTGTGATATTAGAAGATCTAAGATCATATAAAATTTTAGCTCCCTCTCTACCAACCAAAAAGCTAGGTGCCAAGAGTGCTGTTGTGATATCTGGTCTAATTGTTCGTCCTGTATTATCTACGAATGATACTCTATCAAAATCTCCATCACAAGCCACTCCAAAATCTGCTTGATTATCTTTGATTGCTTTTTTTAGAGAATCCAGAGTTTCTTCTTTCAAAGGATTAGCTTCGTGATTTGGAAAATTTCCATCAAGCTCTTCAAATAATTGAATTAGTTCTATTTCTGGGAAATTAGAGAAAAATTTAGTTATAGCTGGCCCAGACATTCCATTAGCATTATCTACCACTACTTTCATTGGTTTGATTTGAATATCTTTATTTCTGTATGTCAAAACATTTTCAATATAATCATCCAATGTATTTGGTTTTGATTCTGAGACAATTTCTTTTTTTTCTACCAATCTTTCAACCAAATTATCATTCATTACTATATCCCGAATTGCATAAATTCCAGTATCTCCTGAAATAGGTATAGCTCTCTCTCTCACCAATTTAAACCCATTATACTCTGCAGGATTATGTGAAGCTGTAATAATCATTCCCCCATCTGTTCCGTATTCCAAAACAGAATAATACATCATAGGAGTTGAAGAAAGACCAATATCTATTATTTTTATTCCCTCATCTGCAAGACCTTGCTTTGATTCTTCCATTAGAATCACTCCTGATTCTCTCATATCTCTTCCTAGAACTACTGTAATATCTTTTTTTGAAGACAACTCTTTTTTTAAGAATTGCCCAAAAGCTCGCCCCATTCTATAAGCCGTTTCATTGGTGAGTTCTTGATTATAAATTCCTCTTATATCATAAGCTTTGAAAATTTCTGGTTTAGTGTGCATTTTATCTAAATTTAAGTTAATATATATTTATTATATCTTTTATTTTCCAAAAAATCAAAATTTTAAATAAAAAAAATACCCAACTTAAATTCAAGCTGAGATTATTTTGGTATTAACACTTAAAAGGTTAAGTACTAATACCAAATTCAAATTAAATGTCTGACTAACTTTGGGTAAACTGAATATACAGTATATCCACTAACTTTAAGCCCACCCACTTGGAGGGTAACCATATCAGCCTCAAAATAAGCAGATACAGTTTTTTTCCCTAATTCAAAAACAACTTGTTCATCGGTCACACCGAGGAGCTGAGCTCCTTTTTCTTGTAAGAATTCCAGGGTGGAAGAAATTAAATTATCCATAATGTACCTCATAAATTACTCTTATATAATACCATATTTTAACTATTTTGTCAATACTTTATGACTAATTATTTTAAGATTTTACAACTTTTATTGATTACATTTACATTAATTAACTATTCTAAATAACAAGATTTAGTTGAAGAAAATCTTAGCGTTAATAAATTTTATTGTTAATATTCCATTATTTGAAAATTAATATTGACAAAAAAACCTACCAATTTATAATCTCTAGATTATTAGATTCTAAATACTGATTTGCTTTTATAAAATGATTATTTCCAAAGAAACCTCTATTAGCTGAGAAAGGAGATGGATGAGCTGAATCCAAAATAAGATGTTTATTAGAATCTATGAGAGACTTTTTTTGTTTAGCATAATTTCCCCATAAAATAAAGACCAAATTGGATCTTTGATCAGATAAAGATTCTATCACATAATCTGTGAATTTTTCCCATCCTAGTCCCTGATGAGATGCTGGTGTATTCTCTCTTACAGTAAGAACACTATTTAATAAAAACACTCCTTGATCTACCCATAATTTTAAATTTCCATTCTGAAAGTCTTTTTTAACACCAAACTCTAATTCTATCTCTTTATAAATATTTTTTAATGAGGGAGGTAATTTGCTACCTTCAGGAACAGAAAAAGCTAAGCCTTCAGCCTGACCTAGCCCATGATACGGATCTTGTCCTAGAATCACAACTTTAATATCAAAAAATGATAGTTGGAAAGCTCTCCAAATATTTTCTTTCTCTGGATAAACTGTATGTAAAGCATATTCTTGCAAAATTTTATTATAAAAATTTACAAATTCAGATTTCTCAAAATATGGTTGTAAAATTTTTTTCCAATCTTTATCTAGATTAATATTCACTTATTTAGAAAATTTATTATCTTTATATAATTATAACTTATCTTTTATCAAAATCAAAATTTAAATATTTCTTGACTTAAAGATTAAAATAATTTATACTAACTTAGTAAAGATAATTATTAGAAAATTTATTTTAGTAATTATACTTTAAATTATTGTTGTATTCCCATATAGCCATATTCCTATTTATGGCTTTTTTTATTTATTTAAATTAAAAATAATTGATATTATCTCTAAAAATTGATATAGTATAATCAAAGAATATTTTAATAATTTATATATGAATTTACCAAAAGGTTGTATTGAATATAATCCTCAATTCCAAAATATTATTGATAAAGTAGTATCCAAAGTAAGTAATTTATACACATCTTATGGATTTCGACATTTAGATACAAGTATTATACAATATTTAGAAACATTAAACACAACCGGAGAAATAAGTAAAGAAATATATTCTCTTGCTCGTGCCAAAGATGATAAAGATTCATCCAAGACTGATTATGCCCTTCGCTTTGATCTCACCAAACCACTTGCTCGCTATGTAGAAGAAAATAAATTTGATCTTAATTTTCCTTTTAAAAGATGGGATTATGGCCAAGTATTTCGTGGTGAGAGACCCCAAAAAGGAAGATATAGGCAGTTTTATCAATGTGATTTTGATATAATCGGAAAAGAAAGTTTATCCCTGTATTATGATTATGAAGTATGTAGCATTGTTTGTAATATAATGTCAAAATTAGGGATAGAAGATTTTACTCTAAAAATTAATAATCGCAAATTCCTGAATGATATCCTAAATTTATTATTAGTACAAAAAGATACTCATAAGTCTATTATGAATTTATTAGATAAATTCTATAAGTTAGAAATGTCTGTTTTTCAAAAAGAGTTAGAAATATTAACTTCAAAAGAAATATCTGATAAAATTATCTTTATTCTAAATGAGAGTCAAGAAATACATTTATCTGAAATTAAGTCATTATTCCAAAAAATTAATCTTGATATAAGCCAATCAGAAGGATATTTAGAATTAAAGTCTATTCTTGAATTTGTAACTGAAAAAGAATTATCCAAGATTAAGTTTGATTTATCTATTGTAAGAGGCTTAGATTATTATACAGGCTTTGTATTTGAGACATATCTAGATAAAGAACCCAAACTAGGTAGTGTTTTTTCAGGTGGAAGATATGAGAATTTAATAGAATCCGAAGACACAAAATATCCGGGAGTTGGTGGAAGTATAGGAATATCTAGATTAGCTAGTTATTTAGAAAGTAATTATAGTGAAAAAACTAATGTAAGACAAGGATTTTTAATAAATATTAATACTAGTAATAAATCTCTTTTAGATAAAATACATACTTTAAGAAAATCTGGAGAAATAGTTTCAGTTGTAGATTTACCTTTCAAAAAAGCACTAAAAATAGCTCTCAAAGAAAATTTTAACACTTTAGTCTATCTAAATGATCAAGATATTATTATTGAAAAAAAGATTACTTAACCATAAAAATGTATGCAAAAAGAATTATTAGAAAAATATAAAAATGAGCTGTCAAACTTAGAAAAAGAAAAGGAACAAATTTTAGATGAATATTATTTAAAATTAAAAGAGTTTCAGATTAAGAAAATAAAAGACACCTTAAATAAATTAGAAAACAATGAACAATAATAACGATATTTTAAACAAAGACAATATAGAATTTGGATCCAAATTAGAAGGCGGGGAAAGCATAGAATCCCCAAAATCTGAATCTGAAAGTATAGAAGAAGTCTATAGTGAATTCAAATTTGAACCCAAACAAGAAATTGCTAGAATAGAAAAAAGATTTGATGGCTTCCAAGATAAATTAACTGAATCTGAAATATCTAATATCAGTAATGATCTTAGCATAAATCAGAAATTAGAAAATATCTCTAACAAAATGGATTCACAGAAAAAATCTATTTTAGAAATTTCTAAAAATAACACTTCAGAAGAACAGGATAAATCTAATGGGTCTATTTTAAACGAAAACAGTCTGTCCATAAAGGAGAATGTGCATAATGAACAATCTAATACTGATGAAAATTTAAAAAATTCTAATTTAGAAAATAACTCTTTGGAAGAAAATATAATAAATCCTTTATCTGAGAATAACCCAGACACAATAAATACTAATCCTCAAGAGAATGAACAAAAAGATAAAGATATTCTGATAAAAGGAATTACTGATACAACCTCTTACTTGAATACTCAATACACACAATCCATAGATACTTTAAAATCTCTTACTACATTAGAAAGTCCAGTTCAAGATAAATTATTTGAATTTTTAATACAAAGTGAACTGCAATCTAAAATAAATTCACAATTAGAAATAAATCAAAAAAATTTGAACAATGAAAGCTTAATGAATTTAGATATTACTCAATTAAATCAAATTAGCCAAAGTTTAGAGAATATTAAAAGTAATAATTTAGACTTGTTCCAAAAAATTGATTCTCTTACCAATATTACTGAAGATAATTTTGATACAATAACACAAGGGATACAAAATTCACTAAATAAATTTGATTTAGATTCATATAACTTAAAAAAAGAAATCAATCTTAATAAGTCAGTTAGCTCTCCAGATATGCAAAGCAGTGAAAACTACTTAGATCAAAAAGCTGAAATTGAGTCAATTTTATCATCTAATATCAAAGAAATCAAAGATACCTATACAAGTTTAAAAACTACTATCAAAAATTCAGTTTCAAAGAATCCAGCATTGAAAGAACAATTTAGAGAAATTTATCTTAAAGGAAATGCGCAAAAAAATATTATGTCTAGTATGGATTCAGTAAGTCTTATTGAAAATAGTCTAGAAAATCTAGATTTAAGCCAAATAAAAGAAATTAATCAAACTATAGTTGAACTAAAAGCTAAATTTAATCAGTTTTTAATAGCCAATAATGAACTTGTTCAAGAATCAACAGAACAATCAAAATTTGATTCAAAAAGTGATTTCTTAATCCAAACTTCAGAAGAAATAAATCAATCTTTCAATCTATTAAAAGAAAAGATTAATTAGCTTTTAATGAATAAATTTTTAATTATTATTACTATAATAACATTATTAATAATTGATCCTCTTGTTCTTTATATTTATAATTTTGCTTATAATGATACTTTGGGGGACTCTACTTTATCAAAAGTAAATATAGAAGAACCATCTAAAGAATTCCCTAATATTCCTTTATCACTTAGAACTGATTTTAAAACCGATTGGTCAAAAATTAACCCCAAAATTGAAAAATCCATCTCTGGTGGCCCCACTAAAGATGGGATTCCTGCTATAGACAATCCTAATTTTGAACCATTAAAAAATTCAAAATTAGAAGACAATATAAAAGCCATTGTCTTAAATGACAAAGGAATTAGAAAAGTATATCCTTACAATATTTTAGTATGGCACGAAATTATAAATGACACTATAAACGAAATACCTGTTAGTATAACATTTAGTCCTCTGTCTGGCAGTGCAATTGCATTTAATAGGACTATAGATAATAAGACTTTAACATTGGGAGTGAGTGGACATCTTCTTGAGGGGAATATGATTATGTATGACAAAGAAACTGAATCTCTGTGGCAACAAAGTACAGGTAAAGCTCTAGCTGGTGAATATTTAGATAAAGAATTAAAATTATTTCCGCTTCAAGTAATGAATATTGGAGAGATCAAAAAAACTTATCCTAAATCTATAGTTCTCACTGAAAATACTGGCTTTGAGAGAGATTACAAGAATAATCCTTACTTTGGATACAATGAGAGTGAAGACTTTAGATTTAACCCTTCTATAGTAAATAGACTTTATCCTCAAAAAGAAATCTTTGTGGTATTTAAAATTAATGAAAAAGTTGTTGGGATACCTTGGTTAGAGTTAAAAGAAAATATATCTTATGATAAAATTATAGATAATAAAAATATTTTTATCAAAAAAAATCGTGGAGAATTAACACTTACCATTGATAAAAATGTACCCATCCCCTTTTACTTTGAAATGTGGTTTAGCCTTTATGCTCAGAATCAGGATAATATAATTATCCTGAACCCCAAAGAATAAAATCAATATATTACAAGATTATATTGATATAATTACTTAAAATTATATTGACTAAATTCTATATATAATATACAATATATATGCTATCATATAAATTAATTATGATAAATTCCGTGATAGCTCAGCGGTAGAGCAGTCGGCTGTTAACCGATTGGTCGTAGGTTCGAATCCTACTCGCGGAGCAACTTAGGAAAGGAGGTGTAAAAAACCTCTTTTTTGTTTTCACATATTGGGATAAACTTTATTGAAAAAACAATATATTGATTTAGCCAATAAAGATTTTCGTATCGAATTAATTCAGCAGTGAGAGAGGGGTGAGTATACTTGTTAATATTGAAATTCTTTTATATAATTTTAGTATATAAATAATTTACAACTATTATGGATATTGGTTTGATTGTACATTGTCTAGTGACTAGAAAAGCAGGAAAAGAGATTCTTATATTAAAGCGAAGTTTAAATGAAGATTATCTCCCAGGCATTTGGGATGTTCCAGGTGGCACATTAGAGTGGGGGGAAGACCCCTTTGAGGGTGTTGCAAGAGAGACGAAAGAAGAGGCTGGACTCCTTATTTCAGATGCTAAGTTATTAGATTACTATTCTAATGTTGATTCTGGAAAACAGAAGCACTTTGTAACGCTTATCTTCGTTACTGAATATGATGGAGATAAATTACCAACACTCAGTGAAGATCATTCTGAATATGCATGGATAACAAAAGAAGAAGCGAAGGATTATGATTTATTACACTACCTTCCTTCATTCATCGATCAACTTTAAATTTGAGAAGAACGTGCCAATATTACTAACATCAATAGGTTTATCCTCAAAGCTTTCACAAGACAAGTTTAAGGATATCTCTAAACACCTATTAAACAAACATGTATCTATTGTAACGACTGCAGTTGATGGTAAGGAGCAAAATAAATATGCTAAAGTAGCATTAAATCAATTGAAAGACATAGGATTTAATAAAATTGAGTTTGTTGATTTAGAATCTGAACCTTATTATGATTTTTCTTCTACAGGAATCCTGTATATTATGGGAGGAAATACATTTAAGTTAATGTATTATGTTTCAAGATCTAATTTTAAAGATTCAATAAATAATTTAATGGAGAGAGAAGGAATATATATAGGAGTTAGTGCTGGGAGTATTATTTTGGGATCAACTATTTTAACTGCTTCCGAAATATTAGAAGATGAAAATGACATATTTTTAGATAAATATGAAGGATTAGGTATTTTACCATTTGCGATTGTACCACATTACAATACATCTCTAGAAGAGAAAGTTAATTTATTTGAAAGGCATCATAAGGTTAATGTTAAAAAAATATCTGATGATGAGTATATTATTATAAATTAAAAAGTATAGAAAACCAGTATTCCCAATTCCTTAATGTATTTTTTATAATCTAGGTTGTAATTATCTCCAAATTGACCAAATCTTCTACTACAACTGAGTCATTATTTAGTAAATTCAAAGCTCTTATAAATTTTTTCAAAGGTTTGTAAATATTCAGTTAGATCTTGTTTCGATTTTTCACTTTCAAGAGATACAAGAGGGAATGACTTAATAACAACTATTTGTTCATTATTTTTATATATTATATATCTAGTCTCAGAAGTGTATACACTTTCTTTTTTAACAATAACCACTTCTCCAACTAAATCATTATTTGAAGTTACTTGATTTCTTTCTATATTTAAGTTATCAAAATTTTTTTCTAATTTTTGATATTCATCTTCTGTTAATACATTAAGATAGAAACTACCTTGCCCTTCAGAAAGCATTAGTCCTAATTTAGATTCTTCTGAATTAACTCTTTGATTTAGATACTCTTCTAACTTTAAATCTTTAGGATATTGTATTTTAAATCCAAATTCTTCATTTTGATAAGTCTCCCAACCTGTAATTTCATCCACGAATGGATTTTGAATCACATTTTTCAATACTGATGATTCATTATCAGTATTTTGTAACTTTAAAAAATAGTAACCTCCTCCGATTAATGCCAAAATTAACAATGGTATTAAAAAAATTTTCATATGTATTCTTTATCTTATAATACCTTATATTATAGCACAGAGAAAAATATTTTTAAACAAAGAAATAAACCAACTATTAATATTAATGTGTCCTACTCTAAGCTAAAGAACATAGAAATCCAATATTCCATACTCCTTAGTATATTTTTTTATAATCTAAGTTGTAATTATCTCCACATTTACCAAATCTTCTACTACAGCTGAGTCATTATTTAGTGAAAGCTTTATAATAGCTCCATTTCCCAAAGATTCAACCGTTGTATGCTTAATTATTTCACGAAAGATACATCTAATCGGTCCTCCATGAGTTATTACCGCAATTTCATTATAAGGTGATGTGGTTAATTCTTGAAAAGATTTTAGAACTCTATCTCTAAAATCCCAATATGTCTCAGCTCCATCATATGCAGTATCTTTATTTACCAAGACTTCTCCTAATCTCCTGTATTCTTCTTCAGGTTGATCTTTCCCTAGTTCTAAGAAAGCCCCATAGATATCTTGTTCTGCAAGATCTTCTAGGATATGGACTGGAACATCATATTTACTTTGAATTATCTTTGAAGTTTCTTGTGCCCTTATTTTAGGACTTGTATAGATAGCATCAATATTTTTTAACAAAGTATTATTAGCTACTTCTTGTGCTTGTTGTAATCCCATAACTGTTAAATTATCATCATAATCTCCATCATATTTTTGTTTGATGTCTGACTCACTTTCTCCATGACGAATTAAATATATATTCATTTTATATTATTTTAATTAATAAATTATCTTTATTATATCACTGATTTCATAAATATCAAATCAGTTGGAATCCTTTGATTTGATATGTTATAATATATTCATATTAATTAAATAGATATAAAATTATGTGGTTTACTATATTATTCTTTATTGCAATTATTGTAATTTGGTTTATATTAGAAATATTAGGGAAAAAATCCAAAGAGAATGACTCTTCTAAACCTGTTTCCGAACCAGTAAATCCCCCCTTAAACCAAACTTCCTTGGATTTTAGTCCTTATAAAGCTAGAGTTATTTTTTTTAACTCATCCGAAAGAACTCTTTATGATATCTTAATAGAACACTTAGCAAATAAATATATAATATTATCCAAGGTTAGACTTGAAGATATTATTGAATCTACAAACACGTCCTATACCTATAGAAATCGTATTAAATCCAGCCATATTGACTTTGTTTTATTAGACAAGCATACTGGCAAAGTTGTCTGTGCAATTGAATTAGATGGCACATCTCATAACAATATCGAGACTCAAAAGAAAGACGATTTTAAAAATAATTTATTTCAACATGTTGGAATTACTCTTCACAGAATTAAAGTAGGAACATCTTTTGTTGATGACATTATATCCTTGCAATTATAGTTTACTTTTAATCTTATTATCAAATATATTCTTTATAATTTAAAAAAATCATATTAAAGATATATATAACTTATTCTCTAAAAAAAAGATATAGACTGTAATAAATTAATAATATCTATCTAAACTGTTTGGGTTTTTGATTTTGATCAGCAAGATCCACAATCTCATGAATTCTTTTTTGTCTAGTTTCCATTTTTTTACTAAGAATAAGCCACTGCAATATATTTCGTTTATCTGATCTACTTAAACTCAAAAAATATTTTTTTGCTTTTGGATTTTTTAGAAACTCATCTTCTAAATCTTTAGGAATAATCAAGGCTTCGGCTTCATCAAGAATATTCCAAGAACCATTTTCTTTAGCTTTGTCTATGACATCAAATCCTGATTGCCTCATTAAACCTTCCTCTATAAGCCGTTTCACCTTTTCTTTATTGACCCTAGACCATACACTTTTTTCTCTTCTTTTACTAAAAAGTTGCTTAAATTTTTCTTCATCCAATGATTTTATTTTACTATCAATCCAGCCAAAACAAAGTGCTTCATCAACAGCTTCACTATAAGCTACTGTAGGTATTTTAGATTTTTTCTTATAATATACAAGCCAAACTGACTGTTTTTTATCATAATTTTTCTCCAACCATTCCCGCCATTCTTGTCTATTTTGGGGACAAAATATTTCTATATTATCATCCATTTTTATTGAATATTATATTATAATTTAAATTTTTTATTAATAAGGTTAATAATCTTTCACTCACATAAAATCACTCTACTATTTTAATCACAACATTACCGGTTTTTTGTCCTGACTCGACATATCTGTAAGCTTCAATAATTTGATCAAAATTATATTTTCTGTCAATTACAGGTTTAAATTCCCTTTTTTCTACAAGTTCTTTTAAAAATAATACATCTTCTTTAGAAATGGTTGGTATTGGAAATAAAAGTTTTTTACCATCTCCAAAATGTGTAGTAAGTGCTAATAAGACATTAATTCCATTCTTGCCAAGTTCAGTTGAGATATAAATTCCTTTTTCAGTTAATAGAGGTTTACATTCTTCAAAAGAGCTTTTTCCCACGGCATCAAAAATAAATTCAAATTTAGTTTTAAGTTTTGTAAAATCTTGTGATTGATAATCAACAACTTTATCTGCTCCAAGATTTTTGACAAGTTCTAAATTTTTAGTATTACAAACTGCAGTAACTATTGTACCAAAATGTTTTAATAATTGAACCGCTGCTGAACCAATAGCTCCTGTTGATCCATAAACTAATACATTTTGTCCGGGTTTGACTTTGGCAGCTCTAATATCTGCTAGAGCATAATGTGAACCTTCCGTAATAGCAGCAGCCTCATCAAAATTAATTCCTTCTGGTATGGTTGTAACTGCATCCATCTCGGAAATAGTCAAGTATTCTCCATGCCCTCCAAAAGAGATATCATTAAATCCAAATACCCTATCCCCTTTTTTGAATGTTGTTACATTTTCTCCAGTATCAACAACAACACCAGAAAATTCAGATCCTAAAATTTGACATTTTGGACTTAACAATCCTGTCCAAAAACGAGATATAAAATATTCAGCACTACGAAGTCCCGAATCAGTTCTATTAACTGTAGTTGAATAAACTCTAATTAATAATTCATCAGACTTTGGAATTGGTTTTGGAACTTCTTTTAACTTTACTACTTCTGGTGGACCATATTTTGTGTGTACAGCTGCTTTCATATTGTGAATTTTAGTTAAATTAAAATTATTCAAATACTTTATAATATTCATTATATATTATTTAATTAAAATATAATAGTAAAATAATTTATTAATTAATTTATATTTACATTTTAAATGTAAAATGTTATTATCTTCATATATAAAATAATTTTTAACCTCATATACTATATGAACAAACAAAGATTAGAAGCTCTAGCAGAAGGTATTTTTGCTATTGTAATGACATTACTTGTAATAGAGATTAGAGTTCCTGAAATTCATCATATTGTTACTAACAAAGAACTTTCTGAAGCAGTTTTTGAATTAACACCTTTATTTTTGAGTTATATTTTAAGCTTTTTTGTACTGTCAACCTTTTGGAGAGCTCATTTGTATATGGTATCTTATATAACAAAATCAATTGACAATCATGTTTTAAATATAAATATTTTATTTTTTATGTTAATTGGCCTAATTCCCTTTTCATCTCATCTATTGGGGAGCTATCCAAACAGTCAGTTTGCTATAATTTGGTATGGGGTAAATATTTCTTTAATTAGTTTAACTCTATATGGACTCAGAACATATCTCAAATTAACAAAAAGATTTGACCCAGAAAAATTTTATACCAAAGATAGAAAATACTCCAGAATTCGTTTATTAATGCCTTTAATTGCAACTTTATTAGTGATTCCAATCTCATTTTGGAATACAAATTTTGCTATATTCATTTATACATTTGTTGTAGTATTTAACTTTTTTCCTGGTGGGATCTATTTTATTGAAAATATCCTTGGCTTGAAAAAATAAATTTCTCTTATTCTAATGTTTCTTTCACTTTATTCAATAAACTTTGCATTACATTTTTATCTAATTTAGAGAAAGCAAATAATTTTTTCCCTAAATCTTTTAGTGAAGCTCCTAGATGATAAATTTCTTGTTCATCTATTATAAGGAATCTATCATGATTTTTACTAAACTTTTTAATTATAAAATTTCCATATTGTTCATTCGCTTTTTGTATATATAATTTTAATTGCTGACTAATTGAATGTGTTAATAGAATTACTTTAACTTTTTTCTGTTTTTTTGCTAAATGAATTAATGTTGTTTCATCTATATAATTATCTATTAAAATTATACTTTCCTTAGCTGTACGAATTATTTTTGAAGACAATGCATATGCATCGAATACTTGCCCATCAAAAAATACTCCTTGAGTGGGAATAGAATTACCTTCTAGAGCTTTAAATATCTGCTCAAACTTTTGATCAGCTAATATCTGTCTGCTTTCTATTTTGTCTAACCGACTATACAATACAATATTATCGTGAATCAACTTTCTCATAAATACAAATGCCCTCATGATTTCTACATGAACTTGTGAGGCAATTTTACTCTTCAGAACTCCTGACAATCCTGCAACTCCTTGTTCAGTAAATACAAAAGGTAAATATTTACGGTGTTTTCCTCTACCATCTTCTAAGATCACATTTTGTGACCTTAAATCTGATAACTCATTTTTTAGATTTAAATTTTCCCATTCTGATTGAGTTAATTGAAACATAAAGTCTTCAGGAAATCTATCTTTATTTCTTTTTACTGCTTGATTTAATATTCTTGTTTCAACTTGATAAATCAAAGCTAGGTCACTATCCAGCATTACTTGAAAACCTCTAACACTAAAAATCTTGTTTTTAATCTGTCTTTGGGATATAGATAATTCTTTACTCATATTTTTACCTTACTCTTCTTACCAAATCTTTTTTTGGTAATATCATAATACTTATCTATCAAAGGAAGGATTTCTTGTAAGCTATTTT
>Ga0100385_1000786_pt1 | contig 35248 bp, 26 predicted proteins | sample CryGeymeta201509_FD_81543 | JGI IMG/M metagenome (GOLD analysis project Ga0100385, IMG submission 81543) | Groundwater microbial communities from Crystal Geyser aquifers in Utah, USA - Crystal Geyser metaG 2015-09 | ecosystem: Environmental > Aquatic > Deep subsurface > Groundwater | place: USA... | reverse complement strand
CGCCGCGTCCCCCTGACCTGGCGCGTCGCCGTGGGCCTGAGCCGCGACCGGATGGTTCAACCCCAGCAGGGAAACCACGCAGATTGCCAAAACCAGCATCGACTCTTTCATAGGTCTGCTCCCATCCCCCGTCGCGTCCAGCCAACGCCCATTACTCAAGGTGGTTCACGGTAGTAGAGGAGGTGATATGAGTCAACGTGCAGCGTCCCCACTGCGGCGGGTCGCCGCCGGGGATGCCCGTGCTCAGGCCGGACTCGTTGTTGTCGCGGGCGCCCAGGCAGTGGGGGTCGCGCGCGTGGGCGCGTCAGCTGGACTGCTGAACCAACGCCCGCCGCCGTCGCGCAGCCACCGCGTCGCCCCGGACAGCCGCGCCGCAGCGCGCTATCATGCGCTCCATGCTGCGCATGTCCGCTGGGTCGCTCTCGCTCCTCGTGCTCCTCTCCTTCGGCTGTTCGGGCGGAAGCTCGCCGGCGGATGCGGGGATGGACGCCACCCCCCACGACAGCGGCCTCTTCGACGCGGCGCCGGACGCGCCCTTCATGGACGCGGGCCTCGACGCCTCGATCGACGCCTCGGTCGACGGCGCTTCGGACGCCGCCACTGACGCCGCGACCGACGCTTCCCTCGACGCTGGCGCCTTGACGGGCTTCGGCGACATCACCGGTCCCTGCGGTCGCGTGGCGGGCGAGCTGAGTGATCCGAACCCGGTGGTGTTCCAGACGCGCCTCGACTTCATGATGAACGCCTACGATGATCCGGCGGAGCGTCCGGAGCTGACGCCTGGCGGGCAGCAGATCCTGCTGGAGGGCACGGCTGGCGGCAGCTCCGGCATCAGCGAAGCATTCGCCTACGAGGTGCTGGCGCGCTGCGAGGGCGCGAGCCTGCTCAAGACGGAGACGCGCATCGTGTACGACGTGATGGGGAAGATCACGGACCTGTCGGTGCGCATCGACACCCAGGCCGTCGGCGTCAGCGTCACGCGCGCCGTGAGCTTCCCGGCGGACGCGCCCTACACCGCCGCCGACGCGGCGTTCATCGAGCGCAAGCTGAACGACATCCTCGAGAGCAGCGCGAACGTCAGCGCGGCCGACGCCTGGGTGAAGCAGATCCTCTTCGTCCTGGCCTACGACGACGCCCACGCCGACGTGATCCGCACGGTCTGGGAGGGGCTGCCCGCCGCCACGCGCGCCGACACCATCCTCTACCTGCTGGTCACGGACGGCGACGACCTGCCCATCTATTTCTGACCCGTCCCGCCAAACGCCGCGAGCCCGCGCACCAAGTTGGCGAGCGGGCTCGTGGCAGATGCGCCCGAAGGCGCGCGGATCACTTCTTCTTGCGCGCGGCGCGCTCGGCGACCTCTTCCTTCACCTTCTCGAGGATCTGGCGAGGCACGGGCGCGTAGTGGCTGAACTCCATGGAGAACTGCCCGCGGCCGGAGGTGGCGGAGCGCAGGTCGCCGATGTAGCCGAACATCTCGCCCAGCGGGACGTCCGCCTTCACCTGCACGTTGGTCGCGCCCGGCTCCTGGCTCTTGATCATGCCGCGACGGCGGTTGAGGTCGCCGATGACGTCGCCGACGTTGTCGCTCGGGACGAAGACGTCGACCTTCATGATCGGCTCCAGCAGCTGGGGACCGGCCTTGGGCATGGTCTGGCGATAGGCGGCCCGTGCCGCAGCCTCGAAGGCCATCTGCGAGGAGTCGACGGCGTGGAAGCCACCGTCCGTGACCGTGACCTTGAAGTCGAGGACCGGGAAGCCGCACAGCGGACCCTTGTCCTTGAGCGACTTGAAGCCCTTCTCGATCGACGGGATGAACTCCTTGGGGATGGAGCCGCCGGTGATCGCCGACTCGAAGACGAAGCCCTCACCAGGCTCGGCCGGCTCGAGCGTGTACTCGATCTTGGCGAACTGGCCGGAACCACCCGTCTGCTTCTTGTGCGTGTAGGTGTCCTGGACAGCCTGGGTGATGGTCTCGCGGTAGGCGACCTGGGGCTTGCCCACGTCGGCCTCGACGCCATGCGTACGACGCAGGATGTCAACCTTGATGTCGAGGTGCAGCTCGCCCATGCCCTTGATGATCGTCTCGCTCGATTCGCGATCGATCTCGACGCAGAAGGACGGATCCTCCGCGACCATCTTGCCCAGCGCCACGCCGAGCTTCTCGCCGTTGGCCTTGTCGCGGGGCGTCAGCGCCACCGAGATGACCGGATCCGGGAAGACCATCGGCTCCAGCGTGGCCGGGTTCTTCACGTCGGCCAGGGTGTGGCCGGTGCGCACGGCCTTGAGGCCGACGGCGGCGATGATGTCACCGGCGTGCGCCGTGTCGATCATCGCGCGGTCGTTCGCGTGCATCAGCACCATGCGGCCGATGCGCTCGGTCTTGCCCGTGAACGTGTTCACCAAGGTGTCGCCCTTGTTGATCGTGCCCGAGTAGAGACGCAGGAAGGTCAGCGTGCCGAAGCGGTCGTCCATGAGCTTGAAGGCCAGGGCGCGAACCGGCGCGTCGACGTCGGCGTGGACCAGGCCACCCGTGGGGTTACCCTCGAGATCGATCTCGGCCTGGGGAGGAACCTCGAGCGGGTTGGGCAGGTAGTCCACGACCGCGTTGAGGATCTGCTGCACGCCCTTGTTCTTGAAGGCGGAGCCGCAGAAGGTCGGGAAGAAGCTGAGGTTGATCGTGCCCGTGCGGATGCAGCGCTTGATGGTGGCCATGTCGGGCTCTTTGCCCTCGAGGTAGGCCTCCATCACGTCGTCGTCCTGCTCGACGGCGGTCTCGATCAGGTCGTGCCGATACTGCTCGACCAGCTCCTTCATGTCCTCCGGGACCTCACCGACCACGAAGTTGGCCGGGTCGCCCGAGTCGTCCCAGATGTAGGATTTGCGCTCGAGCAGGTCCACGACGCCGGCGAAGTCGCCCTCGGTGCCGATGGGCAGCACCATCACCAGGGCCTTGGCCGCCAGGATGGTCTTCACCTGCTTGACCACGCGGTAGAAGTCCGCGCCCAAGCGGTCGAGCTTGTTCACGAAGATGATGCGCGCGACCTTCGACTCGTTGGCGTAGCGCCAGTTGGTCTCGGACTGGGGCTCGACGCCGCCGGAGCCACAGAAGACACCGACGCCGCCATCGAGCACCTTCAGCGAGCGGTAGACCTCGATCGTGAAGTCGACGTGCCCGGGGGTGTCGATGATGTTCAGCTGGTGATCGTTCCAGAAGCAGGTCGTCGCGGCCGACTGGATCGTGATGCCGCGCTCCTGCTCCTGCTCCATGAAGTCAGTCGTGGCAGCGCCGTCGTGGACCTCGCCGATCTTGTGGATCTTGCCGGTGAGCTTGAGAATTCGCTCGGTGGTCGTCGTCTTGCCGGCGTCGACATGGGCAAAGATGCCGATGTTCCGATATTTGGAGAGGTCCGTCATAGCCTTCTGTCCATCTGTAAAAAGCTGCGGGGCGTTTCGTCCGGGGGTGGCTAGCTCGGTTTTGCGTCCCTGCAAGTGCTCGGCCTCGAGTGGGCGCAAGAATGCCGAATTGCAGCGGGAAAGCCGTATTCGACAGCAGCGGCCTCGCGCCGAGTCCGAGGCTGAGATGCAAAAGTGACGGAACGAGCCTCGCGAGGTCCTTGGATTTCCGAGGCCGTCACCGGACGCGGATCCTCGTCCTCGGCCAGCGAAAACGAGCGCTCCTGGCGAGCTCGCCCTGGCGGTGGAACACGCGGATCGCGTTGACACGCTAGCGAGCACAGGCTACCTGACGGCCGCCCAATCGTTCCTGGAACGGAGCTGTCGAAATGTCTCTCACGCCGGCAGAATGCCGCGACCTACTGGCCGACCTCGGACAGCGCATCGATGCGCTGGGGAGGTATCTTTGACCCTGCGGGGCTGAAGCATACGGTCGACAGGCTCAACAACCTCAGCCTCGCCGAGGGCTTCTGGGACGACCCCAAGGTCGCTCAGAAGATGATGCGCGAGAGGGCCGACGCCTCCGAGACGCTCGAGCTGTACGAGAAGCTTCGAGGCGATATCGCCGACCTGACCGAGCTGCTCGAGCTGGCCGAGGACGACGACGACGAGGAGCTGCTGAACGAGGCGCTGGAGCAGGCGCCGAAGCTCGAGGCCTCCGTTCGTGGTCTCGAGCTGAAGCGCATGCTCACCGACGACGACGACAAGGACGCCATCCTGTCCGTGAACTCGGGCGCTGGCGGCACGGACGCCGAGGACTGGGCCGAGATCCTCTTGCGCATGTACCTGCGCTACGCCGATCGACACGGCTTCAAGAGCGAACTCCTCGAGAAGGCGGCCGGTGCCGAGGCGGGCATCTCCTCCGCGACCATCTCGGTCAAGGGTCCCTACGCGTACGGCTTCTTGCGCGCCGAGCACGGCGTGCATCGCCTGATCCGCATCAGCAAGTTCTCCGGCCGCCGCGAGACCTCCTTCGCCGCCGTGAAGGTCGTGCCCGATCTCGACGACGACGAGGTGGCGGAGGCCGAGATCGAGGTCAGGCCCGAAGACGTGAAGATCACCACCATGCGCTCCGGGGGCGCGGGTGGACAGCACGTCAACCGCACCGAGTCCGCCGTGCGCCTCGAGCACATCCCCACGGGCTTCGTCGTGCGCTGCGACGGCGAGCGCAGCCAGCATCAGAACCGCGCCAACGCCTACAGGATGTTGCGCGGGTTCCTGTTCGACAAGGCGCGACGCGACAAGGAGGCCGCCTTCGCGGACGCCTTCCTCAGCGGTCAGCAGGACATCGGCTTCGGCCGCCAAGACCGCACCTACACCATGCAGCCCTACACGATGGTCAAGGACGAGCGCACCGACCACAAAGAAGGCAACATCGACGCCGTGCTCGACGGCGACATCGATCCCTTCATCGAGGCTTACCTGCTCGCGAGCGCCGACAAGCGCGCCGACAAGGAAGAGGCCAGGAAGAACAAGGTCTAGACCGTGGCGACGGAAGACGAGATGCGTGAGGCGCGCCTGGCGAAGGCAGCGCGCCTGCGCGACTTCGGGTCACAGCCCTACCCCAACGATCTGCGGATCGACGAGGCGACGGAGGCCAAGCGCGCGGATCTCGTGGCGCTGGCCAAGGACGAAGCGCGCTGCGCCGAGCTGCCCACGGAAGACATGCTGACCGGCGAGGAGGAGCGCTTCGCCCTCTACGGCCGCGTGATGACCAAGCGCGGACCGTTCCTGGTCGTGCGCACGCCCTACGGCGACGTGCAGGCGTTGGTGCGCAAGGACGATCTGAGCGAGGCGGAGGCGGGACAGCTCGCGGCGCTCGACCTCGCGGACCACGTCTTCATCGAGGGCACGCCGATCCAGACGCGCACGGGGCAGCTCGCGCTGCGCGCCGAACACTACCGCCACGTGGGCAAGGCGCTCGCTCCTCCGCCAGCCAAATGGCACGGCCTGAAGGATGTGGAGAAGCGCTACCGCGAACGCTACGTGGACCTCTGGGCCAACCCGGACGTGGCGCAGCTCTTCCGCGCGCGCACGCGCATCATCCGCAGTCTCCGCAGCTTCCTCGACGACCGAGGCTTCCTCGAGGTGGAGACGCCGCTGCTGCACTCGCTGACGGGAGGCGCGGCCGCGAAGCCCTTCTCGACGCACCACAACGCGCTCGATCTGCCACTCAAGCTGCGCATCGCGCCGGAACTCTACCTGAAGCGGCTCTTGGTCGGCGGCTTCGACCGCGTATACGAGATCGGTCGGACCTTCCGCAACGAAGGCGTGAGCACGCGCCACAACCCGGAGTTCACGCTCTTCGAGTTCTACCAGGCCTACGCCACCTACGAGGACGTGATCCGCCTGACGGAGGAGATGCTGCGCGCCGCCGACGCGGACTTGCGCGCCGAGTTCCCCAGCCTCTGCCAAGAGCGACGGTTCACCCTGGAGGGTGAGTGGGCCAGAGTCCCGATGCGCCAGGCGATCCTCGACCGCGTCGCCAAGAGCGGCACGGACGACTTCGCCTCGACCGCCTGGGACGAGCTCGACGAGTCCACGCTGAACGACCCCGCACGACTCGAGGCGCTCTTCGAAGCGCAGGCGGCGAGCGCGGACTCGACCACGGCGAAGCAGCTCCGCATGTGCGCGGACCATGGCGAGCGCATCTTCTTGCTCTACGAACTCGTGGCCGAGCCCGACCTCACGCGCATGTACCGCACGCCGGACGGATCGCTCTCGGTGCCCGTGTTCATCGTCGAATACCCGGCTTCGGTCTCGCCCTTGGCACGTAAGAACGATCTCGATCCCGAGTGGGTCGACAGATTCGAGCTCTTCATCGATGGTCGCGAGCTGGCCAACGCCTTCAGCGAGCTGAACGATCCGGATGACCAGGCCGATCGCTTCCGCGCTCAGCTGGCCGCACGCGAGCGCGGCGCCGAAGAGACGATGGACTTCGACGCGGACTACGTTCGCGCCCTCTCGCACGGCATGCCGCCGGCCGCAGGCTTCGGCATGGGCGTCGATCGCCTGGTCATGCTGCTCACGGGGCAGGCCTCCATCCGGGACGTGGTGCTCTTCCCGCTCCTGAGGCCGGAGGCCTAGTGGAGATCGGGATCGACTGGGGGCGGTCCCGGTTCAGGCTGGCGCTGACGCTCGGTCTCTTCGTGCCGCTCTGCCTCGCGGCCATCGGCGGCTCGGCGGCCGTCGCGCCCATGGTGCTCGCCGCCGTGGGACGCTCCGAGACCTGGGCCAGGGGCGCGGGCATCGGCGTCGGAGTGGTCGGCCTCTTGATGCTGGTCTTCGGCGTCAGCGTGGCCCGGTTCGCGGGCCGGCAGCAGCGGGGCGCGCGTGGACGTGGGCGGCTCGTCACCCTGGGAACGACGGGCGCTCTGCTCGGCGTGCTCCTGCCCGTGCTGCTCCTCGGCGTCGGCTGGGCTGCGATTCGCGCCACGGAAGGCGGCCTGGCGCTGACCTTCGAGCTGAGCGAGGTGCTGATGGCCCTGCCCTCGCGTGTGAACGACGGCCTGACGCTGCTGGCCGCGGTCACGGGTCTGGCGTCGCTCGTCGCGCTGAGCGCCGACATCGCCGCCTGGAAGCTCTTGCCGCAGGGCGTGCGACGCGTGACCTGGCGGGTGATCGACGCGCTGCTGCTGGCGGCGACGGCCTGGGTGAGCCTCGAGCTGCCCGCCGCGGTCCCCGAAGGGCACTCGGAGCTCACGATGCTCGTGGCGCTGCGCCTGGGCGTGACCGCCACCTTCGCCATCCGCGTGGCGGTGCTGCTGGTGCGGCCGATGCTGGCCTTCGCCGAGCGAGGCAGCTTCGGCCTGCTGGTCGCGGCGCGCCACCTCGCCGCCAAGAAGAGCGGCTTCTTGGCCACCATCAGCACGCTCTCGATCCTGGCCGTGGCCGTCTCGACCGCCATGTTGACCACGGTCCTGAGCGTGATGGGCGGCTTCCGCATGGATCTGAAGCAGAAGATCCTGGGCAACGACGCGCACGTGGTGGTGGAGCGCGAGCACGGCACCTTCGAGGGCTGGGAGCCGACGCTGAACCTCGTCCGGCACACGCCCGGCGTGGAGGCCGCGGGGCCCTTCGTGCGCGGCGAGGTGATGGTCTCGAGCACCTCGAACATCGCGGGCGCCGTGGTGCGCGGCGTGGACACGACGGCCGCCCGGCAGGTCACGGACCTGGTGCGCAACCTCACCCACGGTCGCCTCGAGTACCTCGACCACCCCGCGCGACTCCTGGATCTCCCGCCCGAGGAGCGCCGCACCATCCTGCCCATGCGCATCATGCCCGACTCGTCGGACGACCCCCCAGACGACGACTTCCCTCCCGACGACCTGCCCGCGCACCACGACGCGCCCCCTCGCGCGCTCGAAGGCAGCCTGGACGCTGGGCTCGACACCGGCACGGCCACGGGCCTCGACGTCCCCATGCCGGGCCACAGGACCCCGGAAGAACTCGACGACGCCATCCGCAACCTCGAGCGACACGCGGGGCCCGGAGGCGAGCGCGAGGTGCTGCCAGGCGTGATCGTCGGCCAGGAGCTGGCGCGCACGCTGAGGCTCTACGTCGGGGACGAGATCGACTTCGTCTCGCCCCTGGGCGAGCTGGGCCCCACCGGCCCCATCCCCAAGTCGCGCCCCTTCCGCGTGGCCGGCATCTTCTACAGCGGCATGTACGAGTTCGACATGAAGGTCGTCTACGTCACCCTCGAGGCAGCGCAGCGCTTCTTGAACACGGGCGACGCCATCACGGGCATCGACGTACGCGTCGTCGACGTGGACGCCGCGCCCCAGATCGCGACCCGCGTCGAGGCCGCCATCCATCGGCCCGAGCTGCACGCCGAGGCCTGGCAACAGCGCAACAGCCAGCTCTTCGGCGCGCTCGCCCTGGAGAAGCTCGCCATGTTCGTCACCCTGGGCATCGCCATCTTGATCGCGGGCTTCTGTGTCTTCGGCACGCTCACGCTGATGGTGCAGGAGAAACGTCGCGAGGTCGGCGTGCTCGGCTCCATGGGCGCGACCCGCGGACACATCGTTGGAATCTTCTTGTACGAGGGGCTGTTGATTGGCCTCCTGGGGGCTACCGGCGGACTGGGACTCGGGTTCTTGCTCTCCTTCGGAGCGCAGCATTTTGGCGTGAAATTGAACCCAGAGGTCTACTACATCGACCGCCTCCCCGTTCACGTGGACGCGCTGGAATTCAGCTTCGTCGGCCTGGCCGCCGTCGCCGTCTGCCTGCTCGCCACCATCGTGCCGGCCGCGCTGGCCAGCCGCGTGCGCCCCGTCGACGCGCTGAGAGACGAGTAAAGGACGCCATGAGTAGCAACCTGGTCAGCCTGCGCGGCGTGCACAAACGCTACCTCCTCGACGGCGCCGCCCTCGACGTGCTGAAGGGCGTGGACCTCGAGGTCGCGGCCGGCGAGATGGTGTGCGTCGTCGGCCCCTCGGGCGCCGGCAAGAGCACGCTCTTGAACCTCCTGGGCACGCTCGATCTGCCCACGCGCGGACAGATCCTGTACGAGGGCGTGGACGTCACGGGCCTCTCCTCGCGCGAGCTCGCGCGCTTCCGCAACCAGAAGCTGGGCTTCGTCTTCCAGTTCCATCACCTGCTGCCCGAGTTCGACGCGGTGGAGAACGTGATGATGCCGGGCCTGGTGCGTGGCGTGGCGCGTCGCAAGCTCGAGCCCGCCGCCCGCGCCTTGCTCGAGGAGGTCGGTCTGGCCGCGCGCCTGCACCATCGACCGGGCGAGCTCTCGGGCGGAGAGCAGCAACGCGTCGCCCTGGCGCGGGCGCTCTCCATGGAGCCCAAGCTGGTGCTGGCCGACGAGCCGACCGGCAACCTCGACAGCGCGACCAGTGAGGCGATGCACGCCCTGCTCTTCCAGCTCAACGCGACGCGAGGCACGACCTTCCTGGTCGTGACGCACAACCGTGAGCTCGCCAGCCAGATGCCCCGCGTGGTGACCATGCGCGACGGACGGGTGGAGCGGGACGAGCGCCGCGACCGATCCGCGCCCGCCCCTACAGCACGCGCCGCGCCCGAGACGGAAGATCACGAGGCCGAGGCCTCCGCCGCCGAGCCGGTCGAGCCGACGGAACCCGAGACGCAGGCGGAGCCGAGCCCAGTCCGGGCCGGCGGGGCCGACGCTTGACCGACCGCGAGCGCGCCGCTATAGCCGCCGGGTTCTCGCACGCCCCAGGGCACCAGCAAATGCCGCGAATTCTTAGACTTCTGCTTCTCCTCAGCGTCGCGCTCGCGCCCGCCCTCGGTCACGCCCAGGGCCCGGGCGGTTCGATGGGAGAAGACGGCATGGACATGCCTGCCGGCCCTCGCCACAGCGCCGGCCCTCGCCACAGCGCCGGCGCCGAGTCCGGGGACGAAGACGCGCAGGACGAAGACGCGCAGGACGAAGACGCGCAGGACGAAGACGCGCAGGACGAAGCAGGAGACGCCGCCGAAGAAGGCGAGCCCTACGAGCCCGCCACGGAACCGTCGCCGCCCGCCCTGAGGACGACCTGCCACGGCCGCATGATCAGCCGCATCAACGTCGAGGGCACGCACCGCGTAGAAGCGGACGACGTGCGCGCGACGCTCCGACTGCGCCGCGGCCTACCCTGCACCGACGCCGAGGTGGCGCGAGACGCGCGCGCGCTGTGGGATGAGGGCTTCTTCGACGACGTGGTGGTCGACGCCGTGGCGGACGGAAACGACGTCGTCCTCACCTTCCGCGTCACGGAGCGGCCGGCGATCGCCAGCATCGTGTACGACGGCAACGACGAGATCAGCGAAGACGACATCCAGGAGAAGGTCACCCTCGAGGAGGGCGGCGTGCTCTCCGTGCGCGACGTGCGCGCCAACGTCAGCAAGATCCGCGACCTCTACGCCGAGAAGGGCTACTTCCTCGCCCAGGTGAACTACGAGCTCGTGCGCGTGCCGGGCGACCGCAACGAGGTGGAAGTCCGCTTCCACCTCGTCGAGGGCTCGGAGGTGACGGTGCGCCGCATCCGCTTCGCGGGCAACCACGCCATCGACGACGACGAGCTGCGTGGGATCATGCAGACGAGCGAGTCCGGCTTCTTCTCCTTCTTGTCCTCGGACGACGCGTTCGATCGCGACAAGTTCGACGAAGACAACATCCGCCTGCAGGCCTACTACTACGACAAGGGCTACCTGCAGATGCAGGTGGGCACGCCACGCATCGAGCTCACGGCCGACCGTCAGTTCATCGACCTGACCATCCCGATCACGGAGGGGCCGCGCTACCGCATCGGTCGGCTCAGCATGGCCGAGGTGGACGCCAACGGCGAAGAGGTCGAGCCGCTGGTCGGCCGCCAGGCCCTGCATGACAGCATCGACGCCCAGCGCGGCGATTGGTTCAGCCGCAGCCGCATCGCGACCAGCCTGATGGACGTGACGCGCCAGTATCGCGACCAGGGCTACGCGCGCGTCGAGGTGACGCCCGAGACCAACCTGCACGACGACGGCCACGTCGTGGATATCGTGATCTCGATCCACCGAGGGCCGCTGGTCACGATCGAGCGCATCTCCATCCACGGCAACAGCAAGACCCGCGACAGCGTGATCCGGCGTGAGATCCGCATCATGGAGGGTCAGCTCTACAATCAGACCGCGGTCGAGGAGTCCAAGGCGCGCATCACGGCGCTGGGCTACTTCGAGAGCGTGAACGTCTCCGAGGAAGACGGCTCGGCGGACGATCGCCTGGTGCTGAACTTCGAGGTGGCCGAGCGCGCCACCGGTACGTTCCAGGTCGGCGCGGGCTTCTCGTCCATCGAGAGCTTCATCCTGACCGCCCAGATCCAGCAGCAGAACCTCTTCGGCAACGGCCAGTCGTTGGGGTTGCAGCTGCAGCTCTCCGGTATCCGCCAGCTGATCACGCTGCAGTTCACCGAGCCCTACTTCCTGGGCACGGAGTGGTCCTCGTCGGTCGATGTCTTCAAGACCATCCGCCAGTTCCAGAGCTTCAACCGCGACTCCACGGGCGGCGGGCTCACCTTCGGACACCCGCTCCTGGACGAGCGTCTGCGCTTGGCCGCCGGCTACCGGGCCGAGTTCGTCAAGGTCTCGGCGCTCACGGGCGGCGCCTTCACAGGCTCCGGCAGCGGCACCCAGCTGGTCCCCGATTTGCCGCTGGCGAACCTGCGACAGAGCGGCCTGACGAGCTCTCTGCAAGTCTCGCTGACCTGGGATTCGCGCGACAACCGCCTGTTCCCGACCTCAGGCATCTACGCCTCCTACTCCTTCGAGCTGGCGGATCGCTTCCTCGGTTCGGACAATGTCTTCGTGCGCCAGAGCGCCTTCGCGCGCTTCTACCACCGAGTCTGGGGTCCCTTCGTGTTCAAGCTGAACACGCAACTCGGGCTCATCACGACGCGTGATGGCGCAGGCGTGCCGATCTCCGAGCGCTACTTCCTCGGCGGCATCTTCAACGTGCGCGGCTACGGGCTCTACACCCTCGGCCCGCGTCCGGCCCTGTCCTCCGCCGCGGATCCGAACCAGGGCGTGCCGACCAACGGCTTCGCCATCGGCGGTAACCTCGAGGCCTACTACCAGGCCGAGCTCGAGTTCACGATCCTCGAATCCGTCGGCATCCGCGGCGTCGTCTTCACGGATGGCGGCAACGTCTGGAACCTCGAGAACAACTTCTGCCAGGCCGGACGACCCGCGGGCGTCGACGCGGGCGGCGATCCGTGCGGCTTCACCCCCCACATCTACACCAGCTGGGGCTTCGGTCTGCGCTGGTTCTCTCCCCTCGGACCGCTACGCTTCGAATGGGGCGTTCCCTTCACCCGACGCTCGTTCGATCGCAAGATTCGCTTCGAGTTCACCATCGGCAACTCCTTCTGATCCCCTCCCTGTTGAATGCTCGCCCTGGTGCGCCCGTCTTGACCGGGGTTCGCCCAACGGCTAGCTAGCTTCCCTTCCCGAAAGGACTCCTCGATGAGCCTCAAGCGCCACGCGGTGACCCTGCTCGCCGCGCTCCTCCTCGCCGCCTACGCCCCGCACACCTACGCCCAGGTGCGCATCGCTGTGGTCGATCTACAGCGCGCCATGAGCGAGACCGAGGACGGTCGCCGCGCCAAGAACCAGCTCAAGCGGCTGTTCAAGCGCCGTCAGCAGACTCTGGACGCGCAGCAGGAGTCGCTGAAGAAGATGAAGGAGGACATCGAGAAGCAGAAGAACGTCCTCTCGCGCGACGCTCTGCAGCACCGACTCGAGGAGTACCAGAAGGCCTTCGTCGAGCTTCAGTCCACCTACGTCGAGTACCAGCGAGAGCTCGCGCAGAAGGAGGGCCAGCTGACGCAGGAGATCCTCGAGCGCATGCAAGAGATCTTGCGGCACATCGGTCAGGCCGAAGGCTTCACGCTGATCATGGAGTCCAACGAGGGCGGCGTGGTCTGGGTGCCGAGCAACCTCGACCTCACGGATCGCGTGATCCAAGAGTACAACTCGCAGCGACGCGGCGCCGCACACGACGCCGACGACGACAGCGGCGGCATGGCCGCGACCAAGAACAAACGGCGCTGACGTCGTGAGGGGCTGCTTCGGCGGCCCCTTTCGCGTTCTGAGGGGCTGCTTCGGCGGCCCCTTTCGCGTTCTGCTCTCAGGCTTCCCCGACGCGAGGCCGCGAGGCGCACGTTCTGGCAGCGCGAGGTCGCGTGCGGATCGTGCCCAAGCGTGCCGTCAGCTCGGCTCGAGCCTGGCTCGTGGCCTCACTCGATCATCAGAGTGCGGCGCAGCTCCTGACGCCGGGCGCGCTCCTCCGGGCTCAGCTGGCCGACCCGCGCCTCGAGCCCCTGAAGCTCCCGGTCGAGCAGCACGAACTCGGCGGACTTCAGCTTGGTCGTGCCGGGATCGCGAAAATAGGGCCAAGTCTCGAGGTAGACGAGGAAGCGTGCGTGAGTGGCTGGATCCACGAAGCTGCTCATGCTCGATTCACGCCCACACGCAAGCTGGATGCTGCGCCGGGCAGATTCGGCTACAACGTCCGCGATGCAGACGGCTCGCACTCTCGCGTTGGCGATCACCCTGGCGATGACCTCCATGGCGCAGGCCCAATCGGAAGCTGCGCCCGACGCGCCTACGCTCGACCTGCAGGCGCTCGTCGAGCGCGCCGAGCGGTCCAACCCGGGCATCGAAGGACGTGAGGCGGCCATTCGTTCGGCCGAGGCGACCTTGCTCGAGGCCCGGCTCTCGCCCTTCTTCCAGATCACCGCCACGGCGGCCTTCACCTACGCGCCCGAGGCCCGCGGCAACCCCATCTTCAGCCCGGACTCGCAGCTGCCTTTGGGCAATCGTTGGCGCCCGGTGGCCAGCGCCGGCGTCGAGGGCGTGGTGCCGCTCAGCCTGACCAAGCTGCGTGACGCCCGTCGGGCGGCGCGCGCAGGCGTTCGCGCGAGCCGGGCGGATCGGGAGCGCGTGCGAGAGCGTCTGCGCTACGACGTGCGTCGCGCCTACTTCGGGCTCTCCATGGCCCTCGATCTCGAGCAGATGGTGGGCGAGATCCGAGGCAAGCTCCAGCGCGCCGTCACCCAGCTCGAGCGGCAAGTGGCGGACGAAGACCCCGACGCCGACGAGCTCGACCTGTTCAAGCTGAGGCGCACCGTCGCCGAGGTCGACGCCCGCGCGAGCGAGGCCACGCGCCTCGAGGAGACCGCCCGTGCGGCCCTGACCGCCCTGACGGGCGCCGAACACTTCCAGGTCCCCGACTGCCCGCTCGAGCCCGTCAGCTTCGCGCCGGAGCCCGTCGAGCACTACGTCAGTCGCGCCCTGGGCGAGCGCCCGGAGTCGACCATGCTCGATGCGGCCATGGCCGCTCGACGCGCCGCCGTCTCCCTGGGTCGGGCCGGCTTCACCCCGGACATCGGCCTAGCCTACTTCGCCCGTCGGGCCTACGGGCCGGGCGTCACGGATCAGGACAACCCCTTCGTGTCCAACCCCGCCAACGCGCGCAGCGTCGGAGGCGCTCTGGTCGCGCGCTGGTCCCTCGACTTCGCTGGCGACACCGCCCGTCTTCGTCGCGCCCAGGCGCAGCTCGCCGAGACCGGCCTGGCCCGGGAGGAGGCGCGCCGCGGCATGACGCTCGAAGTGCGCGAGGCCTACTCCAGGCTCACCGATGCCCAGCGTCGCTTGGTCGCCTGGGGCGCGGCCCGGCGAGACGGTCGGCGCTGGTTCATGACCGCGATCCAGGGCTACCAGGTGGGTGCAGTCGAGACCAGCGACCTGGTCGACGCGGTGAAGGGCTACCTCACGGCGCGCTTCGAGCACGTGAACTCCATCCTGGACCTCAACACGGCTTTGGCCTCCCTGGAGCGGGTGACGGGCACGACCCTGGTGCCCGCCGGGGGCTGGGAATCGTGCGCCCCCCCGGACGAGGATTCGGCCGGCGATTCCGGCGACGAATAATCCGGCGACGGCCAGCGTCCAAGCTCCGAGCCAGCCCTCGAAGAGAGAGAGATGCCATGTCCCTGACTCGCCCCGCACAGCTCCTGATCCTCGGCCTGTTCATCGCGACGCCCCTGATGGCCTCGACGATGGCCTCCGCGCAGGCGCACGCCCAGGCCACGCCGGCCGCCGCGCAGCAGTTCCTCGAGGGTCGCCACCAAGCCGTGCAGTCGCTGCTGCGACGCCCCGCCAGCCCCCAGCGGAATCAAGCCCTGGCGGCCGCCATCGAGGGCCTCCTGGACTACGACGACCTGGCTCGGGAAGCCCTGGGCAGCGCCTGGGACGAGCACAGCGCGGACGAGCGTCACGCCTTCGCCGATCTCCTGAAGCAGTTGGTGCAGAAGAATTACGAGCGAAACCTCCAAAACACTTTGGATTTCCGCGTGACCTACGAGGACGCCCAGGCCGACGCGGACGCCGTGGTCGTGCGCACGGAGGCGCGCTCCCGGACCAACCGACGCGCACCCCCGGTCTCCATCGACTACCGCATGCACCTGGCGAACGGCGCCTGGCGCGTGATCGACATCTCCACCGACGGCGCGAGCATGGTTCAGAGCTACCGTCGGCAGTTCCGCCGCATCATCAGCCGTGAAGGCTGGGACGGCTTGCTGAGCCGCATGCGTTCCCGCCTCGAGGACGGCGGCGACGCCACTGCCGGCTGAGCCACGACCGGGTCCGCTAGACCAGCAGCCTGAGGGCTTGCTCGTCCAGGATGACGACTCGGCGATGATCCACGTCGATCACGTTCTGGCGACGTAGTTGACCGAGCACGAGGGTCACGGTCTCGCGCGTGGAGCCCACGTAGTTGGCCAGCTCCAAGTGGGTGTACTTCACGCCAATCAGCGTGCCTCGGGGATCCGGCACACCATGGTTCACGCCGGCTTCGAGCAGAAACGACGCCACACGACTCTCGACGGTGCGCGTCAGCAGGGCTCGGACGCGATCCTCCGCGACGGCCCTGGACTCGGCCATGTGCTCGGCCAGACGCCTCAGGACGCGGTTGTCGCGCGCCAGGATGGCCTGAATGGGCTGGGGGGGGAGTCGGAGCGCCTCCACCTTGTCCGCAGCGACATTCTCGGGAATCGGACCCATGCCAAGCAGGGAGTATTCCCCCAGCAGCTCGCCTGGACCGCGATAACTCAGGGTGATTTCCCGGTCTCCGTCGCGGACGAAGACCCGCAGTCGACCCCGTCCGATGATGTAGAGCGCCTCCTCGTTTCGTCGTGGGGCGAGCGGACGCCGCCTCTCCACGGTCACGATGGAGCCTCCCGCGAGCACCTTGTCGCGACGTTCGTCCCCCAGATCTCCAAAGATCACGGAACGCTCCAGGATCTTGATCATCCTCTCATAATGTTCGTCCATGCCGTCTGCTCCACAGCGAGAGAACTCCCCGGTTCAGTTATATTCCACACGACAGCGATTCCTGTCAAGACAGATTATTCCAGCCATGGTGTTGCCAAGGTCAGGATTGACCCCGTCGGCGCCGTCGGCTAAGTTCCCGGACCTCCGAGGCCCCGATGCGATTGTACAAAGGCAAGATCCCCCCCATCGTCGACGAGCTCCTCTCCGCCCTGATCAAGGACGGGGACGTGGAGGTGGAAAACGAGGAAGAGGCGCGCCTCGATCTCGAAGCCGTACTCAATGAGTTCGTGCGTCGGGAGCACCAGGTCATGGACGAGGCCAAGGCGCGCATGGAGCGTGAGGGCATGAGCTACTCCATGCTCGGAAAGATGCGCTCGCGGGTCTCGCGCGAGATGGACTTCCCGCCGCAAGACGAGATGTTGCCCTACATCATCGACCAGCTCCTGACCATGCTCTTCCACAGCCAGAACGTGGCCGAGGTCTTCGCGGAAGACTCCGAATTGCGCAAGAAGATGGCCCCGATCCTGCGACGCCACACCGAGGTGGAGAGCGAGCTCGATCGCGAGGTCCGGTCCAAGATCAAGAACCTCTCCGAGGGCACGGCGACCTTCGAGATCGAGTACGCGCGCGTGATGGAGCAGATGAAGCGCAAGAAGGGCCTGTCCTGAGCGTGGGCGGGACCGGCGCGACCGCGCCATCGACGAGAGCCGACGTCGGGCGCCGACGCCTGGTCTGGCGACTCGAGGACGGCTACGCGTGCGGACGCACTCTGGCTGACACGAACGCCCGGTGCGCGTAGGCTGACCGCATGCTGGAGAGCATGACCGGCTTTGGCATCGGCGAGGCGTCTCTCGGAGACGGCACGCTGCACGCCAGCGTGCGCTGCGTGAATCATCGCTTCCTCGACCTGCGGGCGCACCTGGCCCCGGAGCTCGGCGTCCACCAGGGCGTGGCCGAGGCCATGGTGCGCGAGCGCCTGTCGAGGGGCCGCGTGGAGCTCGTGGTGAAGCTCGTCGGAACGAGCCTCGGAGCGCCCATCCTCGACGTGAAGCGCGCCCGAGCAGCCCTCGAGCAGCTGCGCGACCTGCGCGACGCCGTATGCCCCGACGATCCGTTGCCGCTCAGCCTGCTGTCGTCCGTGCCCGGCCTGTTCCGAGCCTGCGACCCTGCGAGCGAAGAGGACACCCTCCCCGCGCTGAAGTCCGCCGTGAGCGCGGCCCTCGACGGCGCGGTCTCCATGCGCGAGCGCGAAGGCGAGGCCATGGCACGTCAGCTCGCGGGCACTCTAGAACGCGTTCGAGCTCACCTGGCGCAGCTCGGCCAGGCCACACCGCGTGCACTCGCCAGCCACCGCGAACGGCTGCGCGCCAGGCTCACGCGCCTGCTCGAGGGAGCCAGCGCGGCGTTGAACGAAGGGCGCCTCGAGCTCGAGGTCGCGCTCCTCGCCGAGCGCACGGACATCGCCGAGGAGACGACACGCTTGGCCTCCCATGCGGATCAGTTCGCGCAGCTGATGCAGTCCGGCGAGGGCGTCCTCGGTCGCAAGCTCGAATTCCTGCTGCAGGAGATGGCGCGCGAAGCCAACACCATTGGCGCCAAGAGCAACGACGGCGAGATCGCGACCCTGGTCATCGAGTTGAAGGCGGACGTCGAGCGCATGCGCGAGCTCGTCCTGAACGTCGTGTAGGCGCACGCGCTCGTGGACTTTGATACAGTGTCAAGCGTGAAAGATGCGCGCGACGAACTGCTGCTGTTGATCCTCAGCTCGCCCTCCGGTGCGGGCAAGACCACGCTCACGCAGCGGCTGTTGCAGGAGCAAAAGGGTCTCGCCTTCTCCGTCTCGCACACCACTCGTGCGGCGCGCCCCAACGAGGTCGACGGACAGGACTACCACTTCGTCGACCAGGAGCGCTTCTTCGAGATCGTGCGCGACGACGACTTCGCCGAATGGGCCGAGGTGCACGGAAACCTCTACGGCACCTCGGTGGCGGAGCTCGAGCGGGCCAAACGAGCGGGCGCCAGCGTCCTGCTCTTCGACGTCGACTACCAGGGAGCACGGCAGATCAAGGCGAAGCTCCCGCAGGCAGTGGGCGTGTTCATCCTTCCTCCGTCGATGCAGGAGCTGCGCCGCCGACTCGAGAGCCGTGGCACGGAGACGCCCGAGAGCCTGGCGCGACGCTTCGCCAAGGCGCGGGACGAGATCGGCCAGTACCCCTTCTTCGACTACCTGATCGTGAACGACGAGCTGCAGTCGGCGCTGGCGGATCTGAAGGGCGTGCTGGCCGCGGAGCGCTGTCGGCGGTCGCGACGAGCACCTACGGCGGAGGCGCTGCTACGGGCAGCGACGAAGCTGGACGAAAAGGCGTGACGAGCGAGCGGCTGTCCCGCGGCGCGTGGCAGAGACGCTGGCCCGCCCTGCCCTTGCTGATCCTCGCGCTCCTCTTCGCACGCACCGCGCCCGCCGCCGCGCGAGTCGTGGCGAGGCAACCGCCTTCCTTGCGCGCGCGCGCGCCCGGCCCGCCGCCCGCCACGGGCTGGGACGTGGTGGCCGACCTGGACGACGACGACGACGACGGCGTGGCCGACTCGCGTCAGACCCACGACGTGCCGCAGCGCGATCTATTCGCGATGCGCGCGGGCGGCCCGGGCGAACAGGGCACGCTGACCACCGAGGGGCCGATCCGGATCGTGGCGGACGGCCGACCGCAGCGTCAGCTCGAGCTGCGCGGTGAGGTCTCCTTCTTCGTGCAGGGGCTCGCGCCGTCACAGACGGCGGGCGACGCCAGCGTGCACCTGCGCACGGCGAACGGCGACGAGGCCATCGCGCGCTTCACCGTCGTCGGCCTGAGCTTCCTGCGCGCCGACGGCAGCCCGCTCGACGCTTCTCATCAAGCACTGGGCGTCTCCCACGCCATCACCAACGACGAGGGTCTGCCTCGCGGGGTCGGCAGCGCGCAGGCGCCGGACGACGTCGAGGCCATTCGCTTTCGCGTCGAGGACGTGGGCGTCTCGGATCTGGCCGAGATCGCCGTTCGCTCCTCAGCCCCGGGCGACGCGCCCCGATCGAACCGCCCGCACCTGGCCGTCGCTCCTGCGGGCGCGCACGCCTGGACCAGCGCCTGGATGCGTCTGGTCGGTGACGCAGTGGACGAACACGCGCCCGGCGTCGGCGCCCAGACCTTGCGGGTGGCGCTGCGCGACCAGGTCGAGGTCGTGTATCGCGCCGCCTCGGGCACGCTCAGACAGGGCGCGCGGGTCGGTCGGCCCGGCAGCGAGGATGGCGTGCGCGCCGTCCGCCGTGGTCATTTGCGGGTGCGCATCCTGCGGGCGATACCGGGCGGACGCCCGGCGATCGGGGGAGACGACCAGGGCGCGCTCCACCTGGGCCGCGAGCAGGTCGCGATCGCGAACGAGATCTGGCTGCAGTGCTTCATCGACTTCGGGGCGCCCGCCGACGCGGACGTCGCGGTCGTGGATCCGCCGCCTCCCTACCTGCTCTCCGTCGCCGACGGAGACGGTCTGCCCGCAGCCGGTGGAGGCGAGATCCGGCTGCGCGTGGACGGGCGCGTCGTGCCGGTCGTCACCACCCGGGCCGGCGACCCTCCGATCGAGACCGCGCTCCGTGTCGCCGACGCGCTGAGACGTCTCGGTTACGCACCGAGAGTGCTCCAGAACCCGCGCACGGAGCCGGGCGCCGCCGGGAGCGCCGACGTGCTCGTGCGCCGGGCGGACCATGCCCTGGCGACGCTCAGCGCCGACGGGGACGCCCCGCTGAGCAGCGACGCACGTCAGCGACTTCAGCTGGGCGAGGTCGACCTCGGGGACGGACTGAGCGAGTTCGACAACATGACCGCGGTCGCGGGCACGCTCGAAGAGCGCACGTTGGTGCACGCCATCCAGGACGACGACCCCACGACCGTGGAGATCGTGATCGTGCCCAGCTTCGCGCGTGGAACGCGACAGGGGGAGTCCTTCATCGAGGCCGACGGAGGCACGATCCTCGACGCTCTGATCCTCGACCGCAACGGCGTCGGCGAGGCGCGAGCGGCCTGGACCCAGAGCCACGAGCTAGGGCACGTGCTGCTCGACGAGCCGTATCATCCCGACAACGTCGGCCCGGATCGCCCCTGGCTCTTGATGGACGCGGACAGCAGCGAGCCCACCGTGCTCGGGCCCAAGCGCATCACTCAGGACGAGTGCCTGCGGGTGCGGAACGTGAGCGGCCTGGGCGCCGCGATCCGGCTCCTGCGGCGCCCACAGGACTCACGTTAGATACGCTCCAGCGTCTGCTCGATGGTATCGACCGGATCCAGCTCAATACCCTTGATGTCCGCGAGCGCGGAGCGCTCGAGGTTGGCGCGGGGCAGGATCACGCGCTCGAAGCCGAGCTTCTGGGCCTCACGCACGCGGGCCTCGGCGCGCGGCACGGCCCTGACCTCTCCGGCCAGTCCGACCTCACCGAAGACGGCCAGACCCTGCGCCAGCGGGCGATCGCGGAAGCTCGAGACGATGGCCACGGCCAGGGCGAGATCCGTGGCCCGCTCGAACACACGCGCGCCACCCGCCACCGAGGCGAAGACGTCCTGATCGAGCACGTGCACGCCGGCCTTGCGATCGAGCACGGCCAGCAGGATGGCCAGACGCTGGGCGTCCAGGCCCGAGGCGACACGACGGGCGGCGCCGTAGAGCGCGGGCGCCACCAGCGCCTGCACCTCGACCAGGAGCGCGCGGCTGCCTTCTGCGGAGGGCAGGACGACCGAGCCCGAAGCGCCGCGGGGACGCTCGGCCAGGAAGAGCGCGCTCGGATCGTCGACCTCGTGCAGCCCGTCGCCGGCCATCTCGAACACGCCCACCTCGAAGCTCGGTCCGAAGCGGTTCTTGTCGGCGCGCAGCAGGCGATAGGCCTGGCTGGCGTCGGCCTCGAAGGTGAGCACGGTATCCACGAGGTGCTCGAGCACCTTGGGTCCGGCCAGGGAACCGTCCTTGGTCACGTGGCCCACGAGGATCAGGCTCGAGAGATCGCGCTTGGCCCGATCGAGGAGCCTGCCCGCGACTTCGCGGATCTGTCCGACGCTGCCCGGGGCCGAGGTCAGAGCCGAGGAGCGCAAGGTCTGGATGGAATCGACGACGACCACGCTGTAGGAGGCCGCCTCCAGCGCCGACTCGAGGTCTTCGAGCTCCGTGGTCGGCAAGAGCCGCAGCTCCTGCATGCCTTCGCCACCCAGGCGCCGTGCCCGCAGCGCGACCTGCGCGGCGCTCTCCTCCGCGCTGACGTAGAGGCAGGCGTGACCGCGCGCCGTCAGCGACGAGAGCGCGGCCAACAGCAGCGTGGACTTGCCGATGCCGGGCTCGCCGCCGAGCAGGACGACGCTGCCCTCGACCAGGCCGCCTCCGAGCACGCGGTCCAGCTCGCCCAGGCCAGTGGAGATGCGCGCGTCGTTCTCGCCGCCCACGTCGCCCAGAGCGACCGGCGCCACGGCGCGTCCACGTCGCCCGGCGCGACCCGTGGGCGGCTTGATCGCGCGCTCCTCCGCCAGGGTGTTCCAGGCGCCGCAGCCGGGGCAGCGCCCCATCCAACGCGGGCTGGTCGCGCCGCACTCGCCACAGGCGAAGACGGTCTTCACGCGCTTCTCACTCATGGCCACTCATCGGCCCCGGAGCGCGCCGATTGCTCGAACGCCGACGCCTCGCCCGCTCGGGGCTCGACGCTGGGTCAGTATTGGACGCCCAGGATCAGGCGCAGCGTCTGGGCCTTGCGCAGGCTGGGGTTGCCACCGGTGATCTGCGGGTTCTGGGCGACGTTCGGATCGCGGCTGTAGCTGGCGTAGCCCAGACCGGCCAAGGGGAAGAGCAGGCCGTACTGGAACTGGGCGTAGAAGCCGTCCGTGGGTCCCGGGCCGTCCTCGCTGCGGTAGTAGACGCTGCCGTCGAGCTCGAGGCCGAGGTTCGGATCCGCGCCGTACGCCTGCGTCTCCTGCGACGCGCGGCTGTAGACCGCGTCGATGCGCGCCCCGAGTAGCTGACCGAAGGGGTTGCGGATGATGTCGTAGCTGATGCCGGGGCGGAAGTAGTAGGCGCCCGAGACGCGGCCCAGGATGGTGCGCCAGAGGATGAGGTCGATGCGGTAGTTGGGGTGGAAGCTGAAGGTCGAGATGGTGCGGTTGTCGGTCTGCTGCGCGGGTAGGCCATCTCCCGAGCTGAGCCCGTTCACGTCCGCGTCACCGCTGGCGTAGCCGCCGTAGAGCGAGATGCCGAGGTGATCGTCGAGCAGGCGAAACTCGCCCTCGAAGGCCACGCCGAACTGACGCACCTTGTAGTTCTCGAGGCTGAAGCTGCTGACCTGCGTGTTCTCGATCCTGCCGGCGATGTAGACCGCCTCGAGCTCGAGCCGCAGCTTGCGCCACAGGAACTGGCCCCAGAGGTCGGGGATGTAGGCCTGTGCGTTGCGCCGCACGAAATGGTCACTGATGCTCGACGACGTGCCAAAGGGATCTGTGATGCCCTGGCTGGACAGGAACTGCTTGCGCATCACGAAGTAGAGGCCGCCATTGAGCACCCAATCGCCACGCTGCAGGCGAGCGCGCTGGGTCTCGGGGTCCTCGCGATGGGCCACCGCGAACACCCACTGGCGAATGTCGTCCTTCTGGGTCGCGTCGAAGGGGATGCCGGAGAGGTCGTTCTGGTTCTGGACGACGTAGCCCTCGCCCGCGAAATCGCGAGCGATCACCAGGTAGAAGCCTGCGAGCTGGGTCATGGCCATCACGCGGTCGACGTCCGAGGAGTAGTCCGAGTCGATGCCGTCGCCGCTGCTGGCCAGCATGCCCAGGCCCCACTGCGAGCCCATGCGGCCGAAGCGCAGTTGCCCGAGGCCTCGGTTCGTCACCTCGGCCCAGGCGCGGCGCACGTAGATCGAGTCGCGCGTCGAGTTGCGGTAGGCCTGGGGCGGGTTGCTGGTGGCGCTGAAGCTGTCGAGGGGCACGCCCGGGGTCCGGGAGCGTAGCGTGTAGCCATTGCCGCCCGATGGCGCGTCATACGCCAGGCCGTTGGGCGTGGAGCCCAGGACCATGTTGTCGAAGACGTCGACCATCATGTGGACCTTGACGTCGTCGCTCAGCGCCAGGGTCGGGGTGAGGCGCATCCGCATGTTGGCGAAGCGCAGGCGATCGCTGCCCGTGCTGCAGGCGTCCGCGCTGGGATCGGCGGGCACGGCCGCCGTGCCGCGGCAGCCACCGGCGGGCAGCGCGCCCTGGTCGGCCGGGATGAAAGCGCTGAACGGCGCGTCCGTACGTCCCAGGAAGAAGGTGTCCTGGAGCTCGGTGCGCATGCGCAGGTAGCCGTGCAGCGTCAGCACGGCCTGGGGCGCGGTCCAATCGGGGTCGGTGGGATCGCTGGAGGGCGGTGTGCCGTTGCCCAGCATGGCGGCGTCACGTCCGGCGTCGTCGCCCGTCGCGTCTCCCGTTTGATCCGTCGTGTCTCCCGACTGATCCGCATCCGCATCGGCGTCGCCGTCTTCGTCCGCTTCCATGCCCGCGAGATCGACGGGCTCCAGCGTGGGCGCGCGAAGACGAGGCTCATCGACGGCGTCGTCATCTGCGTCCGCATCTGCGTCCGCATCGGCGTCTGCATCGGCGGCTGCCGCGTCATCCGTGGCCGCGTCGCTGCCCGCTGCCGGAGGCGTGGCCGCCGGTGGCTGTGCGTGTCCGCGGGAGACGAGACCCGGCAGGCCGAGTCCGGCCACACCCAGGAGAATCAGGAGGCTAAGGAGATGATTCCAACGACGCATGATGAGCTCGCTCGCGGAGGGGCCGAAACGGTAGTCGCTTCAGGCCTCAGCGCGTGCCGGGGTTAGCACGCAGTGGAGGAGAGGGTCAACGCGGAGCCACGCTACGAATCATGGAGCGCCTGCCAAGAAATGCGGCAAGCTGCGCCCGTGAGCGAAGCATTTCGGGTGACACCCCTCGGTGGGCTCGGCGAGGTCGGCATGAACTGCATGCTGATCGAATACGGGGGGACGCGGGTAGTGATCGACTGCGGCGTGACCTTCCCCAAGGATGGCAAGGATGGCGCGGGCGCGGACGTGGCCCACGCCGACTTCTCCTGCCTGGGCAAGGGCCCGAAGGCGCTCGACGCCATCCTGCTCACCCACGGCCACGAGGATCACGTGGGCGCCCTGCCCTACCTGATCGAGCGCTGTCCCGCACCCGTGATAGGTCCGCCCTACGCGCTGGCCATCGCCCGTGAGCGCCTGGCGGAGCGCGGCACGCTCGACTCGGCCGATCTGCGACCGATCCTGCCCGGCGAACGCGTGCGCGTCGGCGCCTTCGAGGTCGAGCCCATCCGAGTCACCCACTCGATCCCGGACGCCACCTCCCTCGTGCTGCGCACCGCGTCCGGCACCATCCTCCACAGCGGCGACTTCAAGATCGATCCCACACCCACGGATGGCGAAGCGTTCGACTCCGCGCGTTTTCGAGAGGTCGGAGACCAGGGCGTGCTGCTCTTGATGAGCGACTCGACCAACATCGATCGCGAGGGTCACACCCAGAGTGAGGCCGACGTCGCCGAGCGCCTCGCGCACACGATCTCGAAGGTCGAGGGACGCGCGGTGGTCGCCCTCTTCGGCTCCAACGTGCATCGCCTGCGCGCGCTGGTCGCGGCGGCGCGCCTGAGCGAGCGCAAGCTCTGCCTGCTGGGTCGCTCGCTGCAGATGCACGGGCGCATCGCCTCCGAGCTCGGCCACCTCGAAGGGCTCGCGCAAGTTCAGGTCCAGGAGCGTGAGGCGCGCAAGCTGCCGCGGGAGCGTCTTCTGGTGGCGGCGACGGGCACGCAGGGGGAACCGGCCGCCGCGCTGCCGACGCTGGCTCGAGGCGAACATCGCAGCCTCGAGCTCGAGCCCGGCGACACGGCCATCCTCAGCGCGCGCGTGATCCCGGGCTGCGAGCTCGCGGTGCACGAGGTCCTCGATCGCCTCGAGCGCATGGGCGTCCACGTGATCACGCGGCGAGAGGATCCCGGCCTGCACTGCAGTGGCCACGGGGCGCGCGAGGAGCAGGCGGAGCTGCTGCGGCTCTTGCGACCACGCTTCTTCGTGCCCGTCCACGGCACCTTCCATCACCTGCGCCGCCACGCGCGCATGGCCGAGAGCCTGGGCGTGGAGCAGACGCAGATCGTCGAGAACGGCCAGGGTTTCGCCATCGACGACGACGGTTTCTCGCTGCTGCCGCCGATCGCGGTCGGCCGCGTCTACCGTCGCTGGGGCGAGGAACTCGACGACGAGATGCGCAAGGCGCGTGGGCTGATGCTCGAGCTGGGCCACGCCATGATCGCCGTGGCCGTCGACGCCCGCATGCGCCCGCGCGGGCTGGTGCGGATCGAGCAGCGTGGCTTCATGCCCGAGAGCATGGCGACGGAGAAGCTCCTGGCCGATGCCGGCCGCAGCGTGACCCAGGAGCTCGCCCAAGGTGAGGCCAGTGAGGATCACGAGGCGCTGCGCGACCGCGCCCGCCGCGCCCTGCGACGTTTCCTGCGCAAGGCCAAGCGAAGCGCCCCCTACATCACGGTGGCGGTCGTCGAGGTTCAGCGATGAGGCTGGGCCCTTCGGCTGCGCTGGTCACGCTCTTCTTCGTCGCGGCGTGCGGCGGGGCCCAGACGCCCGCGAGCACGACGCCGAGCCCGAGCGTCCCCGAAGCGGCACCGACGCCCGTGGCCCCCGAAGCGGCTGCGTCCGACGACACCGTCGGGCGCGCCCCCAACTCGGTCGAGCGCAGCGCCGTACAGCGATTGATCGACGAGACCGTCGCCACGCGCCACCTCGAGCCGACTCGCCCCATCACCATCCGCGTGGCGAGGGCCCAGCAGATCGCCACCCGCCTCGCCGGTCAGATCGAGCCCGAGGACGTGGAGCATGCGCGAGCGGAGTACACGGCGCTCGGGCTGCTTCCGCCGCAGCTCGATCTGCGCACGCTCTTGAAGGACCTGCTCGCCGAGCAGGTGGTGGGCTTCTACGATCCCGAGCGCGACGATCTGGTGATCCGTGACGACGCCGCGCGAGGCCTGACACGCATCGGCCTGAGCCCCGAACCGCTGGAGGGGCGCGCGGCGCTGGCGCACGAGATCGTCCACGCCCTTCAGGATCAACGACTCGGGTTGGGCGAAGCCATGCACCTGGATCGCGACACGGACGCCGAGGACGCTCTGCACTCGCTGGTCGAAGGGGACGCGACCCTGGCCATGGTCGGCTGGCTGCTGGCACGGGCGGGGCAGCCACTCGAGGATCTCACGCAGGATCCGGGACGGATGCGCGGGCTCAGGCAGATGGCCGCGCCCAGCGGAGAGCGCCTGTTGGCCGCGCCGCGCATCGTGCAGGTCTCGCTGCTGGCGCCCTATCTGGAGGGCTTGAACTTCTGCGCCGTGCTGCACGCGCGCGGGGGATTCGCCGCCATCGACGCCGCCCACGCGCACCCTCCTCGCTCCATGGAGCAGGTGCTGCATCCGCAGAAGTACCTGGCGGGCGAGGAGCCCGAGACGATCGCCTTGCCGCCGCTTCCGAGCCTCGAGGCCGCCGGTTTCCATCCCCTGCTCGACGACACCTTGGGGGAGCTCGAGATGGGCGTGTATCTGGGCCTCGGGCAGGAGTCGGGCGTGGACGAGGCCGCCGCGGCGGGCTGGGGCGGAGACCGCCTGCGCATCTACCAGGGCCCGCGCGAGCTCGCCGCGGTGTGGCTCTCGACCTGGGACGACGAGGACGAAGCGCGCGGGGCGGAGCAGGCGGCGCGGCGCGCCCAGGGCACGTCGTCGGTGGAGGAGCAGGACTCGGAACGCGTGCTGCGCATCGGACGCGCGCTGATGATCTTGCGCGGCGTCCCGGCGGAGCAACAGGCCGGCGTGGTCGCGGCGCTCGAAGGAATCATGCGCCAGCGAAGCCGCCCCGCTGCACCCGCGCCCACACCGCGACCCCCCGCGACCCCATCCCCCCGTTGAAGGCGCGGCGCCGTGCGTGATAGCGTGCGCCGTCCCTGGAACCCAGGAGGTCCTCCGTGCGCTTGTCTTTTCCTCGCTTGATCGTTCCCACCTCACTCGTCCTCGCGCTCGCCCTCGGCGCCTGCGGGGACTCCCACACCGTCGCGGAAGCCGACGCCGGGCCGCTGGGCAGCGACGGCGGGACCATGAGCGACGGCTCCACGATCTTCCCGGATAGCGGCATCGCGACCGATGCCTCGGTCACCCCCATCGACTCGAGCACCGGCGACTCGGGCGGGACGTCCGTGGACGCCAGCACCGTCGACTCCGGCACGATCGTCGTGGACGCCAGTCCCGCACCCGACGGCGGACCGATGCCGACCGTGCCCGGCAGCGTGGGCGCCGCCTGCGCCGGCGACGCGGACTGCGACATGCTCACGGCCCCGACCTGCATGACCACGATCGGCAGCGGCGGCTTCAGCGCGGACTTCCCCGGCGGCTACTGCACCCAGACCTGCATGCCGAGCTTCGGCGGCGGCCCCGATGGCTGTCCCACGGGCTCGTCCTGCTTCGGCGGCGGGTTCGGCGGCTTCGGCGCGGCCTACTGTGCGAAGACCTGCTCGAGCGACGCCGACTGCCGCGTGGCCGACGGCTACACCTGCAGGTCGGCAGGGTTCGGCGGTAGCCCCTCCGTGTGCTCGCCTCCCTTCGGCGGTGGCGGGATGACGGGCGGAGACGCCGGTCTGCCCTCCCCCTGACGCCCTCCGCCCAACGCGAGGTTCGATCGATGCGAGTGTCCTGGGACGTCTACTTCATGAACATCGCCCGGGAGGTCTCGGCCCGGGCGACCTGCGATCGCAAGCACGTCGGCTGCGTGATCGTGCGGGACAAGACCATCCTCGCGACCGGCTACAACGGCTCGGTCCGCGGCCTGCCCCACTGCGACGAGGCCGGCCACATGATGGAGGACGGACACTGCGTCCGCACCATCCACGCCGAGATCAACGCCATCGTGCAGGCAGCCCGCCACGGCACGGCGATCGACGGCTCGACCCTCTTCGTCACCGCGTCGCCCTGCTGGCCCTGCTTTCGCACCATCGCCAACACGGGCATTCGACGCATCGTCTTCGGTGAATTCTATCGCGACGAGCGCGTGTTCGAGGTCGCCCAGGCGCTGGGGATCGAGCTCGTCGAGCACATCGCCGACGGCGACGACACGCGGCGCTGACCGACCCTGCTCTGCGAAAGCGGCGCCCGCGCGCAAAAGCGCGATATCTGCGCGTTTTGCGCCCTCGCTCGCTTGACGGCTCCCAGGACGGGCGTTACGTAGCCGAACCCGTTTGGAGGCTTTTGAAGATGCAGTCCGAGCTCAAAGAGATCAGCCCGACCGAGGTCGAGCTCGCCATCCAAGTCCCGTGGGACGCGGTCAAGGCCGACATGGACAAGCGCTTCAAGCAGCTGGCCACGACGGCGAAGATCCGCGGCTTCCGCCCCGGGCACGCGCCGCCCAAGGTCGTGCGCCAGGTCTACGCCCGAGCCGTGGAGGCCGAGGTCACGGCCCACCTGATCGAGCACGCGTGCATGGAAGCGATCGCCGAGCACGCGCTGCCCGTGGTCGCCACGCCCACCGTGGGCGAGCCCGTGCTGACCAAGGGTGAGAACCTGAGCTTCACGGCCACCATCGAGGTGCAGCCGAAGCTCGACAACCTCGTGCTCGATGGCCTGACGGCGGCTCGCCCGCTCGTGAACATCCCCGACGTGCTGATCGACGACGAGATCATGCAGCGCCGGCGCCAGAACGCCACGGTCTCGGAGCCGGATCCCATGCGGCCCGCCCAGGCCGGCGACCTGCTCCTGATCGACTATCAGGTCGCCATCGACGGCGAGGCCTGCGACGACATGAAGGCCGAGGGTCGGCCCGTGGAGCTGGGCGACGGACACCTCCTGCCCGAGCTCGAGGCCGCGCTGATGGGTACGGTTCCGGGCGACGAGCGCACGGCCGAGGTCCCCTTCCCCGAGGATCACGGCTCCGAAGCGCTGCGCGGCAAGACCGCGGTCTTCACCGTTCAGGTGAAGGAGCTGAAGGAGCAGGTCCTGCCCGAGCTCGACGACGACTTCGCCAAGGACTGCGGAGACTTCGAGACGCTGCTCGAGCTGCGCCTGTCCATCCGCAAGGACGCCGAGACGCGCGAGAAGCGCCGCAGCGAGAGCATGTTGAAGGAGCGCATCCTCGACGCCCTGCTCGCGGCCAACGAGGTCCCCGTGCCGCCGACCATGCTCGAGCGGCAGAAGCGTCGCATGATGTACGAGACGGTTCAGTTCGCCCAGATGCTCGGCCAACAGGGTGGCGGCATGCCGCCTGGCCTGTTCGACGGCATCGAGGAGCGCGCCGAGCGCCGCGTGAAGGCCGGCCTCCTGCTTGGCGCCTTGACGCGTCTCGAGAAGCTCGAGGTCACGGCAGAGGAGATGGACGCCCGCTTCGCCGAGATCGCCGAGAAGACGGGCAAGCACATCGCCAAGGTTCGCGCCGACCACTCCGGGCAGAAGGCCGGCGAGATCGAATCCGAGCTGATGGAGGAAAAAATCTGGGCCATTCTCCATTCTCGGGTCAAGATCGAAGACGAAACAGCCGACGCAGCAGCTGCCGGGGGCAGCGCGTCGGTGAAGGCCTCTGACCAGCAGGGTGAATCAGCATGAGCCGAGAGATCGACGATCCGCGCGCCTACTTCATCCCGACCGTGGTCGAGACGACCCATCGGGGCGAGTACCGCTGGGACATCTACAGCCGCCTGCTCAAGGACCGCATCATCTTCCTCGGGACCGAGGTCAATGACGACGTCGCGAACGCCATCATCGCGCAGATGCTCTTCCTGGAGAGCGAGGATCCCGACAAGGAGATCACGCTCTACATCAACAGCCCTGGCGGCGTGATCACCGCCGGCCTCGCGATCTACGACACCATGCAGTACGTGCGCTGCCCCGTGTCCACCGTCTGCCTCGGGCAGGCAGCCTCCATGGCCGCGTGGATCCTCGCGGCGGGAAGCGCCGGTCTGCGCAAGGCTCTGCCCAACAGCCGGGTCATGATCCACCAGCCCCTCGGCGGCGTCCACGGCCAGGCCTCGGACATCGAGATCCACGCCAAGGAGATCATCCAGCTGCGCGAGCGCATGAACCAGATCATGAGCGACCACACGGGCAAGAGCGTGGAGATGATCAAGAACGACACGGAGCGAGACCGCTACCTCAGCGGAGTCGAGGCCCTCGAGTACGGCATCATCGACGACGTGATCGAGCCCCGCAAGACGGCGACGGCTCCCAAGAAGAAGTGACGTCCTCGGGCGCGAGCTCCGCTGGCGCCCACCCCCGACCCCATCGCATACGCGGCGTTGCCCGGCCCCTCGGGCGGCGCTAGACTCAAGCAACAACTCCCTTTTTGGCGGAATTCAGTGGATCGACGGCGAGACGACGGACACGGCAATCTTCAATGCTCCTTCTGTGGCAAGTCCCAGAAGGAGGTAAAGAAGCTGATCGCAGGACCTACGGTCTACATCTGCGACGAGTGCATCGGCTTGTGCAACGACATCATCGCCGAAGAGGTCGAGCGTGACGACTCCCGCTCGACGGGCGCCCCGCTGCCCAAGCCCGCCGAGATCAAGGCCATCCTCGACGAGTACGTGATCGGTCAAGAGCGCGCCAAGAAGGTGCTCTCGGTCGCCGTCCACAACCACTACAAGCGCATCGACTCCACCGTCAACTCGGACGACGTCGAGCTGTCCAAGAGCAACATCCTGCTCCTCGGCCCGACCGGCTCGGGCAAGACGCTGCTCGCGCAGACTCTGGCCAAGATCATCAACGTCCCCTTCGCCATCGCGGACGCCACCACGCTCACGGAGGCTGGCTACGTGGGCGAGGACGTCGAGAACATCATCGTCCAGCTGCTGCAGAACGCCGACCACGACGTGGAGCGAGCGCAGCGCGGCATCGTCTACATCGACGAGATCGACAAGGTCGCCCGCAAGGGAGACAACCCCTCCATCACGCGCGACGTCAGCGGCGAGGGCGTGCAGCAGGCGCTGTTGAAGATCATCGAGGGCACCGTCGCCAACGTCCCCCCCAAGGGTGGGCGCAAGCATCCGCAGCAGGACTTCCTGCAGGTCGACACCTCGAACATCCTCTTCATCTGTGGCGGCGCCTTCGTCGGCCTCGATCAGATCATCGAGCGTCGCGTGGGCCAGAAGACCATGGGCTTCGGCGCCGACATCATCTCCAAGAAGGAGAAGCGCATCGGCGAGCTGCTCGAGCAGGTCCAGCCCGAGGATCTCCTGCGCGCCGGCCTGATCCCGGAGTTCATCGGTCGTCTGCCGGTGCTCGCCACGCTGCACGAGCTGGACGCGAACGCCTTGGTCGACATCCTGACCAAGCCCAAGAACGCGCTGGTGAAGCAGTATCAACGCCTGTTCGAGATGGACGGCGTGAAGCTCAAGTTCTCCCAGACCGCCCTGGAAGCCGTCGCGCGGGTCGCCCTCGAGCGCAACGCCGGCGCCCGCGGTCTGCGCGCCATCATGGAGCACGCCATGCTCGACATCATGTACGAGGTGCCCTCCGCGACGGGCATCAAAGAGGTGCATGTCGGCCAGGAAGTGATTACCAAGGGTGAGCAACCGCTGATCGTGTACGAGAAGGAAGCCGAGCTGGCCTGATCGGGCTGGCCTGATAGGGCACCGCGATCTGCGCAAGATGAGGCGCACCCGCGCCTACCCTACCGACGAGGCCAAACCGCATGTTCTTCCACCGTAACAACGACGACGACCCTCGGCCTAGCGGCGGTGCGCGACCGCTCCCCCTTCTGCCGCTGCGCGACATCATCGTCTTCCCGCACATGGTGGTGCCGCTCTTCGTCGGGCGCGAACGCTCCATCAACGCGCTCGAAGAGGCGATGAGCCACGACAAGGAGATCCTGCTCGCGGCGCAGCGCAAGGCCAAGACCAACGACCCGGCGCCCGAGGACATCTTCCCCGTGGGCACCATCGGGAAGATCATCCAGCTCCTCCGCCTGCCCGACGGCACGGTGAAGGTGCTGGTGGAAGGCGCGGAGCGCGCCCGCATTCGGCGCTTCTTGCCCAACGAGGACTTCTTCCTGTGCGAAGTCGAGGAGGTCGTGGAGCCCTCCATCGTCGGTGTCGAGATCGACGCGCTCCTGCGCAGCGTCAAGAACACCTTCGAGGCCTACGTCAAACTCAACAAGCGCATCCCGCCGGAGATGCTGGTCACGATTCAGACCATCGGCGACCCGTCCCGGCTGGCCGACACGCTGGTGGTGCACCTCAGCAGCATCAAGCTCGACGACCGCCAGAGTGTCCTCGAGACCCTAAACCCGACGAAGCGCCTCGAGCGCCTCCTCGAGCTGATGAACGCCGAGATCGAGATCCTTCAAGTCGAGAAGAAGATCCGCTCGCGCGTGAAGAAGCAGATGGAGAAGTCGCAGAAGGAGTACTACCTGAATGAGCAAATGCAGGCCATTCAGAAGGAACTCGGCGAGAAGGACGAGTTCAAGAGTGAGCTCGAAGAGATCGAGGAACGCCTCGCCAAGAAGAGCCTGCCGCGCGAGGCGCTCTCCCAGGTCAAGAAGGAGCTGAAGAAGCTCAAGATGATGCAGCCGATGAGCGCCGAGGCGGCGGTCATTCGCAACTACATCGATTGGGTCCTGTGCCTGCCATGGAGCGAGACCTCCGAGCCGACGCAAGACCTGCTCGAGGCGCAGCGCATCCTCGACGAGGACCACTACGGCCTGAAGAAGCCGAAGGAGCGCATCCTCGAGTATCTCGCCGTGCAGACGCTGGTCGAGAAGAACCAGGGGCCCGTGCTCTGTCTGGTGGGTCCGCCCGGCGTGGGCAAGACCTCCTTGGCCAAGAGCATCGCGCGCGCGACCGGTCGCGAGTTCGTGCGACTCTCTCTGGGCGGTGTGCGCGACGAAGCGGAGATCCGCGGACATCGCCGCACGTACATCGGCGCCCTGCCCGGTCGTTTGATTCAATCATTGAAGCGCTGCGGCACCAACAACCCCGTCTTCCTCCTCGACGAGGTGGACAAGATGTCGAGCGACTTCCGCGGGGATCCCGCGGCTGCGCTGCTCGAGGTGCTCGACCCGGAGCAGAACGCTTCCTTCAGCGATCACTACCTCGACCTCGACTACGACCTCTCGGACGTCATGTTCATCACGACGGCGAATACCCTCAACGGGATCCCGATCCCGCTTCAGGATCGCTTGGAGATCATCGAGCTCAGCAGCTACACGGACTTCGAGAAGCTCAACATCGCCATGCGCTACCTGATCCCGCGGCAGCTCGAAGCCGCGGGGCTGACGCCGAGCGAGGCCAGTCGGGCCGCGGACGCCGCGAGCGCCGCGCTTTTGGACGACGACTCGCCGCGCGCGACGGACGCTCCCATCGCCCAGACGACCACGGCCGCGATGACCACACCCGAGCAGCCCATCGAGTTCACGGAAGCGGCCGTGCGCGCCATCATCCATCACTACACGCGCGAGAGCGGCGTGCGCAGCCTGGAGCGCCAGATCGGCGGCATCTGCCGCAAGATCGCGCGCAAGGTGGTCGAGCAGCGCAGTCTCGTTCAGCAGGGCGAGGCCAACGCCGACAAGCACGGCCCCGCCTCCGGCCTCGAGGCCGGCATGCCTCGCACGATCGAGCGCGAGGACGTCCCCGTCTACCTGGGCGTGCCCAAGTTCCTGCCCGAGAAGCTGCACGACCGCGACGAGGTGGGTCTGACCAACGGACTCGCCTACACCTCCTACGGCGGCACGCTGCTGGAGTGCGAGGTCGCGATCGTTCCCGGCAAGGGCAAGCTCGTGATCACGGGCCTGCTCGAGAAGGGCATGCAGGAGTCGGCTCAGGCCGCCATGAGCTACATCCGCTCCCGCCAGCGCGTGCTCGGGCTCGACGAAGATTTCTATCACAAGATCGACTGCCACGTGCATTTCCCCGAGTTCGTGCCGAAGGACGGACCGAGCGCGGGCGTGACCATGGCGACCTCCATCGCGAGCGCGCTCTTGAAAATCCCCGTGCGCCGCAACGTGGCCATGACGGGCGAGATCACGCTGCGCGGTCGGGTGATGCCCATCGGCGGGCTCAAGGAGAAGCTGCTCGCGGCCCACCGCGCCGGCATCGACACCGTGCTGGTCCCGGCGGAGAACCGCAAGGATCTGCGCGACGTGCCCACGCGCGTCCTGTCCGAGCTGCGCATCGTGCTGGTGGAGCACACGGATCAGGTGCTGCGCGAGGCGCTCTCGGTCTCCGACCCCGACGCCCTCTTCGGGGACTCGCGCGAGGCACCCCTCGAGTATCGCGACGGCAAGCTCTACACGCCGACTCGCGCCGCCTCCGAGGACGAGGACGTGCCCGAGCCGACCGTCGACGCCCCTGGCGCGCGTCAGTAACTGCCCAGCCAAGTCCCACGGCGGGATCCCGAGATGCGCGTGTGCACCAAGGGCACGTTCGCACGCGCGCCGTCACCTCTGGCGCGCGCCTTCGGCACGCCCTATAAGTGCCGGACCCGGGCGGGTAGCTCAGCGGTAGAGCGCTGGCCTTACAAGCCGGACGTCGCAGGTTCGACCCCTGTCCCGCCCACCGCGAGTCGATGCTGAGAGAGCCGTTTTTCTGACCGCCGGTCACAGCAAGGCTTGACGAGCCTATTCTAAGCGCTACCTAGGCGACTTCATGTTCTGACCACCGGTCAGCAACGATGTCCAAGAGCGCGAACAAAGAGAGTCGGGAGCTGGAGCGGGAGGCGAAGCGTGACGCCATCCTGAAGGCTGCCCAACGCGTCGCCGTCGAGCACGGCTTCCACGCCTTGTCCATGAGCGCCATCGCGCGCGAGGCGGGCGTGTCCAAGGCGGCGCTCTACCTCTACTTCGACAGCCGCGCGGCGTTGGTGGCGGGGATCCTGCTGCGCAGCGCGACCCACATGACGCCGCTCCTGCGTGACGCGCTCAGCGGCGCGG
>Ga0100385_1000771_pt1 | contig 35651 bp, 37 predicted proteins | sample CryGeymeta201509_FD_81543 | JGI IMG/M metagenome (GOLD analysis project Ga0100385, IMG submission 81543) | Groundwater microbial communities from Crystal Geyser aquifers in Utah, USA - Crystal Geyser metaG 2015-09 | ecosystem: Environmental > Aquatic > Deep subsurface > Groundwater | place: USA... | reverse complement strand
CCAAAAGATTGTATCTGAAGCTACAAAATCTTGGGGAATTCATGTTACAGACATCAAAATTCAAGATATAGAGTTACCAGCAGATATGAAAAGAGTAATGGCAAAACAAGCTGAATCAGAAAGAGAAAGAAGAGCTATAATAATTAGATCACAAGGAGAATTCCAAGCATCAGAAAGATTGGCAGAAGCAGCTAAAATTCTTAGTTCTGTCCCAGGTGGAATATCTATGAGAACATTACAAACAATAGAGAAAATTAATCCAGATCCATCAAAGACAGTAATATTTGCATTACCAGTAGAAGTAATGGAAGGAATTCAATCACTAAGCAAACATCTAGGTAAATAGATCTAAATTATCTATTAATCCAAATAAAGAGTTCTGTATATAATTACAGAATTTTTTATTTTATTTGTTTTAAAAATTGCTCTACTAGATTATTCTCATTTTGATTAAAGTCATAGAAATCTTTCCAAACAGTAACAATATCTGCTCCATTAAATATAGAACTTTTGATTTCTTTTAGAGTATCACCTCCGGCAACAGCGATCAAAACATTATTATAAGCTCCCTTGATTTGCTTTATCTGATAATAAGGTAAAAGTTTAAATTTAGAAATATTAGTCTCATCAACTCCTCTATGCAGAATTACAACTTTAGGTAATTTTTTTAGCTTTTTTAAAATTATCAAAGGATATTCTACACCCATCATATCTATCATAGAATCTATATTTAATTCCTCACATTTAGCAATAAAAGTATCTAGAGTCTCAATTGAAGAAATCCCAAGACAAGTTACCGCATTAGCACCAGCATCAAACATCATTTGAACCTCTTTTCCTGCCATATCAGAGCATTTGGAGTCAGCTATCACATATGAGCCTCTCGGTAAAGAATTTTTGATTCTAGTGATAGCTTTGGTACCATAGACTTTGATTAAAGGAGTTCCAACTTCTACCAAAACTCTTTCTTTTATATTAAGGTTTTTAGCTATTTTTTCAGATTCTTCCAATGTACTATTAAGAGCAATATGTAAAAATTTCTTTTTTCTAGATAATTCAATCTTAGGAATCGTTTTTTGGTTAATTGAGTAAGCTTCAATTAGATTTGTATTATTCCCAAAAGCCAGATTAGATATAGAGTTAAGCTCAGTAGTATTTGTTAAAAGAGAGATAAAATCTTTGCCATCATTCTCATTTAAGTTTTTTAATTGTGAGAAGTGTTTAAATTTATTCTCAAGATCGTTGTTATTGAATAAAGAACTAAAGACCATACCCAAAATAAAACTCAAAATGGGGTTTATAAAAAATACAATAAATATAATTAACCCAGCCACTCTCTGCAAAAGTTTTTTTTGTTTATCATCCATATTATTTAGTAAATTTTAGATAGTTACTCACTATATCCTTAATATTTTCTGTATTCTCTGCTAATTCTTGCCATACAATAGTAATATCAGCATCATTAAAAAAAGATCGTCTCACTTCCCTTTGATTTTCTCCACCAGCAATTGCAATCATCAAATTATTATATGTACCTTTGAGCCTATGAATCTCTTTATAAGGTATTGGATTCTCTCTGTTCTTCCCCTCATCAACTCCTCTATGAAGAAGAAGAATTTTAGGTAATTTTTTAAATTTTTGGGTTATTTCAAAAGGGTAGGGGACATTCATCATATCAATAATAGAATCTATATTATTCTTTTCACATTCTTCTATGAATAAATCTATAGTCTCTATTGGTGCAAGTCCAAGACAAGTGATAGCATTAGTTCCAACTTTAGCGAATTCTTGAACTTCTCTTTCAGCTCTATCCATTGATTTCAAGTCGGCAACACAATATATATCTTGTCTATGTTGATTATAATAAGCATCTTTTAGAATTGTAATAGATTCTGTTCCATATTCTTTTACAAAAGTTGTACCAGCTTCCAGAATTAAATTTTCTGATTTTGGTAAATTTCTTACCATTTTTCTCACAATATCTTTACTTCTATTGAAGGCTATTTGAAGATATTTAGTTCGTGGATTTAATGTCATAGATTTAGATTGTTAACTATATTTATTATAGCTAATTTTAGAATATAATACAAATTAATGAATATATAATGTGTTTTAAGCTAGAGAAAAACTATATGTTCTTTTCTAAACAAAAAAACCGAGTAAATTAATACTCGGTGTATATTTTAAGTGAATTTTACTTTATTCTCACCAAATTTTTGAATGAACAAATCTTTGGTTTCTCTAGAAAGTTTCTCGTTTAGATAAATTTCCCCCCAACATGTTCAGGTAAATTCCCTTCGAGTGAAGTTAGAGATTCTAAATTTAAACCACTACCAACATATTTAGGAAAATTCCCCTCAAATGACTCAAGAGATCCTAAATATAAAGTATCACCAACATATTCAGGTAAATTACCCTTCAAAGAATTAAGAGACCTTAAATCTAACCAATCACCAATATATTTAGGAAAATCTCCCTCATATGATTTAAGATGTAGTAAATTTACAGAAGATCCAACATATTCAGGGAAGTTACCCTTAAATGACTCAAGAGATTCTAAATTTAAATATTCCCCAACATATTCGGGAAAATTTCCTTTAAATGACTCAAGAGAATTTAACCATAAATGTCTACCAACATATTTAGGGAAATACCCTTTATATGATTGAAGAGATTCTAAATCTAAATCTCCCCCAACATGTTCAGGGAAAGCCCCCTCAAATGACTCAAGAGATTCTAAATTTAAAGTCCCACCAACATATTTAGGAAAATCTCCTTTATATGACTTAAGACATATTAAATGTAAATTCCCACCAACATGTTTAGGAAAATCCCCTTTATATGATTTAAGTGATTTTAAATCTAAATATCCTCTAATGTACTTAGGAAACTTTCCTCTGAATGATTCAATATCTCTTACATCTAAATTACCCCAATGATAAATAATACCTCCAGATAGAGCTTCATTTTCATTAAAGCTAATCTGGTTTGGGTTACATCCAAAAATGAAAACAAGATCTTTTCTTTTAGCATTCTTATCTTTAGCATCTAAAATCTCTTGTATTCTAGGGTCTATATCATACCCAAATCCTCGAATCTTCCCATCAATCTCATACAGAAATCTCAGCTCATCTCTACCAAGAGAAATCTTATTTTCCCATTTCTGATAAATTTGAGTAAGGAATTTCATATCTGAGGCTTGTTTTTGGTATTTATCCGCAATAGAACCAAATTCCTTAAATTTAGCTTCCAGTACAGGAAGAATATAAGGATCAAGGTTTTGCTTAGGAGCAATACCTCTTGGATTTTCAGCAATTTGGGAGTCCCAAATCATTCTAATAGCCAAACGAGGAACAATAGAGTTTCCCATCGGATCATTAGAATAAAAGACATGAATATCTCCTCCATTCAAGAAATTTTGGGCCGTACTTAAATTCGCAATACACCATTCCAAAGTATATCCTTGGAGGGATTGCACCAAAGCTTTAGCATCAGATTCTTTGGGATATTTTATCCAAACACCCTGAATATTCTGGAGACCTTCTTTAGAGTAAATTGGGAGCTCTTTCAAGAACTGAGCATACAATTTAGCAAAACTTTTATTTTTAACTAAATTAGAAAACTAATCAAGAGATAATTGGGAACTAAGATTTTCTAGCTTATTTCCTAAAAATCCTTCCAAGGAGCCAGAGCATAAAGCGACAGCTCTTGGATTACAGACAGGAAATGGTGATGTAGTACTTTTAGTTCTCGTTTTGAAAACACAAGAATCTATTGTACCATCTTCACTGATTTCCTTTTCTAATTGCCCCATTTTGATAATGGAGAACAGAATCCAAATCTTAGCCCAAACAGGATATTCAGCATCAGCACAAATTAGATAGTCTAACCAAGCCTGAAGGCTGTTACACTGATCTTCAATAATTTGAGAGTTTTTCTTTGTGATAAACTCTTTAGTTATTGGGATCTTGCCATGACCTTGCTCAAATAAAATATCTTGTTCCAACTTATAAGTTGAATAGGGTATATTCTCTGATTTGATAATATAATTCTTTATAAATTCTTTTTGGAAATCTTCTTTATTCCATACAGAAGGAATTTTTTCTAGAAATTGATTAATTCGGATAATAGGATCTGTGTGATTCCCTAATTGAATAACTAATTTTTCTTCTGCAATAAATTTATTCCAATCGTACAAGAATTTAGCGAAATTCATAATTTTTCCTTTGATAAAGTGCGAGGTTATTATATTATAGTTCAGTATTTTTGTCAAGATTGAATGACATAAAGGAATGTGGAGGTTTAAGTTTTATTCTATTTAATCTATATTTAGATAATTTTGGTATAAAATCATCTAAATATAGAGCTAAATAATGGTGATCTCAATTGAGTTTGTGGTAAATTTCTATATTCCATAATAGTATAAGTTTGAATTAATAAATTATGTACTAAATTAAACTATTTTTATATGTTATTTTTAGTAAACTGTTAATTAAATAATAAATAATTATCTATTATTTAAATCTTGCTAAGTAAATTCAATTTTAATCTATAAAATTTTTCTAAAATATGATAAAATATAAGCATAAATTAAGTATAAATAAGTTAATATTAAAATTTTGAAAAAAAATATACTAATTGCATTAATATCTTTTATCATAGCCAGCTTAACAGTTATATTTGCTAGTGGATTTTTATTTAATAATAGTACAGCTAATGAGATTATAGAATCTATTCCTAATGTTTCTATCAATCAAACAGAACCTGAAAAAAAATCAAAGTCTGAAGAGAAAATATCTATTTTACTTCTAGGGATTGGAGGAGAAGAGCACGAAGGAGCTAACCTGACAGACACGATAATGGTGGCTGAGATAGATAATGTCAATCAGACTATTAATTTGATTTCTTTACCAAGAGATTTTTTAGTTTTTTATGATAATGGATTTTATTCAAAAATAAATTCTTTATATAGTCAAGTTTTAACTGAGACTAAAGATGAAAAAATAGCTATAAGTGCATTGCAAGATAAAGTTTTTGAGATAACTGGTATAAAAACTGATCATTATGCAAAAGTTGATTTTAAAGCATTTACAGAAATAGTAGATACAATAGGAGGTGTTGATGTTAATGTTTTAGAGACTATTGATGATAAAAATTATCCAGGACCTAATTTTAGTTATGAACCATTTTATATTGAGGCAGGTCCTCAAAAATTAGATGGTAAGACAGCTCTTAAATATGCAAGAAGTCGTTATTCTTCTAAAGGTGGTGATTTAGATAGAGCAAGAAGACAACAAGAAATTATTACTGAAATTAAAAATAAAATCTTAGATCTAAACCCAATTATGGATATTTCTAAAGTTGTATCATTAATAAGCATTGCTCAACAAAATATAGACACTGATCTTTCATTCAATGCAATGAGGAATTTTTATGATACATATCAAGATATAGATAATTATAAGATACAATCTTTAGTTATAGGCTCTGATTTATTAACTGGGGTATTGAAAGAAGGTACTAGAGTATTTGGTTCAAATCGTGGATTTATATTAGAACCTAGAATTGGAGAGAAAAATTATTTACAAATTCAAGAAGAAGTTCAAAATATTGCTAATATAGATTCTTTTAGAGAGAGCTTAAAAGAAATTAAGAAAGAGAATATTAGTATAGCTTTAATGTCTACATTATCTAGAGAAGATACCTTATTAATACAAGAATTATTAGATGGAAATGGAATAAAAACTGAAATTATTAAAAATACATTTGATGAAATTACTTATAAAGAAAATAAATTATTAAAAGTTAATGTAGAAGAACCTCAAAACATTAACATTAATGAATCTGAGACAGTTGACTTAAACTCCAAAAAAGATAATTTTTCAGAAAAATATTTATTAGACAAATTTGATACAGAATTAGATATTTGGATAGGTGACAAAATTAATAAAGACTATGTCCTTTATATTACAAATGTAGATTTTATAAATAAATTAAAATAATAAAAAAATGAAATTAATTGTAGGTTTAGGTAATATAGGAAAAGAATATGAAAACACATATCACAACATAGGATTTCAATTTTTAGATTATTTATGTAGAAAAGAAAACTTTTCAGAGAATAAAAAATTAATGAGTTTAGTATATAAAGAAGATAGTAAAATTTTTATAAAACCTACGACATATATGAATCTTTCAGGTCATGCTATAAGATTATGTATGGATTACTGGAAAATATCTTTAGAAAATATACTTATTATTCAAGATGATACAGATATAACTTTAGGTGAATTTAAATTTCAAAAAAATAGAGGTAGTGGGGGACATAAAGGAATAATATCTATATCTCAACACATAAAAACTAATGATTTTTCCAGAGTTAGAATAGGTGCCAGATCACCAGATTATGAAAATACAAAATCAAGTGACTTTGTATTAAAGAGAATATCAGATGAAAATCAAGAAATTTTAGAAAATGTATATAAAGAAATTATAAATATAATTAAATAAATTATCATGAAAAGTACAAAAACTCTTATAAAATTATTTCTAGCAGGAATCGTATCAGTATTTAGTATCTATGGTATTTTAATAAAAGTTAATCCTGATCCTTTTAATTTAACTTTTGAAAATTTTCAAGCTAATCTAAGTAGTTTAAATGATAATTCTTTTAGGGAAGGTCCTTTATATGATGTACTAGAAATTATAGATGGGGATACTATAAAAGTATCTGAGTTAGGAACATTAAGATTAATTGGTATTGACACACCAGAGACAAAAGATCCTAGAAAAGAGATTCAATGTTTTGGGATTGAAGCAAATAATAAAACTACAGAATTATTAGCTGGTAAAAAAGTATATCTTCAGTTTGATGGAGAAAATTCTACAAAGGATAAATATAATAGAACTTTGGCATATGTATATACAGAAGAAGGATTAGATTTTAATGCAGAAATGATAAAGCAAGGATTTGCCTATGCTTATAAAAGTTTTAAACATCCTAGATTAGAAGAATTTACAGAATTAGAAAATACTGCCAGAGAGTCTTTATCAGGATTGTGGAGCTCTAATACATGTGATGGAGAAATTAACATAGAAGAAGAACAAATTTAGATTTATTTTTTCAAAGGATGATATTTTGTGTGAGTATCTAGTGCAAATTTATCTGATGCATGAACATACTTGGTTGTAGTTTCTAAAGATTCATGACCTAAAAGTACTTTTAATGCAGATGGATTAGCTCCAGATTCTGCTAAATATGTGGCAAAACCATGTCTTAGTGTATGTGCTGATACTTTGCCTGTTAAGCCTATAAGAGATCTGTAAGACTTGATTTTAGCTTGTAAATAATTACTAGAAATATGTAAGTTTAGTAGGGAAGTATCGATTAAATTATCCTTGATTTCTAAACTTTTCTTTGTTATAAAAACATATTGAAATTTGTTAATAAATATATCTTTCTTTGAGCTTTCTGGTAATTTTTCTTGGATAAATTTATATCTTAGATCCAAATATTCAGTTAAAATTTGAATTGATCTTGGAGTCAAATAAACAAATCTTTCTTTATTCCCTTTACCTTTGATTAATAATTTAGATCTATCCCCCTCTAATTGATCCATTTTTAAACTAATTACTTCTGATATTCTCATTCCTGAAGCGAATATTAATTCTAAAATAGTTTTGTTCCTGTAGCCTATAAATAAGTTTTTTTCGTATAATAAAGGAGATTCTATTAACTCAATTAGTTTTTGGATTTCAGGTAAATGCAAAACTTGTTTTCCTAATTTCATTAATTTAATTTGTTGTGGTAGAATTGGTACTTCATAATCATTATCTATAAGATATGTCAAATAACTTCTGAGACTGGTTAGCATTCTATTAATTGATTTGGGAGTCAATGGTTTAGATTTATTTAAATTAACTAGAGTACTCCTATCATTAGCTAATAGATCAGCTTTATAAATTGTGATAGTTTGTTTATTAATTTTTTGAAAAGAAATTTGATTTACGGTTAAAAATTCTTCAAAAATCATTAAATCTCGCTCATAATTTTTAATAGTTACTAAAGAGTAGTTATTTGTAGTCAAGAAAAGTAAAAAGTCTTCTAAAAAAGGCAGTTTTGAGCTTTTTAGCTTGTTTAAAACATTTTTAGACATTATATTATTAAATTTAAGGTTATTTGTAATATTTTGAATAAGAATTACTTAATATAGTAATTAAAAGCTTATGAAAATATTATATCATGTTTTAAATCATTAAACAAGAGTATAATAATCATTATACTCTGTTAAATTATAACCTGTGGTTTTGTATAAAATTAATTTTTATGATATTATTTTGATACTTCTCTTCCCTATTTATAATTTATAATCCTCCAAAAGTAATATGGTAGAAAATAATAAAAATATTGTTATTCTAGGGCCAACAGCAATTGGAAAATCTAGCTTGGCTTTAGAATTAGCTCTAGAATTTAATGCTGAAATTATTTCAGCTGATTCAAAGCAAATTTATAAAGATTTTGATATTGGATCTGGTAAAGTTTCTAAGTCAGATCTGGAGAAAATTCCACATTATATTATAGATATAAAAGAAATATGGGAAAATTTTTCTGTGCAAGAATTTCAAAACTTAGCTTATGAATACATAGAAGATATAAAAGTGAGAGAAAAAAATGTTTTTATAGTGGGGGGGACTGGATTATATATTGATTCTTTAGTTAAAAATTATAATATTAGTAATATAAAACCTGATTATAAGTTAAGGAATGAATTACAAAAAAAATCTGTAAAAGAACTTCAAGATATAATAAATATAAAAAATCCTAATCATAATCTAAATCATTCTGATTTCCATAATAAAGTTAGATTAATTAGATTTATTGAAAAGATATCTAACACTTCCCTACTATCTTCTGATACATTAAAGAAAAGAAATCCTTATAATTTTTTACAGATTGGATTATATACAGATTTAGATATTTTGGAAAAAAGAATTAAAAAGAGGGTTCTAGAAAGATTAGAGAATGGAGCGATTGAAGAGGTAAAACAGATTAAAGAGATTTTGTCTCAAAAATTAGATAGCACTTCTGCCCTATCCAAATTATATTCTTTTGGATTAGGGACAATTGTTATTAATGAATATTTAGAAAATCAGATTAATTATCAAGATATGATTGATAAATTTGTCTTAAAGGAGTTTCAATATGCAAAAAGACAATTAAAATGGTTTAAGAGAGATAAGAGTATTATTTGGGTTGAAATATAGATTTATTGATCTTGGAGATCTATATGTATATGATAAAGTTGATTTGCATCTGTACCAGGATTAATTCTACTCACACCACAAGATCTTGCAACTCTCATTATACATTGTCCAGTTGGTTTGTTAATAATATTTTGTGATCCATCAGCCCAGTCTACTGCTTTTGCTGGAGATAAATCATGTTGACTTCCACCACCACCATTCCTTTTCGTAGATGAGATTTGGAATTCTCCATATTGAGAACATTCTTTAAATATTTTTGTTGCTACTCCATATAATCTTTGATCTACATTATTCATAGATACACTTCCTTGAAATTTAAATACAGAAGGATCATTTTCTGTACATGTACCTGTTAAACCTCCTCCGTTACATTCTGTACCATTTCCAGTAGGTTTACACTCTCCTGGATTATTACTTGTATATACTAAATTACTATTTAAAGAACTACTAGCCCCTGATCCAGTTGGAGCATTAGGAACAGGAGTAATAGTACATTGAGTAGTAAGAAGACCAGGATTTAATGTATTTAGGATTACATATACACTTAATCCTAAGACTAATCCTATTGTTGAATTTGTGAATATTCCTTTTGCTTGATTTACTCCACTAGCATTTACTCCTGATGATGTATATAGGAATCCTCCATACATATACATTCCTATTACTGATATAAATAATATTGCATATCCTATAAACCATAATGCCTTTGTTAATTCACATAAGCTACTTATCTGTCCTATCCCTGGGAATGATGTAAATGATTTATATGTTACAGGAGTGGCACTGTCAGCCAAAACATTTGGTATTATTAATACTGCAAATATTATTAAGCTTATTAATATTATTATTTTTGTTACTCTCATAAAAAATTTAATAATTTATATATATATATTATATCATATAAATTTACCTTTATAAAATTATAATTTACTTATTCAGATATTTCCCAATTTGGATCTACATTCCTAAAATCTTCTTTGATATCATATAATTCATTTAGGGCTCCAACTATACCAATCATAATGGCATTATCTGTAGTTAGACTCTGTTCAGGTAATTTGAATTCTATATTATATTCAGAAGATAGATTAGAAAAAGCCTTTCTCAGTTCTTGATTTGCAATTACTCCTCCACCAACAGTGATTAATTTAGGGTTATATTTATCCAGAGCCCATTTAGTTTTAGAAATAATAACATCAATAACAGATTTTTCAAAAGAAGCACAAATATCAGCTATATTATTTTCTTTTATAATTGGATTATCTTTAAGATAATATAAAACAGATGTTTTTAAACCAGAAAAAGACATTTTCCCATCACCTGAATTAATCATTGGTCTTGGGAAATTAATTGCTTCAGGATTTCCAGACTCAGCTAATTTAGATACTATAGGACCTCCAGGATAACCTAAATCTAACATTTTAGCCACTTTATCAAAAGCTTCTCCAACAGCATCATCTACTGTTTTTGCAATAACCTTATATGAATTATATTTTTCTACCAAAATCATTTCTGTATGTCCTCCAGATACCAAAATTGATATAAATGGGAAAATATTATCAATAGGCTTTTCTCCTACCAAATTTTTATCAATAAAACTTGACCAAATATGACCGTGTAAGTGATTAATTGATTCAACTGGAATATTCATAGCTGTTCCTAATAATAAAGCCTGATTAACACCAACATATAGAGATGGTGAAAGTCCTGGGCCTGTGGTAACTACTATTTTATCTATATCCCTTCCATTTGTATGTATAAAGTCAATCAGCATTTGGGGTAATTTCTTAGAATGTAATCTTGATGCTAAAAATGGAACAACTCCCCCAAATTTAGAGTGTTCTTTTATCTGAGAATATAAAGTATGATCAATAACTTTATATGTATTATTTTCTTTATTCAGCTCCATTAATGCAAGAGCTGTTTCATCACAAGATGTTTCTATAGCTAGAATTTTCATATAATTTTGATTAATTAATACACAATTTTTTCAAATATAGATTCCAAAGACTTTGAAATACTTTTATAACTAAATTTTTTTTGTAAGACAGAGATAGCATTGTCTCTGACTTCTTTCACTTTCCTACTATTATTTTCTAGAATTTGGAGACAAGCTTTTAATTCACTTGTGGAATTTTCTTTATAATAAATAGCTCCATTTCCTACAAAATTTATATATTCATCTTTTCTTGGTAATATCAAGATAGTTCCTGAAGCCATGCTCCAAAGAATATTTTTTATTATTTTATCATTTATATTTTGATTTATAACTAACATATCAATTACCTCGAATATAACTGGAGAATTATCTTCATCAATTTCTGGGATCAGAATTTCTGAATCTATAATATTATTGATATTTACATATTTATAACCTTCATTATTGATTAAACTTTTTAATAATGAGGGCTCATCTAGAATAGTTGAAAAAGCAACAACTTTTTTCTTTGATATAATTCCATTTTCATATAAAATCAAATTATTATCTTGTTTTATTTTTAAGGATTCTCCTGTATCAAAATCCAAAAAATCTTGATAATTTATCTTTGGATATGGAACATAATCAATTTTACTATTAGTTACTTGAAATATTACAGAATCTTCAATTATTTTATCAAAATCTATTTTATAATCAAACACTTTTCCTATTAAAATTCGTGGTATCTTATTTGAAGGGATATCTTTTAATTTTTTATTAATAAAATCTCCTACAAATATTAATAAATTTGGTTTAATTCTTTCGAAATAAGTTCTGGTAAGATCTTGATTATTAAAAAATGGGATAATTTTGTGTTGTAAATAAAGAATTTTATCCAGATCAAAATATTTTATTAATAGTGAATTATCTATTATATTATTAAACCATGATATAACAAAAAAATCCCATTTATAATAATCAACCATTAAATTAAAAACTTTTAATTTATGATTATCTATATTATCACCTAATATTATAATTGCTCTTTTGCTACTCATTCAAGATTTAATTAAAAATACTATTTATTATCTAGAAATTCTTTTTTAAACTGTAAATGTTGTTCATATGTCTCTGAAAAATAAGTTGTGTATGGGATATCCAATGTAGTTAAGAAAAATAGATATTTTGTATCAGTTGGATTAACGGCTGCTTCTATAGATGAAATACCCATATTAGATATTGGAGTTGGTGGTAATCCTTTATATTTATATGTATTATATTTAGAATCTATTTCTAAATCTTTAAGTGTAGATTGAGCTCTACCAGATTTTGTTATAAAATTAATTGTAGCATCACTTTGTAAGGGCATATCTATTTTTAATCTATTCCAAAATATTCCTGAAACTATTTTTCTTTCACTATCGTTTTGAACTTCTTTTTCTATTATTGATGCTAATATTAAGACTTGATAATCAGAGAATTCGTCTTTATTTTTTAAATAAGGTAAGGCTTTTTTCTCAAAAGTATCTAGCATTCTTGTTATTACTGTATCAGGAGTAACATCTTGAAAAAATCTATAAGTATCAGGAAATAAATAACCTTCTAAAGATTTACCTCTAATAAATTCATAATCTTTTGCATCAAATTTATCTACAGAATTCAAAAATTCTTCACGAGAAAAATTAGTTTTTTCTCCTAAAACTGCAGCTATCTCATCAATTGATAAACCTTCTTTTATTGTTATTTCTATTTCTTCTTTATTATTCTCTAATAAACCCTTATTTAAAATTGAAAAAAAACTCATTAATCTAATCTTAGATGAAATAGTATATTCTCCAGGCTTTGGTGAAAATTTTTTGTAACTTAAATAACTTTTAGCTCCTATAGTTTTGTTTAGAATGCCTTTTTCTTTTAAATTATCTAAAACATTATCCCATGAATCATTCTCATTAACTACAAACTTATTCTGAGGAGAAAAATCTAGATTGGTTTGGAGAGTAGTTATAACTTGATATCCATAAATGATTATACCTAATATTATAAAACTTATGATTACAATAGATGGTATTATAAATTTTTTCATTATAATTTATCAGTTAAATTTTTTGATTCTAATAATTCAACCATTTTTTTCACATTTTGTGATTTTTCTTTGCTGCAAACCAATAATACATCTTTTGTATCCACTATTATTAAATTAGAAACACCTATAGTAGATATTAGTTTTTTTTGATCAGAATGAATTAAGACACTTTCTGAACCTAAATCTAAATATTCACCTTCACCTATATAATGATATTCTAACTGTGAATTTTGTTCAACCAATATATCTTTTAATGCAGCCCATGATCCAATATCACTCCAACCTATATTCGCAGGAATAACAGCTATACTCTGCATCTTTTCCATTATACCATAATCAATACTAATTTTCTCAACTTTAGGATATTCACTTCTAATGGTCTCTTCCATTTCAAGAGTATTTTTAGATTTATTGATTTTATCTAAAACTTTATAAGTATCTGGTAAGTTGAGCTTAAATTGATTTAAAATATTTCCTCTTGTAACAATAAACATACCTGAATTCCATAAATAAGATTCATCCTGAATATATCTTTCAGCTGTTTCTAAATTAGGTTTTTCTACAAATGCTTTCACAGAATATACACTATTATCTGGATAAGAGCTTAATTTATTTGTAATATCTGATTTTATATAACCATAACCTGTTTCTGGAGATGTAGGAGTAATTCCTAGTGTTACAATATAATCAGGATTTTTACCTAAAAATTGATCAGATACTTTTAATAAATTTCTAAATTCTGTTTTTCTTTGAATATAATGGTCTGATGTTAAGAAAGCTAAAGATTCATTATCATCATCACTAGCCAAAATTGCTGATAAACCAATTGATGGAGCTGTATCTCTTCTGTCTGGCTCTAAAATTATATTACTTTCTTTTAATTCTGGTAATTGATTTTTGATTTCATCTAGATACTGTTTGTTAGTTGATATGAATATATCATCAATATCAAATTCATCTAATAGTCTCAAAACTGATTCTTGTAACATTGTATTATTTCCCAATAATTTTTGAAATTGTTTTGGTTTTTGTTTTCTAGATAAAGGCCATAATCTTGTTCCACTACCACCTGCCATTATTATTATTTTCATATATTTAAATTAATTAAATTATTATTTACCTTGTCTTAATTCACGAGAATGATATTCTTGAATTGCTTTTTTGAACTCATTTTCATTGAAATCAGGATAGCATAAATCTGTAAAATAGTATTGAGAATTTGCAGTGTCCCACATCATAAATCCAACACTATTATGAGGTTCACCACCTGTTCTTATCAATAGATCAACTGCTGGTAAATCTTTAGTATATAAAGTTTGTTTTATTAGGTCTGAATTAATTACTAAATCTTTATTTTCTTTAGTTTTATTAACAATATTTTGAATTGCTTGGATCATCTCTTCATCGCCATTGTATCCTAATAAAAAATTCAACTTATATTTTGTATAATGTTTAGTCTCATCTATTGATTTTTGAATTACTTTGACTAAATCTTTAGGAAATAACTTTTTCCAATTCCCTAAAACATTAATTTGAACTTTATTATCATGAATCTCTTTATATTGAAGGATTTCTTTAAAATATTTTTTGAATCCAAAATAAAGATTAGCAACTTCGTTTAAAGGTCTTTTGGTAAGATTATTAATTGAAGATCCCCAAAAAGAAATATTTTGTACATTATTATGAAATGCAATCTTTATAATATCTTTAGTTCTCTCAAATCCAATTAAATGTCCTTCTTCTGGAGAAAGACCTTTTTTCTTTGCCCAACGACGATTACCATCAGGTATAATTGCTATATGTTCTATTATATTATTCATATTATTAATAAAAAGTTTACAATTTATTCTACCACTTTTTCCCCTAAAATCCAAATATTTCCTGCTCCCATTGTTATAAAAACATCTTCAGAAGTTAAGTTTTCTAACTCTGAAGTAATATCATCAAAATTAGCAACATATTCTACATTTAATTTAGGATATCTAGTTTGTATTAGACTCATCAAATCTTTTATCGAAATATCTCCTTCACCTTCTCTTGCTGACCCATAAATATCAAATAAATATAATTTTTCAATGTCTAAAAATGAATCAGCAAAGTCATTAATCAAGGCTTTTGTCCTAGAAAATGTATGTGGTTGAAATGCACAATATATTTTTTTATCAATAAAATAATCTTTGGCTGACTGTAATGTAGATTTAATCTCACTAGGATGATGAGCATAATCATCATAAATTAAAGCACCGTTCTGATTTTTTCCTTTAAATTCCATTCTTCTCTTGACTCCAGTAAACTTTTTCATAGCAGAAACAATATTCTTCGAACTATAATCCAATTTACATAATAAAGCAAATACAGCTAAGGCATTTAATTTATTATGATTGCCTATAATATTTAATTCCAATTTGTCTAATTTTTTATTTTTATAGAAAATATAATCTTCTTTATCAATCCAAAAATCATTGTCTTTAGAAAATCCAAATGTTAACATTTCTATATCAATTTCTTCATTTTCTAAAATATATTCTCTTACTAATTCATCATCTCCATTAATAATAGCAAAGCCTTTTTCAGGTAATTTTAATGTAAAATTAACAAATGCTTGGTAATATGAATCTCTATTAGGAAAAAAGTCTGGATGATCAAAATCCATATTATTGATAATAATAGCATCTGGATAAAAATCTAGAAAATGATTTTGATATTCATCGCATTCAGCAACTAAATATTCTTAATTTGTTTTACTAATTCTTGCATTTCCTCCAAATTGAGGTACCATACTACCTACTATAGCAAAAGGGTCTTCACCTAATTCTTGTAAAGTATAGCCAAGTAAAGCTGATGTTGTTGTTTTACCATGAGATCCTGAGACCCCAAGAGCTGTATATGCCTTAGATATTTTTCCTAAAGCTTGACTATATGTAAGTATAGGTAATCCCCTATTTAAAACCTCATTAACCTCAATGTTTTGACTTTTGATACCTTTTTGGTAATAGGCTCCAGATATTATTACAAAATCTATATCAAGTGGAATATTAGATATTTTAAACCCTTCAAAATATTTTATATTAAATTTTTTTAATACTTCATCTGTAAAAAATTTATCAGTAACATCGCTACCAACTACATCATAATTCATAGATTGATACAATTGTGCTAGTGCTGTCATCCCTACTCCTTTAATTCCTATAAAATAAATCTTCTTCTTTAACATAATTATATCAATTTAAAATTGTTATTAATTCTTCTGCCACTCTACGAGCTGCATCTGGAGTAGCAAATGAATCAGCTCTATCTCCCATTTTATTCAATAAATAAGGTTGTTTTATTAGCTCTTCCACTTTAGATAAAACCATATTGACAGTCAAATTAGGCTCTTCTAAAACAACTGATGCTCCTATTTCTGCCATCTGATAAGCATTCTCTCTTTGTTGACCAGCATCAACTGTTATTGGCACGAGAATTGAAGGTTTTTTGGTCAAACAAATATCAGCAATACTAGAAGCCCCTGCTCTAGACAATACCAGATCGGCTGCAGCATATGCATGTTTTAAGTCATGAGTTAAAAATCCTGTATAATGATAAAATCTACTCTGATAAGTATCTAGGGAACGATATATTTTCGATGCATCTCTAACATGAGCATCTCCCACAACATGAATAACTTCAACAAATGATGTTAATTGTGGAATTATTTTCCATACAACTTCATTTAATTTCTTTGCTCCTTGACTACCACCAATTATAAGTAGAACTGGTTTTTCATAAGTTACCTTAAATATTCTTTTTGCATCATCTCTAGAACCTGACCTAATATCAAGGTGTGTCATATTACCAACCAAAGAAGTTTTTTTTGCTGGGAATTTTTCTTTAGCTTTAGGAAAAGCAACAGCTACTACTGTTGCAAATCTAGACAAAAGTCTATTTGCAAGTCCAGGAAGAACATCAGATTCATGAATTAAAATTGGTATTTGATATAACCAAGATACAAAAACAGCAGGTACACTTGCATAACCACCTTTTCCAAAAGTAACATCAGGCATATATTTCCAGATATACCATTGAGCCTTTATTAATCCTTGAACAGCTTTGAATATATCAGTAAAATTATCCATACTCACATACCTTCTAAGTTTACCTGCATAGATTTTTTTGAAAGGAATTTTATTTTCTTCAAGTATTCTTATACCAACTTCATCAATATGACCAACAAATAAATACTCTATTATAAACCCTTGTTCTGAAGCTATTTTGTCTAATTCTTGTTTCACAGATATTACTGGCATTATGTGGCCTCCTGTTCCTCCACTTGCAAATAATACTCTCATAAATTAATTTGTTTAATTTTACTTATATATATTATATTACTAATCAAAGAAAAGTTCAATCTTTATTTACTTAATAAAGATATTAGAGCTTATTATAAATCCTAATATGCTTAAAATTAAAATAAATATCATTACATATCCTCCTAATTTCATTTTTCCAAGACTAAACTCTGGTATAGTATCTCCATTATATTTTGCACTCCAAAACATTGCTAAAATTATTATTCCTAGTGATGATATAAACAAAGATCCTGTCAATGATATTAGATTAATCAAATTAATATCATTTAATAATGTAAAACCAAAAAATGGTATTATAGATAAAATTATGGAAGTAGTTTTTTTGATACCCAAGTCTGAATTATATGTATTAATTAAATACTTAGATAAATAAACAAATATAAATAAAATAAAACCTAATATAACAGTCTGAAATATTATATAAAGTTCATTTGGAATCAAACCATAAAAACCAGTAAGAAAGTTCTGAGAAATACTAGTATTTTGCAAAAAGAATATTATTAAAATAATCCCTATATAAATCAAAATACTTAAACTATTAGATATTATTATAATGTTTTTTAAGAATCTCTTACTATTAACCATAATAGATTCTGACTCTTGTACAAATAAAAAGTTGAAATATACAAACAATATTCCCCCTAAAGATAAAAACAAATTATCTATATTAATATTTTTTTCTACTAATTCAAAACTAACATTATTATCTATTAAGAATATTCTTGCAGATATAATTAACAATAAAAATATAAATAGAGATAATAAGAAAATTTGTAAATTAGAATGTAAATATATTTTTAAATATATAAAAATGAATACTACACCCAAAAAAACAATACTCATTGTAAATGTAGTAAGTCCAAAAATATTTACAAGAATATTAGCAGCTGTTTGAAATAATACCCATCCATAAAAATATCCTATCAAGATAATCATCCCAACTGATAATAATTTACCTAAATTTCCTAAATATTTATGAGACATGTATACTAAACTACGAACTCCTGATGTCCTTAAACTAATTTCTACTAACATTAAATTTAATATTAAGACCATAATACCTCCCAAAAAAATATATAATAATGCAATAATATACCCTACATTTTCTATCAAAATTGGAATATATAAAATACCTCCAACAATAGACATACTAGTAATTAAAGTAATAGATCTTATAATATTAATTTTTATTTCGTTTATCATAGATATCTTAATTTTTATATATTTAAATAGTGGATCTCTAAATTTTTATGTTCTAATAAAATCTTAGCAGGAAATTCCTTAAAATTTTTATCTTGATCAAATAATTTATTTAGAGTATTTTTTTTATTTTCACCTCTTAAAACTAAAATTATATAATCAGAACCCATAATATACCTTGAGGATAAACTAATTCTTTCTTTTATATCTAAATAATCTGGAGCTTCTGTTTTAATAACATTAGGAGTTGTTTCTGTTAAATATGTATTATTAGGAAAAAGAGATGCAAAGTGACCATCTTCTCCTATACCTAGAATAGATATATTAATTTTATCAGGTAATTTTTTTTGGAATATAGAAATAGATTTTTTTATATCATTTTCATAATAATCAATTTTAATATCAGAATTTATTTTAGATAATATTTTTTCCCCTATAGATTCTTTAATTTTTATCCAGTTAGAATATGAGGAATTTTCACTTACAAATCTTTCATCTATACTAATTAAATTTACATTTTTCCAATCTATATCTATTTTAAATAAATTTTTATAAATTGGATATGGAGTATTACCCCCTGACAATCCAAAGCTTATGGATTTATCATTTTTTAATAAGTAAACTTTTTTTTGAATGGATTCTACAATATGATTAATCCATCTATTTTCATCTGTATATTCTTTTAATATATACATATTTAAATTTTTATTTTGATTTAATAAATATATTTAAGTTTATTATTCTTCCAATAGAATATCTTGTACCTTATTCAAAAATTGAACTGCATCATCATATGGTCTTTGAAAAGCATTTCTACCCATTATAGAACCAAAAGCTCCACCATTTTTTAATGATCTAATTTCATCTAGAACAGACTGATCATCTTTTGTATCACCACCCGAGTGAATAACTACTCTATGACCATCATAAACCGCTTTCATAACTAATCTAACTCTATCTTCTAGAGTTTCTGTTGGAGAATTTTTATAGATATCTAATTTTTGATTAGATTCTAATCCATAACCATCAATAGCTGGTAACTTAACTTTAATTATATGAGCCCCTAAGTTAGCTCCTATAGCAGCTCCGTAACTAATAATATCTGTAGCGGTTTCTTTTCCCTTTATAATACCAACTCCTCTTGGATAAACCCATAAAATAACTGCTAATCCTGCTTTTCTTGCATCAGAAATTAATTCTCTTGCTTGTTCTTCCATATCATTACTATATAGAGAGCCTGGATATAAAGTAAATCCTACTGCTTCACATCCTAATCTTATAGCATCATCAACCCAAGAATGTATAGATAATTTAGGGTTTTCGTCATCAGGAATCATTAGGTGATGAGAATTTACTTTTAGCACTGTTGGTAAATTATGTCTCAAAATAACTTCTTGAGCTCTTTCTAATGATCCTAAAGGTGCAGCATATGCATTTACCCCCGCATCGACAGCTAACTTAGCTTGATTAATTGGATCATACATAATAGGATTAATCTCAAAAGATCTTCCTGGACCATGTTCCATATTCTGATCCACAGGTAGAATTAATAATTTTCCTGAACCTGATAATCTACCATAATTGAATATTCTTGATAAATTTTTTAATTGTCCAAATGTAGATGTGTTAGAGTACCAAGATAAAATTTTTTCTACTTTATTCATATTATAAATATTATTTTAATAAATTTGTTTTTACACTTATTAATTATATCACATTATAAAAAATTTTTACAAGTCTTCTCCATATTTTAAATTATCATCATAAAAAGAATATTCTCTATTAATAACTTTAAAATTTTCATCTAATTTATATATAATGATTTTACCTATTGGGAATTCTACTCCTTCTATTTCTGTATCAGATAGATTATCTAAATATTTCAGAATAACTCTAAGAGTATTACCGTGAGAAACAATTATAGCATTTTTATGAGTTTTTAGTTTTTCATAAATCTTTTCTTTCAAAAAAGGTATCACTCTATTATAAGTATCTTCTAAACTCTCTCCCCTAGTCAATAAGTCTTTACTTATATGAGAATATTTAGGATCATTAATAGGATTTCTAGGATCATCATCATCTAATTGAGGAGGTCTTGTATAGTATCCTCTTCTAAAAGCATGTATCTCTTTCAAGTCTAATTCCTCCAAAATTCCAACTTTTGATTTTCCTTGTAACTTACCATAGTTCCTCTCATTTAATTTCCAACTTTTTATTATTTTAGTTTGATCATTATTTAATTCTTCCAAGATAAGTTCCAATGTCATACCAGCCCTTTTCAAAACAGAGGTAAAAGCAATATCAAAACAAAGGTCTTGACTTTTAAGTTTTCTACCTATCATTTTGGCATCAAAGATTCCATTATCTGTCAAATTAACATCTGACCAACCTGTAAACAATTTCTTTTTATTCCACTCACTTTCACCATGCCTAACTAAAACTAATGTATACATTTCTTTGTTTATTTAACTTAAAATTTTAACTCTAACAATACAGGGCAATGATCTGACCCCATAACTTCTGATAATATTTTAGCATCTTTTACGTTATTTTGCAAAGATTGGTTAACAAAAAAGTAATCTATCCTCCAACCAATATTTCTATCTCTAGCTCTTGTTTTTGTGTCCCACCAAGTGTACCAATTCGGCTCAGAGTTAAATTTTCTAAAAGTATCCACAAAATGATACTCACTAGTCAACTTATCAATCCATTCTCTTTCTATTGAAAGAAAACCTGAAGTATTTTTATTTTCTTTTGGCCTTGCTAAATCTATCTCTGTATGAGCAGTATTAATATCACCAGTAATAATAATAGATTTATTTTTATGATCTATTTTATCTAAATAGATTAATAACTCCTGATAAAAATCCATTTTAAAATCTAACCTTTCTTTCCGAGAAGCTCCATTGGGAAAATAAATATTGAATAAAATAAATTTCTTGAATTCCATAATTAAAATTCTACCTTCTTGGTCAAATATAGGGTTAAGTCCAAAGCCAGTTAATACAGATATTGGTTCTTCTTTAGTATAAACAGCAACCCCACTATAACCTTTTCTTATTCCCGAAGAAAAATAGGATTTATAATTATCAATATTTATTATCTCATCTGTAAGTTGATCTATATGTGCCTTAGTTTCTTGAAAGCACAATATATCTGGATTATAAGTATTAATGAATCCACTCAAAATATTTTTTTTACTAAAAGCTCTTATTCCATTTATATTCCAAGAAATTAATTTCATATATTTATTTGTTAAAATAAAAGATAGACTATTAATCTATCTTTTATAATTATTTAAATTATTGTAAATTTGGTAAGATATACAACTGAGCTACAATATTTACAGCTAAATAAATTAGTTGAAATGCAACAATAGTAATAACTACTAATTGAACAGCATATTGGAAAACTACTTTAGCTATTATATGTGTTCTTTCTATGAACTCTTTCTGGTGAGGAAATTTCTTCAAAGTCTTCTTCATAAATCTATATATTAATTATTATTCAGTTCTATATTTATAATGAACTTAATATAATTATATCATAAAAATTTTTTTAGTATAGAAAGTAAAATTACTTTTATTTGATTTATGCTTGCAAAATTATTAATAAAGATTTATACTATAATAAGTATTAGGTGTATAGTTAAATGGTATAACTACGGTCTCCAAAACCGTTATTGTGGGTTCAATTCCTGCTACACCTGCATTTAAATCTATATATCAGAAATTTCTTGAGTTAGCTTTGGTATCTCTTCTGGAATAACAGAAGCTCCTCCAATCAAAAATCCATCTAATTCTTGTATATATTTAAAATTCTTAATGTTACTTGAGTTAACACTACCTCCATATAATATTTCTATCTTCTGAGCTAAGCTAATCCCTAAAATTTCTACCAAAACTCTTTTTATATAAATTGTTACTGTTTCTATAATATTTGCATTAGGAGTAACTCCAGTGCCTATAGCCCAAATTGGCTCATAAGCTATTATTATTCTTTGATTATTTATGAGTGATTTATTTTTCTCAAAAATAAATATTAATTCTTGCTTAAGTAAATCATAGTCTATTTCTTGAATAGTTTTATCTTCCTGATATCCTAAGCAAATAATAGGATTTAGATTATATTGAAGTGACAATCCAAATTTCAAGGAAATATCCTCTAAAGTATATTTTTGATAAATTCTAGTCTCAGAATGTCCGATTAAGGTATATATATAATTCATACTCTCTACCATAGAAGCTGATATTTGACCTGTATATGCTCCTTTTTCTTGTGATGAGATATCTTGTACTCCTAAATCAAAATATATTGATTTTTCTTGTTTAAAATTATCTATTAATCCTAAATATATATCTGGAGCTAAAATTATAATTTCATTTGTACTAACTTGATTTAGGGCTATCTGAACATTTGTTAATAGTTCTAATACTTTTTCTTTATTTTCTGGATTCATTTTCCAGTTAAAAGCTAAAATTTTATTCATAGAGTTATTGATTATATAAATCTTTTACATTTTGCCAAGAAGGATTATATTTATTCAACAGTTGAATTGATATATTGTCTGGAATACCATACTTCCTAAAATCATCTATACCAGGAGATCCCCCTATTTTAAAGATTTCTTTACAATTTAATTCTTTACATTCTAATAATATAGTACCTCCAGCATTTTCTTCTGTCCAAGTTGCGATATAATAATCATTTACATATTTTATATTGGATGATATATATTCATTTTTTTTATTATCATTATTAAGAATACTTTTTATTTTACCTTCTATAGATATTGTGCTTTTTTCTTTATTTAATTTTTCTTCAGATTCATTATATGTTTTTTTAGTTTCATCATTATTTAAACTAGATTCTTCTGTTATTACTGTGTTATCTGTTTTAAAGACAAAATAACCAATTAAAAATATTATTGTAATAAAGGTAACTAATATTAATAAAATATATACTTTTTTCATAAATTAATTATTTACTCTATAATAAGTAATCGGTGTTGCTCCATAAGACCCATCAAAATTAGCGCCAGATCTCCAAGAAAACTTAGCCTTACTAGAACTATTAGAAAGAATTTCTGAGCATCCAGTATTTAAACAAATACCTACATGATCTCCAACAGCATAAACTATATCCCCAGGCTGTGTAGATGTCTGAGTTAATGCTGTTCCTCTTCCTGCTTTAAGTTCATCTTCTGCACTACTTGTACTCAAACCATCTAAAGGAGATAGTCCTGATCTTTCTAAAACTTTGTTAACCATATATTGACAAGCAAGATTTCCATTGCCGCATGCAGATCCACATCCCACAGATGAAGCTCCTTCTAATGAAAGTGCTGCATTATATATATCAACACCTATTTGTCCAGTTGGAGTAAATATACCAGATGCTACAGTAGAACTACTAGCCCCCGAACCAATAGGAGCATTAGGAACAGGAGTAATTGTACATTGAGTAGTAAGAAGACCTGGATTTAATGTACTTAGGATTACATATACACTTAATCCTAAGACTAATCCTATTGTTGAATTTGTGAATATTCCTTTTGCTTGATTTACTCCACTAGCATTTACTCCTGATGATGTATATAAAAAACCCCCATACATATACATTCCTATTACTGATATAAATAATATTGCATATCCTATAAACCATAATGCCTTTGTTAATTCACATAGACTACTTATTTGGCCTATCCCTGGAAATGATGTAAATGATTTATATGTTACAGGAGTGGCTTGAGATGCACCTCCACCTTCCCCTAGATTTCCTCCGGTTGGAGGATCTGGTATAACTGGATTTGTTCCTGGACCTCCATCAATTCCTAGATAATCGTCAATTTTTTTAGATCCCCCTATGTATCTCCAGTGCCAAGGCTCAAATCCAGCACCTTCTGTACTACCTTCTGGATAAGACAATTCAAATCCATAAGTAGAAGCATTATCTTTTAGCCAAGTGTATTCTGGAGTACTAGCAAAACTAGAAGATACAGAATTAATATCTATAGCAAGACCTGTACTATGTTCACTATATCCAGGTGGAGCTGATGCTACAGCTCTTGCTAAATAAGCTGTTTTAGTAGTAGATTTATTAGAATCATCATCTTTATAAAGATTAGCATCTGAAATAGGAGAAGTTACTGTAGATGCTGGATTAAAAAATGTTCCTACTTGATCATTATAACTTCTATACCCTGATATAATATTTAATGTATACCCTGCACTAGTGGCAACAGCTTTCATTTCATTAAATTTTGTTTGTAATTCAGAATCTAGACTACCAACATCTTTATATGCTTTATATCCTTTCTCTTCAGCAACTTCTTTTAAGAATTCTTTATGTTTATCTGTTAAATCAGAGTAACTTGACGGTCTCGATGCTAGAGTAATATTTGGTAATAATACAAACAGAGATATTAGACAAATAATTTTCAACCAGATTTTTATTTTCATATTAAATTCATTAAATATATTTATATTATAGAGTAAATATGAATAAAAATCAAATAAAATTATTACAAATAAAAAAGACCACTTTTATATTAAAGTAGTCTTAATAAAGATTAAATTAAATAATAGGAATATTAGCATCAGCCCATCCACTAACAAGATATTGGGTAGCAAGTCCATTTTCGTTAATGGTAAAGTATGAAACTTCACCATTCCCTACACGGAAAACAATCTCATCTCGGCCGTCCCCAGTAATATCACCCAATCCTTGAGCTTTAATATTAGGATCAGCATAACCAACCCATTTATAGGCATCTTGATTACCATTACCATCAAAATGAACTGCATATATTTCTCCATTGCGTGGATTTCTTAATACAAGTTCATCACGATTATCAGCATCAATATTACCAATACCTACGACATGATAATCACTATAAGCCCATCCCCTTTTAGAAAAGTTTGTAGCTAATCCATTATCATTCATGTTAAAAGCTCCAATATCTCCCCATTTTCCACCGAAAAGAATTTCGTCTCGACCGTCTCCATTGATATCACCAGTACCAATAACTTTATATTCATTAGTACCATATGATCCAAGGAATCTGTAATTAACTGCGATTCCATTAGCATTCATATCAAAGATACCTAATCTGCCATTACCTTCATCAAATAATAATTCTTCTAATTGATCATTGTCAAAGTTTCCACCAGCAATCAATTTGAAGTTTTTATCTCGCTTACCAACCACTTGGTATTTGTAAGCCAGACCATTATTATCAATTAGAAATGAAGCTACTGTCCCATCAGATAGATCAAATATTAATTCTTCTCTATCACCAACTCTGATATCAGCTCCCCCAACTAATTCTATACTACTATCAGCCCATCCAGTGTGATGATACCAGTAAGCAAATCCTTTTTCATTAGTAAGAAATGCTTTTACTTGTCCATCTCCTTGACGGAAGATGATTTCTTCTCCATTGTGATAAGAAATATTAACCGTTGGACTAAATAAGTTGTCTGGAGTAATGTAAAAAATACCATTTGTGGGAGTGTTGTTATCTGTACCTGTTATCGTATCTTGGATTACTCCAGGATGTTGAGAATATAAGATTTCTTGGTCATTTAGGACATCATTGTTATCTTCTAAAAAAGATATTTTTAGGTAATGATCTGGATTAGAGGAAACTGTATTCAACAGAACTTTAGTTCTTTCCAGATGTAAATGAGGTCCACTTGATTTACCTGTGTTTCCCATAATACCAAGATCAGTACCAATAGTAACTTTCTTACCAATAGTATGCTTGTTAAAGGGATTATCTCGTAAATGAGAATAACGGTAGAAAGTTCCATCCTCAGATTTAATAACAATTGAATTTCCCCAACCACTATTATAACCAGAGCCCATAGAAACTATAGTACCTTTAGTAATAGATAAGACTGTAAGATCTCCATAGGCAACCAGATCATAAGCTAGCCAATTTGAATTCTCATTATGACCTATGATCGTTACATTTTTTCCTTTAACCACCTTTGACCATGTTGCTTTATCACCTTGAGTAACTTTTACTTTTGTACCTTTCCGAAAAGGCAAATAATGTTTTGACATTAGCTTTTCCTCGCTATTATAAATGTGCATATCTAAATTAGTTATTAACTTTAGATATTTATATACTATAATATTTTCTAAAATTTGTCAAGAGTATTTTTGTCAATTACAAATATTAGAATGTTAGTAAAGATTGACAATTTTATTCCTACTCAGTCCTATTCCACCATTCTCCTTCTATTTCAAATTTATTCTCTTCATAATATATTTCATCAGCTGGGGCATTAACCTCTTTTAAAAACTTTATAGTCTCATCTACACATTCTTCTTCAGCTTTTCTACCTGAATAAATTTCAAATGGAACTTCATTGACTTTGTTTGTTACTCTATACTGAGTATATAACTCTGAATGATGAGCTTCATGGATTAATGTTCCTGCTAACTGAGTCACTGTTCTAAAAAATTTCATATCTGCTAATAAAGTTCTTGGTATTTCTTCGGAAAGTTGTGAACTTTTCTTTTTATCCGTACACTCAATCACTCCTATATAAGTAATAACTTTGGTATAGAATTTAGGAGAATTATCTTTCATAAAGGCTAAAGCTTCATTGACTTTGTCTTTGCAATACTGATCTCCTATAATTTCTATCTCGAATGGTCCCAATTTGGGTGGATTATACTTCACTGCTTCACATTGCATTACCGTATCTGGCTTTAAGTCTTCGGTATTACAATTATTGAGATCTCTACATTCTCTAGTTCTTTCTCCTTCTTCACTACAATCTCCATATTTTCCCATACTCCAATCATCACAAATCCAATTTGGATTACATTTATTTTCTATCTTTTTTTCCTCTACCACTGATTTTTGTATTATTTCTTCTTTTACCAGATTTAAATCTTCTGGATTTTTTTTATCCAATTCTCTTTTTATTCCTAAATAGCCTAGAAAAGCTATTAGTAGAATCAAGACTAAAATTAGAATTTGTTGTTTGGTCATATTACTTATTTTTTGACTAAGCCTATTGTATATGATTCTATATCAAATAGATTTCTATCTACATTTTCGATATATATATTATAATTTCTTTTATTCTTCAAATTTATCAATTTAACATTTAATTTAGCAAAATCTTGATCTAAGGATGTATCTACATAACTATTTTCTAATAAAAAAAATTCATTATCAGTATTTTCAATTAACTTTGCATTAACGAATACCTCTATATCAATATATATTTTCTTTTCTTTAGTGTCTAAATTATACCTGTAAATTTCATAATTCTTACCTAAATCTCTATGATCTGGCATATAATATGTCACCAATATTTCTTTAGAGTCTAAAGTAAATAATACATTATTTATTAATTTAGCTTCTCCATAATAATCTACAGTGTATGTAGGTAATTCAAATTCAGAGAGATATCTAGCTTCTGTTCCATTTGAATTCATTAAAACTATTTTGCTATTTGAATAGTACACATTTTCATTTACCTCATCATCATTGTATATATAAATTGTCTTATCACCATCTGGAGAATAAAAAACAGATCTTATCTTAGTAAAATTATTAGTTTCAAATCCTATAGCCACTGGTAAGTCTTTTTTACCTGTAACTACTTCATCTTGAATTATAGCTTGAGTTAAATTCTTTTGACCTTCTCCCCAATAGGTAAATTCTAATTTGAATGGATGCCAAGCTAATAATAATTCGTACTTTTCTGAATAAACATCCAAAAATTGATATTCCCCAGTTTTTACATTTACTATACCTATTTTACTATTTGTATTATAATTTTTGTCTATATTTGTAAGAGTTACACTAATATATTGATTATTATAAGCCCATTGAATATTAGAAACTTTAAAATCTTGTACATTTTGATTCAAAATTTGAATTTCTTTTGTCTCTCTGTCATAAATTTTTAACTGACCACTCTTATCCGTATATGCTATTTTTTTTCCGTCTGGAGATAATAATTTATCAGAAACATAAGCTTCTTTACTTTCCTCTGGATCTTTTAGAACAGTAAATAATTCTTTATCTTGATTTGTCTCTAAATCTTTTTCATATACTACATTATTTTTATAATAAATTAAATTATATTCAAAGTCTTCTATTCCTGTAAATTCAGTTTCTTCTTTTTTGATCACAAGTGGTTCTGAGTATTCTGGTAGTGGTGATATTTCTTTTTCTTTTTTTGTTTCTTCTACTTTTTTATCTTCCTCAAGATTATTTTGTACTTGTGTGATTTTATCTTCAATATTAAAATTAGGTTTGATATATTCTGGATAGATTATCCACCCTATCATTCCTAATAGAATTATAATTAATATTACGATCACAGTATTGTAACTTGTACTTTTCATAAATTATATAGATTAAATTTAATATTACATTAATACTAAACTAAAAATATACTATTGTCAATATTTACTAAAAAAGTATTTTTCCTAAAATTATTTATTTATATTTTAATCTAAATTGAATTTATAATCAAAAATACTCCTAAAATAAATCTATATATAACAAAAACTAAGAATGATTGTTTTTGAATAAATTTATATAAAATATGAATACTAACTAAAGTACCAATAATAGAAAACATAAAAGATAAAATTACTTCCAATGACATCTGATAATCATTTATAAAAGAAGGAATCTCTACTATTGTTGCAATAAGAATAACTGGGGCTCCTAGCAAAAAAGCAAATGTAGCTGCATCTTTTCTTTTAAGACCAACAAAGAGACTTGCCATAATGGTTGACCCAGACCTTGAGAATCCAGGAATAAGCGACATAACTTGTCCAAATCCTATCAAAATTATTTTTCCAAAACCTATATTCTCTATATTATATTTTTGTTTGGATATAATTTCAGCTATATAAAGTAATCCTCCTCCCAAAATTAATGAAACACCAATCATAAAATTATTCTCCAGATTTTTGTTCAAAAAATCTTTAATAAAAAATGCTATGACTAAAACAGGAATTGTTGCTAAAATTAAATTAAAACCTAAGATAAATTGCTTTTTGGAATTATAATAAAATTCATTTTTTCCATAATCAACTGTCATTCTACTAAATCTAGGTAATTTATTTTTTAATTTAGATTTATTGTTTTCTTTTAACCAAGTATAAATTGTAATTTTGACAAAATTAAGAGTTCCAACCACTAAATCAAGCCAAATATCATAAAAATAAATCATGATAGCTATCCAAGAACCAAAATTCATTATTACATTAAAAGATATATCTGGTTTTTCACCAAATAATTGAGTAAATAAAATTATATGAGCCGTGCTTGATACAGGTAATATTTCTGTTATACCTTGAATTAACCCTAGTATTATAGCTTCCCAAATACTCATAGATCTAAATTATTCTTTATATCTTGCCAACTTTTAAACAAATAAGCATTTATATTATTATTTTTAAACAATTCTATAGTTGAATCAGTATCATCTAAAAATAACTCTATATTTATTTCTTTTGCAATATCTAATTTTCTTTGTTCAAAGTTAGACTTTAAACCTACACAATATAAATTATCATAATCTATCTTTGCTATATCTCTTAACCAAATTTCTGTATACTTGTAAAATTCTTTTGGTCTAGCTGTAATTATAGAAATTTTATGTTTTTTTGCTATTTCTCTTGCAATCTCAATGTCGATTTGTAATGAACGATTCAAAGTCCAATGTCTAATAACTTGAGGTAAAAAAAAGTTAAATATTCCCAATAAAAACCTTACCCCTAATCTTGATACATGTGTTGGATCTTTTTTACTAAGTACACCATCAATATCATAACCTATATGCATGTATTATAAAGTTTAATTTTTATATTTAAGTTCAAGTAAGATTTTTGCGGCCTGCTGTTCTGCTTTTTGCTTTGAAGATCCAATTCCTCTTGCTAATTCTATTTCATTCATAAATACAGCAACTTCAAATGTTTTACTATGATCTGGACCCCACTGACTCATAACTTTATATGATGGTGTGATAGAAAATTTCTCTTGCATTTTTTCTTGTAATAAACTTTTAGAGTCTACAAATAAATTATTCTGTATAATATCTTCTAGATCAACTATTATATATTTATTTAAAAATACATTCACAACTTCAAGCCCACCATCAATATACATAGCAGCTATAATAGATTCAACAGCATTAGATGTAATATAGTCTTTAGATAATAAGTCATTTTTTTCTCCTCTTGACATTTGAAGATAAGATTCTAAATTTATCTTTTTTGCAACCTTAGCTAAATTTTCACCTTTTACTAACGCTGCTCTATAATTAGTCATTTCTCCTTCTGTACTATTTATATAATTTTTAAACAAAAATTCAGTTATAAGTAACTCTAATACAGCATCTCCTAAGAATTCTAATCTTTCATTATGATCCAAATTAAAATCAGGATTTTCATTTAGAAATGATCTATGAGTCAAAGCTTCAATGATTAAATTTTTATTTTTAAATGTATACCCTATTTTCTTTTCTAAGTCTGATATTTTTTTTATATTCATAATTAATTAACTATATCTTGTTCATTTTCTTCCACAACAGCTTCATTTATTTTAATTTTTTTATCTTCCGTATCTATAAGATTATATCCTTTTGAATCTAAATCATTTACTAAACCACCTAGTACACCATTAATAAACTTACTTGCTGGCTTTCCGCTAAACATTTTACTAAGCTCAATCGCTTCATTTATAGCCACTTTAAAAGGTATATCTTGATCATTGTAAAATAATATTTCAAATAAAGCAATTCTAAGTATATTTCTTTCAACTAAAGAAATAGTTTCTATATTCCAACCATTAGAATACTTAGATATCGTCTCATCAATCTCTGATTTATTTTTAATAATACCAGAAATAACTTCTTTTATATAAGAAGTATCTGTTAAATCAAATGAGAATCTACTGATGCTTTCAGATATAACATCCCATAGATTTTCATGAAACCATCTATCAGTAACATCTATCTGATATAATATCTGCATAGTTGTAGATCTCAATAAATGTCTATTTGCCATATTTTTTGGGTTTTATAATGTACTAAATTATTTATTTAAAATGTATTATTTTTTTACTTCTGGTTTTATAAGAGAATCTTGTCTATCATAAAACTTCTTTAATCTATGAGAAACTCCATTCAAACTAGCCTCAATGTTTTTTATTGCATGATGAGATCTTCTTTTAGAAGTTCTTGTTTGTGACATCCTTTTCTTTGGTACTGGCATATTATTATCTTTAAGCTTATAGTTAAGTACTATTTGATATACATTCTACTAAATTATACATTAATTGTCAATGTATTTATATATATTTATAATTACTCTTGATTTATATCATCATACATACTTTCTGTTGGCAAAATATAACTATCATTATTTCCTTCATCAATTTCTTCTATGGAGGTTGATGGTTCTGTCTGAGCTTCTGTTATAATTTCTTCACTATACTTTGATGCTAAGTTATTATAAAGAGATCTAGTTTGACTTAATTCTGCTTTTAAATTATCAATTTCCACTGATTTTTGATTTAGACTTATGTCTTTTGATACATAACCTATTATAAGTGAGACTACAGTTATAGATAAAATTAGTTGTATTGCTTGTGTTGAATGTTTCATATATTAAAATTTATTACTTAATTATTATAAATAAATTATACCACACTTTTAATGAATAAAATATCTTTTATTTATCCACAGGTATTTTATTCAGTTATAGAATATTCTGTTTTAATTTCTTCTAACTTAGAATCTAAAACTTTCCCATCTTTTAATGTTTTGGCTGTATATTCTACTTGATTAACTACTGTTGGACCTTTTCCAGCTGAGTTGTTTGTATCAGACTTTTGATTTATTGAAGGAGTAAATTGTATTTGAAAAGCTAATTTAATATTTTGGTTTTTATTTACACCAGATGGGACATCTCCTAAATTCCAAAAAACTTCTTTAGTCCTATCATTATATGTGAATTTACCATATCCAAAATTATTATGAATACCTGTAGCTACAACATTTTCTGGTAAATATGTTCTAAAAGTCATATCACTTATATCTTCATTCGTTTCTTCAATTTCCCAGATAACAGTCATTGTAGTAGGTACTGAAACTTTATGAGGAATTGGTCCTGAATTAATTATATTAGGAATAGAATTATCATATAATAATTGGTTTTTTACAATAAGTGGTATTTTTTCCTCAACTTTTGGTCTTTCTATAGAAACTATAGAATCACTACCTTGAATCACCTTGTTAACTCCTAAAGCTGTTGGGATTTGATAACTCTCAAATAAAGAAAAGGTTGAGACTTTATAATCAATATTTTGTAATTCTTGTTCTGTTAAATCTTTTCTTAAAGATATATTATAACTAACTCTACCTGTTGCATTGGGAGGAAAAATCTCTAATATTGGTAATGTGTTTGCTCTCCATGTAATTGTTTTTGAGTTGAAATCAAAATCCCCTCCCCCTGTATTTAATGTTGAAAAATCAAATACATCACTTTTAAACACAGCTTTTATAATTCCTTCTCTAATTGGAACTAAAGTATTATTTTTAATTGTTATTGAATATTTTATATCTTGATCTTTTTTAATAGTTGAAGGATAAAAATTTTCTATACTAACAAAAGCTTCCGCTATCCTTGTTATTCCTTCATCAATTCCATATACTACAAACTTATCATCTATAACTTTACCAATTTGTCCTTTTACTGATTTTCTTTCTGATTGATTACCTATTAATTCACCTCTTATTGTAAAATCGTACCTCCCATTACCTTTTAATATTGGTATTTTGAAAACATTATTATCTTTTGATGCTTCTTTTGTTATATCTATAATTTTTAAAGTTTCTGGATATTCTAATCTTAATTCAAGATCGCTTAAGTCTTGACTTTTTTTATTATTAAGAGTTATTTTATATTCAACTACCTCACCACTAGCAACATCAAATGGAGCAGCAATATCTAGTATAATTGGGTTATCTATTATATTAATTTTATACTCAGAACTTTGTTTTAATTTTGTAGGAACTCTTTCAGAGTTATATAAAAAATTTGTACTGATAGTATGAATTGTATTTTTCTCTGCTAATATACTCCCTTTAATTTTGATTAATATTTCTTCTTTTGGATCCATTTTTTGAATCACAAATCTCTGACTTTCTGATATTTTTTCTATATCATTTTCATAAATAAATACTTGTTTATTCATAATAGTATCTGGTAGATTTATATCTATCTGAATATCTTTTATAGAAACATCATTATTATTTTTATATTTAACCAAATATTCTGTCTCTTCGGTAGCAACTAGTGAGGAATTTCCTTCAAAAGAAATTATGATATTATTCTCTACAAACCTTGACAAATAAAATTGATAAACTTGATTAATAACAAAAATGGTTACTATTATTAGAATCCCTCCTCCTAAAAACAATGTGAGTATTTTTTTATATTTAGATAAAAATGGTGTATCAGCTTCTTTAAATTTTTGATACTCTAATTTATCATTTGATAAATTCTGATTGTATATAGTGTATTTAGTTAGATTTTTTCTATCAGAGTCAAGTTTTGCTCTAGTTTCTCTTCTATATATATTTTTTTCTAAATCTTTTAAACTCATTTTATTTAGTAAGATTAGATTATTATTTTAACTCTTCCAATGCTCTCTCTAATTGAGGATCTCTATCTTCTTGATAATCTTCCTTTGATATCTCTATTTTAATATCTGGTTCTATTCCTTCTTTATCAATAGTAATCCCATTTGGAGTCAACCATTTTGCAACTGTATATTTTAATACAGAATCATCATCAAACTCTTTGATTTGTTGAACAACACCTTTCCCAAATGTTTTTTGGCCTATTAATTTTGTATTATTTAAATCCTTTAAAGCTCCTGCTGTGATTTCTGAAGCACTTGCCGAACCTTCATTTATTAATAAAACAAGATTCATATCTTCAAATTGATTATCTTTTCTTGTTTTAAAAACTTGCATAATTTTTTCATCTCTACCTTGTTCAGTAACAACAACCTTATCTTTACCTACGAATAAATCAACTAAATCTACAGATGAATCTAGATAACCACCTGTATTATATCTTAAATCTAATACTACTTTGGTTATCTTTGAATTTCTCAACTCAAGTAATTTTTCTTCTACTTGTTTTGCTGTATCTTTTTGGAATGTACTTACTTTGATAATACCTACATCATTCTTTATTTCAAACTCTACATTAGGAACAATAATTACATCTCTTTTAATTTTTATTTCTAAATTCTCTAAATCTCTTCTAATTGTTAATTTAACTTCTGTATCTTTTTCTCCTCTTATTTTTGTGACAGCTTCTTCAACTGTCATACCTTTTGTACTTAAATCATCTATAGCAAGAATCTTATCTTTTGGTAGAATGCCAGCTTTATCAGCTGGGGTATCTTTGAGAGGACTTACTACAATTAATTGTTCTTCTCTAATACCTATTTCAGCTCCTATTCCTTCAAATGTTCCATTCAGACTATCCATAAATTCTTTATATTCATCTTTAGAAAAGTAAACAGTATAAGGGTCTTCTAGGGAAGAAACCATACCCTTAATAGCACCTTCTCTTAACTTATTTTCATCAAAAGACTTATCTTTATAAAGAGAATTATTTTGTAAAAATTTTGATACCTCTTCTAAGGATGCTGAATAGCTTATATCAGAAGATTCATTCTCAAAAATATTAGTTAATAAATTAGTACTAATATTACTTTTAAAAGATTGACTTGGGTTATAATTAAATATTAATGCACCCAAAAGAAATG
>Ga0100385_1000765_pt1 | contig 35889 bp, 36 predicted proteins | sample CryGeymeta201509_FD_81543 | JGI IMG/M metagenome (GOLD analysis project Ga0100385, IMG submission 81543) | Groundwater microbial communities from Crystal Geyser aquifers in Utah, USA - Crystal Geyser metaG 2015-09 | ecosystem: Environmental > Aquatic > Deep subsurface > Groundwater | place: USA... | reverse complement strand
AATATTAAATAATATAATAATAAAAATAAAAATATATAATATTAATAAAAATAAAATAAATATAGTTAATAAATTATTTAAATATAAAATAAAATTAATAAAATCTTGGACTTTTAATTCAAAAAAAATTATAAATAATTCTGAAGAATAAGTTTCTTTAGCTGTTTGTAAAATTTTTAAAAAAAAAGGAATAATAAAAGTATAAAAACAAAAATAACTAATTAAAAAAATTTGTAATATATTTATAAAATTATTATAAAGCCAAATATATTCGGATTTATATAAACTATTTTTATTAAAATCAATAATATGCCAGCAAATATAAGGTATAATAATATAAAAAGATAATATAAACCCAAAATATAAATGAGTATAATATAATTCAAAAGGATGGGTATAAATATAATAATTAATTGAATCATTATTTTCATTGTTTAATATTTTTTTAAATAAAAAATCTAAAAATGAAAAAAAAGTATCATAATAAATATAACAAGTTATTAATAAAAAAAAATAAGAACAAGCGAAATATTTTATTCTTTTAATTATTTCAAAAATATAAAACATATAAATATATACAGTAATAGACTTTTTATTGCTGATTTTTTAACATAGTATGATAAATAAACTAAAAAAATCAAATGAATTAATTATTAATCTAAAATCATTTTCTCCTAATATTTTAAAATATTATTTAGCTTCATTTTTTTATATAATTAAATCTAAAAATATTAGATTTAAAATGCAACCTGTAAAATATAAAAAATTAACTTTATTAAGATCACCACATAAATATAAAAAAGCACAAGAACATTTTCAATTAAAAATTTATAAAAATACATTAATAATTAAAGATATTAATATTTCAGAATTATTACTTTTATTAACTAATAAACCTAAAGGTGTTTTTATAAATATAAAATTTAAACAAACTTTAAAATAATTAAAATATATTAATTAGGAGGATAATTTAAGTGGTTAGAATATTAATTTCCAAAATTAAATATATAGGTTCAAGTCCTATTCTTCTTAAAATATTATTTTATTTTTTTGAAATTGTTTTATAAAAATTAATTGTATTTTCTTTAATTTTGTTTACATCGCCAAATAGAAAGAATATTAGTAATATTAAAATTAAAAGTTGAAAAAAACTAGTATTATACATAAATTTTAAAAATAATTAGGCTTATAGTTTAATTGGTAAAACATACTGCTCATAACGGTACCAATATAGGTTCAAGTCCTATTAAGCTTAAAGTATTCTATTTATATAGAAATTTTAATAAAAAAATGACTTTAGGACCAAAATTAGGAGCAGGTATTGCAACAGTTGGAATGTGTGGAGCTGGAATCGGAATCGGATTAATCTTTTCAGCATTAATCTTAGGTTTAGCAAGAAACCCAGGTATTAAAAATGAATTATTTCGTTTTGCAATTTTAGGATTTGCATTAACTGAAGCAATTGCATTATTTTCTTTAATGATCTCTTTCTTAGTTTTATTTATTTAATTTATTAATTAATAAAACTTTTTATATTATAACGAAGGTTAATTAAAATAATTTATGTATATTATTTATTTAAATTTTTAATATTTTTTACAATATTAAAATTTAATAATAAGATGTTTAGTAAAAAATATAATTTATAAAAAATTAATAAATTATTTTGTAAATTAAAATAATTAATAAGATTTACATTTTTAAATATTAAAAAATTTAATTTAAAATTACAAATTAATATTTTATTAAAATCTGTATGTTTTTGTAATTTCGAGTATGTTAACATTAAGTCTGAAATATTTTTGCTTGAAATATAACATATTGGATATATAAAAGAATTTTTTTTTAATAACTCAAAATTTTTTTTAAATAAAAGTTTAATTAAAATTTTTTTTCTAAAAGTTTTAGTTAATGTTTGAGAAGGATCTAATATTACATAAAATATATTATACGGAGAAATTTGACTTTGTATAATTTTATTATTTAATGTATTTTTTAATCTTTTTTTTATTATTTTCATAAAATTATTTTATATTTTTTATAAAAGTTTTTTTAGTTTTTTGAAATATTGGTGTTTTATTAAATTGATTTTTATATTTATTTTTAATATTAAATATTTTGTTTGATTTTAAATTTTTTAATAATAAAGATTTTATAATTAATTTTTTTTGTTTTTTTAATAAAAAAGATAATTTTTGTTTTAAAAAAATAAATTGTTTACATTTTTTAAAAATTTTTTTTAATTTATTAAATTTTTTTTTTGGTAAAAATCCTTTTAATCCATTAAAAAAATAAGTAAAATTACCTCTATTTATAATTAGTAATAACCAATTAATATTAATATAATTTTTTATATTTTTTTTTAATAAGAATAAAGTTTTTAAATATGAAATTGGAGTATTAGAAAATTGTTTTTTAATAAAAAAAGATATTTTAAAATAATTTTTTTTTTGAAAAAGAAATTCTTTAAGTTGTAATGATTTACCCAATAAATATTTTTCTTTAAATAATAGTAAATGTTTTTTTATATTATTTTTATTAATTAAAAAAAAATTAGAATTATTATCAAGAATTAAAATATCTTTAGATTCAACTATTGATGATCTAATATAAAATTTATTTGTATAATTATCATTAATAATTTTTTGTTCTAAAATTTTATTAATTTGATTTTGAGTTTGTTTATTAGAATATAAATATTTTAACATAATTTTTATTTTTATAAAATAATAGCTTTAATTTTAATAGGTAATCTAAATTTAGCATATGTAATAGCTTTTAAAGCTTTTTTAAAATTACTAGTTTCAATTTCACAAATGATAGTTCCAGGTAAAATTTTGGCAACCCAATGATCTGTTGCGCCTTTTCCTTTACCCATACGTATTTCATTTGGTTTTTTACTAACAGGAATTTGTGGAAATACTGTAGTATTAATATTACCTGCTTTTTTTAAAAACTTATTTAAAGTAATATAAAGAATTTCTATTTGTTTTCCACTTAATCTATAACCGACTAAAGTTTTTAATAAAATAGTTCCATTTGATATTTGACTATAGTTATTTTTTGAAATAATACGATTAGTTGCTTTCCCTTTATGAGATTTACTAAATTTTGTTTTTTTTGGTTGTAATTTCATAGTTATTAATTAATATTATTTTTGTATATTTCTATAAATCCAAAGTTTAAGGCCAAAAGCACCGTATACAGTAAAAATAGTTTGTTTAAAATACTCAATATGTTTTGAATTAGATTGAAGTGGAACTGTTCCAACTGTAATAATTCGAATATCTGAACGAGTTTTACCTCGTATACGCCCACTCATTTTTAATTTAATACCATCAATTTTTAATATATTTTTATTAATTTTAGTATCAGAAATAATAATTTTAAAAATTTTTTTTAATATTAAAAAAAATCTGTTATGACTTTTTTTTGGTAAAGTGGAGAAAATTTGACCTATAAAATTTGTAAATAATTTTGCACTAATTTTATTCTCTATCAATAAAGTTGTAATTCTAATAAAATCTATTAATAAATATCTTTTTTTTTTTAAAAGAGTAAAGATTGAATTTTTAATATTTTTATATAAAGTTAAACTTTTTTTTATATTAATTTGTTTATTAATATTAATAAATTTTAAAGTTGCATTATTTAATTTATTTTTCTTAATAAAAGTTTTAGGAAATAAGCTATTTTTAAAATATAAAGTTTTTTTATTTAAATTAATTTTAGAATTATATTTACTTCTTTTTTTAAATAAAGATAATTTTAATGCACTGTAATAAATAGATAAATTGATTAATAAATTTTTTCCAATTAAGAAAAAAGTTATTTTTTCTATATGAACATTTTTTAATTTTAAAGCCTGTTTAATATAATTATAATAATTAATAAAGTTTGTTACTTGTTTATTATTATGTAATAATATATTAGTATCTATTATACCTGTTTTATTAAATGAAGGCGCTTTTTTTAATTTTAATAAATTTAAATGCATAGATTATTTTTTTTTACCTTTAATTTTGGTTTTAATTTTTCCTTTTCTAGTATATGCAAATACGCCGAACTTTAAGCCTATTTTTTCCTTTGAAATAAAAATTTTTTTAAATTCATTTCCAGTATGTATATAAACAAATTTACCTAAACAAATAGAAGGTACTATTGAATTTCTTTGTGTTATATTGTTTAGTGAAGTTTCTTCTTTTAGTAAAGTATTATTTAAAAAATTACCTTTCCATTTTGATCGTGACATAGTTTATTTTGATTTTTTAGTTGTTTTTTTACCTTTAGTTTTTATTCCCCAAGGTGTTGTTGGATGACCTCCTCCATTTGATCTACCCCCATGAGGATGATCTACTGGATTCATTGCAATACCTCTAACTGTAGGTCGTATATTTTTTAATCTATTTTTACCAGCTTTACCAATAACTACTCTATTTGCTTGTATATTATTATTAATACCAATTGTTGCAAAAGAATTACTTGGTAAAGTAATAATTTCATTGGAAGGTAAACGTATTTTACATATATTATCTTGTTTTTGAATTAGTTGTGCAAATGTTCCTGCTGCACGTACTAAAGATGCATGTTGTGTTTTTTTTGAAATATTACTTATAACAGAACCAACAGGTAAATTTGATAGTTTAGATCTATATCCTAAATAAAAATCATTAATTTTTTGTTGGCAAGCTAATAAAGATCCTGTATAACTATTTAAAATTGAAATTGAATTAAAAAATTTTTTATTAATTAGATCAAAGTTTAATGAGATAATATTATTTCTATTACTATCATACATTATACCTAAAACAATACTAAAAGTTTCTTTATTTTCAAAATTTATTTTTTTATAAACAGTTTTACAACCACCTCCTTTATGCCATACAGTTATATGGCCTGTTGAAGGGCTTCGCCCATTATTTTGTTTATGTGATTTAACTAAATTTTTTATTAATTTATTATTTTTAAATAATAAAAATTTAGATAATTGAATTGAATGACGTGTTCCAGGGGTATTTTTTTGTTTTTTTATTAGAAACATAGTTTACAATTTTTTCTCTTATGAGAGAATTTTAAGATGTTTTTAGAGGTTTGTTTTTTAAAACACCCTAAAATTATTTTTGAAAAAGAAGCCGTCTTGTATAAAAACACTTTTTATCTAATTGGTTAGTATATTGCTTTTTCAAAGGCAATAATGTGAGTTCAAATCTCGTAAAGTGTAAAAATTATTTAATAATACTATTCTATGGATATTATAGTTTTGAAATCTTTTCTTCCAGAGATTTTTTTATCTTTTTGTATTTTAGGTCATTTAGTTTTTAATGTGTTTTTAATTAAACATAATACTACTAATTTTCCTTTAATTGATAAAGAGCAAATTTCTCAATGCTTTTTTATTATAAGTTGTTGCCTTTTATTAGCGTATAAAGTTAAAATTGAAGGTGTTTTTTCAAACCATTTAATTATAAACAATAACGGTTTAATGACATTAAAAGTTTTAATATTAATTTTAACTCTTTTTATTCTTATACCTTGTTGGCGTCATTACGTTAATGATAGTTTAAATTTCTATGAATTTTTTAATTTATATTTATTAGCTATATTAGTTTTTTTATTATTAATAAATGTTAATGATTTATTATTAGTTTATTTATTAATAGAAATGCAATCATTAATTTTTTATATTTTAGCCAATTTTAAACGATTATCTGCTTTTTCAACAGAAGCAGGTCTAAAATATTTTATTTCTGGTTCAGTTTTTTCAGGGCTATTTTTATTAGGATGTTCTATATTATATGGTATTTTTGGTACTTTAAATTATTATAGTTTAGAATTATTATTAGCAGTACCGTTAACTAATTATTCTTTACATATTATCGTAGTAATTAGTATTTTATTAATTACTAGTATGTTGCTTTTTAAATTAACAATTGCACCTTTTCATTTATGGGGTCCAGATGTTTATGAAGGAGCTCCTATTAGTTCTACTATTATTTTATCAACAGTACCGAAATTAATTTTACTAACCATTTTAATGCGTTGGATGGCTGTTACTTATTATATTTTTATAGACTTTTCGTTTTTATTTGTATTTTTAGGTCTTCTTTCAATTATTTTTGGTATTTTTTTTGCAAATAGACAAAAACGTTTAAAACGTTTTATTGCATTTAGTTCAATTAGTCAATTAGGTTATACTATGATTTTATTATCTATGATTAATTATGATACCTATGCGGGTGTTTATTTTTTTATAATTATTTATTTAATAGCTTCTATAGCTTTATGGAGTTTTGTTTCTTTATTTAATTGTTTTAGAGTAAATACAGCAAAATTATATTTAAAAGAAAAAACTTCTTTTTATTTATCTAATTTATCTAATTATGTAAAATATAATAAATTTTGGGCTTTTAGTTTATTAGCTATTTTTGCTTCTTTAGCCGGCATTCCACCATTTAGTGGTTTTTTACCTAAAGTCTTTGTTTTTATGGCTTTAACAGAGACTCACCAATGGTTTTTAAATTGTCTTTTAGTTGTTCTGTCTTGTATAATTATTTGGTATTATGTTAATATTATTACCTTACTTTTTATGGAAGTTAAAACTAAATATATAAAAACTGATTTTAGTAGTTCTCAAATTATTCACTCAAAAATGTATTTAGATGAAGTTGATTATTTAATTGCTTGCTTAGGTGTTTTTTTACTTATTGCATTATTTTTTAATCCATCTTTTTTATATTTATTGTGTCAATATTTTACAATATTTATTCTATAGTTAATTAAATATTTATTTTAAAAAATTTAAAATAAAAAAGTATATATAATATGAATTTAAAATCAGTATTAACTTTAAATAAAATATTACCGACAATATTATTTCAAAAATTTAATTCAGAAATATCTTTACTAGTTAGAGTAAAAAATTTATTAATTACATTAATAACTTTAAAAAAAAGTATTCTTTATCAATTTACTTTATTAACAGCTATTTCTGGAGTAGATTATTATAATAATAAGTATAGATTTAATGTTACATATGAATTATTAAGTTTAGTTTATAATACACGTGTACGTGTAAAAGTATTCTTAACTGAAATAGATTCAGTACCTTCAATTGTTGAAATTTTTAAAAATGCAAATTGGTGGGAGCGTGAAGTTTGGGATTTATATGGAATTTTTTTTTCGAATCATCCAGACTTACGCCGTATTTTAACAGATTATGGTTTTGAGGGCTACCCTATGAGAAAAGATTTCCCTGTTTATGGTTATGTAGAAGTTTTTTATGATAGTATTCAAAAGCGTATTCTTATTGAATCTATTGAATTAAGTCAAGAATATAGAGTATTTTCTTTTGATACACCTTGGTAATTTGTATTGATTTAAAATTAAAATAAATAAATAATTAAAAATTAATTTTAAAATATGTTAAAAAAAAGAGAATTATCTAATGAATTAAAAAATTTTACCGTTAATTTTGGGCCTCAACACCCTGCGGCTCATGGTGTGTTAAGGTTAGTGTTGGAGTTAAATGGTGAAATTGTTAAAAGAGCAGACCCTCATATTGGTTTATTACATAGAGGAACTGAAAAATTAATTGAACATAAAACTTATTTACAAGCATTACCATATTTTGATCGTTTAGATTATGTTTCTATGATGGCACAAGAGCATACCTTTTCGTTGGCTATTGAACGATTATTTAATTCAAAAATACCAAGAAGAGCACAGGCTATACGTGTTTTATTTTTAGAAATAACAAGAATTTTAAATCATTTACTTGCTGTTGGTTGTCATGCTATGGATGTAGGGGCTATGACTCCATTTATGTGGGCTTTTGAAGAGCGTGAAAAATTAATGGAATTTTATGAACGTGTTTCTGGTGCGCGTATGCATGCTGCTTATATTAGACCTGGTGGTGTTAGTGCAGATATACCACTAAAAATGTTAGACGATGTTTATTTTTTTATAACTAAATTTGTTTCACGTTTAAATGAAATTGAAGAAATGTTAACTACAAATCGAATTTGGAAAGAACGTTTAGTAAATATTGGAGTTGTTGATTATAAAAAAGCAATCGAATGGGGGTTTAGTGGTGTGATGTTACGTGGTTCGGGTATTCCTTGGGATTTACGTAAAACTCAACCTTATGAAATTTATTCTGAATTAAATTTTAATATTCCTGTTGGTACTAATGGGGATTGTTATGATCGTTATTTAATTAGAGTTGAAGAAATGCGTGAATCTGTTGAAATTATTAAGCAAGTAATAGAACATATTCAAGAAGGACCAGTAAAATATTACCATAAAAATTTAGCCCCTTCAAGATTAGAGGCTAAAACTTCAATGGAGGGTGTAATTCATCATTTTAAGTATTTTACTGAAAATTTACGTATTCCAACTGGTGAAACATATACTGCTACTGAAGCCCCAAAAGGTGAGTTTGGTGTTTATTTATTATCAAATAATACAGAAATGCCTTATAGATGTAAAATTAAAGCTCCGGGGTTTGGTCATCTTCAAGCATTAGAGGATATGGCTCGTGGTCATATGATTGCTGATGTTGTTACAATTATTGGTACTCAAGATATTGTATTTGGAGAAATTGATCGATAAAATTAGTAAAAAATTATTTTTTAATAAATATTAAATATTTATGTTATTAACCTATTCTTTCCTTTTTTTATTTATTTTTGAAGTAGTTTGTTCTATTTTTAATTTTCGTCAACGTCATTTAGATTGTGTTAGTTTTTTTCGTTTTAGTACTTTTATGTTGGTTATATTAGGTATGTTACATTTATTTAAATTAAATAATTACGCATACCAATATATTATGATATATAAAATAGATAGTACCTTTTTAAATTTATCCTATTCTATAGGAGTAGATGGTATTTCTTTATTATTTATCTTTTTAAGTTGTTTATTAATTTTTGTTTGTTTTATTTTTGTTTGGCCTATTTATAAAATCGAAAACTATGATGGCATTTTAGTTATGTTATTAATTTGTTTAGTAGCTTCTTTTTTAACTTTAGATTTACTTTTTTTTTATATTTTTTTTGAAGCGATTTTAATTCCAATGTTTTTATTAATTGGTTTATTTGGTTCAAGAGAAAGAAAAATTAGAGCTGCATATTTATTAATGTTTTATACCCTATTTGGTTCTCTTTTTTTTTTATTGGGAATTTTATATTTATATTTTGTTATAGGTGTAACAGGTTTTGAATATTTAGAATTAGTAACTTTAAGTTATGAAGAGCAAATTTATTTATGGGTGGCTTTTTTTTTATCTTTTGCTTTTAAAATTCCACTTTTTCCTTTTCATATTTGGTTACCAGAAGCTCATGTAGAAGCACCTACTGTAGGTTCTGTTATACTAGCTGGAATTCTATTGAAGCTAGGTGTTTATGGTTTTATTCGTTTTAGTCTAGTTTTTTGTGTAGATGCTTCTTTTTATTTTTTACCTTTAATTGCTTTATTAAGTATTTTAGGTGCTATATATGGTTCTTTTGTAGCAATTAGACAAACAGATTTAAAACGAATTATTGCGTATTCATCAGTAGCACATATGAATTTAGTTTTACTAGGTTTATGTAGTTTTACTTATGTAGGTATTTCTGGTGCGTTATTGCAAAGCTTAAGTCATGGGTTCGTAGCTTCGGCTTTATTTTTTTTAATTGGTATTTTATATAATCGATACCATTCTAGATTATTACATTATTATAGTGGTATTGTTCATATGATGCCTTTATATGTATTTTCTTTCTTTTTTTTTACTTTTGCTAATATTGCAATGCCTCTTTCAAGTAGTTTTATTGGGGAATTCTTATTATTAAATGGTATTTTTGAAAGTAGCGCTTTTTTATGCTTTTTAAGTTCTTTAGGCGTTATTTTATGTGGAAGTTATTCTCTTTGGTTATATAATAGAATGAGTTTTGGAAATTTAAAATTAGTAGGTACTCGAAAATTTTTGGATCTTACTTTTAATGAATTTTTAATATTATTACCATTAGGTATTTTTGTAATAATATTAGGTATTTATCCAAATATTCTATTTAAATTTTTAAAATTAATAACTTTAAACATTGTAGTACAAAATTTTATTTAAATATTTATGCTTTTTTCAAAATATAATTCATTAAATTACGTTAAATATTTAAATAATTGTGATTTAAATTACAAATATTTTTTAAAATCTATAGCAGAAACTCCTTCAGTTGATAAAATTGTTGTTGAGTTACCCACTAACATGTTACCAAATATTGAAACCACTGAAGATGATTATCAAAATAGATTATTATTAAAGTGTTTTTTAGCTTTTTATTTTATGAATTTTAAAATGCCGTATATAAATTGTAATGGTTTTAAAGATAAGGAATTAGTTTCTGGTACTAGTAATAGTTTTCACTATGCTTATTTATTAACTTATGCTAATAAATTAGAACAGTATCAGTTATTAGCTGAATTGTTTAATGAAAATGATCGTTATAATGAAGGTATTAAAAATTTAACTAAATTAAATAAAAATTTAATTAATTCAAACGCTAAATCTAATATTTTAAATTTTAGATTAGAAATTCAAGCGGTTCGTATGTCTGAATATAAAGATATATTGAATTCACTATTTGAAAGAGTAGAATTACAAAAGTTAAAATTAAAATTAAATATTGTATTTAAAAAATTTAACAACAAAATGATATCTTCTAATGAATTTAGAAATTTTTTTTTTTTGTGGAATATTTAACAATATTTATTTTTTATCAAAAATAAAAATAAAGTTTTTTATTTATTAAAAAACTTAAAATAATTTATTGACTAAATTTTTAAAAAATTCTTAAAATGTTATTAAGTTTATTAGCTATTTTATTTCTTGGATTTATTACTTGTGCATTATTTGGTCATAGACTTGGTGGTAAAGGTTGCTGTATTATTACAATATGGTCTGTTTATCTTGCTACTTTATTTTCAGAAATGGTTTTTTTAAATACTTTTTTTTTAAATAAAACTTATAAATTAATATTAGGAGATTGGATTGTTTTAGACAATACTACTATTTTTTGGAATTTTTGTTTTGATAATGTAACAAGTTCTATGTTAATTGTAGTTACTTTTGTTTCATTTTTTGTTCATGTTTATTCATCAGATTATATGGGGGAGGATCCTCATTTACCTCGTTTTATGTCTTATTTAACATTATTTACTTTATTTATGTTATTTTTAGTAACAGCAAATAATTTTTTGATTATGTTTATTGGATGGGAGGGTGTAGGTTTATGTTCTTTTTTATTAATTAATTTTTGGTATACCAGAATACAAGCAAATAAGGCTGCCATTAAAGCTGTTTTATTTAATCGAGTAGGGGACTTTTTTTTATTGTTTGCTATGTTTATTATTTACTATATTTTTAATAGTTTAGACTATGATATAGTATTTAGTGCGGCAAGTTTATTAGCAGGTAAAAATTTATTAATAACTGAATTTTCTCAAATAAATTGTATTGATTTAATTTGTTTTAGTTTATTTATTGGTGCTGTAGGTAAATCTGCACAATTAGGTTTACATACTTGGTTACCTGATGCTATGGAAGGTCCTACTCCTGTATCAGCATTAATTCATGCAGCAACTATGGTAACTGCTGGTGTATTTTTATTAATTAGAGGTTCTTTTTTATTTGAACATTCACCTAATATTCTTTTTTTTATTTCTATTGTAGGTGCGATTACTGCTGTTTTTGCAGCTACTACTGGGTTATTTCAAAATGATATTAAAAGAATAATTGCGTATTCAACCTGTAGTCAATTAGGTTATATGGTTTTTGCATGTGGTCTTTCTAATTATCAAGTAGGTTTTTTTCATTTATCAAACCACGCTTTTTTTAAAGCTTTATTATTTTTAGGGGCAGGTTCAATTATTCATGCTATTGCTGATGAACAAGATATTAGAAAAATGGGTGGATTTAAAAATCTTTTACCTTTCGCATATGCTGTTTTTTTAATTGGTTCTTTAGCATTAATTGGATTCCCTTTTTTATCTGGTTTTTATTCTAAAGATATTATTTTAGAAAATGCTTATGCTCACTATAATACAGCAGGTATTTTTATTTTTTGGTTAGGTTTATTTGGTGCAATGTGTACAGCTTTTTATTCAATTCGTTTATTATTATTAGTTTTTTTAACAAAAACTAAGACATATAGAGTTGTTTTATTGAATATTCATGAAGGGCACTTTGGGTTATTTGTACCTCTATTTTGTTTAGCCATTTTTAGTATTTTTAGTGGTTATATGTCAGCTGATTTTTTTACAGGATTTGGTACTGATTATTGGAATAATGTAATTTTTATTATTCCACAAAATTATTTTTTATATGATATCGAATTTATTGAATTCTATAAAGGATTACCTTTATTTTTTGTATTTTTAGGTATTATTATTGCTATTATTTGTTGTAGCATTTTAAATAAATTATTTTATAATTTTAAAAGAACAACTAAATTTAAAATCTTATATAATTTTTTAATTAAAAAATGGTATTTTGATCGTTTATATAATGAATTAATTGGACAAAAATTATTAATGTTCAGTTATTTTTTTGCGTATAAAAATCTAGATCGTGGTTTTATTGAAATATTTGGACCAACATCTGTAACTAATATTTTATATAATGGTACTATGTTTTTTAAAGATATTCAAAGCGGTTATATTTATCATTATATTAATTTTTTTATTTTAGGCTTTTTTACTATTGCCTTATTTGTTATTTTTTTTAGTATTTTTGTAAATAAACTTGCTTTTATTTTAAGCTTAGTATTTATGTTAGCTTTATCTGAATCTGCTGTAGAATATATAACTAAATTTTAATAATTTAAATATGAAATACGAAAAAAATGTAACTTATTCTAAAATATCACGTTGGAACGCTAATTATCTTGCAGCCTTTTTAGATTCTCATATTATAAGTTATCCTACTCCAAGTAATTTAAATTATTTATGGAGCTTTGGATCATCTGCCGGTATTTGTTTTGTTATTCAATTATTAACAGGTATTTTTTTAGCTATGCATTATATTCCTGAAGTAAACCATGCTTTTTTAAGTGTAGAACATATTATGCGTGATGTAAATTATGGTTGGTTATTACGTTATGTTCATGCAAATGGAGCTTCTTTTTTTTTTATTATGGTTTATTGCCATATTTTTCGTGGTTTATATTATGGTTCTTATATGTACCCAAGAGAAGCTCTTTGGTGTAGCGGTATTGGTATTTTTTTTTTAATGATGGCTACTGCTTTTATGGGTTATGTTTTACCTTGGGGTCAAATGAGTTTTTGGGGTGCTACTGTAATTACTAATTTATTTTCTGCTATCCCAGGTGTAGGAGCTTCAATTGTAGAATGGCTTTGGGGAGGTTTTTCAGTGGATAATGCCACTTTAAACCGTTTTTTTAGTCTTCATTATTTAATGCCTTTTGCAATTGCTGGTGTTACAATTATTCATTTAAGTTTATTACACAGAGTAGGATCAGGCAATCCATTAGGTGTTGGAAAATATGTAAATAATATTAATTTTTATCCGTATTTTTATGTAAAAGATATGCTTGCATTCTTTTATGTATTTTTTTTTTTATTATTTTTTGTAACTTATTATCATGGAACTTTAGGTCATCCAGATAATTATATTCCAGCAAACCCTATGGTAACACCTGCACATATTGTACCAGAATGGTACTTTCTACCTTTTTATGCAATTTTACGTTCAATTCCTGATAAACTAGGTGGTGTTATCGCAATGGGAGGCTCTATTGCATTATTATTATTATTACCTTTTATTTCTAATTCTACTATTAGAAGCGGTTTTTTTCGTTTTATTTATAAATATGCATTTTGGTTTTTAGCTGGTGATTTCGTATTATTAGGTTGGTTAGGTCAGAAACCTGTTGAAGATCCATATATTAATTTAGGGTTAATTGCAACTATTTTTTATATGGCATTTTTAACAATTTTATTGCCTACTATTGAATATTATGAAAATATTAAAAAAGTACAAATAAAACAACTAAACAATGGGTCTAAAAAATTATCTGACTCATCTGTATCTATTCTTTCTTATAAACCATTAACAGCTAAAATTGGGTTAATGTCTAAAGAGGTTACTCGCCTTTTAATTGAATTTTTTAAAGCAGGAAAACAAATTCCTGTAATTTATATTTTAATTGCTGCTTTTATTCTTATTTATATTCAAAATATTATTAAATATTTATTTTAATATAATTTTAAGCTCTTTTTTAGTAGTATAATTTATTAGTAAAAATATGGTACGAATTTTTGTCAATAATATTGCATTTTATATTAAAAAAGATATTTCAGTTTTAGAAGCTCTTTCATTTTTAGGATTAAGAATTCCGCGTTTTTGTTATCATGAAGCTTTATCTATTGCTGGAAATTGTCGTATTTGTTTAGTTGAAGTTGATTCGGCGTTAAAACTTGTTGCATCTTGTGCACAGCCTATTTTAGCCAATATGCAAATTTTTTCTAATACTACAAAAGTATTAAAAACTCGTGAAAATGTTCTTGAATCTTTATTATTAAATCATCCTTTAGATTGTCCAATTTGTGATCAAGCAGGAGAATGTGATTTACAAGATCAAAGTAAAGTTTTTGGGGGTATTTTCTCACGAAATTATTTTTCAAAACGTGGTGTAGAGAATAAAAATATTGATCCATGTATTAAAACTATTATGACTAGATGTATTCATTGTACTAGATGTGTACGCTTTGCTAGTGAAATTACAGGAAAAACTTTTCTTGGAACTTTAAATCGAGGTCGTTTTACTGAAATTGGAGGTTTTATTTCACATTTTCAAGATAGTTCAGAAGTTTCAGGAAATGTTATTGATTTATGTCCAGTAGGTGCTTTAACAGCAAAACCTTATGCTTTTAAAGCTCGTCCTTGGGAATTACGTTCTATAGAAACTATTGATTTAACAGATGGTTTAGGTAGTAATATTTATGTTAATTTAAAAGAGTTAGATATTATTAGTGTATTACCAAAAAATAATCCATCAATTAATGGTCAATGGATTTCAAATAAAGCACGTTTTTATATTGATGCTTTACAACGTTACAGAATTTCTTCTGCTTGGAAAAGGGATGCTTCTAATAATTTAAAAGATTGCTCTATTCAAACTATTACTTTAATTCAACATTTATTATCTACTGAAAATAGTAAATTAACTCAAACTTTTTTAGTTAATAGTGAAATAGATTTTAATACATTAAGACTTTTAAAAAAATTAGAATTATCTCAACCTAAAAAATTTAAAGTTTATAATACTTCTACTTTTTTTAAACAAAGTAATTATTATTATAATAATAATAATAAAATTGTTGATTTAGAAAAAGCTAACAGTAGCTGCTTTGTTTTATTAGCAACTAATGTTAGAACAGAATGTGCTGTATTAAATATTAAATTAAGAATTAAATCGAAAAATAAACGTGTGAATACTTTAAGTTTTGGTCAACGAATGGAGCCTACTTTTTCAGTTAAATTTATTAATATTACAACAGATTTAATTTTGAAAGTATTAGAGGCAAAATCTAAACTATTTTCTAAAAGTATTTTTTCAAAAGTACAGCCTATTTTTTTAATCGGTGAATCTTTTTTTCAACGTTTGAATTGGGATAAAAATAGTTTTATTGAACATTTACGTAATTATAATTCAAATAATATTACTATTGTTTTAAATAAACAATCGAATAGTGAATCTATTAATTATTTAAATATAAAATCATTAAATTCTCGAAATTTAAAAAATAAAAATAATATTCTTTATTTTTGTGGTTTACAAGATAGTTTTAAAATTAGAAATTTAATTAATAATTCAGTTACAACTACAGTTTGGGCACATACCCACGGCTCACAAATAGCTACTTCTTGTAATTATATTTTACCTATTTTAAGTCATTTAGAATCTGAAGGTATTTTTATTAATTTTGAACAAAGACCTCAAAAATCAACTAAAATGATTGAAAATGGTTCTCCGGCTACTGTATATTCATTATTTGAATTAGTAAATATTATTAAAGATAATTTAAATATTAATTTTAAAAAAAAAAATCTTTCGCATTTTGGTTATATAGATGAAATGATTAAAAATGGTACTTTATTTAATGAATTAAATTCAAAATTTATTAAAGTAATTTTTAAAAAAGATAACTCTATTGGATTTTATTCTAATTATCCATTTAAACCAATATTAAGTGATTACTATCGTACTAATAGTTACGCATCGTATTCATTAAATATGACTAATTATTCTACTAAAAAACGTATTAATAATAATATATTTTTAAATTTAATGTCATAATTTAAAATGACATTTTTTTTTTTTTAAATAAAAATAAAAAAAATAATTAATTATTTTTTATAATAGAAAAAAGTAATTTCAAAGCTTACCAAACCAATTAAATATTTTAAAAAAATAAAACCAAAAAGTTCAGTTTAGTTTGTTTTTTTGGCGCTGCGTTGAAGAAAAACACCTCCCAAAAGCACAAAAAAATAACTTCTTTAAAGAAAGAAAAAAAATGTATTATTTTTACATTTAATATTATGTGGGTTTGATCCTGGCCCAGAATGAACGCTAACAATATGCTTTACACATGCGAGTTTAATAAATTAAATAATTTAAAAATTTTTTTTTATGGCGTACGGGTGAGTAATATATAAGAATTTGCTTTTAAGTTATGGTTAAATTCAACATTAATAATTTATTATTAATAAAAATATTTTAAGTAATATTTTGAAAATACCAAATATTTATAAAGGCTAAATGCCGCTTAAAAATAAGCTTATAAAAGATTAGGTAGTTGGTAGGGTAAAAGCCTACCAAGCCGAGGATCTTTAACTGTTCTGAAAGGAAATACAGTCACACTGGGACTGAGAACGGCCCAGGCTTTATAAGCCAGCAGTGGGGAATCTTGGACAATGAGCGAAAGCTTGATCTAGCAATATTGCGTAAATTGTGTGTGGTAATTACGGTTTATCATAATGTGTAAAAATATTGTGATAAACTAACCGTTAAATTTTTTCGTTGATTAAGATAATGACGTAATCAAAGAAGAAGTCCCGGCTAACTTCGTGCCAGCAGCCGCGGTAATACGAAGGGGACGAGCGTTATTCGGAATGATTAGGCGTAAAGAGTTTGTAGGTGGTATAATTGATTTTAGGTGAAATTTTAGATTTTTTTAGTTTAAAAAGCCTTTAATATCACTATACTTGAGTATAGCAAAGAATAGCATAATTTCATATTTAGGAGTAAAATCCAACGAAATACGAAGGAATGCCAATGGCGGTAGCAGCTATTTAGGCTATTTACTGACACTGAGAAACGAAGGCGTAGGGATCAAACAGGATTAGATACCCTGGTAGTCTACGCTGTCAAAGATGAGTGTTCATAGCAGGAATTATATCTGTTATTTAGTTAACACGTTAAACACTCCGCCTGGGGAGTACGATTGCAAAATTGGAACCCAAAGGAATTGACGGGGATCTATACAAGTGGTGGAGCATGTGGTTTAATGCGATAATACGCGCAAAATCTTACCGGTTCTTGAATATATTGTTATCATATATATAAATATATATTTTTAGTTTTTATTTTATTTTTTTAAAAACAATACAGCAATATACAGGTGTTGCATGGCTGTCGTCAGCTCGTGCTGTGAGGTGTCAGGTTAAGTTCTTTAACGAGCGCAACTCTTTTCTTACATTGATATTTGTTACTATTTTTAGTAACAAAATTACTTTTAAGATACAGCTAATGACAAATTAGAGGAAGGAAAGAATGACGTCAAGTCCTTATGGCCCTAATGAACCGGGCTACACACGTGCTACAATGGAAATTACAAATTGAAATACAATAGAGAAATCTGGAGTAAACCAAAAAAAATTTCCGTGTTCAGATTATAAACTGTAATTCGTTTATATGAAGGTGGAATCACTAGTAATCGTAAATCATCATGTTACGGTGAATATGTACCTAGATCTTGCACACACCGCCCGTCACATGCTGGAAATAATTTTTATTTAAAATCATTTTTGAATTATAACATAGAATAAGTTTTCTGTAATGTGGCTTAATTTAATTATTGTTTAAAAATGCTTAGGGTAGAATTTGTAACTAGGATGAAGTCGTAACAAGGTAATCGTACGGGAACGTGCGGTTGGAATTAAAAATTAAATAAATTAAATAAATTTTTATTTACTAAATTATGTTTTTAAGACAAATCATAGTAAACACTTTTTTATGTGTTATTGGACTTTTTGGAATTATTGTTAATCGATATAATATCTTATTAATATTAATTTCACTTGAAATTATGTTTTTGGGATTAAATTTAAATTTTATCTTATTTTCAGCTTTTTGTCATGATATTATTGGACAAGTAATTTCATTTTTTATTTTAACAGTTGTAGGGGCTGAGTCAGCTGTTGGTTTAGCTATCTTAATCGCTTATTATAGAATTCGTGGAAATATTAAAACAATTCAGTACGCGTATCTTAGAAATTAGATTTTAGAAAAGATGGCTGAGTGGTTAAAAGCGTCAGATTGTAACTCTGAAGAACAATTGAGTCTCCATAGGTTCGAATCCTATTCTTTTTATAAAACATGCATAGAATGGCAGCCTAGGTATTTATGGATTTAATTAGTAGTGTATTGCTAAAAAAAAATATAAAGTTTTCTATTGATATTAAATAACTAAAAGAAGAAATTCTATTTTGGTATATATTAAATACTAGGTGAAGTAAAACATTTCAGTAACTTAGTAAAGAAATCAAACGTGAGGTCGTTAGTAGTGGCGAGCGAATACGATATAGGGATATTAATAGTCTAAAAAATTGAAACATAGAGGGTGAATATGAATCCCGTAAATTTTTGAAAATATTAAGAATGTATGCAACGAAAAACGCAATTTTGTTGTGTCAATAATAAGGCGGGTCCATCCGCCACCCTAAAACCATAAATAACCGATAGTGTATAGTACCGTAAGGGAAAGGTGAAAAAGAACTTTTAAAGAGTTAAAAGATCCTAAAATTCTATGTATTTAGCTGTCGGAACTTTTAATTAAGTGACGACGTACCTTTTGCATAATGGGCCAGTGAGTTTATTTTTAAAGCAAGTTTAATTTTAAAAGTAGGCGTAGATAATTCAAAAAATAACTGAATTTTTTATAGCTTTAAAGATAATACCCGAAGTTGAGTGATCTAATCATGAGCAGGTTGAAAATGACATGGCAACATGCGTTGGAGGACCGAACCCGTATCTGTTGCAAAAGATTGGGATGACTTGTGATTAGGGGTGAAAGGCTAATCAAACTCAGTGATAGCTGGTTTTCTGCGAAATATATTTAAGTATAGCCTGTAATATAAAAAAATAGGGTAGAGCACTGTTGTAATGAGGGGAGTCTTTGACTTTACCAATTTATAATAAACTTCGAATATATTTTTTTTTAGTTACAGAGTCAGACTATAGGCGCGAAGGTCTTTAGTCAAGAGGGAAACAGCCCAGACAATGCTTTAAGGACTCTAATTCAAATTTAAGTGAAAAGAATATAAATAGGTAATGACAATTACAAAGTGGGCTCGGAAGCAGCCATCTTTTTAAGAAAGCGTAACAGCTCATTAATTTAATCTATTTATTTCGATAATGTATAGAGACTAAAATTTGTACTCGAATTTAATAGTCGAGTTTGTCCGAAAAGGTTGACAAATAAATATATTTGTGGTAGCAGAATATTCTGTATTTTGAAAACGAAGATTATTTGTTAAAAATAATTGAAAAAAACAGAAGAAAGTATACTGGCATTAGTAGCAAAAACAACGAATTTGATCGTTGTCGCCGTAAATTCAAGGTTTTTGATCCAATACTTCTTAAGATCAAAATTATAAAAGTGATTTTTATAATATATAAGCGGTCCCTAAGACAAAATACTAAAGTATAAGTTAATGGGAATTTTTATGTGACATAACTTCCAATATTTATTTTGAAATTTAAAATAGATTATTATTTGTATAAATAAAATATAAGTTATCTGGAAATAGCATAAATAAATAGATAAACCGTACTGAAAACCGACTCTGGTGAATTGGTTGAATAAACTAAGGCGTACAAGATAATTGTATTGAAGGAACTCGGCAAATTAGCCCCGTAACTTCGGGATAAGGGGTAGCGTTTTAAAAAACGCTGGCACTAAAGAGAGAGAAGCGACTGTTTAATAAAAACACAAGCCTCTGCAAATTCGAGAGAAGATGTATAGGGGCTGACACCTGCCCGGTGCTGATAAATTAAGTGGCGATGTTGAGGCATCAAAATTAAATTCCAGTAAACGGCGGCTGTAATTCTGACGGTCCAAAGGTAGCGAAATTCCTTGTCGGGTAAGTTCCGACCTGCATGAGTGGTGTAACGACTTCTCTACTGTCTCCAATACAAGCTTGGTGAACTTGAAATATCCGTGCAGATGCGGATTACTTATAGTTAGACGGAAAGACCCCGTGCACCTTTACTATGATTTTAGGTTGTAAATTTAATTTTTTTTGTGTAGTAATAGGTGGGAAAGTTTAAAAACTTAACAATGAAAGACCACCCTTAAAATTTTAATTTACTAATTTTTTAAAAAGAAAACCTATAAGAGGTAGTTTGACTGGGGCGGTCACCTCCTAAAAAGTAACGGAGGTGTACAAAGGTAAACTCAAATAAATTTTTTTATTTTTGAATTTAATGGTATATGTTTACTTAACTGTAAGACTTACAAGTCGCGCAGAGATGTATATTAAAATTAATATATGTCGGTCATAATGATCCGGTGTTTCTGAATGGAAAGAACATCGCTCAACGGATAAAAGGTACGCCGGGGATAACAGGCTGATGGTTTCTGAGAGTCCATATCGACGAGACCGTTTGGCACCTCGATGTCGGCTCATCACATCCCGGGGCTGAAGCAGGTCCCAAGGGTTCGGCTGTTCGCCGATTAAAGTGGTACGTGAGCTGGGTTTAAAACGTCGTGAGACAGTTTTGTCCCTATCTTCTATAAGTGTTGAAAATTGAGCGGCTTAAATTCTAGTACGAGAGGACCGAATTTAGTAAACCTCTGATATGTCGGTTGTTGATTAATCTTCTGCATTGCCGAATAGTTAAGTTTATAAAAAATAATTGCTGAAAGCATATAAGCAAGAAATTTATCGCAAAAAAAATTTTCTATAATCGTAAGACAATATTACGTAGATAGGCTTTAAATGGACAAATTGTAAAATTTGGAGTTAAAAAGTACTAAAATTAAAAAAATTATATAAAATAAAAGGGTAAAATGTAGCAATTGGTAGCTTACCAGGCTCATAATCTGGTGGTTGTAGGTTCGAATCCTACTTTTACTTTGAAAAACTTTTTATAACTACGTGAAATCAGTTTTGAACTCAACGGTTATTATAAAAAGTAAAACCTTCTAGATACTGCTTGTTCGGGAACCGGAGGATAACAAAAAATGGAGAGATGGCTGAGTGGTTAAAGCGTCAGTTTTGAAAACTGATTTTTCATGGGTTCGATTCCTATTCTTTTCGTAAAAATTGGTTGGATATTAAAATTGGTATTAAGTAAAATTGCAAATTTTATAGTGAGAGTTCAATTCTCTCTCCAACCTTAAAAAAATAATTTTTTTTAAAAAACAAAATATAACGCTATTTTAATAGCCTCGAACCCCCCTTACAACTACCCCTCAGGGGGTAGTAAGGGAGGGGGCGAAACAGCGTATTTAATAGCCCTAAAAGCCCTTACAACCACCAAAAAATAGTTAAAAAAAAGGGTATCTATATTTAAAAAACCACCTTACCATACCCAAATATTAGTAGTACTAAGGCACAAAAAGACGAATTTTGTTTAAAAGCTTTAATTCTCTTTACGATACAAAAAAGATAAAAAAAATTTATAAAAACTAAATAAGTATGGGATTTGAACCCAGAAATAATAAAATAAAAAAAAATTATATTTATAATTTTTATTTTAAAAAATAATTAGATTAATGCACTTTAAATATTACTACAAAAATTAATGAAGTTTAACCGCTTCATTTAAATAAATAGAAATTAAAATAGAAAAAACTAAAGCTTGAATTAATGCAACTGCAAATTCTAAAGCAAATAAAGGAACTAATAAAACTAAAGGTACCATATGTAAAACAAATAAAGCACCACTATAGTTCATTAATGCAAAAGCAAACCATGAAATTACTTTTAATAAAGTATGTCCTGCCATCATATTTGCAAAAAGTCGGATTGATAAACTAATTGGTTTAAAAATATATGAAATTACTTCAACAGGAACTAAAATTAAAGCTAATAAAACAGGAGTTCCACCAGGTAAAAATAATTCAAAAAAATGAACACCATGCCCTCGTACTGTAATAAAAATAATTGCTAAAAATAAATAAATAGCAAAACCAAAAGTTACAACAAAATGACTAGTAACAGTAAAACTATAAGGTATTAATCCAATAATATTTGACATTAATACAAATAAAAAAATAGAACAAATTAAAGGAAAAAAACGTTGACCATTTTTTAAATCAATATTGTTAATAATAATACAAGTAACCAATTTAAAAATCATTTCAATAATAACCTGAAATCTACTTGGAATTACATATAAACTATTATCTTCATGTATAATAAATTGAAAAAATAAAAAAAATACAACTATAATAAGAAATAATAATACTGTTTGATTAGTAATACTAAAATCAATAAAATTAAATCTTAAGGGAATTAATGGAATAATATCAAATTGTTCTAATACAGAATTAATATACATAAATTTTTTACATTATTTTAAAATTTTAAATATTGGATAAATAATGGGAATTGAACCCATATACTCAAAGCCACAATTTGACACTTTACCATTAAGTTATATCTACCAATATCCTAAATTAGACTACTTATTCTATTTTTTAATAAACTACTTATTCAGCAATTGTCATTAATGATTTGTATTTTTCAGGACTAACAGCTAAAATAGTAATTGGCATAAATCCATGATTTACACCACAAATTTCAGAACACTGACCAAAAAATACAGCTGGTTTTTTATCTAACATTCTATTAATAAATAAAGAACCTTGAGATAAACGTCCAGGACAAGCATCGATTTTAATTCCAAAAGAAGGAATTGCCCAACTATGTAATACATCCGCAGATGATACTAATAAACGAATATGGGTTTCAGTAGGTAAAACTAATTCTGGTCTACTTACTAATAATCTACAACCTACCCATCCTGTATTTAATAAATTTTCTTCAGGAACCATATATGAATCAAATTCAATTTTTTTTACATCTTCTCTAAAGATATAATCTGAAATTTCATAAGACCAATACCATTGATGACCAATAACTTTTACTGTTAATTGAGGATCAATTAATTCATCTAAAGAATATAAAAGAGTAAAAGAAGGGATAGCAATAAATAATAAAATAATAGCTGGTAAAATAGTCCAAACAATTTCTAATGGACTATTATGAGAAAATTTTGCTGGAACTGTAGCTTTTCCTTCACGGAAAGTATACATTGCATAAAATAACATATAAAATACAAAAATTCCAACAAATACAATAAAAAACATCAGAAGATTATGAAAATAAATCATACCTTCCATCATTGGTGTTGCTGGGTCTTGTACAAATAATTGATTTTTTTCTGGACAATCACAGAATGCTTTTAAAGAATCAGAAGTGGCTAACCACCCAGCGAATACTACGTATAAAAAAGATTTAAATGTCATAAATATTTAGTAAAATAAAAAGATTTATATGTATATATAAGGGTATAAATATAAATATTTATACCTTTTTAATCTGAATAAAACAGTATTATATAAATAATAAGTTTAATTAAATAAACTAATTATTTTGCAATATTATTTTTTTTATTTAAAAAAATTCCTAAAAAAGTATTATGTGTAGTAGCGGCTGTTTCTTTACTTTTAAAAGTATTACTTAATTTATTTCTAAATTTAAATGTTTTTGAAACTTCTAAAATATAAGTTTTTAACATAAAAAAATAAAAAAAATTAAATTTTAATAATAACCAAAAGATCTGACTAGATATAATATAGATATCAAGTTGAGGCATAATTTTTATAAATTTAAATAGTTTTATAAGTATACTTGTTCTATTAAGAAGTAGGATTTGAACCTAACATCAATACAAATTTTATTAAAAAAAGTTTTTTGATTAATTTCCTAAATTTATTAAAATAAAAGTCCAATTAAGAACCCCACCAATAAATTGTAATAAATAAAAATAACCAAACAACATCTACAAAATGCCAATACCAAGCAGCTGCTTCAAATCCAAAATGATGTTCACGAGTAAAATGACCTTTAAAAATACGGAATAAACAAACAGCTAAAAAACAAGTTCCAATAAATACATGAAACCCATGAAAACCTGTTGCCATATAAAAAGTAGAGCCATAAATACCATCAGAAATTGAAAAAGGAGCTGTTACATATTCATACGCTTGTAAAGCAGTAAAAATAGCAGCTAATAAAATAGTCGCTTCTAAACTAAGAGCCGCTTGTTTTTTTAAACCTGCTACAATAGAATGATGACAAATTGTAATAGTTGCACCAGAAGTTAATAAAATAATTGTATTTAATAAAGGTACAGCCCAAGGATCTAAAATTGTTAATCCCATAGGTGGCCAAACTCCCCCAAGAGCATGACTAGGATTAAAACTAGAATGAAAAAAACCCCAGAAAAAAGCAACAAAGAACATAATTTCAGAAACAATGAATAATAACATACCCATTTTTAATCCATTTTGAACTTGTAAAGTATGTTGCCCTTCAAAAGTACCTTCACGAATAATATCACGCCACCAAACATACATCACAAATAAAATCATTAATAGACCTAAACGCCATAAGAAAGAACCTCCAGAATAACCATGCATGAACATTGCACCCCCAAAAGTAAGCATAAAAGCTCCTAAAGCAGCAACTAAAGGCCAAGGGCTAGGATCAACTAAATGAAACCCATGTTTTTGATTATTAAAAATTGTAGCTGTAGAACTTGTCATAACAATATTCATTAATAAATTTTATTAATATAAAATTATATATTAATAAAATTTAGGCTTAAGCAGATTTGAACTGCTGACTTTACGCTTATCAGGCGTATACTCTAACCAACTGAGTTATAAGCCCAATTATTAAATAATTAAAATAATTCTAAAATAATAAAACGATAAAATTTTTTTATAGTTTTTAAAAAAAAAACTTTTTTAATAGATAACTGTCCATGTTTACTTATTAATACTACAGGTTGTGTTAAATTATTATTTTTTTGTTTCATAAAGCTTATATTTTAATTCCATCTAAAATGTGCTTTAGATTTATATTGGTATGATTTTAATTCATTATCTAATTTTAATTTTATTAATGAAGAAGAATTTTCTAAAAAAACAACACTTAATAATTCATTGTATAATTTACTATAAAAAGAAGTATTTTGTTTATTATTAGAAATAACTTGTTTAATCCACTTAAAAATTAAAAAAATTTTACGTGAAGTTTTTATAGGGGTAGGTATAAAATGAGTTCGTCTACGAAAAGATACTTTTCGAATTTCAATATTTGTATTTAATTTTAAAAAAAATAATGAAAAAAAATATGATAATGAAACAATTGGAATAATAATAGAAATTTTATTACAAATTTTATTAAATATTATTAAAGCAGCTGTTTTATTACCATTTTTTGTTAAAAATCCAATTAGTTTATTTTGCATAATATTTAATTTTATAAAAAATAATTATCTATTTTTTTGGTTTTTTGGTTGCATAAAAAGATCTACGTTTTCTACGTTCTTTTAAAGATTGAAAATCATATTTACCTCTTATTAATTTATATTTTACTCCTGGTAAATCTGGAACTCGTCCACCACGAACTAAAACAACTGAATGTTGCTGTAAAGTATGCCCTTCCCCCGGAATATAAGCTTCAACAGAACGTCCAGTCCACAATTCTACTTTGGCTACTTTTCTAATTGCTGAATTTGGTTTTTTAGGGGTTCTAGTATATACTCTAGCACAATCTCCTTTAATTTGAGGATTCTTTTTTAATGCAGGTGCTTTAATTAATTTATATTTTTTTTTTCTTGAAATTTTAATTAATTGATTAATAGTTGACATAATAATAAAATTTTTATTAAAATAGTTAAAGTTTTATAAAAAATAGATTAAACTACTCCAGCAGATAAAATTAATAAACGAGTAAATTTAGTGTAACGAAATTCTTTAGTAATTAAACCTAAAACTCGAGTACCTACTAATTTATTTTGTCTTGTCATTAAAATAGCAGAATTTTCTAAAAATTTATAAATATTACCATTCATTTTTTTTGTACCTACTTTTACTCTTAAAATTAATGCTTTAAAAATCTTACCTTTAGTCATCTTAATAGTATCTCGACGTTTTTTTCGAACTTTTTTAATAGAGACTAAAACAGTATCACCGATTCCTGCATATTGTGCTTTATATCCTGTTATTACTCTAATACAAAATCCTGTTTTTGCACCAGAATTGTCTATAATATTTAAAGATGAACCTACTTGTATCATATATATATTTTATGTTATATAATATTATATTTAATAAATTTAAATTTACAGTAATAGATACGTTATACTTATTCTAATTTAATTACTTACTATCATTAGTAAAAGTTAAATAAACGATTAAAAAAAATAATAAAGCTGAAATAGTTGAAATATTAGAGCCAAAAGAAGCTACTTTATTCCATAATGCAAAAGCATCTGGATAATCAGGAATTCTTCTAGGAAAACCTGCTAAACCTAAGAAATGCATTGGGAAAAAAGTTACATTAACTCCAATAAAGAAAATCCAAAAATGTAATTTTCCTAAAAATTCAGGATAAGGATACCCAATAATTTTCTCAACCCAATAATACCAAGCTGCAAACATAGCAAACACCGCTCCCATTGATAATACATAATGGAAATGAGCTACTACGTAATAAGTATCGTGCATTACTGCATTAATACCAGAATTAGATAATACAACACCTGTTAATCCTCCTAAGGTAAATAAAAATAAAAACCCTAAAGCAAATAACATAGGAGTTCTATAAACGATAACTCCACCCCACATAGTTGCAACCCAACTAAAAATTTTAATACCAGTAGGTACTGCAATAATCATAGTTGCGGCTGTAAAATATGCACGAGTATCTACGTCTAAACCAACGGTATACATATGATGTGCCCAAACAACAAACCCTAATACACCAATTGAAATCATAGCGTAAACCATACCTAAATAACCAAAAACAGCTTTAGAACTATAAGTAGAAATAATATGACTAATAATACCAAAAGCTGGTAAAATTAAAATATAAACTTCTGGGTGACCAAAAAACCAAAATAAATGTTGGAATAAAATAGGGTCCCCACCACCTACAGGATCAAAAAATGAAGTATTAAAATTACGATCAGTTAATAACATAGTAATAGCACCCCCTAAAACAGGTAATGATAATAAAAGTAAAAAAGAAGTAATTAATACAGCCCATGCAAATAAAGGTAAACGATGCATAGTTAAGCCAGGAGCTCTCATATTAAAGATAGTAGTAATAAAATTAATAGAACCTAAAATAGATGCTGCACCTGAAAGGTGTAAACTAAAAATAGCTAAATCCACAGCAGGACCCGAGTGTGATTGTATACTACTTAATGGTGGATAAACAGTCCATCCAGTACCTGCACCAGCTTCTGCTAAAGTAGAAGTTACTAATAATAGTAATGATGGAGGTAATAACCAAAAACTAATATTATTCATACGAGGAAAAGCCATATCTGGAGCACCAATCATTAAAGGTATAAAGAAGTTACCAAATCCTCCGATAAGAATAGGCATAACCATAAAAAAAATCATTAAAAAAGCATGACCGGTTACTAATACATTATAAAGTTGATAATTACCACTTAATATACCATTACCAGGAGCAGCTAATTCCATACGAATTAAAATAGACATAGTGGTACCAAGAACACCTGAGAAAGTACCAAAAATTAAATATAAACTACCAATATCCTTATGATTTGTTGAATAGAACCAGCGAGATAAAAACTTATGTTGTAAACATTGTCCAATATATGCAAACATAATTTAAAATTTAATATTACTTGTATTTTACAAAAATTACCAAATAGATTTTGTAAAACCCGGTAATTTTCCAAATTGTATCAATTCTTTTAGTGCACAACGCGATAAACCGTAAGGTCTATAAACAGCACGAGAACGTCCAGTCATAATACAATTTCGATATAATTTTGTTTTTGAAATTTTTGTCGATAATAATTTTAAAAAAATAAATTGACGACGTAAATTTAAAATTTCTGTTTTAGTATATAATCCTATTTTTTTAAATTGTAAAAGATTTAATAAATAAATAAATAAAAATTTATATATTTTTAAATAATTTTCTTTTTTTTTATAAGATTTAAGTTGACTATTGTTTTTAAATTTTTTAAATTGCATTATTTTAAAAAAATTGTAATAGACAAATTTAATTAATTCTAATTAATTTAACAAAGTCCTTTTCTCCCCAGATAGGAATTGAACCTATAATATATTGGTTAACAGCCAATCGCTTTACCAATTAAGCTACTAGAGAAAGATATCTAATTCTAAAAATTACTCCCAATCTAATACGCCTACTTTCCAAACATAAACGTATCCTATAAGTAATTCAACAGCAAAATCTAAAAAAGAACCCAAACCACCGTCTAATGTTATTTTATTAGCAGAAACACACCATGGAAAAAAGTAAAGGGTTTCTAAATCAAAAATTAAAAATAAAATAGAAACTAAATAAAAACGTACATCAAAAACATTTCGAGCATCTTCATATGGATCAAAACCACATTCGTATGCTGATAATTTTTCTGTATAAGGTTTTTTAGAGCTAAGAAGCAAAGAAGCAAGTAAAAATACAGCAGTTAATCCAAAGCTAAAAATAATTAATAAACCTATGTTAAAGGCTTCGTAATAAAAAATATTAGAATGCATAAATTAAATAATTTTAACGAAAATGGGACTTGAACCCATAAAAAACGGATTATGATCCCGACACTTTACCAATTAAGCTATCTCGTTATATTAAAATAAATAAGAGTAAATAATTAATTCTCGGAATGATGTGATTTGAACACATGACCTTTTATACCCAAAACAAACGCGCTACCAACTACGCCACATTCCGTATATTATAAATAAAAAACTGGAGATAAACGGACTTGAACCGCTACTGTTACGTATGCAAAACGTATATTTTACCAATTAAACTATACCCCCAAAAAAATTTATATATTAATTAATATTCACTTTTTAAATAGGATACGAATTTTCTAATATCTACTCTCTTAAAAAAAACTTGTGGATTATCATAAGATTTTAACATATTAGAAAAATCATTAACTATAACAATATTTTTAGTATAATAATCAACCTCACAAAAAAAAAAAAATTGATTTTTAAAAAAAATTTTTTTCTTATTAATTTTTTTAAATGTTAAATCTTTTTTAAAATTAACGGAAATGATATCACCTGTTTTTAATAAATTACCTGGATTTGGATTTTTATTTTTATTTAATAAAGTATTTTTTGAAAAAATAAAATTACGCGATTCATACACACTATGTACAAAACCTAATGACCAAAGTAAAATATCTAATCTAAAATTAGGTTTAACTAAATATAAACCTGCATTAATAAAAAGATTTTCTTTATATTTTTTAGATTCTTTTAAATAAATACGTTTTAAAATTTTATTTTTAATTATATAATCAAATAAATGATAGTAATAACGTTTTATTTCTAATCCATTTTTATATAATTTTCTATTAAAATCCCAACGTTTTACTTTTACAATTGAATTTAAAGAAATTTTAGACTCTTTTAATAATTTATTACTTTTTTGAACATTATAAGTTGATAATAAAGTTTTCCAACTTTTTTTTGTTGTTGTAAATAGTTTAGTAGGAAAATAATCGGCATTTTTCCAATGTTTTAATTGTTTAAAAATTTTAAATTTTTGTTTTAATCGCATATTAAGACTTTTTAGATTAAGAAATATATTTAGGGCTTCTTATTTTTGAACTTGTACTAATAAAATAATAACGATTAAAAAGATTAATTTTTTATAATTATTAATATCAGTAAAAATTTTATAATTTCCAAAAGTATTTTTATTAAAATATGAATTTATTAAAACTACTGAATTAATATTATTATTAAAAGTTTTTAAAAGTAAACCCTGTAAATCTTGAGTTACATCTGAACCTATATAAGCAACAACTTTACTATTTAATTTATTATCCAATTGATTTCTTACATTAATTTTATTACTTTTGTCACTATATTTTTTTGAAACTTGTTTAATAATTTCATTAAATAAAGTATTTGAAGTAACTATTTGTAAAAAATTTTTATAATGTTTTACATTATATTGTAATAAACGTATTAATTGTTTTATACTTTGTAAAAATGAAATTATATTTAATAAAATATATTTATTTTTATTATGTAATTCAATTTTATTAGAAAAAAAATTAGAATTAATTTTTTTAGTAGTATTAGTTGTAAAATATAAAATATCAGAAGAAAGTACTGACGATAACAATTTTTGTTGTTTTATTTTTTTCATTATTTAACGTTATTTTTTATTAAAAAATTATTGTTTTTTAATTAATTTTAATTTTTGTTGTTTTTTAAGTTCCCAAAAACCACGACCAGTATACGCATTTGAAGATCTTAAATTTTTTAAAGTTTTAATAAAATTTCCTAAACGATTAACATTATAATCTAATACAACTAAAGTTGGTTTTTGAAAAATTACTTCAACTTGATTAAAAGAAGGTAAAACAATATATTTTTTATGTGTAAATCCTAATTTACACTCAATTTGATTTAGTTTTGAAAAAAAGGCGATTTTAAATCCACTTCCTTTTAAAATAATTTGTTTATAAAAAATTTTTGTTTTATTAATAAAATGAAGAAATACAGAATATAAATTATGAAATCTTTTTTTATTTAAAAAGTTTAAAAAAATTATATTATCTTTTATTTTTATTTTAAAAAGAGGAGGTAAAACAATATATTTATGCTTTAAAAAATTATCATTAGTTTTAATTAAAAAAATTAAACGTTTTTGAATATTAATTAAATTAAATGATAAATTTAAAGCATTATTAATTTTAATTTTTCTTTTACAAAAGAAATACATTACTCTTTTCTTTTTTTTTAATAACATAATTAAATTTAACACATAAAAAGCAGGCGTCCGCCTAATTGATTTAGTTTACAAGTAGTTTGCGTTTGAAGACCTTTATTTGTTATTATAAAAAAAGTTTTTCTTATATCATATATATTATACGATAATTGTTTATATGTAATAGTTTTAACACAAGATTGTTTAGAAAGAAGCTTTAAATTACTTAAAGCAAAAGTATTATAAACATAACGAATATAAATAGTAATAATACTTTTATTCTTTGATAAATCTTTATTAATTAAAAATGTTTGAATATATCCTTCTTTATATAATAATTGTAAAATAGGTATATAATCTTGCTTAAAATCGATAATAACTACTTCTTTTTTGTATAAAGAAGCATTTTTAAGCTTCAATAAAAAAAAAATAATGTGACTTTTCATAATATAATAATGCCTTAAAATGGAATCGAACCACCAACACATAGAGTTTCAATCTATTGCTCTACCATTGAGCTATTAAAGCTATTGGAATAAAAGGATTCGAACCTTTACATGTTCGTGTCAAAAACGAATGCCTTCCCATTTGGCTATATCCCACTTCAAAAATTATATAAATCTACTCATTAGCGGACTTGAACCGCTACCTTATAAAAGAACAGATTTTAAATCTATCGTGTCTACCGATTCCACCAAATGAGCTTTTTAATTTTAACGAGAAAAACGGGACTTGAACCCGCGACTTCTAGCGTGACAAGCTAGCACTCTACCAGCTAAGTTATTTCCTCTATAAAATTATTTAAAAAATGCAGTAGTATTAGGACTTCGGCTTAATTGACGAATTGCTATTGTACTACTTAAAATACCACTATAATCTAAAGTTAAAACAATTGAACCTAATAAAGGTACTAATAATAATAACCCTACTATTATTAAACAAATAGAGTACTCATTAAAAATAACTTGACCAATTAATTCTAAATTATTTAATGGATCAAACCAATTAATTTGAAATGAAGTAAAATCATTTGATTTAAATAAATCAAAATTAATAATAATATTTTTAAATATAGCATATATTAAGCTTAAAAAAATAGTAGAAACCCCAACAAAAAAAAGTATATTTTTTAATATACTTTGTTGAACCATTTTAATATTTAACATCATAACAACGAATAAAAATAAAACAGCAATTGCTCCTACATATACAACAATAAAAGTTAAACTTAAAAATTCAATATTAAAAATGAATAAAGTTGCCGCAGCCTCACAAAACAACAATACTAATAATAATACTGCATAAATTGGATGAGTAGTAGTAAAAAGTAAAACAACTGAAATTATAGTTGCTAAGTTTAATAAAAAATGTAAAGTAAACATTATAAAAATATAATTTAATATTAAATAACGTGCAATGGACTTGAACCATTAACCTTTTCGGTGTAAACGAAATACTCTACCAATTGAGTTAGCATGTTTTAAAACATGTTCTATAGGATTTGAACCTATAATAAATAGCTTAGAAGGCTATTGCTTTATCCAATTTAGCTAAGAACACAAAAAAATAAACATATTGGGAATCGAACCCAAAACCTGTGGATTAAAAGTCCAACGCTATACCATTAAGCTACATGTTTTTATTAAAATTAATTTTTTCTTTATAGATATACCTTTTTATGACTTTTAAGTCCTTTTTTCTACGAAATATAATATAAGTATATTACTGTACAAATGAACTTTTTACATAAACATTAAAAAAAATAAAAAACTTATGATATAACAATGTAAAAAAAAACGTATATTAGAATAGTTCATATAAATAAAATAATACTTTTTACGAGATTTGAACTCGCGTTCTTGCCTTGAAAAAGCAATGTCCTAACCGATTAGACGAAAAAAGCAAGAATTTTTTTCTTTTAAGAAGTACCTTTTTTCTGCGTTTAGGGCTTTTTTCCCAAAAAACTTACACTAAAATTTATTTAAAAAAGGAACCTTTTATTAAACAAAAGTTCAGTTTAGTTCCTTTTTTAGTATAAGATTTTTAACAAAAAAGAACCTACAAAAGGAGTAAAAAGATACTTCTATAAAGAAGAAAAATTTTAAGGTTTATAAAAATAAAAAATGTTTTTTAAAAAAAATAAAAACATTTTTTACAATTATTTATTTAATAATAAAATTAATAGTAATAATTTATAAATATTATTAAAATTATAAAAAGGAAACTATTTACTCATTAATACATATATTACATTATAACAAATTATTATGAAAATAAATAAAATTAAAAGTATTAAAGGTGTTAATTCTAGCACCTTATATGATATTCGTTGTCTTTTTGGGGTAAATTTAAGAAAAAAAAACCAATTAGATTTATCATATAATGGTATTTTAAGAATTAAAAAATATTTAAGGGTAAAGAAAGTTGCTTCTTTATTAAAAACAATAATAAAAAAAAGAATTCTTAATTATATCTCAATAAAAGCATATAAAGGTATGCGTCATAAAAAAGGTTACCCTATTCATGGACAACGAACTCATACAAATGCTAAAACACAAAAAAAAATTTCAAATAGTCGTTTAAACTAAGATTAAAATTATGTTTTTAAAAATTTATAAACAAAGAATAAAATTTCTTTATAAAAGTTATTTTATAAAATTAAATAAAGTATATAAAAAATTAAGTCTTCTTAAAAAATGGTATTTATTAAAAAAAACTATACCAAACCAAAATTATTTTCATAAAATTACTATACATGTTAAGCCTAATAATATCTTTTGTACTTTAGCAAATATATACAAAAAAAGAGTTATCAGTCATTATAATACGGGTATGTTTTTTATTAAAACTACTAAAAAACGTTTAAAACAAAACATAGTTAAAGTTTTATTTTTTTTTTTTAAAAAAATTTATAAACGTTTAAAAAAAACTATAATTTTAAATTTAATTGTACCAAAAAACTTAAAAAAAAAATTATTTAAACAAATTAGTTCTATGTTTTTAACTAGACAAAAACATATTTTAATTAATATTCAAAGTAAAAAGTGTTTTAACGGCTGCCGTCCACCTAAAAAGCAACGTAAAAAACATAAATATAGTTTATTATTTAAAAAATAATTAATTAATTAGGAAAGGTAACTTAGTTTGGTAAAGTAGTGATTTGCTAAGTCATTTATCATGGGTTCAAATCCCATTCTTTCCTCTTTTAAATAATTTTAAGTTTTTTATGCATATTTTATATATTTTATTAAAAATTTTATGTATTATAGTACCTGTATTAGCTTCTGTTGCTTACTTTACTTTAGCAGAACGAAAAATATTAGGTGCTATTCAACGTCGTAAAGGACCTAATGTTATAGGAGTATGGGGTTTACTTCAACCACTATCAGATGGGTTAAAACTAATGGTTAAAGAATCTATTGTTCCTAGTAACGCTAATAAAATTATTTTTGTTTTTTCACCAGCAATTACTTTTTTTATGAGTTTATTAGGTTGGGCAGTAATTCCTTTTAATCAATATGCAATGTTAGCTGATATTAATTTTGGTGTTTTATATATTTTAGCGGTATCATCATTAGGTGTTTATGGTATTATTATGTCTGGTTGGTCTAGTAATTCAAAATATGCCTTTTTAGGTGCATTACGTTCTACTGCTCAAATGGTTTCCTATGAGGTATCTATAGGTTTTGTATTATGTATTATTTTATTAAGTGTGGGTTCATTAAATCTTTCAGATATTGTAAATGCACAACAAAACGCTTGGTTTGTAATACCTTATTTACCGTTAGCATTACTTTTTTATATTTCAGCTTTAGCTGAAACAAATAGACATCCGTTTGATCTTCCAGAGGCAGAATCTGAATTAGTTTCAGGTTATAATGTTGAATATTCAGCATTTGGATTTGCGATGTTTTCATTAGGTGAATATGGAAATATGCTTATTATGAGTTCTTGTACTGTTATTTTTTTTTTAGGTGGATGGTTATCTCCAATAGCTTGCCCTGAATTTTTAACAGGATTATTTAATTTATCTATTTTTAGTTCGTTTTGGTTTGGTATTAAATTAGTATTTATTGTAATTCTATTTGTATGGGTAAGAGCTGCATTACCGCGTTATCGATATGATCAATTAATGAGTTTAGGGTGGAAAGTGTTTTTGCCTCTTTCTATTTTTTATTTATTAATTGTATTTGTTACATTATTAACTACAAATTCTTTAACCTAATTATTAATTTATAAAGAATTATAATATTTTAAAATTCGTTTGAATATAATAAGTTCTATAGTAGTTAAAATAATAAATAATAATAATAATTGTGAAAAAATATCGGGAGGTGAAATAAAAGTAGAGAAAATAATTGCTATTAAATAAATTATTTTTTTATGTGAAATAATTTTAGATAATGTAATATTAAATATAAATATAGTTAATATTAATAAAAATAAAATAATTATAATAAATAAATTATTAAAATATAAAATAAAATTAATAAAAAATTAAAATTTTAATTCAAAAAAAATTATAAATAATTTTGAAGAATATATATCTTTAGATGTTT
>Ga0100385_1000757_pt1 | contig 36086 bp, 40 predicted proteins | sample CryGeymeta201509_FD_81543 | JGI IMG/M metagenome (GOLD analysis project Ga0100385, IMG submission 81543) | Groundwater microbial communities from Crystal Geyser aquifers in Utah, USA - Crystal Geyser metaG 2015-09 | ecosystem: Environmental > Aquatic > Deep subsurface > Groundwater | place: USA... | reverse complement strand
TGGACGGGTTCTTATCTGTTCAGTGCCTATCAAACGGCTCTAAAATTTCAGTTTTCCGGTTTCTGCGGCGCAACCGCGACATATATATCGCGCCACTGGTTCTTGCTGCGTAACATCAGTTAAATGATTTGCCGGTGGAAAGTGCAATAATGAGCCGTAACTTATTTATTTTTAAGACGACATTAAGTTAGATACCGGCCGAATTGATCAGGCCGATTTGCATTCCAGGAACATCGCAAGTGCCGCACGCCAACCGGAGGAATCATGAAACAAAATCGTTTGGGTTGTTTAACCCCCATGGCCATGATCGCCACTGTCATCACCCTGCTCGCTATCGGCGGCATGGCGTTTGTTAATGGCAGCGACTTCTTCAGCGCCGGGAGTTTGAACGCGCAAGGCAGCGGTGGCACACTGGGGGGCGTCCGTTCACATGCAGAAATTGGCGATGATTGCGCCAAGTGTCACCCGGCGTTGTGGGAACCCGATACGATGGGGGATCGCTGTGTCGTCTGCCACAAGGATGTTCTCGTCCAGCTGGCTTTTCCCAACAGCCTGCACGGCGCCATTCGCAGTGAAGTTTCTAAAATCAATTGCCGCTCGTGCCATTCTGAACACAAAGGCCCGATGCGCCGCTGACCGATGCGCATCTAACCAATTTTCCGCACGACCCGATGGGATTTTCGCTGACTTCACACAAGAAACGCGCCGATGGCGTGCTCTTTGCTTGCGCCGATTGCCATGTGAACAGTTTTATTGATTTTCAACAGACGCAATGCGCCGCCTGCCATCGTCAGATGGACGCGGTATTTACCACTGCTCACGCCATTGAGTTTGGCGAAAATTGCATGGCCTGCCACGACGGCGTGGAAACCATTGGCAAGGCTTTCGATCACAGCAAATCTACTTTTGCGCTGGCTGGCAAACATCTGGACGTGCGCTGCGCTGAATGTCACACCAACGCCCGCAGCCGCGCCGATTTAAAAACCGCCCCGACCGCCTGCGAAAGTTGCCACCAGAAAGATGACGCCCATCAGGGACGTTATGGTCTGACCTGTGGCAATTGTCACAACCCGGCGGGTTGGCGCGATAATCTCAAGTTTGATCATAATCTTTCCACCTTCAAACTGGAAGGAAAGCATATCGGTGTGGCCTGCGAAAAATGCCATACCAACCCCGCTCAATTTGCTGGGATCGCGTCTGATTGTGTTTCCTGTCATTCCAAGGATGACGCCCATAACGGACAATTTGGGACGACTTGCGCCATTTGCCATAACGTTTCGGATTGGAAAGATGTTCACATTGACCACAGTCTGTTTTCTTTCAAACTGGATGGCACACACGTCAATGTTCCCTGTCTTTCCTGCCACGTCAACAACGTTCTAAAGGGTACGCCCACGCAGTGTAACGCTTGCCATGCCCAGGATGATGCCCATCATGGACAGTTTGGCACAGATTGCGCCAAATGCCACAGCACTGCCGCCTGGAAGCCATCCACGTTTGACCACAACCTGGCCGCTTTCAAACTCGATGGCGCACACGTCAACGTTGCCTGTCTTTCCTGCCACAAAAACGGCCAGTTCAAAGGCACACCACAAAACTGCTTTGGCTGTCACGCTGGCAATGATGCCCACCATGGACAATTTGGTACGGACTGCGCCAAGTGTCATACCACTGCCGCCTGGAAGCCCGCCTTTTTCAATCACAACCTGTCGGTCTTCAAACTAACCGGCGCGCATGTCAATGTTGCCTGCCTTTCCTGCCACAAAAACGGCGTCTTCAAAGGTACACCGCAAAACTGCGTTGGCTGTCACGCCAGCAATGACGCTCACCATGGACAATTTGGCACGGACTGCGCCAAGTGTCACACCACTGCTGCCTGGAAGCCCGCCTTTTTTGACCATAACCTGTCGGCTTTCAAACTAACCGGCGCGCACGTCAACGTCTCGTGTCTTTCCTGCCACAAAAATGGACAGTTCAAAGGCACACCGCAAGATTGCTTCAGCTGTCACGCCGGCAACGACGCCCACCACGGACAATTTGGGACGGCTTGCGCGCAGTGCCACAATACCGCCGCCTGGAAACCCGCCTCCTTCGACCATAATCTGTCATCCTTCAAATTGACGGGGGCGCACGGTGGTGTTGCCTGCCTGTCCTGTCACCAAAACGGTAAGTTCAAAGGTACGCCCAGCGATTGTTACAGCTGTCATGCAGGTAAAGATGCTCACCACGGTCAGTTTGGTACCAATTGCGCCCAGTGCCACAGCACCAGCGCCTGGAAACCTGCCACTTTTGACCATAACCTGTCTTCCTTCAAGCTAACTGGTGCACACACGAATGTTTCTTGTAATACCTGCCATTCAAACGGCGTTTTCAAAGGTACACCTTCGCAGTGCGGTGTCTGTCACGCGGCAGATGACGCCCACGGTGGCCGTTTCGGCGCCTTCTGCGGGCAATGCCATACCACCTCTGGCTGGAAACCCGCTACCTTTGACCATAACCTGGCTTCCTTCAAACTGACCGGCGCGCACGCCGGTGCGGCTTGCTCCTCCTGCCATAAAAACGGTCAGTTCAAAGGCACGCCCTCTGACTGTTACAGCTGTCATGGCGGTCAGGACGCGCACAACGGAAAATTTGGCGCCAACTGCTCACAGTGCCATAGCACCAGCGCCTGGAAACCCGCCTCGTTCAACCATAACTTATCTGGCTTCCCATTGGCCGGGCGACACGCCAACGTGGCTTGTTCCTCCTGTCACCCTGGCGGTCGCTACGCTGGCACGCCATCCGCTTGCGCGGCCTGCCACGGCGAACCCGCTTTCCATTCGGGCATGTTCAGCAGTAATTGCGACCAGTGCCACAGCGCTAATAACTGGAATGGTTCCTACAACGGTTCACATCCCAGTATATCCAACGACGAGGGCGGCTCTGGCGTCAATCACGGCGGGCAGGGCTGTCGTTCCTGTCACACCAGCAGTCTGCATGATGCCACTTGTACTGCTTGTCATGACGGCAATGGTGATGACGGCGGGGATGATTAGACGCTGAACAGGAAAACGGGATTTATTCTGCTCGTGAATAACAAAAATACTGGCCGCCTTTTGGCGGCCAGTATTTTTGTTAGCCGATGACTTTACTGCAAAAACCTATTAACTGCAGGTACGCGCGCGGTAAGATTTTCCTTTTGCAGGCATTCCTGATGTTGCCTACCCGCGTGAACGCGTCAGCGTCTCGGGGCGCAGAATTTCATTCAGCTGTTCGCGCGTCAGCAGTCCGCGGGCGAGCGCCACTTCGGCCACGCCTTTGCCAGTTTCGTGGGCTTCCTTCGCCACCGCCGTGGCGTTTTCGTAGCCGATGTATGGATTGAGCGCTGTCACCAGCCCCACCGAATTTTCCACCGTTTGCAGCAGGCGCTCGCGGTTGGCGGTGATGCCGCGCACACATTTTTCGGCCAGCGTCAGGCAGGCCTGGCGCAGATAGATGGCGCTGTTGAACAGGTTGTGGGCGATAATCGGCTCGAAGGCGTTCAACTGCAACTGACCGCCCTCCGCCGCAAAAGAAACCGTCACGTCGTTGCCAATCACCTCAAAGGCAATCTGATTGACCACTTCGGGGATGACCGGGTTGACCTTGCCCGGCATGATGCTCGACCCGGCCTGCACTGGCGGCAGGTTGATTTCGGCAAACCCGGCGCGCGGCCCGGACGAGAGCAGGCGCAAATCATTGCTCACTTTGGAGAGTTTGACCGCCACCCGTTTGAGCACGCCCGAAACCTGAACGAACGCCCCGGCATCTTGCGTGGCCTCGACCAGGTTGGCGGCAGTGACGTAGGCCACGCCGGTAATTTCGCTCAGATAGTTGCAGGCCAGCGCCGCATACCCGGCAGGCGCGTTGATGCCGGTGCCGATGGCCGTCGCCCCCAGATTAATTTCCTGAATCAGCAATTCGGCCTCGCGCAGGCGCTGTTGGTCTTCGGCCAGCATCACCGCATAGGTGCTGAATTCCTGGCCGAGGGTCATCGGCACGGCTTCCTGCATTTGCGTGCGGCCCATTTTCAGTACGTCCGCAAATTCATGTGACTTGGCTTCAAAATCGCGCCGCAAAACTTCCATCGCCTCCACCAAATGCGTCAGTTCGGCGCGCAGCGCCACCTTCACCGAGGTCGGGTAGACATCGTTGGTGCTCTGGCTCAGGTTGACATGCTCCAGCGGGTGAATCTCTTTGTAATCGCCAAAAGCCAGCCCCAAAATTTGCAGCGCGCGATTGGCAATCACCTCGTTGGCGTTCATGTTGGTCGAAGTGCCCGCCCCGCCCTGAATCACATCCACCACAAACTGGTCGTGATATTTTCCGGCGCGGATTTCGCGGCAGGCCTGCACAATTGCGCCGGTTTTGCGGTCATCCAACAGGCCCAGTTGATTATTCGCCAGCGCGCAGGCTTCCTTGACGCTCGCCAGCGCTTCCACCAGGCGCGGATAGGCGCTGATGGGTGTTCCCGTAATCGGGAAGTTTTCGAGCGCGCGCAGGGTGTGGATGCCGTAATAGGCCGCCGCCGTCACCTGGCGCTCTCCCAACAAATCATGTTCCGTGCGAAAAGATGAGGTAGTCATGCTGCAATTTTACTCACATTTTTCTGCTATACTGCTTTCAAAAAGGAGAAAACCATGCCCCAAAAAGCCTTTCAGGACTACTACCCCGAAAATGTCGCCCACTGTTACGGCTGTGGCCGCCTGAACGAACACGGCTATCAGATTAAAACCTACTGGGAAGGCGAAGAAAGCGTCACGCGCTTTGCGCCGCGCCCCGAACACACCGCCATTCCCGGCTTTGTCTACGGCGGATTGCTGGCCTCGCTGGTGGATTGCCACAGCACCGGCACCGCCGCCGCCGCCATGTACCGCGCCGAAGGCCGCGCAATGGACAGCCTGCCTGCTTTCCGCTTCGTCACCGCCTCGCTGCACGTTGATTTTCTCAAACCGACCCCGCTGCAGGGCGAGCTGGAACTGCGTGGGCGCGTCAAAGAAATCAAGGGGCGCAAAGTCATCATCGAAACCACGCTCTACGCCGCCGGCATCGCCACCGTGCGCGGCGAAACCGTCTGCGTACAAATGCCAGAAAACTTCATTCCCTGAACCATGTCCACGCTCAACCCCGCCGCCCTGGCCGCCTTCCGCGCCCAAACCTATCGCCTGACCGCCCCGCTCACCTCGCCGGAACAGGCCGCCGCCTGGATTCAGGAACGCCGCTTCGCCTATTTCTGGCCGATTAAGGATGTTCCGCTCCCAAGCCTGTGGGCGGCTGTGGCCGGCGACCGCCCGGTGGCCGACGCGCATGACGACCCTGGACACATCACCTGGGGCTGGAAGGATGCCGCGCTGGGAAAACATCAGTGGTACTACGCCAAAATTCTGCGCCACAAAGCCACCCTGATTGCCCCCGATTTCGCCCCCGCTTTTTATGCGCTCTCCGAAAATTACGACGACCCGCAGGAAGATTACCTGCTCGCTTACCGCGCCGGGCGGCTAACGCTGGCCGCCAAACAAATTTATGAAGCCCTGCTGGAAGATGGCGCTCTCAACACGCCCGAACTGCGCCGCAAAGCGCATTTGGCGGGCAAAAGCAGTGACGCAGAATTTGCCCGCGCGCTGGAAATGCTGCAGGCCGATTTCAAAATCCTGCCAGTCGGCGTGGCGGATGTCGGCGGCTGGCATTATGCTTTCGTCTACGACCTGACGGCGCGTCACTGGCCGGACCTGGCGCAGCAGGCTCAGGCGTTGAGCGAGGCCGAGGCGCGCGCCCGCCTGCTGGAAGCCTACTTCGCCGGGGTGGGCGCGGCGCAGTTGCGCGACATTCAGCGCCTGTTTGGCTGGGGCGCGGCAGTGACCAATCGGGCGGTGGAACGCCTGCTCACCAGCGGACAGGTTTCCGCCGGGTGGTTACTCGCCGGTCAACCCGGTGAATGGCTGACGCTTGCGGCGCTGGAATCCGCCTGAGCCGCCAGTAACTTTTTTCCGCGCCCGGCGTAAAGAAAGCGCACACCTTCCACATGCTTAAAAGTTTCTTGATAATATCAATTCAATATTGACTTTTTGAATTTTCAGCATATAATTTCTCAAGAATAAAGAAGTTAAATTAAAAAGGAGACTATTATGAAGAACCGTGGACAGTTGGCGCTTGGGCTGATTTTGATTTTGCTCGGCGCGTTTTACCTCGCGCAAATGCAATACCCGCAGTTGAAAAATTTACTGGGGCCGTTCCTCACCTACCCGCTGAATGTGGTGGCGGCGGGCGGCGCGGTGCTGGTCATCGGCCTGCTGACGGGCGCTTCGGGCCTGGCCGTCCCGGCGGCAATTGTGGCCGGCATTGGCGGCATTTTGTATTATCAGGAAGCCTATCACGACCCGATGACCTGGGCCTACATGTGGACACTCATCCCTGGCTTTGCGGGCGTGGGCGCCATTCTGGAAGGCCTGCTGACGCGCAACACGGCGCGGGCGCGCGGCGGCCTGGATTCCATCGTCACCAGCGCCATTCTGTTCGTTATTTTTGCCGCAATTTTCGGCAAGCTGACCCTGTTTGGCCCGTACGGCCCCGCCATTTTGCTGATTTTGGCCGGGTTGTGGCTGGCTGGCCGCGCCTTTTGGCGCAGATAGGAGTCTCCATGAAAAGCGGGAACCTGTTTTGGGGATTGGCGCTGATGGCGCTGGGCGGGTTGTTTTTTCTGCAGGCGCGCGGCCTGATTGCGATGGCCGATATTTGGGGTTATTTTGCGCCGCTGCTGCTCATTTTGGGTGGCCTGTGGGTGCTGACCGGCGCGCTGCGCATGCAAGTTTCGCTGGATAAAGCACCCTCCTTCAGCGTAGCGCTGGAAAACGCGCAAAAACTGTTTTTTGAGTTCAACACCGGCATGGGCCAGGCCTCGTTTGGCGGCGGTGCGCCGCCAGAAGTGGCCGTGCGCGGCGCCTCGGGCGCAGGCATGAATGTCCGCTCCCAACGGGAAGGCGACATGCTCAAAGTGGACGTGGACGCCGGGCCGTCGGTTTTGCCCTTGCTCGGACCGGATGGTGGCGGCTGGCGCTTTGAATTGAGCGAATCGGCGCTGGTTAGCCTGGAGATTGACGCCGGCGCTGCCAGCCTGGATTTTGACCTGCGCCCCCTACGCCTTTCCTCGCTAAAAGTGGAATGCGGCGCGAGCAGTATTCACATGACCCTGCCGGAACGCCCGGAAAACACGCGCATTGATTTTGAAATGGGCGCGGCCTCGCTCGACGTGACCGTGCCGCAAGGCGTGGCGCTGCGGCTGAAGGTGGAGGGCGGCGCCAATGCGCTGACGGTGGACGAAAGCCGCTTCCCGGCCATGCCAGACGGCGCCTACCAATCCACCGATTTCGACGCCGCGCCCTACAAAGTGGAAATGTCGCTGGAAGGCGGCGCCAATTCCATTCAGGTTCACTAACCCTGGAGTTTGCCATGTTGAAAAAAATCAATTTTCGCGCCTTGGTGGGCGGCGGCATGATGGTTCTCGGCCTGCTGATACTGTTGGAAAAAGCGGGAATTCTCCCTTTCCGCGCGGGGATGCTCTTTTGGGGCGCCATCCTGCTGGCAGGCGGCGCGGCGTTCCTTGGCTTTTTTCTGCAGGAGACGCGCGCCAACTGGTGGGCGATTCTGCCGGCTTTTGCGCTGCTCGGCATGTCGGCAGACGCCCTGCTGCCAGAGCGCTGGCAAGCCTGGAGCGGCGCTTTCTTCCTGGGCGGGTTGGGAATGGCGTTTCTGGGCGTCTATCTTACCGACCGCTCGCGCTGGTGGGGGCTCATCCCCGGCGGCATTTTGCTGACCCTGGCGGTTGTCTCTGGGCTGGATGAAACCTGGCAAGGCGCCGAAACTGGCGGGGCACTCTTTCTGGGCTTGGGGCTGACCTTTTTTCTGGTAGCGATTCTACCCAACCCGATCACCGATACGCGCTGGGCCTACATCCCCGGCACGATTTTGCTGGTGATTGGTGCAACGCTGGGTTATACTCAGTCACATGGTCTGGCGATGTACCTGTGGCCTGTCGCACTGATTCTGGTTGGGCTGGGGCTGGTGACGGCCTTTTTCTTCCGGCATGAGTAGACAGTTGTCTGGTGTTTCCAGCCGTCATTCTTTTCTTCACGGAGATTCTTATGCCCAATTTTTTTACTGCCGAAAATGCCATCGCCCTGCTCACCCTGACGGTGCTGGAGATTGTGCTCGGCATTGACAACATTGTCTTTATTTCCATCCTGGCCGACAAACTTCCCCAAGCGGAACAACCCAAAGCTCGCAAAATGGGGTTGGCGCTGGCAATGGTCACCCGCATTTTGCTTTTACTGTCACTGAGTTGGGTAATCAAGCTGGATTCTCCACTTTTTATCTTGCCAGTTTTTAACATTGGCATTTCTGGGCGTGACCTGATTTTGATTGGCGGCGGCCTGTTCCTGATTGCCAAATCTACCCACGAAATTCACGACAAACTCGAAGGCAAAGAGGGCGAAGCCAGCGCCAAAGTGGCCGCTTCGCTGGCGGCAGTAGTCATCCAAATTGGCCTGCTCGACATCATCTTCTCGCTTGATTCGGTCATCACCGCTGTCGGTATGGCGAAAGAAGTTTATGTCATGATTGGCGCGGTGATTATTGCCGTTGGAATCATGATGTACGCATCCACACCCATCAGCGACTTTGTCAACCATCACCCAACCGTCAAAATTCTGGCGCTTTCGTTCCTTTTGCTGATTGGCACCTCGCTTATCATCGAGGGTCTGCATCAACCCATCGAAAAAGGCTATGTCTACTTCGCCATGGGCTTCTCGGTCTTTGTCGAAATGCTTAATTTGCGCGTCCGCGCGCCCAGCCAGCCGGTTCAGTTACGCGAGGCTTACACTGCCGCGCAGCCTCCGCTGAAATTTTCTGCCAAAAAGAAACGCTAGCTCCTGTCTTAAACCTGCGCAGGACGTGTCCTGCGTTTTCTTCGCAGAACAATGTTCTACTTTCGCAACCTTGCAAAAATTTCTCTCGGCCAGCGCGACCTATACCCGCGCATGGCGATTTACTACGTCACCACCCGTTGCAACTTCAATTGCGCCTACTGTGAAGATTTTGGCGCGCGCCGCAACGCGTTACAACCAGAAGCGCTTGCACTGGCAGATGCCCGGCGTCTCCTGAAAATTATTCGCACGGGCGTTGATGCGCTTTGGCTCACTGGCGGCGAGCCGCTTCTCGCGCCGCATCTGGCCGATTTACTGGCATACGCCAGACGGGAGGCGAAATTTCGCTCCCTGAGCCTCATCAGCAACGGAAGCCTGCTTCCGCTTCACCCGGAAATTCTTCCCCTGCTCGACCGGTTGATTGTCAGCCTCGACTCGCTCGACCCGGCAGTTTGGTCGGCGCTTGACATGCCCATAGGCTACGCCGATAACATCCTCGACAACATCCGCGTCGCTGCCCGTCAGCAGAAGAAGCACGGCTTCCAGTTGATGCTTAACACCGTCATCACCCCGGCAGGGTTGTGGAGAATGACCCGCGGCTTGCGACCTTGGACGCGCTGATTGCGTTTTGTGTCGAAAATAAAATTTCCATTGCGTTTTCACCTCAATCCGTCAACATCTGGCCGCGCTACGAACTGATGATTTCGCCCGCCTACCGCGTTTTTATCCAAAAACTGATTCAATTCAAACACTCTGGCGCTCCTATTCTGGGCAGTGACGTCTATCTGAAGACACTCCTGCGTTTGGAGCCATACGACTGCTACCCCACGCTCATTCCACGTATTTTGCCCGGCGGTGAGTTGGAATATCCCTGCCGTCCGATTGCCAAAGCGGGTGACGAACAGGGCGGGCGTGAAATCAATTTGTTCAATTTTGCCACCTGGCAAGCCGCCTGGTCTGCCGCCCGTCAGCGGTACGGCGAGCCGCCATCGGCTTGCAACTCCTGCTTTCAGCAGTGCTACGCCGAACCTTCTCTGATGCAGGCCCATCCGCTGGAAAGCTGGCGTGAACCTGCAGATTTGGCAACTTTTGCGCCAGGGTAAAAATGAATTTCTTTTTGCAGTTTGTTCTGCTGGAAAGGTTGACCGCTGCCCTTGGCGAATGGTTTTCAATTGGCAGCTCGCCCTGGGGCAACCCTCAGACCAGCCAACCCGGCATGTTTGCTTATTGGGCTTGTATGGCGCTCGTACCGCTCGCTTTTTGGGTTATCTGGGATTGATGGCGGTGGTACTGTGGAAATACCTACGCCCGGGGTTGGCTGTGTGAACGCTGACAACCTGCAATCTCCCGGCTGCGAGGTCGTTATCATCGGCGCGGGTGTGGCCGGGCTGACGGCTGCGCTGCATTTAGCGGAGCGTGGGCTAAAACCGCTCGTGCTGGAAGCGGCCTCGCGCGTAGGCGGGCGGTTCGCCGGCGGCGAAGAAGTCAACATCCATGGAGAACTCTTTCGGCTGGAGCATGGTGTACACGGTATTTGGTCGCCATACCGCAACTTCAATGCCATGCTGGCGCGGCATAACTTGCGCCCGTTGCTTGTGCCGGCTGATGACGAAACCTGGATTTATCGCCGGCATGGCTTTACCGGTTTTGCCAATGTTGGCCGCGCTATTCGGCGCAGTCCTTTTTCGGCGCCGTTGCATTACCTCAATCTCTTTCTACATCCACGGTTTTTGTGGATGCTTGATTTGCGCGACTGGCTCTCGCTTTTTCATGTGTGGGCGGGGTTGGCTTTTGCCCTGGGAATTGATCCGCTCAGGGAAAATCAGCCGCTCGAGGGTCTAACGCTGGAGTGGCTGACCCGGCGCTGGTCACCGGCGCTGAAGGCATTGTTTCTTGGGCTGGCGCGCAATGCACTCTCTGCTCCACCGGAAGAAGTGCCGCTGTCCGGTTTTCTCGGTTTTTTGCGTTTTTACACGCTCCTGCGGCGCGACTCGTGGGTCTTCAGCTACCTGCCAGAGCAAAGTGGAAAATCAATAATGGAACCGCTTGCCAGCCGTGTGCAAGCGCTGGGTGGGCGCATCCTGCTCAACACAACGGTAGACAGTCTCACGGCGGCGGCTGGGGGCTGGCTCGTTTTTAGCGGTGAGCAGGTTTTCGCCGCCGATCAGGTCGTTTTGGCGGTAGAGTCGCGCGCGGCGCAAACCCTTTTGCAAAACTCGGCTTTTGATTGTGAACCTTCGGCTTTTTTCTTTCCCCGGTCTACCGCCAACGCAATTTTGCGCTTCTGGTTTAGCGCCAAGCCCAAACGCGCCACCGAAGCAGGAATTTTTAGCGGGGAATTTACCGGTCATAACTTTTTCTGGCTAAATAAAATCTACAATCACTATCGTCGCTGGGCGCGCGAAACGGGCGGCAGTGCGCTGGAAATCCATATTTATGGCCCGCCAGAGACGCTGGCGCTCCCCGATGCGGTTTTGTTGGCGCAGGTTTTGCAGGATGTGACGAGCATTTGGCCTGAATTGCGCGGGACACGGCTGGGGCAACACCTGCAACGCAACGCGCAAACGCATACGCTTCCAACGGTAGGCGCAGCAGAGCGGCACTTGGGAACGATGACGCCCTGGCCGGGGTTATTTGCTGCCGGCGATTGGGTGCGCCATGCCTCACCAGCGTTCTTTTTGGAGCGCGCTGCTGTGACCGGTATCGCCGCTGCTAATGAGATTTTGCAGTTGCATGGATTGCCCGGCTGGGCGCTGATGGATGCCTTGCCTGCCGAGCCACTGGCCGGGTGGATTGAGAAAATGATGCGCCGCGGGCGCAAAAATCGCCGCGAGCGCATGGTGCGCCCGCCAGAGTAGTGGGTGACTTTTTACAACCTTCTTACATTCAGCGCACAGGCTGTTTACCTGCCGGTTCTACAATGGGGTCATCTTATCCAACAAACTGAACTGGAGGTTCCCATGAAAACGATTTTTCACAAGTTAACTCTGTTGGCCGTTGTTGTTGCCGCGCTAATGTTGGCCGCCCTGCCGCTGACCGCCGTCTTTGCTGCCGGGCAGAATGAGCCACCGGCTCCGCCCGCCGCCACGCCAGACCCCGCCAAAGCGGCGGCGCGCCTGGAAAAAGCCTTCGCCCGCGAGCAAAAAATTGTCGAGCGCCTGGGCAATGCCGATGAATTCATTGCCCGCGTGGAAAAATTGATTGAAAGAGCGGCCCAAAATGGCAAGGATGTTGCGGCCATTCAATCTGCACTCGCAGACCTGAAAACAGCCATGCAAGATGCGCAGCCCAGCCTGGATACGGCCACCGGTATTTTGGAAGCCCGCGCCGGGTTCGATGATCAGGGCAAGGTGACTGACCTCGCAGCCGCCCGTGAAACGGTCAAAAGCGCGGGGGAAGCGCTCAAGAGTTACCGCGAAACGGTGAAAAATGCTTTCCAGGCGCTCAAGGCGGCCATCAAGGCCTTCCGCGAAGCCAATCCGCGTCCGACGCGCACGCCTCAGCCGTAGACGTTGATGAAAAAATCACAGGCCACGCGTAAGCGTGGCCTGTGGGCGTTAGCGGGTTGCTGTTCTTTTTTACACCAACAGCCTGACCGGATTTTCCAAAAACCCCGCCAGCGCCTGCAGAAATTGTGCGGCCTCGGCGCCGTCGCTGATGCGATGGTCAACAGAGATGGTGGCTTTCATGCGCCAGCCGGGGACAATCTGTCCGCCAGAGACGACCGGCACTTCTCGCGCCGAGCCAATCGCCAAAATGGCCGCTTCGGGCGGGTTGATGATGGCGATGAAATCTTCGACATCGTACATTCCCAGGTTGGAGGTGGAAAAGGTCGAGCCGTCCACATCTTCGGGTTTGACTTTGCCTGACCGCGCGCGCGCCGCCATGGCTTTGACTTCACCTGAAATCTGGCGCAAAGTCTTCCGATCGGTGTCTTTGACGACGACCGTCATCAACCCGCCGGGGACGGTGACGGCCACACCGACATTGACCTGCCCGAATTGAATCACTTCGGCGCCCTTGAGCATCGCATTTAAATTAGGAAATTGACGCAACGCCAAAGCCACACCTTTGAGAACAAAGTCATTGACTGACAGTTTTTCACCATCAGGCAAAACCGCGTTGACTTGCTTGCGCATGTCCATCAACGCATCCATCTTGTACTCGTGTGTGACGTAGAAGTGCGGGATGGTGGTCTTGGATTCGACCAGGCGGCGGCCAATGGCCTGGCGGAGTTTGGTGGTGGGGATGGATTCATCCGCAAGCGTTGTTGGTTGGAGGTTGGCGGTTGGCAGTGTTTCAGGCTGACTGCTGGCAACCGGCAACTGGCTGCCTTTCAGGATTGCTTCGATGTCCCGCCGCACAATCCGCCCGCCGGGGCCGGTGCCAACGACCGAGCCGAGGTCCACGCCCCGCTCGCGGGCAACTTTTTTCGCCAGCGGAGAGGCCTTCGTCAATGCAGAAGCAGATTCAGTTGGACGGTTATTCGGTTGGACGGTTGGACGGTTATCCGGTTGGACGGTTGAACGGTTGTCCGGTTGGGCGGTTGTCCGGTTGTCCGGTTGGGCGGTTGTCGTATCCGCTGACGACTGATTACTGGCCACTGGTAACTGATCACTGGCCACTGGCAACTGTTCCCCTTCCACGCCCACCACCGCAATCGGCGTGTTGACCGGCACGCTCGTACCGGCATCCACCAGCTGTTGCAACACCACGCCGCTGAAAGATGATTCGACTTCAACGGTGGCCTTGTCGGTTTCAATTTCGGCCAGCACCTCGCCTTTATTGATTGTCTCGCCGACGTTTTTCACCCAGCGGACGAGCGTTCCCTCGGCCATGTCGAAGCCGAGTTTGGGCATGTTGATGATTTCGGCCATTATTTCATCACCTCCTGTGCCGCCGCCACAATATCGGCGACCTGCGGCAAAGCGGCCTGCTCCAGCGCGCGGTTGTAGGGCAGGGGAACTTCCTTCTGCGCCACGCGCAAAATCGGGGCATCGGCGTAGTCGAAGGCTGATTCGTACATGCGGCTGACGACTTCTGCGCCCACGCCGTAGGATTTCCAGCCCTCTTCGACCACAATCGCGCGGTTGGTTTTCTTGAACGACTCCAGCACCGGCTGCATATCGAGCGGGCGCAGGGTACGCAAATCCACAATTTCGGCTTCGATGCCGGTTTTGGCAAGTTCCTCGGCGGCCTTCAGCGAAAGTTCCAGGCCCTTGCAGTAGGTGACAATCGTCAGGTCTTTGCCGGGGCGCTGAACGGTGGATTTTTCCAACGGGACGAGGTACTCGCCTTCGGGAACTTCGCCGCGCGTCTGATACATGGTGGCGTGTTCGATAAAAAGCACCGGGTTGTCGGAGCGGATGGCGCTCTTGAGCAGGCCCTTGGCGTCGGCGGGGGTGCCGGGGCTGACCACAATCAGCCCGGGAAAGTGGGCGAAGATGGCATCCGGCGTCTGCGAGTGGGTTGCGCCCAATTGGCGCCCGCCGCCGCCGACAGCGCGCATCACCAGCGGCACTTTGAATTGGCCGCCAAACATGTAATGCAGTTTGGGCGCCTGATTGACGATGTAATCCATGGCCGAAAAAGCGAAGTTGATGGTCATCAATTCGGCCACCGGGCGCTGACCGACCATCGCCGCGCCAATCGCCGCGCCGATGATGGCGTTTTCGGCAATCGGGGTATCTTTGACGCGCGCCGCGCCGTATTTGTCATAAAAGCCTTTGGTGACGGCGTAGGTGCCGCCCCAAACGCCGACCTCTTCGCCGAGAATGAAAACGGCGGGGTCGCGGTCCATTTCTTCCATCAATGCCTGCGAGATTGCCTCGCGCATGGTAATTCTAGCCATAGTGTCTCCAGTTATCAGTTGTCAGTTGTCAGTTGCCAGTTGTCAGTTATCACAAATACTGTTCACTGATTACTGATTAGTCCGCGTACACGTCCGCAAATAATTCTTCCATGCCCGGTTCGGGGCTGGCTTCGGCAAATTCGACGGCTGTGTTGGTGTCGGCTTCGGCTTTGGCGTCAAGCGCGTCCAACTCGGCTGCGGTGGCGAAATTTTTCCCCAGCAGGTAGGCGTGGAAAATTCCAATCGGGTCGTTCTCCTGCCACTTCTTCACTTCTTCCTGCTGACGGTAACGCTCCGGGTCACCCATCGAATGCCCGCGGAAGCGATAGGTCATCGCCTCCAACAGATAGGGCTGCCCCGTCTCGCGGACGGTTTTGATGGCGTCGCGGGCGGCTTCGTAAACCTTTAGCACATTCATGCCATCTACGCGGCTGTTTTTCATGCCATAGCCCTCGGCCTTTTGTCGAATTTCGTCCACCGCTGAGGCGCGCTCCACCGCCGTGCCCATGCCGTACTGATTGTTTTCGCAGACCCACAGCACGCGCAGCCCCCAGGTTTTCGCCAGGTTAAGCGCCTCGTGAAAGTAGCCGATGTTGGTCGCGCCGTCGCCGAACATGCAGAGGGTGACGTTGTCGTTGCCGGCGTACTGGTCGCCCAGCGCCAGCCCGGAGGCAATCGGCAAGTGCCCGCCGACAATGGCATGACCGCCCCACATATTTTTGCTGGTGTCAGCCATGTGCATTGAGCCGCCCTTCCCCTTCGATGTTCCGGTCACTTTGCCGAGCAATTCTGCCATCACTTCGTTGGCCGAAATGCCGCAGTTGAGCGCCACGCCGTGGTCGCGGTAGGCGGTGATGACGCGGTCGCGCGGTTCGCGCGCCGCAATCAGCCCGGTCGAGACGGCCTCCTGCCCGATATACAGGTGCATGAACCCACCAATTTTGCCCGCCTGATACAGTTCCGCGCCACGCTCTTCCAGCCGGCGAATCTGCACCATTTCAAAATACATTTGTAATAATTTTTCTTTATCCATACGCTCTCCAGTGAACCGGGCTTGCGCCCGAAATTTAGGCAACCGAACCATTATATTCTTTATTTGTATCTTTTTTATCAGAATAATCCGCTGCTGAAAACCCTAAAAAGGTGAATCTGTTACGCTTTGAGAGGGTGAAACCGTATCACCCCAAGTATTGCGCCGCCCGCATTCATTTTCGGGCCGCCGGGTCGTTCATCTCACTCATCATCCCGCTGATTCCCGCTCTACGGACAGACCGCGCGCCTCGCAAACGGCGGCTTGCACCTGGAACCACTGGCGCTGATTATCTCTCTTGCATAAGTCGCGGAGGGTTTCTCCACCCGAAATGCTTGCATTCTGCCGCAAAAAGTTCTATGATAAATCCATTCACAAAGGAGATGGGATGGATGAACTAGAGCCAGAAACGCAAAAAATTATTTTGCAGGAAATTGAAAAGTGGCGCAAGGAACGGCTGATCAGCGATGCTGGCGCCGCGGCGTTATCGCGGCGCTACCAGCCGCCTGCCTCCCAACCAGCGCCGCAACCCCTGCCAGCCGCTGTTGTTCCCCCCGCTCCGCGTCCCAGCCTGATGCAAACGCTGACCAGCGAATCCAGCATCAAAACCTTTCTCTATCTGGGCGCGTTTTTCGTGCTGGCCTCCGCCTTCATTTTGGGGATGCTATTGGATTTTTTGCGCCTGCCCATTTTACTCATCACCGATTTTCTCTTTGCCGCCGCAACCTTCCAACAGAGAAAACGCCTGCCACAAGCCAGCTTCATCCTATGGCTGGTCACCACGGGCCTGGCCTGGATTATTTTTAGCGTGGTGGCTGATTTGCTCAATTTACAAGGACAGATTATCTCGCTCTACTGGCTGGCCGTCTTTTTCTTACTGACGGCAGTATTTGTTATCAGCATTTGGCTGTACCGCTCACGTTTTTTCTCCCTGGCGGCTTACCTGACCCTGTCGCTCGCCGCCTGGAATTTCGCCGCCTTTTTTCAGCAATCCGAAACGCTTCCTTACTTGATATTGGGACTGGCAAATTTGGTGGCACTGATCGGCGTCGCGCTCCTGCAGCGCTGGCAAAATCGCGCTTTTGCCTGGCCGCTTTTGGCGTTGGCGCAGCTTTCTCAGGCCGCTCTTCTGATTTCGAGTTTTGTCACGATGGGAATTTACCTGCTTGAGCCAGCGGCTTTGCGCGCCTGGCTTCCGCTGGCGGCATTGTGGGCCATGGCGGCGATTTTTTATGTTTTCAGCAACCTCATCATTCCGTTCCCCTTGTTCCCGTTTTTCGCCGCCCTGGCCTTAATTCCCCTTCCTTGGCTGGTCTTGCAACAATTTGAACCCATCAACGCTGTTTATGCTTTTGGCTGGTGGGGATGGGGGCTGTTTCTGGCAATTTTGGCTGAAGGCGCACTCTTCTTCAAATCGCAGCGTTTACGGGTTTATGCGCAAGCGCTCAGCCTGGCATCATTGCCACTGCTGCTGATTGGTTCCGCCTGGCCGTTTTTGGACGGCAATACCCTTTTGGCCTTCGGCTTGCTGACGGTTTCCAGCCTGTTTCTGACTGCATTGCACCTGCGCGAAAACCGCTGGTGGGTCTGGAGCGTTGCCCTGCTAGCCGGAACCTCCGCCTACCTGACCTTCTTCAACCTGGACGCTATCGCCCACCTCAAAATTTCCTTGCTGTTTCAATTCACCGGGTTGACGGTTTTGCTTTCCCTGCTGGATGGATTACTGCCCGGTAATTTTTTCCAAAAACCCGCCTGGCGCTGGCCGCTGCGATTTTTCAACACGCTGACAGTTTTCACCATGTCCGCCGCCGCCCTGTTTGATGGCGGCGCGCCCGGCAATTCGGCGCTGGCCTTTGGCGTTTTGGCGCTGATTGGGCTGGCTTACGGTCTGCGCTTCCGCGCGCCGTTGTTTGGCTGGCTTTTTACCGGCTATCTGGCGCTGACAGTGCTTTTCGGGTTGCAAGCCTTACAACAAACGCTCTGGGTGTTTGCGCTAATGGGGCTGGCGGCGCTCTACTGCCTACCCGGCTGGGGAATGCTGGCCGTTAAAATTGCGCCGCGCTGGGGACAGGTTTTGCTCAATAGCGGATTGGCGTTGGCAACGCTGACGGCGCTCTCCGCGCCGCAGGAAAACTCAGGGCTGATAAAAGCGATTCCGGTGACGGTGGCGGCCTTGTTATGGACGATGGAAGCCTTCCGACGGCGCAATGTCTGGCTTGGATTCCCGGCCAATGGCTTGTATCTGCTGGCGTACTTTATTATCCTGAACGAGTTGCGGGTAAACGAACCGCAGTTTTTCTCTATCGGCGCGGCCCTGCTGGGCTTGCTGATGCACTACCTGCTGGCGCGCGCTGGCAGCGACCGCGGAGCATTTTTTACCGGCCTGCTTTCACAGTTGATTTTGCTCGGCACAACCTATATTCAAATGCTGGCAAATGAGCAGTTGGGCTATTTCGCGGCGCTTTTCTTCCAATCGCTGATTGTACTGTTCTATGGGCTGATTTTCCGCTCGCGCAGTCTGGTCTCGGTGCCGGTTGCATTTGTGGTGCTGGGCGTCGTTACGGTCGTCTTCCGCGTCTTGGATACTTTTCTCCTCATCGTGATGATTGGCTGTACCGGCATTATCTTTTTACTGGTGGGCACGGCCGCCCTGCGGATGCGTGAAAAAATTTCTACCTGGCGCAAAAAACTAAGCGACTGGCACGCCTGACTTTTGCAAACGAGGGAACATGCAATTTGATCTGGTTTTTGAAGGCGGCGGCGCCAAAGGCATGGTCTTCGTGGGCGCGTTGCAAGAATTTTTTCGACAGGGGCACACGCCGGGGCGGTTGCTCGGTACCTCCGCCGGGGCGATTACCGCCACGCTGCTGGCGGCGGGTTACAGTGCCGGGGAAATGCTGGCGGTGCTCGACGAAAAAGTGGACGGGAAATCGGTTTTTGTCGGTTTTTTGGCGCACCCTGGCGCGCTGGAAGTTTCCGCGCTGGAGCATGGTGCGCTGGCGACGTTGTTGCAACAACACGATAACCCGCTTGTGCCAAACGCCCTTGAAGCCATCGGCGACCAAACGTTGTTGTGGAGCTTGAATGCCAGCCGCCTCGGTCAATCCTTGCTCTCGTTTCTGGAGCGCGGCGGAATTTTCTCGGCGGATGCGTTTGTGGATTGGCTGCGTCAAAAGCTCAACAGCGGTACGGTCAACGGTGTCCAACGCGCCTGGGGCGGCCTGACGCTGGCCGAATTCGCCGCCGTCAGCGGCAAAAACCTGACGGTAGTCGCCTCCGACACCAGCGCCCGGCAAATGCTCATTCTCAACGCCCGTACCGCGCCCGGCGTGCCGGTCGTTTGGGCGGTACGCATGTCCATGAGCGTGCCCCTGCTCTGGCAGGAAGTCGTCTGGCGGGCCGAATGGGGCGCGTATCGCGGCGCGGCGCTTGCCGGTCACAGCATTGTGGATGGCGGCCTGCTTTCCAATTTTCCGCTAGAGTTGTTTGTCTCGGCTCTACCCTCGGTGACGGCAGTGATGGGCGAAAAAACTGCAGATAACGTGCTTGGCCTGTTGCTGGATGACGATGCGCCCGTTCCGGGCGTTATTTCTGAACCCGATTTGAGCCAGCAAATTCCGTTTCAGCGCTTTACCAACCTGCTCAACACCGCGCTGGAAGGGCGCGATAAAGCCGTCATCTCTGCCTTCGACTCACTGGTCGTGCGCCTGCCCGCTGGGGGATATGGCTTGACCGAGTTTGAGATGAGCGACTCCCGCCGCGAAGCCCTGTTGGTTGCAGGCAGGCAAGCAATGCAAACCTACCTGAATACTTTCTCGCGCCGGGTGCTTTCTTTTGCGGTAGATTCCCCCGTCACCCCGGCAGAAATCGCCGACGAGATGGCGAATCGCCTGCTGAAAAAGTTCTAACCCGCAAACCGAAATGCTGTATAATCGCCCCGCTATGAACCTTTCTGTGATTATCCCTGTCTACAACGAAAAAAATACCATCCACGAAATTCTGGCGCGTGTGCAAAAAACCGGCCTGGTTTGGGAAATTGTGGTGGTAGACGACGGCTCAACGGATGGCACCCGCGAAGTGCTGGCCGCGTTGAACGGTAAACATGGCGTGCGCGTCATCCTGCACAACAAAAACGCGGGCAAAGGCGCGGCAGTACGCACGGGAATCCAAAACGCGCGCGGCGATGTGATGCTGATTCAAGACGCCGACCTGGAGTATGACCCGCGCGAATACCCCGGTCTGCTCAAGCCAATTCAGGAGGGGCTGGCGGATGTCGTCTACGGCTCCCGCTTTTTGGGCGCGCCACATCGGGCGATTCTCTTCTGGAACATGCTGGCCAACAAACTGCTGACGTTGATGACCAACATCCTTTACAACAACATGCTGACGGATATGGAGACCGGCTACAAGGTTTTTCGGCGCGAGGTGGTTGCCAACATGCCCCTGCGCGCCAACCGCTTCGACTTTGAGCCCGAATTTACCGCCAAAATTCTCAAAAGCCAGGTGCGCGTTTTTGAAGTGCCGATTAGCTTCAACCCACGCGAATATTCGGAAGGAAAGAAAATCAAACTGTGGGACGCCTTTGAGGCGGTTTGGGCGCTGCTCAAATATCGCTTCGTAGATTAGCTTTTCCGGCGATAAAAGAGCGCGGATTGAACAATCCGCGCTCTTTTTGTTGTTCTTTTCCCCTGTTTCTCTGTGGTATCATCACCTCGCCTCAGGTCGGTCGGGCGGTCGCGGCCTTGCTTTGCAGGGCCGAGGAAAGTCCGCACTCCGTAGAGCGCGGCGTCGGGTAACACCCGGGGCGGAGAAGCCATCTTCGGATGGCGAATCTGCCGGATAGGGCCACAGAAACAAACAGCCCCGCATCTCAACCTTTTCCCTGGGGAGAGTTTGAGATGCGGGGTGATGGTGAAAAGGTGGTGTAAGAGACCACCGGCGCGCGCAGTAATGCGCGCGGCCAGGTAACCCCCGCCGGGAGCAAGGTCAAATAGGAGCGAGAGACGGCTCGTCTCGTTTGAGCTCCGGGTAGACTGCTAGAGCGACGCGGTAACGTGCCGCCGAGAAAGATGACCGTCCATCCCCCTCGGGGAGGACAGAACGCGGCTTACAGACCGGCCTGAGGCAATTTCGATTATTTCTGCTACCGGGGGTGAACAAAACTCTGACGCGCCGTCTGCGCGCGCTGAAAAAGACCGCCCCCGACATTGCCGCAGTGGCGGGCGCAATTGTCAAAAAAGTGGCAGAGAAGGTGAAGGCCGAAGGGTAAGCGAGGAAACCAGATTGCAAAATCAAAAATATGTATCGTTGGACACCCTGTCCTCCACCGCCGATTTTCTCCACCGACTGCGTCAATTTGTCCATGCTGAAGCCGATGCCCAATGGCAAGCGCTTGACCGGCAGTGGTCGCGTCCGTTAGGGGAACGGGTAGCGAAAGGCTGGACAATTGAAGGACTAAAAGTTGTCAGCTTTGATAAAAACATCGTCCGGTTGGTCTGCGACAGCAATCATTCGCGCTTCCGCGAAGGGGATTTGGTGGTTTTGCACCGCAATGGTCCCCAAGACCCGAATGCCCTGCACTTTGACCTGTACTACGATGGGGAAACCGAACTCGAAGCCAGCTTGATCAAAGGCAATTTCTATTTCATGACCGAGAAACCCGACGGCTGGATTCTTGACCAGGATTGGTTCGACTCCAGCCCGTTTTATCTTTCGGCGCTGGATACGATCGCTGATTCCCAGCTTGGCCGCACCACCATCTTGCCGCTTTTGCAGGGCGCGCTGACGCCAAGAGTGGATTTTGCCCGCTATGAGCGCGCCCGCGAGCGCTTGCGCGTGAGCAGGACGCGCCTGAACGAAAGCTAGGTCGAAGCCGTGGCTCAGTCGTATGCCACCGATTTGCTTCATCTGATTCAGGGACCGCCTGGAACTGGCAAGACACTGATGCTGGCGCACCTGGCGCAATTGCTGGCGCAGGATGGCCTGCGGGTCTTTGTTACCGCGCTGACCCATCGCGCCATCCACAACGCGCTCAACAAAATTCCGCAGGTGGATGCGAACCTCCCGGTCTGCAAGATTGGCGAGGAGCGGCTGACCGGCGACTTGAACGTGCCCAATTTCGAAACCTTCGACCAGTCCCATTTTGCCGAGAAAAGCGGCGGGGATGTGGTCGGCGCAACGCCTTTTGCGCTCCAATCCCAGCGCTTGGCAAATGTCGAGTTCGATGTGGTTCTGTTCGACGAAGTCTCGCAGATTACTTTGCCATTGGCAATTATGGGGATGCTGGCCGGGAGTAAATACATTTTCATCGGGGATGAGAATCAACTTCCGCCAGTGACGACATTTTCCGAAACAGAAGCTGCCCAGACTTCGATTTTCGCCTACCTGGCCGGGCGCGGGCAGGAAACCATGCTCAATATCACCTATCGCCTAAACGATGTGCTGACCGACTGGCCGAGCCGGACATTTTACAAAGGCGAACTCAAAGCGAGCGATGAAGCCGCCTCGCGCCGATTGAACCTATCCCCTGAAGCAACACGCTGGGATTTTGTGCTGGATCCCGACTCTCCGGCGGTTTTTCTCGACCTGTGCCACACCAACACCACCGTCCGCAGCCGCATCGAAGCGGAAGTGGTCTCCGAACTGGTGCTTTCGCTGCTGATGCGCGATGTTGCCCCGCAGGAGATTGGCGTGGTTGTACCGTATCGCGCTCAGAGCCGGCTGATACGCTCGTTGCTGCGGCGCATCCTGATGGATGATGAAGTCAACAAAAAGCTGGTGGTGGATACGGTCGAGCGGATGCAGGGCCAGGAGCGCGAAGTTATCCTGGTCTCGTTTGCCACCGCCAGCCAAAAATTCGCTGCCCAAATGGCCGATTTCCTATTCCAGCCGCAGCGCCTGAACGTAGCCGTCACTCGTCCGCGCTCCAAGCTGATTCTAGTTGGCAGTCATCACATGCTCAAAGCAGATGAAATTGTCCCAGAACATAAAGAAACAATGGATATGCTGCGCGACCTTGATCGCCAGTTGCCAGACCATCACCCTGCCCAACGGGGATATCAGCGGGTAAAAGCCACAAGAAAACAAATAGCAAATTATTATAGACTTTTAATTAGCATTATGCTAAAATAAATTGTGTACAAAATTACCTTCACCGCCCAGGCCGCCAAAGCCTTGCTCAAAATGCCGCGCAACACAGCCCTATTGATTCGTGAGAAATTGAATCAGGTGGCGGCTAACCCCTTTGCGTCCATTCCAAATGCCAAGAAACTTCAGGGCCGGGCCGGGTATCGTTTGCGGGTTGGTGATTGGCGCGTGATTTATGAAATCAACAAAGAAGAAATAACGGTGATTGTGCTAAAAATTGCCCCCAGAGGCGAGGTTTATAAATGAACGTACAGATTATCAAACAAGGCAATAAACCGGAATGGGCAGTTGTCCCTTACGAAACCTACCTGCAACTGGTCGAACAGGCAGAAATGTTGCAGGATGTTCGAGATTACGACAGCGCAAAAGTGGCTCTGGAGCGTGGCAAGGATGAATTGATTCCCAGTGATGTGATTTATGCCATTCTCGACGGTGAAAATTCCATCAAAGCCTGGCGCGAATATCGCGGGTTTTCTCAGCAGGAAACCGCAGAAAAAGCTGGCATCAGCGTGCCATACTTGTCGCAATTGGAAAAGAACAAGCGCAAAGGTTCGTTGGATGTCCTGACCGTCATCGCCAGAGTTTTGTCTGTTTCGCTCGAACAAATCGTCCCTTTGCAAGCCTGAGATAGATACCCAGCGGGTCAAGCAGGAGTTCAACTTCTCATGATGGCGCACATCCTGCCCGATATCCCACCCATCAGCCTACCCGGCGAAGTCCTGCGCGTTTTTCGCACGCTCAAGGCTTTGCCGGATTCGTTGTTTATCTGGCACCACCTGGCACCCTGGCAACCTAACGCCCCTGATTTCCTGATCATCCACCAGGATGGACGCGCCCTGCTGGTCAAGGTTAGTTCGGCGGCGGCGCGCCCTGCCCGGCGCGCGGCGCAGTTTTTGTTGCTCGAAAGCGAACGTGCCCCGTTGGGCGTAGCGGAAGCCAAAGTGCTGACGGATTTTGTCGCTACGCTGAAACTGCCGGACGAGAAAATGCTTGAGACGCTGATCATTTTTCCGAACATCCCGGATGAACAGGTACAGGCGGGACGGCTGGCACGGGATGATGGCGGCCCAGCCTGGGCGGGGAAAGAGCTGCTTAACCCGGAGGCAGGTGACAGTTGGAACCGCTTCTTTCCATCCGCCAAAATGAATTTCCTTTGGCTGGAAAAAGTCCGCCAGCGCTTCACCCCGGAAATTGTCATCCCTGCCGAAATGACGGTGCGCCCACCGCTACAACGCCGCCTGGAAGCCGGATTGAGCGACTATCTACTGGATTACGACCAGGAATGGGCAGCCTGTAGCCAGACCAGCAGTTCTTCGGCGCTGAAAGGTTTATGCCCGGCCACATAGCCGATTAATCCGGCGGTGAACCAGGCCAGCAGCAAAAAGGGGAGGAAAGGGGAGAGTTTTTTCATGGTTTATCGCCCGATTGCGTTCATCAAAAAAGTATAGGTTGGGGATAACACGATTTTCCCTTCCCACACAAAAAACTTTGGAAAAACCATTGAACATACCACCACAATCCATAAAATTTTCATGTACTTGCTGTTTAACTCCAGCGACTGAATGACTTCATTCAGCGCTTCAAACAAAACGCCCCACGTGATTAATGAAAAGATTCGGGTTGTATCCAGTGTGAAAAATGAAATGGCATAATTGATGAGGATGAAACCCAGAAAAAAGAGAGCACGCCATTTGTTTTTGGAGTAAAGCGCCAAAAAACAAAGGAAAAACAATAGCCATTGAAAGTTTAACAAAGAAAACAAAGAAATGAGTGAGCGCGGCGGCAATCAGCAGGGCGCTGAAGAAGACGATTCCGCCCAGGCCGAAGGCTTTTTCCAGCGCGGCGAAGAGAATTTCGATCAGCCATTCGTGCGGGATGGCGGCCACGCCCGCGGTGCGGAAGGAAAATGGGTCGGTTTGCGGAATTTGGCCGCTGGTCAGCATCAGCCGCCCCAGCGCCAGGTGATGCCCCAGGTCGCCATCGGCGTTGAGCAGGGTGTTGCCGCGCGCCATCACGCCCGCCAGAATCAGCGCGAAAAACAGGTTTTTGAGCGAGGGAAACAGCCAGGCCAGCGGGGATTTCATGGGATAATTCTACCGTAGTTGGGCAAAATAGCGTTTTGAAGAAAAGACATCACGTAAAAACCTACCTACCGGTCGGTAGGTTTTTTGGTATAATGCCCATCAGGAGCCTGTCCAATGGATTTTTCTCTTTCTGCCGACCACCGCATGGCGCAAAAAATGGTGCGCGACTTTGCCCAAAAAGAAGTCGCCCCGGTCATTAAAGAATTCGACCGCAAACAGGAGCCCATTCCGTGGGTCTACCGCCGCATGGGCGAACTTGGCCTGCTGGGCATTTGCCTGCCCGAAAAATATGGCGGCCAGGGCATGGATTACATTTCGCTCGGCCTGGCCTGTGAAGAACTGGAAGCGGTGGACACGCATTTGCGCGTCGCCATGTCGGTGCATACCGGCCTGTGCGCGCTGACGTTGCTGCAGTGGGGCAGCGAAGAGCAGAAACAGCGCCTGCTCGTCCCGCTGGCGCGCGGAGAAAAAATCGGTTGCGGCGCGTTTACCGAACCCGGCATGGGCTCGGATGTCGCCGCGATGCAGACCAGCGCCAAACGCGAGGGCGATTCGTATCTGCTCAACGGCGAAAAAATGTGGATTTCGCTGGCCGCCAACGCTGATTTTGCGCTGGTGACGGCCCGCAGCGATTCGAAAGCGGCCAAACCCGCCGAAGCCCTCTCCAGTTTTCTGGTGGATTTATCCAGCCCGGGCGTGACGCGCGGCGCGCTGCATGGAAAACTTGGCGTGCGGGCGGGCGTCACCGGCTGGCTGAAATTTGACAACGTGCGCGTGCCGCTCGAAAACCGTATCGGCGCAGAGGGCGAAGGCTTCAAAATCACCATGAGCGGCTTCGACCACGGGCGCTACACCGTCGCTTCCGGCGCCACCGGCATTATCCGCGCCTGCCGCGACGCCAGCGTCGCCTACGCCCAAAACCGCGAAGCCTTTGGCAAACCGATTGCCGAATATCAACTCATTCAGCAAAAAATTGCCCAAATGGCGCAGGATTACGAAATTGCCCGCCTGCTCTACCTGCGGGTGGGCTGGATGAAAAACGAAGGCCTGCGTCCGACGCTGGAGACCTCCTACGCCAAAAAATTCGCCAGCGAAGCCTCGTTCCACGCCGCCAGCGAAGCCATCCAGATTCACGGCGCGTATGGCTATTCGAACGAATATGACGTGGAACGCCATCTGCGCAATGCGCGCGGCGCGATGATTTACGAGGGCAGTTCCGAAATTCAAACCCTCATCCAGGCCGGTTACGCCCTCGGCCAGCGTCAAAACAAAGCCCTGCGCTGTGAACTGCCACCCTATCAAGGATGAATGCAGAATGTAAAACTCATTCATCATTCTTCATTCTTCATTCATCATTTTCTATTCTTCGTTTCCCCGGAGGCTGCCTTGAAAATTATCACCTGCATCAAACAAGTGCCCGATTCTGAAGCCAAAGTAACGGCGCAGAACGGCCAACCCAGTTGGGGCGAGGCTCCGCTGGTGATTAACCCCTTCGACGAGTACGCCGTCGAAGCCGCGCTCTTACAGCGCGAAGCGCAGGACGGCGAAGTCATTGCCCTGTGCATTGGCCCCGACAGCGCCAAAGACGCCCTCAAGCACGCCCTCGCCATGGGCGCCGACAGCGCCATTTTGGTCAGCGACCCGGCGCTGGGCGCGCTCGACTCGCAGGGCGCGGCGCGCGTGCTGGCGGCGGCCATCCAAAAAATCGGCGGCGCTGACCTGGCAATTTTTGGCCGCCAGACCCTGGACGAAGGCACCGGTCTGACGGTTTCGCAGACCGCGCGCGCCCTCGGCTGGCCGCTGCTCAGTTTTGCCGGTTCCATTAAAGCCGAAGGCGGCAAAATCACCGTCGAGCGCGTCATCGAAGAAGGCAAACAAACCGTCTCCGCCGCCGCGCCCGCCGTGCTCAGCGTGGTGCAAAGCATCGGCGAGCCGCGCTACCCCTCGTTCATGGGCATCCGCAAAGCCAGCAAAGCCGTCATCCCGGTCTGGACACTGGCCGATTTGGACATCGCCGCCCCCGCGCCGGTCGTCACCCGCGCCGAACTGCTCAACCCGCCGGTGCGCGACCAGGCCTGCGAAATGCTGACCGGCGAAACCCCCGAAGCCATTGCCGAAACTCTTGTTGAGAAAATTCTGGCGGAGAAAGTATTATGAAAACCTGGGCCTATATTGACCATTTTCAAGGCGAACCCGTTCCCGCTTCGTGGGAAGCGCTGGGCGTCGCCAAAACCTTTGGCGAAGTCACCGCCGTCATTTTGGGCGCCGGATTGGATGCCCTGGCGCAAATAGCGCTGGAATACGGGGCGGATTCGGTGCTGGTGGCGGATGACCCCGCCCTGGCCGACTACCGCGCCGAGGCCTTTGCCGCGACTCTCACCGCGCTGATAACGGATTCCGCGCCCCAGGCCATTTTCCTGCCGACGACGACGCGCACCCGCGAAGTGGCCGCGATGAGCGCCTTCGATTTGGCGAGCGGCGTGCTGGTGGATGTGACCGCGCTCGAAGCGCAGGACGAAACCATCCTCGCCACCCGCCCGGTCTACGAGGGTAAACTCTTTGAAAAAGTGACCTGCTCGGCCCGCCCGCAATTTATCACCCTGCGCGCACGCGCCTTCCCCAAACCGGCGCGTCAGGCCGGGCGCAGCGGCGCAATCACCAAGGCCGCCGCGCAAGCCGAGAGCAAAACTAGCGTCGAAGGCTTTACCCCGGCAGAAACCAACGTCAATTTGGCCGATGCGGGCGTGGTCGTCTCTGGCGGGCGTGGCGTCGCCAATGACCCGGCCAAAGGCTTTGGGCTGATTGGCGACCTGGCGAAAACCATCGGCGGGGCGGTCGGCGCCAGCCGCGCCGCTGTGGATGCGAATTACATCCCCTACGCCCATCAGGTTGGGCAAACGGGCAAAGTCGTCAGCCCCGATTTGTACGTGGCGGTCGGCATTTCGGGCGCGGTGCAGCATTTGGTGGGCATGCGCTCGTCCAAAGTAGTCGTCGCCGTCAACAAAGATGCCGAAGCGCCCATCTTCACCCAGGCGCGCTATGGCGTGGTGGCCGATTTGTTCACCTTTTTGCCGATTTTGAACGCGGCCTTTAAGAAAAAACTCGGCAAATAAATCGCCCTACACATGCACACAAAGGCTCTCGCCAGGGTATCCTGTGCGAGAGCCTTTGTGTGCATGCGAAATCTTGCCAGGAATGGAGCCGAAAATCTCCCGACTTTCGAGAAAAATCAGGCCATTCCTTCCTTTGACGGATTGAACACGCAAGATTAATTTTGAGCCGCGGTTTCGGGCGGTCAATATAAATTGATATTGTTTTCTGTAAAAAAGATAAATATTGACAAAAAACTTAAAAATAGTTAGAATTAATTCAATATAGTTAATTTAAAAGTTTTATTTCTCTCAAAAGGCCCAAATGAATCTTTCCGCCACCTCCCCGCAAGAATTTCAGACCAACTGGAAGCCGCGCTTCTTTACTATTTTTACCGGGCAGGCGCTTTCGCTGTTTGGTTCCTCGCTCGTGCAGTTTGCGCTGGTCTGGTATCTCACCCAAAAAACTGGCTCGGCTACCATTCTGGCGACTGCCTCTCTGGTAGCCATGTTGCCGCAAGTGCTTCTCGGCCCATTCGCGGGCGCGTTGGTAGACCGCTGGAATCGCCGCTTGGTGATGATTTTAGCGGATGGCTTGATTGCCTTGGCGACTCTGGTTTTGGCGGGGTTATTTTGGATGGGCACGGCGCAAATCTGGCATATTTACGCCATCTTGTTGGTGCGTTCACTGGGAGGCGCTTTTCACTGGCCGGCCATGAGCGCATCTACCTCGCTCATGGTTCCCAAGGAACAACTTTCACGCGTGGCGGGCATCAACCAAACCCTGCAAGGGCTGGTTGGAATTGTCGCTCCGCCGACGGGCGCACTGTTAATCGGTATTTTGCCCACGCAAGGGGTTTTGTTGATTGATGTTTTTACCGCTTTGTGCGCCATTTTGCCACTGCTTTTCATCTCCATCCCGCAGCCGAAAACTATCGTGGGTGCGACGACCTCCTACTGGCAGGATGTCCGCGCCGGGTTGGCGTATGTCGCCGCCTGGCCGGGACTGCTTGCCATTCTCGTCATCGCCCTGCTGATTAATTTTTTGCTCACGCCTACCGGCTCACTGATGCCGTTGCTCATTACCAAGCATTTTGGTCTGGGCGCGCTTGAATTGGGTTTTACCGATACGCTCTGGGGCGTGGGCATGATTGCCGGCGGATTATTGCTCAGCGTGTGGGGCGGTTTCAAGCGCCGTATTGTCACCAGCCTGCTGGGCATCGTCGGGATTGGCGTTAGCGTTGTTTTGGTTGGGCTGGCACCTGCCAATATGTTTTGGCTGGCCCTGGTCGGGATGAGCATCAGCGGCCTGGCGCAAGTGTTGGCAAACGGTCCTTTGCAGGCGGTTATTCAATCCGCTGTTGAGCCAGACATGCAAGGGCGTGTCATGGCGCTGATTGGCAGCGGCGCAACGGCCATGACGCCGCTTTCGCTGGCCGTCGCCGGGCCGGTTTCTGACGCCATTGGTATCCGCGCCTGGTATATTTTTGGCGGCGCAGCCTGTTTGCTAATGGGAATCGTGGCTTTTTCCGTCCCGGCAGTGATGAACGTCGAAACGAATCGGGTTGATGCTTTGCAATCTGTCCCGCCCGCGCCGGTAACGACTTCCATTGATTGAAAGCGTTATTTTCTCTCCTTGAGTGTGAATCGTTTAAGAGTTGGTTTCATGCTAGAATTATTCCATGCTTGATACTCTTGCCCGGATTGAATTCCTGCGCAAACTACATCTTTTTCGTGGCCTGAGCGATGATCAATTGCGCTCGGTGGCCGAGAACATGCAGGAACAATCTTTTTCGAAAACGGATGTGGTCATTGTCGAAGGTACTTCAGGCGACTTGCTCTACCTGATTTTTGATGGACAGGTGAAGGTATCACGTCTGATCAAGGACACGCCTACGCTGGTCACAACCCTCAGCAAGGGCGATTACTTTGGCGAGCAATCTTTGCTCACCAGCCATTCTCATAACGCCACCGTTCGCGCTGAGGCGGGCAGCACGCTGTTAACGCTTTCGCGCAACGCCTTCCGCGATTTGCTCAAAAAAATCCCTGGTCTGCGTGAAAACTTCATCATTATGATGGACACGCGCCGCCTGGCGAATCGACTTAAATTCCCGTGGCTGAATGCGGGCGAGGTGATTTATTTTTTGGCGCGCAAACACGAAATTTTACTTTTCCGTGCCATGGTTTTACCGGTGATATTTTTTGCGCTTGTGTTGGGGTTGATGGGACTGGCTTTTACGCTGGCTAGCGTAGCGCTAAGCGCCGTGGCAGGTTTTTTGATGGTGGCCGTGTTGGGTTGGACCGGTTGGAATTATGTGGACTGGGGTAACGACTATTACGTGGTCACCAATCAGCGCGTTTTGTGGCTGGAAAAAGTGATTGGTCTGTACGAGAGCCGCACCGAGGCGTTGATGAGCACGGTGCTTTCTGTCAGCACTGAGTCAGATTATTGGGGACGTTTTTTTGGCTATGGCACGGTGGTCGTGCGCACGTTCACTGGTCAGATTCGTATGGAGTTTGTGCGTCATCCCAAGCAGGCCGGGGCAATGATTGAAGAGTATTGGAATCGCACCAAACAAGTCGCCCGCAAGAGCGACGAAGAAGCCTTCAAGGCGGCGATTCGCGCCAAATTGGGGATTCAACTGCCAGCGGCGAAGCCTGCCCCGCCAACCGCCTCCCCGCCCCCTTCGCCCGCGGCGAAGCCGTCCTCTCCCCCGCGCCCTGCGCTTTTTTCTGGGCTAAAAAAACGATTGGGCGATGCCTTCAATGCGCGTTACGAAACCGGCGCGGTCATCACCTATCGCAAACATCCGTATGTGCTTTTTCGAGATACCTGGCCGCAATTGCTGATAATAGTAGCGCTGTTGACGATTGTTCCGCTGGGAAAACTGTTTTTCGTCTGGAATTTACAGGTCTGGCAGGTTAGTATCATTGGTTTTTTGCTGGCGGCGACGGCGGGCTGGTGGTATTACGGCTATGTGGATTGGGCCAATGACCTGTATCAGGTGACGTCTGAACAAATTATTGACTTGTACAAGGAGCCCTGGGGCAAGGAAGACCGCAAAAGCGCCCCGCTGGAAAGTATCCTGGGAATTAACTATGAGCGTAATGGCATTTTAGGGATGCTCTTTAACTTTGGCACAGTCTATATTCAGGTCGGCGGCGCAAAATTTGACTTTGAAGACGTGCTTAACCCGCCCGCGGTTCAGCAGGATATTGCCAGCCGGGTGATTGCCCGCCAGCAAAAGAAACGCGAGGGAGATGCTGCCGGGGAACGCGAGCGCATGATTGAGTGGATGGCCTGGTATCACAGAACGGTGGAAGAAGCGCGTAAAATGGAAGAGCAGGCGCGCAAGCAAAACGATAAATCTGCCTGAATATCGGGTAAAATGCTCAACTCGCCGTTGTGACGCAGCACTCCGTAGCGCGACTTTCAAATCGCTGAACAGTTTGCCCGATACGCTGGTTGTGTTGCCGGTTTGACAAGTAGTTACAATCAACTATTTTATTTATAGAGGAACTTCATGGCACTTCGAGAAATTGTGACCGTTCCGCACGAGGTTCTGCGCCGCAAAGCGCGTCCGGTGACGGATTTTGGCGAAAATCTGCAAACGCTGATTGACGACATGGTCGAAACCATGCGTCAGGCGCCCGGCGTCGGCCTGGCCGCGCCGCAAGTGGGCGTTGCCGAGCGCGTGATTGTCGTCGAATATTACGAACACGAAGAAGACGAAGAAAACGAAGACGAGCAGACGCCAGCCCCCAAACGCCTGTACACGCTGGTCAACCCCGAAATTACGCGCGCCTCCAAAGAGATGGAAGTCGGCGCTGAGGGCTGTCTCTCCATTCCCGGCGTGATGGGCGACGTGGAACGCCATCTGGCAATCACCGTCAAGGCGCAGAATCGGCGCGGCCAGCCGGTGACGCTGCGCCTGAAGGACTGGACGGCGCGCATTTTTCAGCACGAAATTGACCATCTCAACGGCGTCTTATTCACCGACCGCGCCAGCAAGGTGTGGAAACCCGAAGGCGCAGTCGAAGACAACGTTTAACCTATGTTCATCAAGCGGCTTTCGCTGACCAATTTTCGCAATTTCGCCCGCCTGGATTTGGAATTTCCACGGCGGGCTGTTTTGCTGGTGGGCAGCAACGCCCAGGGCAAAACCAGCCTGCTGGAAGCGGTTTACTTTTTGGCGACTTTCGCTTCCTTTCAGACCAGCGCCGACCGGCAGTTGATTAATTTCATCGCCGCGCGCGAGCCGCTGGCCGTGGCGCGGCTCGTCGCCGAGTACGAGCGCGGCGGGCGCAGTCACCGCCTCGAAGTGCGTCTCATTCAAGAGCCGGTCGGCGCGCTCGGACAGCGCAGCCGCAAGGAAATTCTGCTGGACGGCGTCAAGCGCACCGCCAGCGAAGCCATCGGCCACATTCCCGCCGTTCTTTTTTTGCCACAAATGGCGCGCACGTTAGAAGGCGGCCCGGATGAGCGCCGCCGCTATCTCAACCTGGCGCTGGCGCAAGCCATCCCCGGCTATGCCGCCGCTCTCAGCGAATACCATCAGGCGCTCACCCAGCGCAACGCCCTGCTCAAACAACTCGGCGAGCGCGGCGGCGACCCGGCGCAGTTAACCTACTGGGACGAAATACTCACCACCAGCGGCGCCAATCTCATTTTGTGGCGCATTCAGGCCATTAGCGAGTTGGAACGCCTGGCGGCGCGCGCCCATCATCGCCTGACGCGCGGCGCGGAAGTGCTGCGCCTGGCCTATCGCCCGGCTTTCGACCCGCTGCCGCGCCCGGCCAACCAAATCGCCCTGCGAATGGAAACCCCCGTTGACCGCTCCACGCTGGAACTTGCCGCCGTGAAAAGTGGTTTTCTCGCCGCCCTCAGCCGCACCCGCGCCGAGGAAATCGCCCGCGGCGTGACCACCATCGGACCGCACCGCGACGAGCTGCGTTTCCTCGCCAATGGCATTGACCTGAGCGATTACGGCTCGCGCGGACAAATTCGCACCACGCTGCTGGCGCTCAAAATGGCCGAAACCGCCTGGATGCAGGCGCGAACCGGCGAAGCGCCGGTTGTCCTGCTCGACGAGGTGATGGCCGAACTGGACCAAGCCCGCCGCGCCGATTTGCTCGCTGCGCTGGAAGAAAGCGCTGGACAAACGCTCATCACCACCACCGACAGTGATTCTTTTTCGCCCGCGTTTTTGCAGACCGCCCAAACTTGGCGCGTGCAGGCCGGGATGGTGGCATCAATTTAAAAGGAGAAAACCATGACCGTCAAACATGCCGATGCAGTTCCCGCCAGCCCCGTTTCTGCCGGGGTGAAGACCGCCATTCAAGTGCTGATTTCCAGCGAGGAAGGCCCCCATTTTGCGCTGCGCCGTTTTACCATGCAGGCCGGCGGCGGAATGCCGCGCCATACCAACACGGTGGAGCATGAGCAGTATGTTTTGCGCGGCAAGGCGCATATTGGCATTGGCGCGCAAGAGTTTGATGTGCAGGCCGGGGATGTGGTTTTTATTCCGGCGGGCGCGCCGCATTTTTATCAAAACACGGGCGAAGAATCGTTTGAGTTTTTGTGCATCATCCCCAATCAAAAAGACGAAATTAAAATTTTAGATGAGGGCGCCTGCTAAATCAGCGGCGATTTGGCGGGGATGCCCACGCCGCGCGGATATTTTTCCGGGGTGGCGGCGATTTTATCGGCGATGACGAGAAAACGCTCGTCCACGACGCCCGGCAGGGTGACGGGAATCAACTGACGCAGGCGCCCGCCCAGCAGGGTCAGCGCTTTTTCGGCGGATTGCGCTTCGGCTGGGGCATTTTCCCCTTTTTGGGCGAGCATCGCCCCGCCGACGCGCACCAGCGGCAGCAGATATTCGCTCAAAATGGGCAGGTTGGCTACGGCGCGGGCGACAGCCCAATCGTATTTTTCGCGGTGCGCCGGTAATTGCCCCAATTCTTCGGCGCGTAGCGTCAGCACTTCGACCTGTTCTAACTCCAGCAGGGCGGCGAGATGTTGACAGAAGGCGGCTTTTTTGCCGATGGATTCGACCAGCGTCAGCCGCATGGCCGGGTAGAAAATTTTGAGCGCCAGGCCGGGGAACCCGGCGCCGGTGCCGACATCCACCAGGCGGCGCGGCGGAGAATTTTTCCAAGCTAGGACGCAGGAGAGTGAATCGAGAAAATGTTTGGCGCGAATGCTTTGCGGGTCGCGGATGGCGGTCAGGTTGAAGCGCTGATTCCAGTCCAGCAGTTCGCGCTCGTAGGTGGAAAATTGGGCAATTTGTTTGGACGTTAGATGCAGGCCAAACAGGGCGGTGGAGTGGGCGAGAAGTTTTTCCATATTGCTGGCAATTATATCTGTTCACGCGCCAGTTTATGGTAAAATCTTGTCCGCTCGGAGGGATGACCGAGCGGCTGAAGGTAACGGTCTTGAAAACCGTCGTGGTGAAAGCCACCGTGGGTTCGAATCCCACTCCCTCCGCTGGTCATCTTGACAACCGAATATTGGGGAGGTGCCAGAGTGGCTGAATGGGCTCGCCTGCTAAGTGAGTGTCGGGGCTTAAACCTCGACCGCGGGTTCAAATCCCGCCCTCCCCGCCAAGACACGGAACTTGTCTTACCAAAGACAAAAACGCAAGCGTAGGCGTCGTACCAACAAATGCGTTACCGTGTATGAAGATTGCTTCGAGTACCAGTCGGAGCAATCTTTTTTTTTTAAGTTGCGGCAAATTCTCCTAATTCTCAAGTTTTGGACGAATTTGTTTTTGTTCTATTATAGTTTTGTGTTCTTGACTTTGCTGTTTTCAATTCTCAATAGAGACAAGGGAGCGGATATGCCTTCACAAGCTAGCAGCCAAATTGCTAAAAAATTGCGTGAGGATGCCCAGCAGCTGAAATACATCCAAAAGAAGGCGGCGAAAATGGGCTATCAACGGTCCAGGCTGATGCAGGATAACCCCTGAAAACAGGCGTTCTTGGATGAAAACGCCCGCTTTGCGTTTAACCGCCAGGGAAAATACGGTCATTTTTGGCTTTTATACCCTCCCTTTTGTCGCCCGCTACCGCGCCCAAGAGTCCAGTGTGTTTGCTGGTTTCTGAGGACGCGGTGTTAGAAAGACAGGGCGGGAGCAGGGAAAACTACCAGCCAGAAAAATGCTCGGGAGCGGATGCTCTAACCACCGCTGGCAAGAATGTGGCGTACTTTGCCTAAATGTGCCTTAGTTGAATTCAAAATAGAAAATATCCGAGTTGCGCTACAATCCAGGCATGAATCCATGAAATCCTGAACATTTATTTTTTTGAAATCTCCTAAGAAGAGAGACCCAATTTTTCGGGTCTCTCTTCTTATCCCAGACTTGCCAGCTACGGCGTTTCTCAGGTTATGGCTTACTGTGAATTGGGCCTGGCGTTACTTGGACAGATGCGCCCACCGTATTGCCCGCGATGTGGCACTTCGTGCAAAGCACGTCCGTGGTCAGGTTGTGGGAGGGCCAACTTTTCTCCACACTGTGCTTGAGCGCCATTGGCACGACCAGCCCACCATCGAGATGCACGCCGAGTTCGGCGTCATGGCAAGCCTGGCAGGTGACTGTCTTGTGATTCTCGCCCGTCATGGCCTTGTCAGCATGGCAGGTGGCGCAGGTCAGCGTGCTTCCGGTGCGTCCGCCCATTTCGGTGTTCTTCAAGACCATCTCGTGGGTGTCCGCGTGGCAGGCCGTACAGATTTGCATGGTCTCGTGTACGCCGCGTGCGGCGGACAGGGCCAGTTCCTGCGTCTGCGGATGGCGGCGGATGCCGATGCCCGCCAGCCCAAGCGCGGGTTTGGATTTGTCGCCCTGGTAATACCCGATGTGACAGGCAGAGCAGACTTCATTGGATGACTTGAGCGTCTCGGCGCTGCGGAACTCGTGGCTGGCGACATTGACGGTCCAGTCCATGCTG